>Ga0105048_10001999_pt1 | contig 33004 bp, 21 predicted proteins | sample MAT05_FD_78382 | JGI IMG/M metagenome (GOLD analysis project Ga0105048, IMG submission 78382) | Freshwater microbial communities from Lake Fryxell liftoff mats and glacier meltwater in Antarctica - MAT-05 | ecosystem: Environmental > Aquatic > Freshwater > Ice > Liftoff microbial mat | place... | reverse complement strand
GCCGACGCGAGTCCCCGAAGGGGACTTCGTAAGGTGGAGCCCGGGGTTTTAACCCCGGGCGGGGGTGCTGTTCGGCAGAGCTCGGTGGTCTCATCACCGCATAACGGCGAAACACGAGTCTGATTCGCCGTGCAAAATGCGCCCGGCGCGCAGTCGCTCATGACCGTGCAGCTGGTAGCGCAAGCGCCGCCAGTGCAGGCGTAGGGTGCGCAATCGGCGCTCGACGGCAGGCAGGTCCCGGCGCCGTTGCAATAAGAGCCGTTCGCCGCACCATTTGCGCACGTCGCCGGGCCGCACGCGACGCTTGGGGGAGCGAACTGCCGGCAAGCCCCATTGCCATTGCACATCCCGTCGGCCTTGCACGAGGCCGGGAAACCGGGGTCGATCGGGCATGCGTCGCTGTGCGGGTTGGTATCATCTTTGGCAGGGCCGCAGGTGCCGTCGGCAGCGCCCGATTGCTTGAGCGCAGCGGCGCACGCCTGGCAGAAGGAGCCGGCGCCGGTGCCCGCGGTATCGCAGCAGACGCCGTCGGCGCAGAAGCCGCTGCCACAATCGTGGCAGCCTGCGACTTTGCAGTCAGCGCCTGCAGCCTGGTTGCACGCGGCGCCTTGCGATTTGCGAGGCATGCAGATGCCATTGGCGGTGCAGTAAGCCGAGGCGGCGCAGTCAGCATCCGAGGCGCAGGTCGCAGAACATGCCGTGTTCACGCCGTCGCAAAGAAAAGGTGAGCACAAAGGACTGCCCGCGGAGCCAGCCACCACGAGTGTGCATTGACCGTTTGCGGTGGCTCCGAGTGCCTGCGCGCAGACATCGCACGAACCCGAGCACGTGGTGTTGCAGCAGAAGCCGTCGGCACAGATATTATTGGCGCAGTCAGCATTGCCGCCTGGACAAGGCTGCCCGATCTTCTTTTTGCACGCACCGGCCACGTCGCACGTCGACGTTCCGGTGCAGGTGTTGGGGTCGTCGGCCCCCGTGACAGCGGCGCACGCGCCGGTACCAGCAACGCACTTCATGCAGGTGCTAGGGTTGCACGCAGCCATGCAGCAGATGCCGTCGTCGCAAACGCCGGTTTTGCATTCGCCTCCCATGGTGCAGGTGCCGCCGTTGGCCACGAAGTCGAACAGCTCGGCAACCGCAGTTGTGTCACCCACGTCACTGCTATATCCGCCCATGATGAGCACCTTGCCCGATGCAAGCACGCTCGCGGCGGCATATCGGTGCACGGATGCCGTGAAATAGCCCACCGGGGTGAACGTCGCAGTCAGTGGGTCATAAAGCTCCGAGGCGCCGCCAAAGTTTCCACCGGCAACGAGCACCTTGCCCGACCCGAGCAGACTCGCGGTGTGTTGCCAGCGACTCGGTGCCGTCGTCATTGGCCCGGTGACCGTGAACGCTCCCGAGTTCGGGTCGTACAGCTCCGCGGTTGGGTTTCCGCCCCCCGACACAAGCACCTTGCCTGACCCGAGCAAACTCGCAGTGAACCAGATACGCGTATTTGATATGGATCCGGTCGCCGTGAAGCTGTTGGTCCCAGGGTCGTATAGCTCGGCGCTTTTGGAGCTGTTGCCGCCCACAACCAGCACCTTGCCCGATTGCAGGCGGGCCGCGGCGTGTTGGGTGCGTGCGACCGTCATTGCGCCGGCCGCCACGAGCCGCGGCGCTCGTGAGCCTCCGGACGCCACGCGCAAAGCCCGTCACCGACGTACCGCTCGACGATGGTTCGCGCGACGGGAGCGAGCCCTGGCGCACGATCGAGGGCGTCCAGTTCTGCCACTGGGATCGCTGGCTGCTCCGCCTCGCCGTGACCGAGCCCCAGGGGCTCGAAACCATCGCGCGGGAGTTTCGCGGCCGCGCAATGGCACGCGCGAGCGTCGACACGACCGCGGAGGCGATGCTCGCCCAGGTCGTCGATCGGAGGGCGCGCCTCGAGCGCATCGGGCGCACGCCGGGCGACGTGCTGAACGACGAGGAGAACGCGAGCGAGTGGCTCCGCAAGAAGGCGTTCAAGCGTGTCTGGCACTCGGCGCCGCAACGGAAAACCGAGGCCATGCGCCGCACCCCGCGCGTGGTGCTCGAGGAGCGCGCGCTCCGCGGCAACTGGTCGATGCTCGCGGTCTCGCCGGCACCGCACGCGGACAAGCTCGCCGTCGCCATCAGCGAGGATTGGTACGATCACGCTGGCGGGGGCCTCCTCGTGAACACGCTGGAGGAAGCGATCCGCCTGATGTGTCTCGATGCGAGCAGCGACGCTGAGCGGGCGGCATTTCACCGCGCGGTCCTCACGGTCGTCATCGGCGCGATGGAGCGCGTCGATGACTCGATGGGCGAGCTCGCTGAGTTCTTTCGCGAGCACGAGCGCTCGTACCTCGACTTGATTCGCGGATCTGCAGGGGATCGCGGCGTGATGCGCGATCTTCTCGAGCTCGCGATCTGGGAGGACTACGGACTCTTCGTCGGGATCGAGGGCTTCCTCGCGGCGTTGCCGGAGCCGCACGCAGATGTCGCTGTGCGCGAGCTCGCGTCGATCATCGCCGAGCTGCGAAGGGAGCGACTGGCGTATCGGCTGCGAAATGCGCTCGCACTGCGGCGGGTGCTCCTCGCCGCGGTCGATGACGCGCAAAACGAGATCGATCCCGCGCGGTGATCGCGTTTCACATGCCGGCTGCCGAGCGAAAACTGTGGTCGCACGAGCTCCACTGAGCTCGAGAAATCACGGCGCGACGAGATCGGTTTGCGTCTCCATCGGATCGATCCCGCGCAGCACCGCGGCGCCATGCGGCCCTGCGCGGCGGCAGGCTTCCTTGAGGGAGAGTCCGTGAGCGAGAAAGAACGTGAGCGCTCCGGCGAAGCTGTCGCCGGCGCCATAGTCGCTGAGGACACGCGCGGGCGCAGGCGGAGGCTCAACCAGCGTGACGCCATCTCCGCGGACGATGCGGATGGCTCGCGGCCCGTCGGTGAGCACCAGCGCGCTGGGGCGGGGATCGTAGGTCTCGATCGGAGCGTTCTCACGCGGGTCCGCGAGGCTGCCAACGATCACGTCGGGCTTGATCGCTGCGTCTCGAAGCGCGGAGCTCCTGCGGGCGGTGACGACGAGGCGACGCGAGGCGCGGGCGAGGCGAAAGCTCTCGGGATCGGCGCCGGTGAAGTAAACGGCGTCGCAGTTGCCGAGGATCGACCACGGGAGTGGATCGGTCGCGGCCGGCTGGAGCGGGTCGGCCGTGACGACGATGGTGCGATGACCGTTGGCATCGACGACGACCACCACGCGCGGATGGTCGACGGCGCGCATCGCCACATGGACGTGGACACGTTCGGGTGCGGCCCGGAGGCGCGTCTCGACAGCGCGTCCGGCTTCGTCGTGTCCGACGGCCGTGAACAGGTGGATCTCGGCGTCGCTCCGACAGAGTTGCGCGAAGGCGACACCGCCGCCGCCGCCGGGGAGGAAGCGCGTGTCGCGCAGGTGAAGGATGTCGCCTGGCGCCGGGACGCCGTCGATGCGTCCCAGCGTGACGTGCTCGACATGGCCCACGACGGCGATGCGCGGCGCTGTCATGCCGCTCGGCATATCACGCGCGGATCGCGCGGGGCGGGCGCGTCAGATCCACGTGACGGGGATCCTGCCGGGCGAACGGAGAGGTGGCTCACGCCATCGAGGTGAACGGGGCGGGGAGGACAGGGGGCCGATCGGCGGCTTTCCCACGGGTTTTCGACGTGCAATACAGGACGTACCCCGCTGGGGACGCCGTTCGTTCAATGATTTCCGTGGGTTCGGCGCCACGTGGCGGCCCCTTCGGTCGGCTGCGACGACGCGAGCAAGGGCGAGAGCGCTTTCTCGCTGCGTTACTTCCGCCAGTTCGCTCTGCGAACGCGGCTCATCGTCGCGCCCGTACCTCGTGATCGGCGCCATCCACGCGCCGAAGCGGATGACCATCCAGATCCTCTCCGTCGCGGTCGTCGGACCCCACCGCTGCTCGAGCCCCTTGGACCAGTTGCCCTCACCTGCCTTGTTGCGCGGAGGATGCTGCGAGCTGCAGAGGCGGCGCGCAGGCGGCCCAGGTGGCCACGTGGTGCTTCCTTGCACGACTCGAGACTGGACTCATCCCCTGGTCAAAAAGCGATAGTGTCACCAAGGAACAGCGCTGTCACCCCCGCGGTGCCATGTCGGGTGAGGTTCGGATCCTCGGAGACACCGTCGTGGGGCGCCGCCACGAGTCCGCGGGCGCGCCGCGGCCGGAGCAGCGGCCACGCGCGAAACGGCGGAGCCGCACGGGCGCGCGGCGTCTGGCCTGCCTCGACTGTCGCCGTGCGCTGACCGGTCCGAGGCGCACCCGAGGCGGTCGCTCCGGCTCGCCCTTTTGTTGCCTGGCGTTCGTGCATCGGGCAGCCTCACAGCGTGCACGGCGAGGCCCTACCTCGTCGCGAGAGGTACCGCTGGCGAGGTGAGCGATGTTGGACGAGGTCACGGCGGCACTGGCCGCCATCGAGGCAGATGGAGCATTCGCGACCGAGCTCGCATGCGGCTCCGACGATCTGCACCTCGAGGTCGAGGGGGTCGGGCCCATCCGCTTCCCGATCTCGGCCGCCACGGCGCGGAAGCTATGCGCCGTTGCCAGCCAGGCCCCCTTCGGTCGCCGCGGCGAGACGCTCCACGACGCGAGCGTGCGCGACACGTGGGAGATCGCCGGGAGTCGGATCAAGATCCAGGCGCGGACGTGGCGACGGACCCTCGAGCCCCAGGTCGCGATCATTCGGCGTCACCTCGGCCTGCCGGAAGGCGGCGCGCTCACGGCCACCCTCGACAAGATGCTCGTCTACGGCCCTGGCCAGTTCTTCGCCTCGCACCAGGACTCGGAGCGGGCCGACGACATGGTGGGATCGCTCGTGGTGGAGCTGCCATCCAGGCACGTGGGTGGAGCGCTCGTCATCGAGCATCGCGGGGAGCAAAAGGTCTTTCGCGGGGCCCCGCGGGGCGTCCTGGACCTGTCGCTCCTGGCTTTCTATGCGGACTGCCACCACGAGGTGAAGCCCGTCGAGTCGGGCTACCGGATCACCCTCACCTACCACCTCACCTTCCGCGGAGCGCCCGGGGGGCGCGCGCCGCTCCCGCTCTCCGCCGCAGAGCGCCTCACGGCGAGCATCAAAGCCTACTTCGCGACACCCGTCGCGCGGCCGTACTCGATATCTGCACCGGACCGGCCCGACCGCCTGATCTACCTGCTCGATCACGAGTACACGCAAAAGAGCCTCCGCTGGGGCCACCTCAAGGACGCGGATCAGCGGAGAACCGACGCGCTGCGCGAGGTGGCCGAGCACCTCGATTGCGAGGTGTTCCTCGCCCTCGCCGACGTTCACGAGAACTGGTCGTGCGACGAAGACGATTGGGACGGCGGATATGGCCGGCGCGGGCGGTATCGCCGCGACCACGACTCCAGGGAAGTGCGCGACGCGCAGAGCTACGAGCTGATCGAGCTGATGGAGACAGACGTCGAGCTTCGTCACTGGGTCGGTCCCGACGGGCTGGTCGTGCCTTTCATCGCGGCGAACCCCGCCAGCGGCGAAGTCTGCTCGACGAGGGCTTCGACCGAGATGGATCCCTTCAAGTCCGAGCACGAAGGGAACATGGGCAACTACGGCAACACCGTGGATCGCTGGTATCACCGGGCCGCGCTCGTGATGTGGCCGCGCGAGCGCGACTTCGTGATGCGCGCAAAGGTGTCCCCGTCGTGGGCCGTGAAACACCTGGCCTCACGCATCAAGGCGGGCGCGATGATCGAGGCTAGACTGCGCGTGAATCAGCTCTTGCCTTTCTGGAGCGTGACGGCGTCCCAGGAGACTGGCTCCGCGTTCGTCCTGCAACTGCTGACGGTGTCAGCCTCGCTGAATGACGCCGACCTTGCGTTCGGGCTCCTCTCGCGCCTGGGCCAGCACCGGTTGCGCCATCGTGCGGCGCCCGCGCTCGCCGCGCTCGTGGAGCGCTATGGCGTCTCGTGGGCGCAACGGATCTTCGCCGCGTGGTCGGAGTGCGTTCGCTACGACGCGCCGCCCTGGCTCCCGGTCCTCCCTCGCCTCGGTAAGGTGCTCACGGCCAGTGGAAAGCAGGGCGAGGCGCTGGCCCCCTGGCTCCTTTCGCGCGAGGCCGCCTCGTTCAAGAAACGTTATGCGGGAGAGCTCCGGTTGCCCGAGGGCCTCCGGAACGAGAGAGCTGATCGGCACCTCGACGATCTTCTGGCGCTGCTGGAGACCGCAGCCGAGATCGGCGCGCCGGACCTCCGTGACGATCTCCTCGCCTTCCTCGTGGCGCCGGAGACAGCGCTGCCGTTCATGGCCGCCGGGGCGCTGCTCCAGAAGGTCCGGGAGGGGCGGGCTCCGGCCGCGGTGAGGTCGCTCGGGCTTCAACCGCTGTACCGCCATGTCGTGGAGATGCTCGAAGTCGTCCTCGCGGCGAAGGTGCGCAGCTCGGACGACTGGTCAATCGAGCCGCCGTCCGGGTGCAAGTGCGAGCTGTGCAAAGAGCTCTCGGCGTTCCTGCGCGATCGCGCCCGGATCGAGTATGCGTGGCCTCTGGCCAAGGAAGGGCGGCAACACCTTCATGGCATCCTCGACCGCCACGGATTGCCGGTGACCCACATGACGATCCGCCGCGGGAGGCCCCAGACTCTGGGCCTGACCAAGGGAACGGCTCTCTTCGCGCGCGACAAGGCGTCGCGAGCGCGGCAGAACGCGCTCCTGGACTGGCTCAAGAAGCAACGGGGCGCATTCAGGGATGCGGCCAAGCCCGTGAGGGCACCCGACCGCCCGTGAGGCTTCTCCTCTTCTCGCGAACCTGGGATCGACCCTCTCCAAGAGCACGACGCGCTTTGAAGATGCACGCACCATGACGAAGAAGAGCCGCCCCAACGAACCGTGCCCCTGCCGCAGCGGGAGGAAATTCAAGAAGTGTTGCGGTGGCCCCGCCGCGAGCCGCGGCGCGACCGGCTTGCCTCACACCGAGGACGAGCGCGCGTCGGCGACCGCGCAGCTCGACTTCTTCATCGATGAGCTGTGGGAGGAGGAGGAGGAGGAGGCCTTCGAGGCGTTCTGGGGACGTTTTCTCGCGCGGGAGAGCGAGGTTCCTGAAGCGCTTCGGGTCATGTCGCGCGACGTCCAGGAGACGTGGTTCGCTTTTGACTACCAGCCGCCCGAGGAGCCCCGGATCATCGACGCGTTCCTCGAGGAAGCCGTGCTGTCTGCGGGGGAGCGCTCCTTCCTCGTCGCGATGCGGCAATCCACGCTCCGGCTCTACGAGGTGACGGACACGGTGCCCGGATCGTCGATGACCCTTCGCGATCTGGTCGAAGGCGCTGTCGTGACCGTCAGCGAGCGAACCGCATCGAGGAGCGTGGCGCGGCGTGAATGCCTCGTGGCGCGCGTGATCGCGCGAGGGTGCTCGGGTCGCCCCGAAATGGAGCGCGGCGTGCTGCATGTCCCGGCGCTCTGGCGTGATCACGTCCTCGCGTCCGTGCAGAAACATCGGAGCGACTTTCTGCGGGATCATCCGGGCCAGTCGATAGACGGGTTCTACAAGCTGCTAGCGCCGCTCTTCCATGAGGCCTGGTTGAGATCCCTCTTCGAGCCGGCCGTTCCCAGGCTCGCCAACACCGACGGTGAGGAGGTGGTCGTCACGCGCGTATCCTTCCAGGTGATCGACGAAGGATCCTTGGTGTCCGCTCTCGACGGGGCCGAGCGCGATGGACTCACCCGATCCGGCGATGCCGCGTGGAGCTGGTCCGGGCCGAGCGCCTCGCACGCGCAGGTCTCCCTGGCCATACTCGAGCTGCGCGGCGATATCCTGACGGCGGAAGCAAACTCGGTCGCGCGCGGCGCACGGACTCACGAGCTCATCACCCGGCTCGCCGGGACAGCGATCCGACACCGCGCGACGACACACGAGGATATGCAGCGCGCGGTCACGGAGCGCGTGACGGCCCATGCGCTGGGAAAAGGTGGCGCAGCAGAAGACTCGGCTCCTGGCGCGCTCGATCCCGACGTCGCCGAAGCCGTCGTGGCGCAGTACTACGCTTCTCACTATCGCGCTTGGGTGGATGAACCCGTGCCCACCCTCGACGGGCGCACGCCGCGGGAAGCGGCCAGGACCAGCGAACGTCGAGCTCGCGTCGAGGACCTGATCCGCGGCCTCGAAGGCCTGTACGAGCGCGCGCTGAAGGACGGACAGCCGGCGTACGATCCCTCGTGGATGTGGGCGGACCTGGGGCTGGAGGCGGAGGGGGACTCGTCTCCGCTACCTCCCCTGGCGCACGAGCGGGTGGCGGCACGCGTGCCAGGGAGCGCCGACGCTAGCCTCGCCGCGGCAGCGCGCTTTCGCGCGGCGCCTTCGTTCTCCGACACCTCGACGATCGTGGAAGATGACGAGCTTCAGCGGGACCTCGCGCTTCAGCGCTTCCTTCGCCGGGAGCGTGCTTCCGGCAATGATGCCGGACAGGAAGGGGCGCTCGCGGCTCCTTATCTCCCGCTCATGGTCAACCTCGACCTGCATCGTCGCAAGGTGTTCTGGGTCGACTCTGCGCTCTCGTACATGCTCGAGAACACCGACGTCGATGTGGCTGGTCGGGAGCTGCGCACCCCGTTCCCCAGCTTCGCCCTCGTCTTCACCGATCGTCACGCGCTCTCCCTCGCCGAACGACTCCTGTCCCGTCGCGCGGACGATCCGCTTCGCGGCCAGATCCTGCGCGTGGCGACGGCGTACGTGACAGAGCGGCACCGTGCTGACGGGCGCTCGCTCGCTGTCGTCTTCGCCCTGGACGCGCTTGGCGCCGATCTCCCGAGTCTGATCCGCTACGAGGTGCCCGCGGACGACGATGCCTCGGTGCGCGCGATCCTCGACGCCGTCGCGCCGCGACTGGCGCTCGTTCCCGAGGTGCGCGACACGAGCCCTGCGCGTGGCCTGCTCCGGCTCGTCCTCAACGCCATCCTTTACGCGACGAGCGCCGGCGTGACCCCGGAAGTTCGAACGGTCGCGCCCCGTCAGCCGTCGAAGGGCCACTCCGCGGCGCCTTCCGACTCCGACTCGGTCTTCTTCCTTCCCGGCAAGATCGATATCCGCAGCGTGCGAAAGCTCCAGGAACTGGAGCGGGCGCCCGAGGGGCGCGCCTTGCTCGCGCGCTTCATGGTGCGAGGGCACTGGCGGCGGCCGTCGAAGAACTGGAGCGATCTCCGCCTGCGCTGGATCGAGCCGTACTGGAAGGGGCCGGACATGGCCGCCGTGATAGAGAAGGCGTACCGATTGAAGCCGTGACGACCTCGCGGAGGACCCAGAACCCATGATGCCATTCGACGTGCTTTTTCCGGAGCTTGCAGACTCCGAGTGCCGCACACCAACCCGCAGAGACTTCAGCGGCGCCCTGGGACTGATCCACTTCGCGGCGCCGAACTGATCCACCTATCGCGCCGAAAGCGGCGCCGAGGTGGAGAGATGCGTCGACGCTCGCGCGAGCTGGCTCCGGGAAAACCGATCTGCTGCCCGAGAAGCCGCGCCGCTCGCCCGCCTGCCCTGCCGGAGTCGTCGATCCTCCTGCAATCGCTGGCTACAAAGACGAGGCGGGCGGCTGGACAGAGGCGAGGCGCAGATCGGTTTTTTAAAACTCATCTCTCGCAGCCGGGCTCGCAGCTTTTCGGGATCGACGGCGGGGCTGTTCGGCTTCCTCGGCGTCATCGCAGGCAGCACTTCTTGTGCTTCTTCCCGCTGCCGCACGGGCACGGATCGTTTCGCCCGACCTTGGGCCCCTTCGGCGCTTGGATCGCCTGCACGGCCTGGGTGGCGCGCCGCCTCGCGGCCTCCCATCTCTGTTTCATGGATGCGAGGATCCCGCTGCGGAAGTAGGCCATCGGGGCCTTCAGATCCGCCGGGATCGACCAGTGAGGCTCTCCCCGGAGGCGTTCGATGTCGCTCCGGCAGATGAGGTCCGTGAACACGCGGTCCTCGTCGAACGCGGCGTCGATGGCGGCCTGCACTTCGGGATCGTCGATCCTCGAGGCGTCATCGACCAGCAGCGAGACGAGCTCCTCGTCCTCGTCGCGCAGGAGGCGCGTGAAGAAGGCGGCGACGTCACCGCGCCGCTCGGGGTGGGCGGGCTGCGATGCCATACAGACCACGCGCGAAGGCGTGGCGCTGGAACGTATCGAGCGAAGCGTCCGCGGCTGCTTCCTGGAGCGGGGTGACCGCATCGGGCGGCAGCGCGGCGAGAATTGCCGGCGCGCTCTCCGTCAGGAAATCGCCGAGATCGCGCGTCTTCACGATAGCGACGAGGAGCGGCGCGACCGCGGCGTCGCCGATCGCGCCGAGGGCGTGCATCGCGTGGATCGGCGCCATGTAGCCCTGTGGCTCCCGAGCCTCCCAGAGCGCGTCGTCGCGGACGAGCGCGCAGAGCGGCTCGATGGCTTCCCCGGCGCGGCGGACGATCTCTTCGGGCAGGCCGTCGGGCACGTCGTACCCGGAAGCTTTCAAGGTCGTGATGAGCTCGGCGGTCGGCACATCGGAGAGGTCGGGGAGCGGCACGGCCAGATCCATACCGGCCGGGGGACGGGGCCGCCAGAAGAGAAGCGGTACGCCTCGATCCACGCGAATCCCTCCGGGGGAGGCTCAGGCAGCGGCAGGTCCACCACCGGGAGGCGCTGCGCCTTCCATGCGCTCGCCGCGCGGCGATCATCCGGGCGGGTTGAACGCGCCCTGCTCTGCCAGCCGGTAGATGATGTCCTGGAGGATCAGCTTCGTGTTGCCGTTCCAGTGCTCGTACGCGCGGAGGCTCCGCAGCCGCAGGGTCATCGCAAGGTGCATGAAGTCTGGCGTCTCCTCCTCCGGCGCGAGCGGGAAGTCCTCGACGAGCGGGACATCGCGCCGCTCCCGCCGCCTGTCCTCGTAGTATTGCTCGAGCGCGCGCCGCTTCTCCTCCTGCGTCTTCGCGCCCGCGAGGTACCGCTCCATCTTCTCCTCGGTCACGCGCGGATCGATCTCGGTGACGTTCTGGTCAAGGTGCCGATCGAGCTGCTCGAGCCCACCGACGAGCTCCTTCGCGTCGAACCAGCGATTGAGCACGCGGGCCCGACGAGCCACCACGCGAGGGCCGAAGAGGGGGCCGAAGAACTTCGCGGCGGCGATGGCACGCTCGAACGAGCGGACCTCCAGCGTTAGGCCCCCCTTCTTCGGGAAGCGGAAGGCGCCGATGACCACGGGATGCACCTCGGCCGGGAGCTCGGCGTACGGGCGATCGAACGTGAGCGGCTTCGCCTCCGCGGTATACAGCCAGACCCAGCGCCCGCCCTCGCGGTCCTCGCCCATGCAGCGGAGCTGCGAGAAGATCCGCGTGACGAAGGGTTTGCCCGGCGTCGCGTAGTAGAGGCGCACCGGCTGGAAGGGCTCGCCGGTGACGGTGGTCAAGAGCACGCGATCCTTGCGCATGGGCGTGAGGTCGAACATCAGGAGCGGCATCCCTCACCCTCGGTGCGGTGTCCATCTCCTGGTCGCGCTCGGGTCGCCCGCCTCGCCCGCCTCGCCCCCGCGCGGCCCGCTCCGTCTCCGCCGCGATGACGCACGCCGCGCGGCACCTACTTCCCGCAGCACCTCTTGAACTTCCGCCCGCTGCCGCACGTGCAGGGATCTTGCCGCCCGATCGACGCCGCGCGTGCGCCGGGCTTGCGCCCCGCCTGGTCCGCCTTCAGCAGCGGGTCGAGCACCAGCCAGGTGTTGGCCGGTGTCCACGGCTGGTGGAGCGCCTTGGCGAGCTCGGCCGGCAGGTAGAACTGCTCCGGCCCACCGCGAGCCGTGGCCGCGATGAGCGAGAGCGACATCAGGAGCTTCTTGCCGTCCGTGATCCCGTCGGTCCAGGACATCAGCGGCAGCGTACGGACGAGCTCTTCTCGAAGCGGATCGTCCAGCCGCTCAGCACCCGGCTCGAAGTAGCTCTCGCCGACGCGGCGGACCATCGTCTCGAGCTCGTCGGCGGGCGATTCGAGGAGCTTGGCAGTGATCTCGCACGAGAGCTGAACCGCGCGGCCCATCTCGTCCCGGAGCCGCTTCGCCTGTGGAGTACGGGCGGTGCTGGGTGCCGCGTGAAGCGCCTTCACGATCTCGGCGCGGGTGTTCTTCGCCCGGGTCCCGATCGCGAGGAGCGCGAACAGCGTGTCGAGCAGCTCGAAGAAGCTCACGTCCTCGGCCAGCGCGCGCTTGTAGTCGGGCAGCATGAGCTTGCCGAGGCGCGCGGCCGCCCACGCGCCCTTGAGGAGGAACGCGATGATGCCCGTCCCGGTGAGGGGATAGCTGAACGCGGCGCGCGATCCGGCGTGCTGCTCGGTGAGCGACAGGTACTGCTCCCGGTCGGCGGTGGTCGCGCCCAAGAGGGCCATGTGCCCGGCGGCGTGGAGGAGGTTCCAGTACGTGTGAAGAGCCTCCTCGTCCTGGGCGCGGCGGCCTCGACGGCTGCGGAGCACGGGCCCTTGCAACGAGAGCTCCCGCCCCATCGCGAGGTAAACGTCGAGGAACGCCGGGCCGAGGAGCGGCTCCCAGGCCGCGACGGCGAGGAAGTCCTCACGGCTCACCGAGTCGGATGACACGAGGAGGCGCCGGAGCAGGCGCGCGTGGCCCCGCTCTCTCCCGAGCTCGTTCGCGACCGCCATCTGCTCTCGAAGCCGGGCGATCTTGCGAGAGATCGCGTCGAGCTCCGCGCGCGCGACGACGGGAAGATCGCTCGCCCGCATGCCACGGCCGAGACAGGTGACGAAGTGACCGCTGCGCGTGACGACCAGGAACGGGCCCTGCACGGGATCGTCGATCGAGATCGCCACGCGCTCCGCGCGGTCCGGCAGCGTGGCCGCGTTGAGCACGGCGCGGAGGAGATCGGGGTCGCGGTAGAGCTCCAGCGCGAGATCGACCTCGTCGCGCGGGAGGCGATCGAGGCGCGACAGGAAGTGCTCAGCGTGCTGCACGCCCGCTTGGTACCCGCGCGGATGGAGGGGGACAAGAGCCGCCGTGCCCTTTGCCCCGGCGAGCAACCAGGCGGCCCGGCGCGCTGGCTCACGGGCGACGTGTACCCTCCCGGCGCGTGCCAACGATCGTCCTCTCCCACCGCTACAGCTTCGACTCGAACGCGCTCTTCACTACGGTCCAGGACGTCGAGCTCGCGCCGCTCCGTGCCTGTGACCCTCGACCGCGCCACCCGCTACGCGACGAGCCGCGGGAGCTCGTTACTGGACAGCAAATTCCCCGGCATTTCGGGGTGTCCTGACGTGCAAAGACCCGCTGGGGACGCCTCCTGTACTGCACGCGTCGGCTTGCTCTCGACGGCTACCACCGTTTCGAGGGCAACCACGCCCTCGATCTTGGAGCGCTTGCCCTCCGGGGTCTCGATCGGCGTGAGCCGAAGCGGGCCCCGAGGATCGTCTCCAGCACCTTCCGGCCCTCGTCGGGGTTCCTCTCGAGCATCGCCCGGAGGTCTCCGAGTCGTCGACGACCCTCCTTCTCCAGCCTGCGGACCTCGAGGTCGAGGGCGGAGGGTGCCGCTTTCGCCGACTTCAGGCAGGCCTCCAGGGCCGATAGCTGATCCTGTCGCTCGGCTATGCCCTGGATCACGGCTTCCGGTTTCAGGTCGACCGACGCGAGTGCCTGAACCAGGCGAGTGATCTCCGCGCGAAGGCGGCTCGCCTCTCGCTCCAGTTGCGGGACCTCGTTATCGACGCTCTTCGCGCGCGCAGCACCCGGCCGAGGGATCACAGGTGAGGAGCCGGCCGACGACCAGGAGAATGAAGCGAACGAACGTGGGCACCGTAAAATGACCGCGGAACCTGGACAGGACGGCCGCGAACGTGGCAAGAGCAGTGGTGGGCATGATGGACGGCCTCGCGCAAGGTGTGGAGTTGAAACCATGCTCCTGCCTGCGACCGACCAGTCCTGCGCGCGCCGTCGCTCGCGGATCAGGTACACCAATGTCTCATCGCTCAGGTCCCCGGCCGAAGCGAGCAACACCTCGGACTCGTGGCACAGTACGGTCTCGATCTCCCGTCGTACTGCGGGGGAGCGCTCCTACAGGCGTCCCTCGGCGTTGCACGTGGTGAGCGGCCGAACGGCAGGAGCGTCACTCATATTGGGCTGCTGGAGCTTCGTCAACGCGGCGACTCCTCCGTAAGTTGATCCGCACACGCCGACGACAATCGGGAGAGCACGGGCGAGTCGGAAGCAAAATCGACCAAGCTAGCTGAAGAGCTGTCCAGGAACACCCAGGCGCGACTGCTCGCTGCGTCGCGAACCATGGCCCGCGCCCCAACGCTCACAAACGCGCCCACCTGGAATAGACGCTCACGGCCCATCCGGCGAGCGCACGTCCTTCCGTCGGTCGAGATCGACAGAATAGTCCGCCTGAAATCGGTCGAACCTGGAGGGGTGGCACGTCAACAGGATGATCTGCAACTCGCTCGCAGCGTCCCGAAGGATCTGAACCATGGACAAGAATCGCTCATCGTCGGTCCACCCCATCGTGTCGTCGAGGATGAGCGGCAGAGGCCTCTGGTCCCGGGCCATCACGCGCGCCAACGCCAACCGCACAATCACCGATAGCTGCTCGCGAGTCCCACCGGAGAGCTGCCCGAAGTCCTCTTCCGCGCCACGCCGCACGACCTTATCGAGCTTGAGATCGCGGGTCATCCGAATCTCGGTTCCTGGCCGTAGCCGTGTCAGGTACGGCGCCGCCTCTTTCAGGACAGGCGCAAGGAAGAGGCGCTGAGACTCCACGTAGGCCTCTTCGACGACGGTGGCCAGCAACCGGGCAGCGCCGGCCTCCCGCTCGATCCGCGCCAGCGAGTCGACCGCCGTTGCCTGCTCAGCACGTGCCTCCTCGAGCTCTTCGAAGCGCCCCTCGACGGCGGCCTTGTTGAGCAGCGTCTTGAGCCGCAGCGCATCGTCGCTGAGCTTGCCCTGGCTCTTCCGCCAGGAAGCGATGGCGCCCGCCGCGCGCGCCACCTCGCCGTCGAGCAGCCGGGGCGTGGCCGCGTCGAGGTTGGCAACCGCTTCTCGTTCGCCGTCGCGCGCGCCGTCCCTCGCCGAAAGGGCGATCGACTGGCGTTCCAGGAGCGCCGGATCAGCTTCGATCTCCCGCAGCGCGGCGAGCCGCACCATCACCGTGTCGCGTCGCTCCGCCCTTGTCTTGCGCTCGACCTGGGACTCTCTCAGAGATCCATGGTGGGCTTCTCGCGCGCGCTCGGCGTGGTCGGCGGTGGCGGTCGCCACCTCGGCAAGCACCTCCACCGCACGAGACTCCTCATCAAGATGCTTTGCCGCCGCGTGAAGGGACACCACCGCCGCGGCATCGTCAGCTTCGGCTCCCACGGGGCGCGCCGCGGCGGTGCCGCCAAGGGCCATAGCCCGCGCCCTCAGCACCTCGAGGCCGTCCGGCGCGAGGCTCCACAGCTGCTTTCCGAGCGACGCTACCTGCTCACTCAGTTTCAGGCCCATCTTGTAGCGACCCTTCGCAGCGGCGAGGTCGACCACGCCTGCGGCCGCCAGCATGTCGCGAAAACGTCGCTCAATCCCCTCGACGTCGAGCCCGTTGCCGAGCTCCCCTGGAACGATCTCCCAGATCACGCCGCCCACCGCCTCGGGCCGCACGGCCTCGGACACCGCCCATTCACGGAGCGTCCCCTCCGCGATGGGCCCCTTCACGGCTCGCACCCGAGCTCGCAGCCTTCCAACCTCGCCATCGCTGTCGCGCAGCTCGCGCTCGAGCTTTTTCAGCCGAGCGAGGGCGTCCTTGGTGACCCGCTCCTGTGCCAGGTCGATTTCAATTTGCGCGTGACGCGCAAACGCCGTCTTCGCGTTGGCGAGGGACTCTTCCTGAGCACGGCTCTTCTCGCGGACTTTATCCACCTCACCGCGCAGCTTCTGGATCCCGTGGGGCGCCGCCTCCCGAAGTCGCTCCTCGGCCCGCTTCCGCGTTTCGTCGAGCCGGGCCCACCCACGCGCCGCCTCCGTTGCGTCGTTCATGGTCGCCATGTCGAGCGCTTCGAGCGACCCGGCGAGCTCGTGCTCGGCGCGCGCGAGCTTGGCCCGCGACTTGGCCAGGTCCTCACCGCGTGGCTCGAACTTGAGCTCGGCGACGCCCTCGAGCAGGATCGTGGTGGGCTGCGTCAATGTGAGCGGCCAGCTCTGTCCCGCGGCCAAGGCGTCTGCCGCCGCTGCGCCGCCGGCGCGAACTCGCAGCTCGGCCAGCGCGATGATCTGCACCTGCGTTCCCATCGCGTCGCTGGCCGCGCGTACGACTTCCACCGCCTGTGCTTTTTGCCGCAGTCCCTCGATCGCCTCGTCGTTCAGGCGATTGGTGGCCAGTTTGCGCACGCTCTCTTCGAGCTCGAGATCGGCCTTGCTGGCCTCGATGAGCACAGCCGAGAGACGCGCACGCTCGGTCTGCGTCGCCGTCACCTTTAGCTCGAGCGCCTCGAGGCCCTTCGGTGCGAGGTCCTGCTTCTGACCGACGAGCACTTCGGCGTCGGCCTCGGACACGGCTCGCGCTGCGTACCGATCTTTGGCCGCCTGCACCTCCACGACGCCGAGCGAGAGCAGCGCTTCATCGAACTTTGCCCGCTTCTTGCCCGCGTCCGTCACCGCCTGCGCGAGCCTGGGTCCAGCCGGCTCGATCTCGAGAAGGCCGAGCCCTGGCACCTCGACTGTCGAAGGGCTCGCGACCGACCGGACGATTGGCTCGCCTTCCGGGGGATACACGATGATCCGTGTCCCTTCCGCATCGAGCCGCGCGCGGAGGTCGGCCGCCCTCCTGCCGAGGCTCTCCAGGCGCTCGAATGTGCGCTCGTCGAGAGCCTCCTCGGTCCCTTGCCGCTCCGCCACTGCAAGCTCGTTGGCCACGTCTTCCGCTTTGCCGAGCGCCATGGCGACACGAGTAGCCTCCTCCCGCCGACGGGCCTCCTCGAGTCGCTCGTTGCCAGCATCCAGCGCCTCGCGGGCAGCGACCACCGCCGCTCGCGCGCTTGCAGCCTGAGCGCGCGCCTCCCGAGCAACGTTCGTCAGGTGCTCGAGTGTTTTTGCCAGCTCGGCGATGGCGTTATCGTGCTTCTGGATCTGACCCTCGAGCTCCGCCGCCTCGTCGGTCAAGAGACCGCGCCCAGCCACCGCCTTCTGTACCGCCTCGAGCTCCGTCTCCGCGACCAAGAGCCGCTCTGCCGCCTTCTCTGCGGCGAGCCCGAGCGCGTGCAGCCGACGCTCGGCCGCGATCGCCGCCGCGTGCTCTGCTTCGAGCCCGGGATACTGGCGGTCTTTTTCCAGTAACTGCTCGGACACTGCGGCGAGCTGAACCGCCAGATCCTCGACCTCGGCGACCCCGTTCTCGATATTCTTCACCTGCTCATCAGCCGAGGCTCGCTTCTCATCCGCTGTCTTGTGCTCGCCGCTCCTCGCGCCGCTCGTCTTGGTGAAATACCGCCGAGCATTCTCGAGCACCTGTGTTCGCACTTGCTCGCTGCGTTTGCCCCCGAGCACCTGGCCGACTTGCCTCCCCACCGCTTCCGAGAGCGCGCCGCGCACGCTGTCGTCGAGTGCTTGCCCGGGATCGGCGTGCGCCGTGTCATCCTGCGTCACCCAGAGGAGCCCCCATAGCCCCATGTCGTTCTTGTCGCCCCCGCTGCGGCCGGCGCGTCGCCCATCGAGCCGGGCGAGCAACAGATCTTCGGCTTCGGGCCCCTGAACCGCCGCGCCGCCCCCCTGTAAACGTACCTCGACAAGCGGTTTTTCGAGGAACCGCTTGTGGACACTCACCCGCTCGCCACCGATGTCCAGCTCGACCCAGATCTCGGGCGCGTTGCGCGTTCCGTGAGTCTGGAGCGCCCTGATTCTCTGGTGCTTGGCATCGTGCCGCTCGAACAGCGCCATGCGCAGGGCTTCGACGAGAGTCGATTTACCCACCTCATTGCGCCCGCTGATCACGCTCACGCCGCTGGAAAAAGGCCCGAGATCGATCCGCCCAGTGAGCGGACCGACGTCTTGTACAGATAGACTGACGAGCTTGACTCCGTGATTCACTGCGCCTCCTTGTGCAAACGGAACAAAAGCCGCAGAGCCCGCGCTCGCTCTTCCGCCGAAGTTCCTTCAATTTCAGCTCTGAGCCGCGCCACGGCTTTCCCGAGCCATCCCTCGGTGGGCAGACTCGCCAAGTCATCGGCACCAAGGAACGTATGAAGACTGTCGTCACGCACCCTCAAAAAACGTAACCGATCCCGTGCCTTGTCCAGGATCTCGAGGTCGAGACGAGCCCTTACCGACGCGTCAATCGTCCCTGCCAGGGTCAGCTCCAGTAGCGTGGTATCCTTGCGAGATAGCCCCTCGACGAAACGCTGGAGCCCGACAAGATCCGCTTCCCCGTCGAGGGTGAAATCTGCCTTCTTCCAATCGAGGCCAAACACGTCGTGCGGCGTGACCCGGGGCGGTGCACCGGGCGCCTCGATCTCGACCACGAGCACCTTGCCTGGATCGCGCTCTTTGAATCGGGTCGCCTCCGGGGTACCTGAATACCAGGTGCGATCGTCGATGCGCAGTAGACCATGCCAGTCGCCGAGCGCCAGGTAATCGAGCCCCGAACGCACTGCCCGATCCTGCGGAATGGCGTTGCTAATCGGCTCGTCCCACCCGATCATCTGCTCGAGAAACTCTTTGATCCCCCCGTGCGCGACGCCGATGCGTATGTGCTCGGTACCGTTCACCTCCGGGACAAGATGCTCGGTAGTATCGCCCAGAGTGTGCCGTTCGAGGAGGGGGCAGCCAAAGAGCATGACGCCTGGGCGGACGACGACCGGATCCTGGGAGGCGAGGACTTGCACGTTGCGCGGGCACTCGCGCTGCCAGATTTCGCTGCGGTAGAGGGCGTCTTCGGTGAGTGGATCGTGGTTGCCGGGGAGGAGGTAGACCGGCACCGGGATCTCGGACATCGCGTCAAACGAGCGCCGGAGGGTATCCGGCCGGAGGCCATGGTGCTCGAACACGTCGCCGGCCACGACGACGAACTCGGATTGCGTCGCATGCGCGACGGCTCCGATGCGGCGGATGGTAGCAAAGCGCTCGTTGCGTACGACGGCGCCCGCGTCCCCGGGGATGAATCTGACCCGAAGACCGAGCTGCCAGTCTGCGGTGTGGAGGAAGCGAACAGAAGGAGGCATGGGAGGCTCCTGAGAGGCTAGAGATGGCAGGGAGCGTTGGTGATACGAGGAATGTGTGCTCGGACCGAAACGGGGAGGATCACAGCTCACTTGCCCTGCGTGTGAAACACGAGGTGCTCGGCTAGCCACCCCTCGTGCCAGCGATCGAGCACCATCCGGCGGCCATGCTCTAGCGCGGTGGAGTCGGGCATGATCCCCTCGGCGAGCATCGGCTCGACGAGGCTGCCGCCGCGGCGCCCGGGCGGTGCGACGTGCAGGAGGAGCTGCTCGAGTCCCCCCGCGCCGTCGAGCTTGATCTCAATCGCCGTTCTCTTCAACGCGAGCAGCACCTTCCCTTCGACGATGACAGCCGGCGCTGACGAGCCCCCCGACCCGTGGGTGACGAGCATGACGCCGAGAGTCCCGGCGAGCTTCGAGGTGAGCTCGATGCGGACCCGCTCTCCATGAGCGAAGGATAGGATCACCCCGGGTCCGGCAGGGATCCACTCGCCCTGATAGAGCGCGAATACCGTTGATGTCGCCGGCGGCCATGACGCCACGATGCCTCCGGAGGAGCGCTGGACCAGCCCGTGCTTCACCAGCAGCTCGACGTTCGCGTTGAGCGTGCGCCGGTCACGCGCTCCCAGGATGGTCTGGACGTCGTCCAGGGAGAGCGGCTCGGGAAAGGCGTCGAGGAGGCGGGACGCGAGCTCCAGCGACACTTTCCGGGAGACCGCTGCCTTGGGGCGGACCCCGCGCCCAGCGAGCTCGTGAATCATCCCCGCGTAGCGCTCTCGGTCGGCCAGAGACGGGCTCACGCTCGGCGCGAACGCGGTGAGGCGCTCCGTGCTCTCGGACCTTCGCCAGCGCGCCCACTCTGCGAGGATCCGGTGCTCCTCTTCCTCTACGTTGATGATGCAGCGCCGCACGAAGGTGAGGAGCTCGCGCACGTTGCCCGGCCACGCCGCCGGGTGACGGGTGAGGCGCTTCACCATGGACAGCACCTGCGCCCCGCGCTCCTGGGGCATATTCGATTGCTTCATCTCCTCGGCAGCGATCCGCAGCGCCTGCTCCGGAGCTTCGCGCAAGGGGCGCAGCGTGATCGAGAGGACGTTGATCCGATGATAGAGATCTTCGCGAAAGAGCCCCTGGTTGCACCGCTCGAGCAGATCCCTGTTGGTCGCCGTGATGAGCCGGAACCTCGCGGGGCGATCCTTGACGCTGCCGAGCGGGCGATACACGCGGTCCTGGAGCAGAGTGAGCAGCTTGGCCTGGACGGCGAGCGAGAGCTCCCCGATCTCGTCGAGGAAGAGCGTCCCTCCGTCCGCTGCCGCGACGATGCCACGCGCGGCCTGGAGCGCGGTCGTGAACGCTCCGCGCTCGTGGCCGAAGAGGGTGCTCTCTGCCAGCTCCCCGGGGATCGCGCCGCAGTTCTGAGCGATGAAGGGCTCAGCCCGGCGGGCGCTGAGCTCGTGAATCCGTCGGGCGACTGCGGTTTTGCCCGAGCCGGTCGGACCGGCGACGAGCACGTCTTCGTCCACCCCCGCCAACTGCTGAATCCGGTGCTCGACCTCGGGCTCGAGGTCGAGGTTGATTCTACGCGCCATGCTTCTCTTTCAGCTCGAGAGACTCGATCCGTGTCGGCGTGGAGCTTAACAGCCCTGCCGTGCCGACCGCACGGGGATCTCGCTCGGCCAGCCTTGCGGCGCCGAGGGAGAACAGGTCTCACGTCCCCCGGATTGCGACGGTGAGCTCGGCGCGCGAGTGGACGCCGAACGCCCGATAGATCTTCTCCGTGTGCGTTCGGACGGTCCCCTCACTCAAACCGAGTCGAGCGGCGATCTGCTTGTAAGAGAGGCCCGTCTCGACGAGCAATGCGGCCACTTCGCGCTGGCGAGGCGTGAGCGCTGGGCTCGTTCGTCGCTTGGGGGGCGCGAGCTGGGAGGCGCATGCTTCGACGCTGCGCGCCTGGAGGTCACCGAGGTCGCCGTGACGCTCGGAGAGGAAAGTCTGCTGGGGTTCCATCGATTGCATGGCTGGTCACTCCCCGGCGCCGGACGCTCGATCCGCCGGTGCCGCTTTCATCACGCCACGATGCTCCCCCCGACTCAGAAGCGGAATACTCCTTTGGGAGTACGGGGCACGGGGCGGGTGGGCCCGCCCCATGCTGCCGCAGTTTGCAGCAAATCGGCTCCATGTCCCAGCCGTGCGCAGACGCAAACTGTTGATTTTGCAGCGTTTTGCTACTGGCCCGCAGGCTGCTCTGCCCGTCCCTCACGGCGGCGAGCACGACGGGCCCGCTTCGGACCTCCGGCTCCGCCGCCAGGGAGACCCCAAGCCATGAGAGATCTCGTTTTCCAGCTCGATCGTGAGGCAGACAAGCTGATCGACAGCCTCGATGAGCACCCTGTTGCGCGGACGCTCTTCGCCGGGACCATCGCCGTCGGCCACTACGCGGAGTACCTCGAGCAGACGCAGCACTATGTCGGAGTGGCCCACGAGCTGCTCCGCGCCTCCGGCGAGCGCTTGATGATGACGCGCCGGCACCCGTTGCTGGCGCGCCTGCTGATCGAGAAGTCCGAGGAAGAGGCCGGTCACGACGCGTGGGCGCGTGAAGATCGCGTGGCCATCGGATTCGGTGCGGCCAATTCGGGCCCCAACGTTGCCGTCCAAGCGTACGTCTACGGTCACCGCTTCGAGGCGGAGATGGGATCGGGCGCGGCCTTCCTCGGCACGGCGTACGTGCTCGAGGCGCTCTCGGCGCGCCGGGCGTCCAGCGCCGTGCGGAACCTCCTCTCGAGGAGCCGGATCCCCGGAATCGAGGGGGCTGTGACCTTCCTGCGGGCGCACGGTGAGGAGGACCTCGACCACATCGCCCGACTCGCCACCATCCTGCGCGGCTTCACCGATCCGGCGGACACCGAAGCGATCCTGTGCTCGGCGCGCCGCACGCGGCTGTTCTTCCCTGGATTCTTCGCGTCACCTCGCTGAGCCGACAGCGCTCGACGACCACGAGCGGTCGCCGCGGGCAGCGGCGCGGACACCGCGAGGAGCGGCGCGCACGCCGCCAACGCCCCCGCTTGCCCATTCCATCAGAAGCTTTTGCGGAGTAGCCATGAAGAAGCAGATCCGTGCCTGTGTTACTGATACCCCGACGGGGATTGCGGACGCCCAGCGCGTGCGAGATCAAGTGTTCGTGAGGGAGAAGAGGCTCTTGAGCCATCACGCCACGACTCTCGATCGGGAGATGGATATCTACGATGATCTCGAGACGACGCTCCACTTCATCGCCTACGTCGACGACGTTCCGGTCGCGGCCGCGCGCCTCGTCGGGCCCAACCAGGATGTAGCGAGAGCGATCGGGCAGCCGCTCGGGATCGATCTCGCCTCGCGTTACGACCTCGGTCCGTTCGTGATCGCGGGCATCTCGCTCGCGGAGGTGTCGCGGATGTGCGTCGTCCCGGAGCATCGAGGCACAGCGGTGCTGTGCGAGCTCTATCTCGCCATGTACCGCGAAAGTCAGCGCGTTGGCCTGACGCACTGGGTCGGCGCGGGCAACGCGGAGACCGATGCTCTCGAGGACGCGGAGATCGCGTATCGGATCGCGCAGCGTGACGATCTCGTGAGCCCTCGCTGGCGCGTCGTCCCGAAGCCCGGCGCGAGCGTGGCCGGGCCTTCGACGCGGCCATTCTACACCCCGACCGAGCGTGCTCGGGCACGCGCGGGTGACCTCCAGGGGCTGCGGCTGCCGCGCACGCTGGAGACCTTGACCCATCTCGCGGCACGTTACATGGGGTGCCCCATCCGTGAACGGGGCTACACCGTCTGCTCGCTGCCGCTCGTCGTCGACCTCGCCGATGTCATGCATGCTCGAGCGCTTCAGCGCTCCCTCGGCCGCTCCTGAGATGCCCCGCGCCGCGGCCTCATGGTAGGCTGAAGCCATGGTGAAGGGGATGGTACTCCGCAGACACGAGCAGCGGGCAGTGAACGATCTGAGGGACGCGCTCACAGCGTCGCACGATCTGCGCGCGGTGTTGAAGGACGTCTTCCCTCTGCTTCTGTCGCTCGTCGGGGCCGACTCCTGCGCGCTGGTCGCACCCCTGACGGGGAACGCTGGCCAGCTCGTGTGGATCTCGCACAACGTTCCCTCCACGTTCCTGGGGCAGGGGGCATACGACAAAATGCTTCCGCACGACTTCGTGCTCGGCGCGGTGCGGAAGAGGCTCCGGGTGGTTCTGCGCGACGACGAGATGTGCACCCGGCGCGCGTTCGAGGGGAACATGATGTACCACCACGCGCGTGATGTGGGCGGGCCGGTCGAGCAGGTGCTCGCCGTCATGCTGCATGACGGCGAGCATCTGTTGAGCGGGCTCTCGCTGTACCGGGGGCTGCGTCGCCCATTCTCCGAGCGCGCTCGAGGGCTGTTGCAGCAGCTCACTCCGGCGATTGCCAACGTGGTTCGCAACTGCTGGTACACCGCGAAGACGGCGCTCAAGGGCGCGCTGTGCGACTCGCTGCTCGACTCGGAGGAGGGGGGGATCATCTTCCTCCGGTCCCCGGTGCGGGAGATCGAACGGACGGCTCGGGCGGCCGAGTTGCTCGACGTCTGGTTTGCGGGCGAGCCCAGCGTCGGGGGCTTGCCGCGGGTCCTTGTCGAGGAGCTGGCCCAGGCGCAGGCCGCGCGAGCACGGGGTCTCGTCTCGGCACAGCGCCTGATGAAAGAGGGAAAGAATGTGGACCTCAAGGTGAAGTTCCTGCCCTTGCGCGCGCCGGATGGTGAGCCGCTCTGGGCGCTGGTGCTCTGCGAGGTGCCTCGCGTCCCCTCCTCGTGGGAGGCCCTCCTCACGCCACGTGAGTACTACATCGTTCCCTGGCTCCTCCGCGGGTGGGACGAGGATCTCGTCGCCAGCGAGGTGGGCTGCCAATCCGGAACAGTGAAGAAGCACATCCAGCGCATCTACGTGAAGCTCGGCGTGGAGAATCGTGTGACGCTCCTCTGCCGGGCGATACGCGACGTGTAGCCCCGTACACGGCAGGTCGCCCTCGAGCCCCGCTCGACGGGGCCTGCCTACGCAATTCTGCGGATGGCGTCCGCCCCGTGATCGCGGTCAAACGCCGGGCTCAGCCTCGGTCCGTGGAGAGATGCCACGGAGGGGGTTGAGCTCCCCTGCCATCCGGGCGATGGCGTCCTTCGGCCATGATCAACCGGAGCGCTCGAGCCTCCGTCGACCGTGAACTACGAGGGGCCATGACGACAAAAGACAACGTGCAGAAGAGCACCGCGCCCAGGAAACGAAAGACTCCCGCGCCCAAGCCGCCCAAGCCGCCCAAGCCGCCCACCAAACCCGAAGATGTGCAAAAAGCCAACGGCGGGCTGACGGGGAAGCAAGCGCTCGCCCTGTGGGAGCTCATCGTCATGGGCGACGCGAAGCTCGTCACGAAGCTCTCCGCCAAGCTCGAGCAGGCCGAGGTGAAGGGCCTGGAGAGCGCCGGCCTGGTCACGGTCCAGAGGCGTCCACGGAAAACCAACCCCAACTACGGGTCGAAGCTCTACGTCACCGACGAAGCATGGGACTGGGCGAACCGTCATGGCTTCAGGGCGATCCTCTCGCGGACCCCGGTCGCCGCGTCCGTGCTGGAGGCGCTCCTCGCCAAGGTCGGCGCTTACCTGGAGGTTCACGATCTCGCGCTCCACCATCTGCTGCGGCCGCGGCGGGATGAGCCGGAGCCAAGCGAGTCCGCGGCGCCCGCGAGCGAGGAGCGGATCGATCCAGCAGCACACGAGGCCGATCCCGCCGCGCTCGAAGGGCGGATCCGGGCCGCGTACCTGCGCGTGACGAGCGGCGCTCTCAACCAGTACGTCCGGCTCGCCCTCCTCCGCGCCGAGCTTCGCGACGAGGCGGTCGACGCGGTCGACGCCGAGCTCCGCGCGATGCAGCAGCGAGGCGGCGCGATCCTCTATCCGCTCGACGACCCGCAGGCGCTCCGTCCGGAGGATGACGCCGCGGCGCTCCGGGTCTCCGGCGAACGACGCGATCTGCTTTTTATCAAGGGGTGAGCCGATGGATGCGTTAACGGCCTTCGAAGCAGTTGATTTCCAGTCGGCGCAGACGCTGGACAGCGTCTGGCAGGACCCACGTTACGACGTCCACTCGCTGCACCAGAAGGAGCGACGGGAGGTGCTCACCAAGGTCCGGGGGATGGCCACGAGCACCGAGACAGGCTCGCCTCTCGGCTGGGTGTTCGTCAGCCCGGCAGGCTACGGCAAGACCCACCTGCTCTCCGCGCTCCGCCGTGAGGTCCTCGGCATCCCGGCGAGCTTCATCCTGGTCGACATGAGCGACGTGCATGATTTCTGGGAGACGGTGCTCCTCGGCTTCATCGACTCGCTCCAGAGACCAGCTGGCCCGACCGACCGGACCCAGGCTCAGCTCGTCGTCCAGCACATCGTCGGGCAGGTGCGGGGCGACGACGGAGCCTTGTTGGCGAGCGAGCTCGCGGTGCTCCACCCGCCCCGGCTCGCCCGCAAGATCGACGAGCTGGTGCAGCGGCTCGGGCGCATCCACCGGGCCCAGACGCTGAAGCACGCCGACACGCTCCGTGCCCTGGTGCTGCTCAACTCCGACGACATGGATCTCTCGAGCCTCGGCTATGCCTGGCTCCAGGGCTACGGCGTCGACGAGGGCGCCATGGAGGTGTTCGGCTTCAACATCCGCGAGAAGAAGCCGAGCGCGGTGGTCGAGGGCCTGTCCTGGCTCATCAGTCTGCGCTGCCCGATGGTCGTGGCCCTCGATCAGCTCGACGCGTTCGTGAACCAGCACCACGAGGTCGCAGCGTCGGGCAATCTGCCCGAGGAGTACACCGCCCGGCAGATCATCTCGCGCAGCATCATCGACAGCATCGGCCGCGGGCTGATGGAGCTCCGCGACGTGACGCGGAGGTCGCTGGCGGTGGTCTCGTGTCTGCAGCAGACGTGGGAGAGGCTCGAGGCCATCGCGCTGAAGTCGGCGATGCATCGCTACGAGGCTCTGCGCTCACTCGAGGGACTGTCCAACGCCGCGGTGGCCGAACATCTCGTGAGCGCGCGCCTCGCCGCAGCCTACGAGCGCGCCGGCTTCACGCCACCCTATGCCCAGTGGCCCTTCGCGCCTGCGGCGTTTGCCTCCATGGCCAGAGATAGGTTGTCGCCCCGCGAGCTCCTCCGTCGCTGCGAGCAGCACCGCCGGCGGTGTGTCGACGAAGGGAAGGTGAGCGAGCTCGTCACGTTCGCGAACACGGCGTCACCCCGGAACCCGCCGCCCGCACTCCCTGCTCATGGTTTCGAGTCTTTCGATGCAGAGCTCAAGCGCCTCCGCACGTCCATCAAGGTCCCCACATCCGTGCCCGAGCCCGACAGCGAGGCCGAGCTTGGAAGGCTGCTGCTCGCCGGCTGTGGGCTCGTGGTCGCCGAGCAGACGCCCGACCCCGACGTCGCCTTTTCGATCGACGCCGACAGCGGCAGTGGACGCGGCTATCCGTCCCTCCACGCGCGCGTGCGCCAGATCTTTTACGCCCAGAACGACCGCGAGCGGCACCTCTGCCTGCGCGCCCTCTGGAAGGACAACCCCATCGCCTTCCAGGCGCGGCTCACCGCGGCGCTGACCGCGTCGGGGATCGATCGTCAGCTCGAGTTCCGCAAGCTCGTCCTGGTGCGCAACACGCCGATGCCGACCGGCGCGAAGACGACCGCGCTCATCAGCAAGGCTCGCTCGGCGGGCGCCGAGATGATCCCGGCCAGCGACGACGATCTTCGCGTGCTGGCCGCGCTCGCCATGCTGCGTGAGACGCAGGGGGACAAGCGCGAGACCTTCGACCAGTGGCTGCGCGCGCGCCGGCCCGCCTCGCAGCTCGCGCTGATGAAGCCCGTGGTCGACTGGCTCGCATGCGCGCCGCGGACCACGGCGCCCGCCGCGCCGCCGTCGAAAGCGCCGATGCCTCCAACGCTCACGCCCCCAACGACGGCGCCTCCGACAAGGACAACGGCATCTGGGCAGGAGCCCCATCCGATCCTCGTGTCACCGTGGGCCGCGCCTTCGCCGATTCCGGCGACGCGTCCCGTGATCGCCGTCGGCCATCAGGTCATCGGTGAGCGGCTGGCCGCGCCACAGGCGCTCCTCGCCGAGGATCTCAAGCAGCACGTGGTCGTGCTCGCCGGCGCCGGCTCGGGCAAGACGGTGCTGCTCCGGCGGCTCATCGAGGAGAGCGCTCTGCTCGGCATCCCGTCCATCGTCGTCGACGGCGCCAACGATCTGGCCCGGCTCGGCGAGCCCTGGCCTGCGCGCCCCTCGTCGTTCACGGACGAGGACGCCGAGAAGGCCGCCCGCTACCACGCGCAGACCGACGTGATCGTGTGGACACCCGGCCGATCGAACGGCAACCCCTTGCACCTCGGGTTGCTCCCCGACTTCGCCGCCGTCGCGCAGGAGCCCGACGAGCTCACGCAGACCGTCGCGATGACGGCCTCCACGCTGGCGGCGATGGCGGGCAAGAAGACCGACGACAAAGCGCGCGCCATCCTCGATGCCGCGCTCCGCCTCTTCGCTCAGCAAGGCGGCGGCGACTTCGCCACCTTCCTCGACGTGCTGACCGACCTGCCCGAGGAGGCAAGCCTCAAGATCTCCACCGCCAGGAAGGTCGCGACGGCCCTCAGCGATTCGCTGCGCGCCGCCGTGCAGACGAATCCTCTCCTCCACCAGGAAGGCGAACCGCTCGATCCCGGGATCCTCTTCGGCCTCGGCTCCGCTCGCCCCCGCGTCTCCGTGCTCAGCCTGGTGGGCCTGCCGGGCCTCGATGCGCCGCTGCAGTTCGTCAATCAACTCGCCATGACTCTCTTCACGTGGGTAAAAAAGAACCCTTGTCCCAGCGATCGGCCGCTCCGCGGCCTCCTCGTCCTCGACGAGGCAAAGGACTTCGTGCCCTCCCAGGGCTCGACACCTTGCAAGGAGAGCCTGATCCGGCTGGCGGCGCAGGGGCGCAAATACGGGCTCGGGGTGGTGTTCGCAACCCAGGCGCCGAAGAGCATCGATCACAACGTGATCGCCAACGCGAGCACCCAGTTCTACGGGAAGGCCAGCTCGCCGGCGGCGATTGACACCGTGGAGGAGCAGCTCCGCGTGCGCGGCGGCACCAAGTTCGATGTGGCGCGACTGCCCTCCGGACGCTTCTACCTGGCGGGCAAGGGAATGACGGCGCCGGTCAAAATCGCGACACCGCTCTGCCTCTCCCACCACCCCCCTTCGCCTCCCGACGAGGCGGACGTCCTCCGGCGCGCTCGGGCCTCCCGCGCTCGTCTCGAGTGAGGGCAGGCCCGGCGAGGGAAGGTGGCTCGGCCGGCGGCAGCGCGGTGAGCCTCGGCGCAACGATCGATCGTAGGTGCTGGCATGGCGACGATGGGGAAGTGGAGCAGTGCGCAGTCGGAGAGGTTCCTGGAGGTGCTCCTGGATGCTTTTCCGCAACGCAGCGCAATCGAGGAGTTGCTCTGGTTCGGTTTCAACGAAAACCTCGACGCGATCACGACCGCTCCCACCTTGAGAGGAGCGGTCTTCGCGGTCATCCGGTGGGCCGCGCCGCAAGGCAAGCTCGTGCGCCTGCTCGAAGAGGCTCGCCGGAAGAACCCCGGTAACCCCATGCTCCGCGCGTTCTCGGAGGAGAAGGCACCGTTCGTGGTCCCCTATCCCATGGATCCGGAGTTCGTCGGTCGAGACGCCGATCTCGGTTGTCTCCACCAGCTCTTGAAGAATGGCACGCCCGGCGCCCGCCGCGTGGCGCTCGTCGGGATGGGTGGTGTCGGCAAGACCCAGCTCGCCGTCGAGTACGCCCATTGTCACCGCGACGACTATCCAGGCGGCGTTTACTGGGTGAACGCGGCAGCGCCCCTCGTGGCCGAGCTCGCCGCTCTCGCCGAGAGGCTGAATCTGCGGGAGGACACCGCCCCGGAGGCCGAGCGACCGGGGCAGCGCTTGCGCGCGTTCGAGAGGCACCTGCACGAGAACCCAGGCGCGCTCGTGATCTTCGACAACCTCGCGGATCCGCTCGCGCTTCGCGAGCCCACCGCTGGCGTCGTCCCCTGGGAGCTGCCCTGTCACATGGTCTTCACGACGCGCCGGCGCGATCAGGACGCGCGCTTCGAGACTCTTCCTGTCGGCGTGCTCCCCGAGAGGGCCTCTCTCCACTTGCTCCTTTCGAGCAAAGCCCGGCGACCGCTCCTCGACGGCGGCCGCGAAGGCGAGCTCCAGCCGGCGAGGGCGATCGGCAGAGCGCTGGGGCACCTGCCGCTGGCGATCGTCCTGGCGGCCGCGTACCTCGGCAAGTCGCCGGGGCTCGCGCTCTCGGATTACCTCCTGCGGCTCCACCGAGAAGGTGGGCTGATCACGGCTGACGCCGCCAAGGTGGATTCGTCCCGGCTGACGACGCAGCACGAAGCGGCGGTGGAAGCGACGCTGCGCACCCAGTGGGATGCGCTGGTGACCCGCGAAGCACGGCAAGTGTTGAAGGCGGCGGCGCTGATCCGCAACGCGGCGCACGTGTCGCGGGCGACGCTCGCGCATCTCACGGGGCTCTCGGACGAAGCGAAGAGCGGTTATGTAGCTCCACTCGAAGAGGCGTTGAACGAGCTCTCGGAGTGGTCGCTCGTGGAGGAGCTGACCCGGAAAGCGATCCGGCTCCACCCGCTGGTGCGGGAGTTCGCCGCAGCGCGGATCAGCGAGGAGCACAAGGAGTTCCCCGCAGAGTGCGCGATGCGGCTCGACGCGGCGCTCGGAGAAATGGGGCGGCTCGAGAAGGCGGTCCGGTCGCGGGAGCTGGACGCCGTGCTCGCGGATCTGAGGCTGGGAGAGGAGCTCGGAGGAGTAGAAGAGCGGGAGAGGTTCCGGCGGCTGCTGCGCCCGCTGGATCGAGAGGCGCACTGCCTGCGCCGGTGGGACCCGGCGCAGGCGCCGGGGTTCTTCTTGCAGCAAGTCCGCAACGTCAGCTTCGACCTCGGGATGGAGGAAGTGCAAGAGCAAGCCGAGGCCGCGCTGCGCGCACGGGCGTGTACGTGGCTGCGCGAGCGCCTCCGCACCAGCCGCGAATCCGAGGCGCTGGTGCGCACGCTCGCCGGCCACACCTCCTCGGTGTGGGGCGTGGCGGTGATGCCGGACGGGCGCTCGGCCGTCTCCGCATCCCACGATGGCACGCTCAAGATGTGGGAGATCTCGAGCGGCTGTGAGCTCCGCACGCTCGCCGGCCACTCGTCGCAGGTGAACGGCGTGGCGGTGACGCTGGACGGGCGCCTCGCCATCTCCGCGTCGGACGACGGCACGCTCAAGGTGTGGGATCTCGCGAGCGGTCGTGGAATCCACACGCTCATCGGGCACACCGACCTCGTGAACGGCGTGGCGGTAACGCCGGACGGGCTCTTCGCCGTCTCCGCATCGGCGGACAGCACGCTCAAGGTGTGGGAGCTCGCGAGCGGTCGTGAGGTCCGCACGCTCGCCGGTCATTCCCTCCCCGTGAACGGGGTGGTCCTGACGCCGGACGGACGCCTGATCGTCTCCGCGTCAGAGGATGGAACCCTCATGGTCTGGGAGCTAGCGAACGGTCGCCGCGTCCGCACACTCAAGGGACACGCCGACTCGGTGATGGACGTGGCGGTGACGCCGGACGGGCTCTTCGCCGTCTCCGCATCGGCGGACAGCGCGCTCAAGGTGTGGGAGCTGGCGAGCGGTCGCGAGGTCCGCACGCTCTCCGGCCACGACGGCTGGGTGACCGGAGTGGCGGTGACGCCGGACGGGCACCTGGCCATCTCCGCTTCATCGGACAATACGCTCAAGGTGTGGGAGCTGGCGAGCGGCTCCATGGTTCACACGCTCGAAGGACACACCGAGCCCGTGAAGGGAGTGGCGGTGACGCCGGACGGGCGCCTCGCCATCTCCACGTCTCACGACAAAACACTCAAGCTCTGGGAGCTGGCGAGCGGTCGTGAGCTCGGCATGCACGCAGGACACACACGCGACGTGCCTGGCGTCGCGGTGGCGCCGGACGGGCGCTTCGTCGTCTCTGCATCCTGGGACAAGACGCTCAAGGTCTGGGAGCTGTCGACCCTCGATCAGGTCCGCACGCTGGAGGGACATACCGCCCTGGTGATGCGGGTCGCGGTGACGCCGGACGGTTGCCTCGCTGTCTCGGCGTCTCACGACAAGACGCTCAAAGTCTGGGGGCTGGCGAGCGGCCGTGAGCTTCGCACGCTCACCGGCCACACCTGGGCCGTGAACGGAGTCGCGGTGACGCCGGACGGTCGCTTCGCTGTCTCGGCGTCGGCGGACACGACGCTCAAGGTCTGGGAGCTGGCGCACGGGCGTGAGCTTCGCACGCTCGCCGGTCACGCAGGAGGGGTGACCGGCGTGGCGGTGACACCGGACGGGTGTTGGGCTGTCTCGTCATCGGAGGATAGGACGCTCAAGATCTGGGACCTTTTGACGGGGCAGGAGAAGCGCACCCTCATGGGTCACACCAACACTGTGACCGGAGTGACGGTGACGCCGGGCGGGCGCTTTGCCGTCTCTGCATCGGAGGACATGACGCTCAAGGTCTGGGACCTCCTGACGGGGCGTGTGATGCACACCCTCACAGGCCACACCAACACCGTGACTGGCGTAGCAGTGACGCCGAACGGGCGCTTCGCCGTCTCCGCGTCGGAGGATACCACCCTCCGAGTCTGGGATCTCGCCGACGGTCGCCTCATCGCCACGCTCGAAGCGCACGCACCCCTCTTGAGCTGCGCCGTCGCCCCTGACGGCTGCACGTTCTTCGCCGGCGACGGCGCCGGCAGCCTTCATGTCCTCGACTGGATCCTCCCGCCGCCAGGAGCGCGCGGCCCGCTTCAGGCGCGGCCCGCCGCAGCGCACGGAGCGAAGGACGGGCCTCCCGAGCTCCGCGCTCTCTCCTCGGACGCCGCGACGCGTCCCGCCCCTGAGATTGCTCACACCCGCAGCGCGCCCAGCAACGTCGCCTTCTTTGGTGTGGAGGGAGGCGGCGCTGGAGCGCCTGCCCCGGCGGCTAGTGTCGTCGAGCCGCGGGCCGCCGGCCGGATCAAGATCCTTTTCCTCGCCTCCAATCCGATGTCGACGACCCAGATCCACCTCACCCGCGAGGCGCGCCGGATCGAAGAGCGGCTCAGCACTGGCAAGCTCCGGGATTCCTTCGAGCTCGTGACGCGATGGGCGGTCCGACGCAGTGATTTGCAGCGGCTGCTCCTCGAAGAGAAGCCTCACGTGCTCCACTTTTCCAGCCACGGCTCCACGCGAGCGAAGATCTTCCTCGAAGACGACGAAGGGAACGCCGCCCCTGTCGAGAAGAAGGCGCTAGCCGACCTGATCGGGATGCTCAAGCACCGCATGCAGCTCGTGGTGCTCAACGCCTGCGACACCGAGCCGTTGGCCCGGGCGCTGGTGCAGCACGTCGCGTGTGCCATCGGTATGCGTCAGCCCATCGGCGATGATGCGGCGATCGCGTTCGCCGTCTCCTTTTACCAGGCGCTCGCGTTCAATGAGTCCGTCGCGACAGCCTTCCAGCTCGCGTGCAACGAGCTGAAGCTCCAGCAAATCCCGGAGGAGCAGACACCCACCTTGAAGGTGAAGAAAGGTGTTGACGCCAAAACGCTGGTGCTTACAGACCAACTGGAGCGTGGTTACAAGGGCTAAGCAAGCTTCAGATGTCGGGACATGGAGTTCGAGGTTAAACTGGGAGTCGACGCCGGCGCTGGGGTGAAGCGCCGGTCGGCGGGCCGCGCAGATCGAGCCGCATAGTG
>Ga0105048_10001998_pt1 | contig 33007 bp, 27 predicted proteins | sample MAT05_FD_78382 | JGI IMG/M metagenome (GOLD analysis project Ga0105048, IMG submission 78382) | Freshwater microbial communities from Lake Fryxell liftoff mats and glacier meltwater in Antarctica - MAT-05 | ecosystem: Environmental > Aquatic > Freshwater > Ice > Liftoff microbial mat | place... | reverse complement strand
CGGGTCGATTATATCGAGCACCTATTCGACCGCCACGATCTGCTCGAAGAGATCCGCCGCCGCCTGCCTGCGCAGATCTAAATCAGGGAGCGTGATCTCGGCCAAAGAAGGCTTCAGGCCACAAGCCAGAGCCAGAGCCAGAGCCAGAGCCAGAGCCCAGATGAGCGATGTTGCCGGCCACTTTCTCCCTCTCTTTCTGGCTGCCTCTTTCTCGCTCTCTTTCTGGCTGAAGCCTGTGGCCTGAAGCGTGACGCCTTTCGCGCTGCAGCTGGTGACAGCCCCGTCGAGAATCATGCTCGCTCATTTGGTACCGTCGGGACAGAAGCCGCAAAGAATGGCTGCTTGATTCAGGTTTTGTCGTAAGCTCATCACGAGCGCGCGCACTGGCAGAAACTTCTTCCGTTGCGGTCCGTCGAAGATGCTTCTTCGACACTTGTCGTCTCGATCCAAACCGCGAAGCCCCCCCAGACCCCCAGCCACACCATGAAGATCACCTGTCATTCCTGCGGAGCCAAGTACACGGTTTCGGACGAGAAGGTCCAGGGCAAGACGGTCAAGATGAAGTGCCGCAAGTGCGGCGCCACCATCGTCGTCGGAGGCTCCGCGCAAGGCGAGGGGGCAGCGCTCGACGACTCTGCTCTGTCGCACGCAGCGGACGGCGCTACGCCCGAAGGCCCGCCGCCTGGCAGCTACTTGGTCAGCGTGACCGAGTCCGATCAGCGGACGATGACGTTGGCAGAGGTCGTCGAGGCCTACAACGGCGGGGTCATCACCGCCGAGACCTACGTCTTCGCGGACGGCATGGCCGACTGGCAATCGCTGCAAGACAACGAGGCGATCGTCGCCGCGCTCAACGAGGCGGCGCTGGTCAGCGCCGCTGTCACCGGCACCAATGGTTCGGCAGGCTACGGCGCGCAACCCGCGCCTTCTGCTGGTGGTGGCTACGGGGCGCCGCAAGTCTACCAGCAGCCAGAGTCTGCCCGCCCGACAGCGGCGCGGCGCGACGCGGGTCGCAAGTCGCAAGACCTGTTCGGCGGCGGTGGTGGTTTCGGCGCCGATTCCGGCGCGGGCATGTCCCAGAGCTCGATGGCGACGCAGAGCTCCCCGGGCAAGCGCGACGAGAACTCGGTGCTGTTCTCATTGAATGCGCTCACCGCCGCGACGGCCCCCGCCGCGCGTTCGTCGGCCAACAGCGCAACCAAAGAAGACTCCGGCTTGATCGACCTGAAGGCACTGTCAGCCAACGCCGCTCCCTCAGGTCCTGCGGCCGCGGCTTCCGCCCCCATGGTCGACGCAATCGGAATGTTCCCGTTGGGCGCACCCGTGATGGCGCCGGCGCCGATGCCGCACGCGGGCTACGCAGTGCCGACCGCGCCGCCTTCAGGTGGTAGCAAGCTCGGTCTCATCATCGGCGGCGTCATTGCCGTTTGCGCGGTCGCCATCGTGTTCCTTTTGGTGTTGCGTGGCGACGACAAGAAAACCGAGCCGAGCACCAGCAAGAAGGACGACACCTCGACCACCGCGACTGCCAGCGCAACGCCATCCGCTGTGGCGACGGCAACAGCATCCACAACCACCTCTGCCATGGCCTCCACGGACGAGTCTGCCGATTCGGCGAGCGCCTCGGCCGTCGTGGCCGTGCCGGGCAAGGGCTGGAAGGGTGTCCCCAAGGGCACTGGCAAGACCACTGCCGGCACGCCGACCTCACCCACCACTGGCGGCCCGAAAACGCCGGCCAAGGGCGCGTGTGGTTGCGCACCGAGCGACCTGAACTGCGCGCTCAAGTGTTCGGTCGGCAAGAAGTAGCCGCCGTTCTGCTGTTCCTGATCAGCGGATCGGGCTGCGCTCCGCAAGCTGCCGAGCCCGAAGCCATCGCGATTGGCCTGCCTCCGGTGACGACGTCGCCGGAGGCAACGTCGTTTCGGCGTCTCGCGGGCTCCGCATCTGCGCGGCCCGCCGGCGAGCAACCTCCAGTCGCGTGGCGCAAAGACGCGGACGCCGCGATGGCGGACGCGAAGCGTAAAGGTCGACCGCTGCTCGTGTACGTGCGCGCCGACTGGTGTGTGTCGTGCCTCGAGCTCGAGCGATCGTGGGCTAGCGAGCCCGCGTTCGAACGCGCAACTCGCAGCTTCGTACCGCTCTGGGTCGAAGCTAGTGATGATGAAGCGCTGGCCGACATCTCGGTGCGCTTCGGCGCGTTGCCGGTTCCGAGTATCGCGTTGATCGACGCCAACACCGGACGTCGCACGCTGCTCGATTCCCGCGCGCTGCTCGATCATGCGGCCGACTCGGTGCTAGCTTTCTTGTCCGAGGAGTAAGCGCGCGGAATGTTCGAGCTTCGTTTCCGCCGCGCGATCGCGCTCTTGTCGCTGGTCGCTAGTGCTTGCGCAGCAAGCCCCACCGCCCCAGCTGCGCCGACGAAGCGCAAGGCGACGGCGACGGAGAAGGCGGCAAGCGACGCTGGCTACCAAGCGTTCGGGCTGCCGATTCTGTTACCAAAGCTTCGCTTGATGCCAGATCTCGAGACTTCGCGAGGCGTCGTCCTTTCGACGAACGAAGGCGAGCTTTCGCTGTACGGCCGAATGCGCCTCCGTGTCAGTACGACGGGCGTGATCGAACGCGCGGACGATCTGCTGCCCGTCGGCCGCGTCGTCGCCAAGGTGTTGCCGGCTCGGCTCGGTGGTGGCTACGTCTTCATCGCAGCCTCCGGGCGCGGCACGGAGCTCTGGCGCAGCAGCACGTGGCTGGGTCCACTCGAGCCGCTCGCCTCGTTCGGCACGACTGCGGATGCCGAAGAGCCGCTGACGATCGGCTTCGATCGCTTGTATCTCAGGATGCGAACCGGCAACGAGCTCATCGCGTTGAACCCGAAAGACGGCACGCCTCGCGAGCTCGGCCCGCTGCCCATCGCACCGGCCTACGGCGACATGGTGTTTCTCGATTCATGGCGTGCCGTGGTCGACACCGATTTGGCCGGCACCTTCGCGACCTTCGATGCAGGCGCCACTTGGCGTAAGTTGAGCGTAACGGGCCGCGTACGCACGATCGAAGCGTTCTCGGTCGATCCGGACGACGGGGATGAGGCGATCATCGCTAGCGACACCGGCTCGTATCGCCTGTCAGCAGATGGTCACTTGACGTTCTCGGCCAGCGCGCCGGCCCAACGTTTCGCGACCCCACCACGCGAGCCGCTCCAGGGCGACGGCAAGCGAGGCGCGGCAGGCCCGCTCGGCAGACGCCCCCTTCGCGTCGCGATCGAGCGCGGCTACCCGGACGGCGTCGGCGCCGCAGCTGTGCTCTACGAAGGAACGCTCGCGCGCGTGTCGCTCGAATCGGGCGCGATCTTGGATGTAGAGCCGCATGCCACTCCCGAAGAGCACGCAGACTGTTTCGGCATCGGTCTTTCGAGCGACGGCGTGAAGCCGCGGGACGCCATCGGCTTCGTGTGCGGCTCGGCAGCCGGGCCGACGGTGATTTATCAACTGGAGCGGCCGCTGGCAGTTCGGGAGGTGATGCGCTTTTCAACGCCGCGCGTGGTGGTCGAGAGCGGGCAAGGTGCCATCGTCGTGCGGGGCGGGTGCGGCGACGCCCAGCCAGCTTCAGGCGCGCGGCCTTTCTGCGTGCGCTTCGCAGATGGCTCGACTCGCGAGGTGCGCGTGCGGGGTGACGTCGGGGCAGAGCGCGTGGTCGCCCTCGCAGATGGTCGCGTCGTGATCCTGGTGCCGCCGCGCGCCGGCGCACAAGGCCAGATCTCGATACTGGAAGGGCAATCTTCCAAACACATCGTCTTGAAAATGCCCGATGCCGGCGGCCCCCGCGAGCTCGAGACAGGCATGTGGCTCGAGGGCGTTCACCAGCTCTCGCCCGACACAATCGGGGCGTGGGTGGAAGCGGGCGGGCCGATGCTCGGTGTGCACATCAAGCTCGACGGTCAGGTGACAGTCGGCGACGCCGTGGACGAGCCGGGCGGGGTGATGGTTTCCGGTCGCTTCGCGCTGGCGATGGGCGATCGCGGCCGCTTGCTCGAGTCGGTTGACACAGGAGCCAGCTGGCGCGAGCTCGATCTGCCCGTCGCCGACGACGCAGGCTCGAGCCGAAGCCGGCGTTGTGGTTCAGCCGGCTGTGTTCTGTCGTCATGGTTGAAGGTCGGCTGGGGTGCTTCGGCGCACGAGAACGATCTGCGCGAGGCACCGGCTCCACCGTCGATGAAGGTCTCGCAGATGAAGCTCTCGGGCCCACCGCTCGGGTTGTCGTGTCAGCGCGGTGATGCGCAGGCCAAAGCGTCTCCAGCTGCGAAGAAGAACGAAGGGACCTCGATCACGGGGTGGTCCGCGTTTCGCTTCATCGATGCGCCTGCGATGCAGAAGGGGGAGCTCGGAATCGACAACGGGTCGCCCTTCGACGTCGTTCCGATGAAGGCGTACGTGTGGGGCAAAAAGGACTCGGACTGGTCGCGCACGGGCCGCATGGTCATGCGCTTCGCTGACAAGTATGCGCTCTCCGACGTGCGCTCCAGCGCGGTGACCAGCTCTCCGTTCGCCAACGAGGCTGCTGCTTCGGAGGTCATCGGCGCCGGGACCCAAGGCGGGGGCATCACTTGGTCAGCGCAACGTGACCACAGCTCCGCTCTGTTCGCCGCCTGTCGCGCGCGCGCGTGCGCCATGTTCGCCGTCGAGCCCAATCAGCCGGTCCTGACCTTGCGCGGAGTAGAGCCAGGGCCGTTACCGAAGCCGTTCTCGAGCGGCGCGCTGAAGCTCGGACAAGTTTGGTACTTTCTTGCGGACGCGGGCGCGGTCGAGCAGGTCGCGTTGTACCGGTCGGAGCTCGGCACGGTGCGTCAAGTGGCCGTGTTGAAGCGGCTCGGCTCGCGCTTCATGTCGGGGCCGCTGCCGCGGCTGGTGCGCCGCGCCAAGTCCGACGACATCGGCCTCTTGTTCACGCTGCGTGACGGGCCGCTCGACAAGCGCGGAGCTCGCTACGTGTTGCCACTCGACCCGCAGACCGGCGAAACGAAGGACCCCATCCGGCTCGGTCGGGCAGACTTCAGCGACGTGGAAGTGTCCGGCGCTTGCGCCGAGCGTGACGGCTGGGTGGTAGAGCTGGGGCTCGATCCGGCGCCGAACATCGAAATCGCCGACTTGCGGTCGTCCTTCGATTCGGTCGAGCTGCGGATGCGGCTCGACGAGCGCACAGCCTGCGTCGAAGGTGGCTCGGGTATCGTGGCGAGCCTGGATGCGCCCGCCACGAAGAAGGGAGAAAAGCCTGCTCCCGCCACGGCCGCGTCGGGCGTTCGCGGGTTTTCCTTGATCGCGACCGACCGGAACAGCGGCGATCGGCGCGAGCTGTCGTGCTCGGCCGGCAAACGCTAATTCGACCGGAGGAATCTTGTTTGTTGATTCAACGTCCGGTTGAATTGCGCGGGCGAATTTTGACCGCCTGGCTGCGGCCACCTATTCTTCGTCGGATGGTGCCTTCCTTTTCTTCGCGCTGGCTGCCCTACTCCTTCGTGGCCCTGACTGGGGCGCTGGGCTGCGGTGACAGCTCGGGCGAGGGCGGGGGAGGCGGTGACGGCGTCGGTGCTGGTCTTGCGGGTCCTGACCGCATCTGCATCGACAACTCCACCATCGGCCCAGTTCCGCCCGCAGGCCTCCAGATCGCGTTCCGCGTGCTGGACGACAACGGTGACCCCGTGCGCGAGCTGGTGACGGGGACGAGCAACACCACCCAAGACGTGCTCATCATCAACGACGAGCAAGGGATTCCGTTCGGACAGGGCAACGAGGGTGACTCGGTCTCCGGCTTGGGCCCGCCCAGCAATCTCGAGATCTATAGCGCGCTGGTGCTCGACATGTCCGACTCGATCTTCGAGTCGGGGCTCGTCGACGAGGTGATCGACGGCGCCCGCGCCTACGTGAAAGAGGTCGTCGAGAACGGCGATTCGGAGTTCCCCCATCAAGTCACGATCATCGCCTTCGGTCGGCCCGAGCTGGTCGAGATCGTGCAGCCCTTCACCAGCGACACGGAAGAGCTATACGGCGCGCTCGAAGTGCTGCGTGATTCGGAGAGCCGTGGCACTACGGATCTGTACGACGCCTACATCCTCGGCATCGATGAGCTCGACTTTGCCGGCTCCAGTGACGCCGTGATCGAGCGTTTCTTGGTGCTGATCAGCGACGGCGCTCATGAAGCGGGCGCCACCGAGATTCTCCGGGGCTATGCGTTGGACGCAAAACACAGCTCGCTGTCGACCAAGTTCACCATCGGAGTGAAGGGCAACTACGACCCATGCGCGCTGGAGGAGCTCGCGGGGCGCCCCGACGGCGGCTGCAAGAACCCGCTCAAAGGTTGCCGTGAGGGCATCACTTGCAGCCCCGATTCGCCGGCGCCGCCAAGCTGCACGCAGTTTCAGAATGACGTCGAAGGCGGCGGCTTGACCGACGCATTCGCTGGTTTCGCCGAGCGAGTCGCTGGCATCTCTCGCTCGAACTACGCAGTAGGCGTGTGCACCCCGGTCGCAATCGGCTCGAGCAGCGTCACCATTCGCGTGAATGTCGACGGCGCACAAGACTCCGAGACGCTGCCCTACGGCACCAACGACCCTGAGCTGACCGGTGCAGTCAACGAGTGCGATCCTGAAGTCGTGAAAAACTTCGAAGCCCCGCCCGACCCCGTCGGCGGCAGTGGCACTGGCGGCGGCGGTACTGGCGGCGCTGGCACCGGTGGTACTGGCGGCGCCGGCACCGGTGGTACTGGCGGCACCGGCGGCTGAGTCAGGCCTTTTTGACGTCTAGCCAATCGGTGTGCACGAACCCTTGGCCGGGTTTGTCGGTGCGCTCGTAGGTGTGTGCGCCGAACGCGTCGCGCTGGGCCTGCGTGAGGTTTTGCGGGAGGCGCGCGGTGCGGTAGGCGTCGAAATACGACAGGCTCGCGGTGGTCGACGGCAGCGCGATGCCGAGGCCGATTCCGAACGCAACCGCGCGGCGCCAGCCCGGTTGAGCGGCGAGCACGGTCGCCTCGAGCTCCGGGTCGGCGAGGATGCTCTCGAGCTTCGGGTTGCGATCGTAGGCGCGCATGATGGTGTCGAGCAGCTTTGCTCGGATGATGCAGCCGCCTTTCCAGATGCGGGCCATCTCTTTGAGGTCGACGCCCCACTTCTGAGCGTCGCTCACGGCGGCGATGAGCTTGAGGCCTTGCGCGTACGAGCCAATTTTGGCTGCCAAGAGCGCATCGTGAATGTCCTTCAGCACGGCCGCCTTATCGAAGCCTGCGGGCGCGTTGACAGCGCCGCGCACGATCGACGACGCGCGCACTCGCTCGTCTTTTTGGCTCGACAGCACGCGTGCGTCGATGGCTGCAGCGATCGTCGGAATGGGGATGGCGTGGTCGAGCGCGAGCTGGACAGTCCATTTGCCGGTGCCCTTTTGGCCGGCGCGGTCTTCGACCAAATCGACCAGCGGCTTGCCCGTCTCCGCGTCTTTGACGGCCAAGACCTGGGCGGTGATCTCGATCAAGAACGATTCGAGCGGTCCACGATTCCACCAAGAGAACACCTCGGCGATGGCGGGCGCAGCCAAGCCGAGACCGCGTGACATCAAGTAGTACGCCTCGGCGATCAGCTGCATGTCGCCGTACTCGATGCCGTTGTGCACCATCTTCACGAAATGGCCGGCGCCGTCGGGACCGACATGGGTCACGCACGGGCCAGAGTCGGTCTTCGCTGCGATCGCTTCGAACACCGGGCGCGTCGCGGCCCACGCCTCGGGCGCACCGCCTGGCATCAGGGAAGGACCGAAGCGCGCGCCTTCTTCTCCGCCGGAGATGCCCATCCCGACGAAGTGGATGCCCTTGGCCTTGAGGTCGCGTTCACGCCGCTGCGTCTCCGGGAAAAATGTGTTGCCGCCATCGACGACGACGTCGCCCTTTTCGAGCAACGGCACCAGGTCGGAGAGCACCTGATCGACCGGCGCACCTGCTTTCACCATGACCAAGATGCGTCGGGGCGGCTCGAGCGAGCCGACGAAATCGGCGAGGGTCTTGCTCGGCAAAAGCTTCTTGTTGGGGTTCTCGCGCACGACCTCGTCGGTGACTGCGCCGCTGCGATTGAAGATAGCCACTCGCTGATCGTGGTCGGCCATATTGAGCGCCAGGTTGCGCCCCATGACAGCCATTCCGATCACGCCGACGTCAGCTCGTATGTCGCTCATGTTCCGCTCCCTTCAGGTGCCACGCTTGGAGGACGTCTCGCCGCGTGGATCAGCCGCGCGGTCGACGAGGAAGAGACCGTTCTTCGCGCACAGGATGGGCGTCTCCGACAGGTTGCTGGATTTGCCTGCCACGCGGGTGAGCGCCTCTCGCTTGGCGGCGCCCGTTACGAGCACGAGGCAGAGCTCGGCCTGCTCGATCACCGGTGGCGTGATGGTGAGTCGGATGGGGGGCGGCTTGGGCCCCACGATGCGTACGACCTTGCGAGAACGCTCGGCGAGCGCGGTCGAGCCCGGGAACAGCGAAGCAGTGTGGCCGTCTTCGCCCATGCCGAGCAGCAGCACGCTGATCTTTTCGGGAAGGCGAGCCTCGTATTCGAGCGCTGCTTTCTCCAGGTCGGGTGCGTCGCCCAGCATGCGCATGATCTGCGCGCTGCGAACGCCGATGGGGTCGAACAACACTTCACGTGCCATCCGATAGTTGGAGTCTTTGTCGTCCGGCGGTACGGCGCGTTCGTCGCCGAAGAAGAAGTCGACCTTGTGCCAGGGCACGTCTTTGCCGGCCAACCGCTCGTAGGTGGCGCGGGGCGTGGAGCCGCCGGCCAACATGAGCGCCGTGCGAGCGCCGGTCGACTCCTTGAAGCGAATCACTTCGGCGATGGCCTCAGCGGCGGCCTCGGCTACGGCAGCCGGAGTTTCGAATACGGTGACACTGAGCGAGTCGTTCAAGATCTCGTCTTTCATGGTTTCGCTCAGGCGAGCGGACGCCAACGATTGCGGGTGGTTCGGAGCAGATCGTCTGCTGCGCCGGGCCCGGAGCTACCTGGTTCGTAGTCGTACAGCGGGATAGTCGTATCGTTCTGCCAAGCCTCGAGGATTGGCGTGCAGAGTGCCCAAGCTTCTTCGACACTGTCGCGGCGCGCGAACAGGGTCTGGTCGCCGCGCATGGTATCCAAGATGATGCGTTCGTACGCCTCCGGCGGCTGGCGATCGAAGGCGCGTGCGTAGCTGAAGTCCATCTTCACGTTGGAGACGAACAGATCGTCTCCAGGCTGCTTGCACATGAACGAAAACTCGATGCCTTCGTCCGGCTGGATACGCAAGACCAGCACGTTCTGCTCGAGGCGCTGACAGACCTCGTCGCGACCGAAGAGACAGAGCGGCACCGCGCGGAAGTGAATCGCCACCTCGGTACAGCGCTTCGAGAGGCGCTTGCCAGCCCGCAAGTAGAAGGGCACCCCGTGCCAGCGCCAGTTGTCGATCATGAAGCGACAGGCCACGAACGTCGGCGTCTGCGAGTCTTTGGCGACGTTTGGCTCGTCGCGGTAGCCGCGATATTGGCCGCGCACCACCTCGCTCTCCACTTCATGCGGAAAGATGGGCCGAATCGAACGGAAGATTTGCGATTTTTCGCCACGGATCTCGTCGGCCTTGAACGACACCGGCGGCTCCATCGCGGCAAGGGCGAGCACCTCGAGCAGGTGGTTTTGTACGACGTCACGGAGCGCGCCGGTCTCGTCGTAGAACTTTCCCCGGCCCTCGATTCCGAGCTCTTCGGCGGCGGTGATCTGCACGTGATCGACGTAGTTGCGGTTCCACAGCGGCTCGAACATCGAGTTGCCGAAGCGCATCACCAAGATGTTCTGCACCGTCTCTTTGCCGAGATAGTGATCGATTCGATAGATCTGCTCTTCGTCCAGATACGCGGCCGCCATCTTGTTGAGCTCGCGTGCCGACTCGAGATCGTGGCCGAAAGGCTTCTCGATCATGACCCGTGAAAAGGGGCCTTTTTGTCCGGGAGCGGCCAGGTGCAAGAGGCCTGCGTTCTTCAGGCCGGACAAAATCACCGGAAACGCGCTGGGCGGCGTCGAAAAGAAGAAGAGCCGGTTTTGCTCGGTGCCCTTTGTCTTGTCGAGCTCGCTCAGCTTGGCTGTCAGCGCTTGGTAGGTCTCCGCGGACTCGTTGTCGCCCCGCACGTAGTGCACCCGTTTGGCGAGATTTTGCCAGGTGGCTTCGTCGATCGGCTTGGTGCGCGAAAACTTGGCGGTCGCTTCCTGATGTATGGCCCGGAACGCCGCCTCGTCGGGGGCGCTGCGTCCGATGCCGACCAGCTCGAAGTGCTCGGGCAACAGCCCCTCTTTCAAGAGGTTGTACAGGGCCGGCATCAGCTTGCGTTTGGAGAGGTCGCCGGTGCCACCGAACAACACCAGCACACACGGCTTCACGCTGCGCTCTTTGCTGATGGCTTCGCCGGGTACGGTCTCGGTCTCGATTCGCGTCGTCGAGATGCCCATCTCATGGCCTCGCTGTCAGTCGATTGCGCGTGGCGCCCAGTAAACCTGGGGAAAGCTTGGTTATACTTGGGGGGCCCTGGGGGCCGTGCCGGAAAAAACGAGGTCCCCCGTGTACCACACGGGCCCCCGGAGAGGTATGCGTCACACAGCATTTAAGCCTGGGCGCGGACGCACCGCTCTCCCGTCTGTACCCCGTGCGTCGCCCCAGCAAAGCTCCCAGGCCCTCTATCGCTGATCTCAATCGCGAAAGCGCAATCGCGCTGGAGCGCCTGCTTCCAGGCGTTGGTGAGGTGCTGGCGTCGAACATCGTCGAGCATCGCAGGGCCCATGGCGCTTTCGAGTCCGTGACAGACCTCGCCAAGGTGCCGAAAATGGGCGTACGCCGGGCAGAAAGGCTGTGGGCCGCAATCGACACGACCGCGGAGCACACGGATTCGGCCCCCGAAATCGAGCTGCAACAGGCTGACGGGTTCGGCTTGGAAGACTCGCTCGCCGCCGACCCGGCGACACACGAATTCCTGGCGCATGCGCCGGTTTCGGCCTCGCATTCGCCTCCGCCGAGGCTCGACGACATGGCCGCTGCAGCACCAGCAGCGGCCCAGCCGGACCACACGCGACGCATGTACGCGCGGGTGGCTGCGGTCGGCGTCATCGCCCTCATCGCCGGCATTTTTGCGACGGTCGCGATGGTGAAATCGGTGCGCGAGAGCTCGGTGGCCGTCGCCCGTGCTGACGTCGACGAGGTCCGCGCGGAAGTGCAGACGCTTCGAGATGAAGTGGGCGCTGTCGGTTCGGCGCAGCTCGGCTCGACTCTCGAGCGCAAAGTGGACAGCGGTCGTACAGAGTCGATCGAGAAGCGCCTCGGCGAGCATGACCGCGCACGGGCCGACACCAAAAAGCGGGTTCAGGCAGTCGAGGACCGGGCGAAAAAGATCGAAGAGAAGCAGGACAAACACGCGGCCCGCCTGGGCAAAGCCGAGGACGACCTCGCGTGGCAAAAGATGGCCACTGCCGCCCAGCTCGCTGCGCTGAAGAAGCAGGTGCGCAGCGCCGCCGACCGGATCGAAGCGCTGGACGACGAATAGTAAATGGGTGTGCCGTCATCGGCCCACATAATGCCGGCATGATCCGAGCTCGATTGGCTGTGGTCGTTGCGCTGCTCGCCCTGACGGCGTGTGGCGGCAAAGTCGTGTTTCAGTCAGGCGAAGACGACAACAGCGGAGGCGCAGGCGGCGGCGAACCAGGCTTCGAGTGCGTGGGCACCTGCGGTGACCCCTGCACGAAGTGTGTCGGTAACGATTGCTTCAGCGGCTATTGCTCGGACGACGGGTTTTGCAATCCGCCCGAGCAGCCTCCCGCCTGCCCCGCCGGCTAGACTATTCGTCCCATTCGATTTCAGAGGGGCCGAGCGTGCGGTAACGCGTGTCGATCTCCTCCATCAGCTCGAGCCACCACGATTCGGCCATCATGCCGCCTTCGCGCGCGCTGTCTGTGAAGAAGTTGCCGCGGATGCACTCGGCCTTTCCGTTTTCGTCGGTGCGGCAGCGCCCGTCGACGTAGACCAGCAGCGATTTCGGCATGCGCGATGTCATGCTGTCGCCCGGGTTGTTCATCCAGTTGTTGATGAAGATGATGGCGGCGCCCAAGTCTTCGGGCGTCTGGCCGTAGCCGTGCAGCATGAAGATCACGGGGTAACGGCGATCTTGCTGTTCGGCGTGGGCGTAGCCCGGCGGAAAGTTCACCGTTACTGGGCCGGTGCGCCCTCGCGAGTCGGTAAAATCGAAGGTGCAGCTGCCATCGATCTGACACACATCCATACCCGGCGCGGGGTTGTCGTTGGAGACCTTCACGACTGTGCGGAGCTCAGGCTCCGGCCAGCGCCGGCCGATGAAGTAGAGACCGGTCTGCAGGCGCGAAGTGATCTCGTTGACGGTCCCTACATGCTGACCAGAGCCGTTTTCGACGTCGGCCGCGCTCGGGTCGATCTCGCCGTAGCGCATCATGACCGAGCCGGGCACGTCCTCCCAAGGCATCAGGGCCGGGGTGAACGAGTCAGGCAGGAGCGGATCGTAACCGGGCATCTCGGAGAAGCCGGTGTAGTAGGCCGTGTCGCGCCCGCGCGCGACCATGCCGCCGATCAGCGTCTGCGCCGAGACGTGGAAGTTGAACAGGTCGCGTGTGCCGCCGTCCGTCCACACATCGACCCGGTCGAGTGCCGCTTGATCGAGCGGGCCACCCGGTAGATCATAGACCTCGCCACGGAGGATTGCGGCGGGGTCATAGTTCCACATGCGCTTTAGACCGCGCGATGCGCTGAACTCGCTGTCTCCCTCGCCGACGTCATAGCCCTGACCGGCTTGTGACCAGCCGTTGTTCGGTTGCTGCAGCGTTCCGTCGACGCCGTCCATTCCGAAGTCGTCGAAAGGCTCCCCGATTTGATAGCGGTAGTCGCGCTCGGTCCCGCCGGGGTTGTACTGCAGCTGATAGTCGTCGCCGCTCGGGTCTTCGTTGATACCCAGCTGGAAACCCGATTCTTCGACGCTGAGCTCGCCATCCGGGCCTGCGTCCGTCCACGGCTCATGGCCGCTCTTGATGATGGGCTCGAGCTCGTCGCGAACTCCGTTGCCGTTGTAGTCGACAGCGAGGCCGACCTCGAGCGGGTAGTCGTTGGGACCTTCTGCGTGCCACGCGTTGGCCCAAGGTGTCTGGTCTTCGCTGGTCGGCGTGCCGTCGCAAACGGTGATCACGGGGAAGCTGCCGTCGGGGTTGAACTCGTCGTCGAAGTAGTCGGCTAGCGTAAGTGTGTTCGCGCACCGCTCTGCCGGGCAGCTGTTGGCGATCTCTTCTTGGGTCTCTTTGTCGGGACCGTCGAGCGGGTCGACCCACACCTGGCACTCGTTGCCGGGGTGATCACCGAGCACGCTCGCGTCCGTGGGCGGCACGCCCGGCGGCAGATTTTCGCCTCCGGGCGAGAGGTTGTCCCCGTTGGGGTTGCCCATGAGCAGCGCCAGATCGCGGAAGATTTGTGAGTACTCTTCACGAGGAAAGCTGCCGCCTGTGCCGGTGCGCGGATATTCGGCCCACCAGTTGTTGAACACCTGGGTGTGCTCGTAGGGGTCGGTCGGCGCGTTCATCAATGTACACTTGCCAGACTGTGTCTCTGTCTTGCCGAGGCATTGTTCGTCGGCCTCGCACTCGCTGGTGGTGTCGCACGCAGCGCGCGTTTGCGGGATGTCTGCGAGCAGGGTGCCTGGGGCGATCGGCCGGAAGCCGCCCAGGTGATTCTGCTCGATGTAGTGGATGAGCCACGACCAGGTGGCGGGCCCGCCGAGCGGCGCGACGACGTCGAACTTGTCGTGATGTCGAAGGCCGAACATGCTCGAGCCCATGCCGCCCATCGAGACGCCGATCACGGCGCGATGCGTGAGCCGTCGTGTGTAGGTGCGCTCGCCTGCGTCCGCGAGGATGACCGCCTGGTAGGTGCCGAGCCGGGGCGCCTTGAAGGAGAGGGCCCAGCCTTGGCCGCTCGGGACGAAGCGCGCATCGGCCACTGGCACGACACGGGGTTCTTTGAAGGCAGGGCCGCTGTAGAGAACGCGCACGTGCCGGAAGCGGCCCTTCGCCGGCACGAGCGCCGGATTCACTGGGACCGACAGTGGGATTTCGCGCTGAAACTTCTGCTCTGCCGGCCCGAACGTGATGGGCGGGCCGAGTGGGATGTGGCCCTCCGGCAGGCTCATGTTGCCGCAAGCGATGTCCGCCTCGAACGGCTCGACGCTCCACAAGTAGCTGCCCTGATTCGGCTTGTTGGCGCCCTTGGGCAAGCCGATGGTCGCGCCATCGAGCTCACCCGTTCCGACGAGCGTCTCTCCTTCTTTGAGCGAGCTGTCGTTCGCGGTGCCAGCGCAAGTGGGCACGGTGGCGTCGAGCACGACGACGTCGAGCGAGCCGGTGGCGTCTTCGCCGGTGCCTTTGGGTATTTTGGCGGTCAATGTGTAGCGGCCTGGCGCTGCCGAGCCGTGCACGTCGATTTCGATCTCGTTCCGGTAGAGCGTGACGCTGCCGGCCGCAGGAGCTGCCAGCGCTGCTTCGTCGCTGCTCGCGAAGGTGACGGGTGTCACGTCGCACACATCCGGCGCGATGATCACTTTGACTTTGCGCGACAAGCAGCTTTCGTCCGCGGCAGCGCAGGCTGGTACGAAGACCTGGCTCGGTGAGAAGCGCGCTTTCACGAGGTTCGGCTGCGGCTTCGAGCAGATGTCGCCCGGCCTGAGCACCGGTGGAGTGGGCGTGTCGTCGTCCGGGGCGGTGTCGTCACCACAAGCGAGCGGAACGAGCGCGAAGCCGCACGCGCCCAACGCGGCGAGCGCCGCCTTCAGGGTGAAGGGAAATGAACGCATGGGTGTTGGGCTCCCGATCAAAAAGCGATAGGCAATGAAACGATTTGACCGGCAGTCTACAGCGGCGATCAGGGCGGTGGAGGAACTTCGCCCGACGCCTCACCTTCGACAGCGGTCTGCTCCTCGGCCCCCGAGGCTTGGCCGACGCGGCTGATCTTGCCGAGCCAGCTGCCCGAGAACGAAGTGGGTGACAAGGCAGCGCTCACCTCGGCCTGGCCGCCGATCGAAATTTCGAGGTAGCCCTGCGACCCGTCGCTGGAGTCGCCAATCGACAGACCCACGTCCCAACGTTTCAAGACCGCCGCTTCACAGGCGGCCTCGAGACAGGCGGCGTCACAGCCGACGACACCGCTCTGCGCCACGATGGTCCCGATTTGCGGACAGTCGGCAGCGCTAGCGATGGCTTGCGGCATGGTGATGGGTTGGCCGAGCTCTGCCGTGAGGGCTGCGCTCATGAAGGCGCCAGCGAGCCGTGTAGTCGAGACGGGCAGCGTGCCGCTCATCACCAGCACGTCGTCGGCAGTGGCGCTCCAGCTGAAGGGGACGCTCGCCGGCGCACCGATGACGGCCGCCGACAAGCCGCTGAAGCTGTCCAACTGGAAGCTCGGTGAAGCGTACCCTTCGTCGCTGCCGATCACGCCCTCGATGCGGCTCGTCGTGCTCTCCGCATCGGCGAGCGCATAGCTCACCGCGCTCGACTTGAGCGCGAGGCAGGCCGCATGCGCGTGATAGCCGCCCAGCGCGACGGCTACACTCTCGTCGAGCTCTCCCTGTTCGCGTAGCGCTTCGAAGCTTTGTGAGCTGGCGATTTCGAGCTCGGCTTGCATGGCGTCGAGCAAGAGGTAGGTGAACGGTGTCTCGGGTGGAAACGCCGCGTCGGCGAGGTCGACGATGCTCGATTCGAGCAATGGGCCGTAACCCTCGCCGGGGGCGAACTCGAGCGATACGTCAAGCTCGACACCCTCGAGCACCACGGGACGATCGACAGCGGTGACGGAGACTTCTTCGGTCTTGTCCGGCTTGGTCGCGGTGAACGAAACGCAGCCCGCCACCAACGCGCCCGACCGAATGGCGACTGCCAAGGCAGGCCCGACGGGCACGCTCGCGATCGTCGGCACCTCACCCAATGCAGCGTCGGCGTGCAGCGCTCCGACTGGGTTTTCGGGGTAGCTGGCGAGCGCAACATCGCAGGTCTTGCCGACCAAGATGTCGGCAGACCAAGCGGAGAGCTCGCGGTTGCCAAGGTAGGTCGGCAGCACGCGAATGGTGGTGAAGCCGAGCTCGCTCACTGCAACGTGCAGCTCCGCCGAAGTATCGACAGCGACTTGCGCGCGCAGAATGAACGCCGCCGGCTGTTTGGGCGCCTTGAGCTCGACTTGCGCCAACCCCTGCGCGTCCGCCTTGATCACGCCCGCGGCGAGTGACGCGTCGAACGTGTCGCCAAGGAGCAGCAGCGTCACCTCGGCGCCCGGCTCGGTCATGACCTCGATCGTGTGGACCTCGGAGGGCAACAGCTCGAGCGTGCCTTGCTCGGAGAACGCGATGCTGGATCCTGGGCTCGGGTTCGTGTCCGGGTCAGGGTCTCGGTCGGGGACGCCGCACCCCGTGAGCAGCGGAACGGCGACACACAGCGCGACACATAAAGACAGGTGCCCTGCTCTGACGGCTGGCACGGACACCGACAGGGCGCGAGCCCTCGAGCGTAACCAAGAAGCAAAGAACATCACCCGGAAGACTAGCGCGGCCGGCGCAAGACGTCACGCGGGCGAGGTTACTTGGATTCGATTGTCGCCTGGCCCGTCGCCACGTAGCGCGCGTCTGCCTCGGCGCCGGTCAAATAGGTCTCGTAGGCGCTGTTGTTACGCAGATTCTTCTCGAAAAAGGCGACCGCGTACGCCCGCGCCATCGCGTTGACCGTCGCGTTGTCGGCCGTCGCGGTTTGGCAGAAGTTGCAGGTGAACCCGCAGCTGGCCACGTCGTCCAAGAAGCTCATGTGGTTTGCGCCGAGCACCGTCACGGAGAAGCTCGGCGACGTGGCACCCGCGTAGAAAGTCGCGTAGTTGTCGGCGGTCGGCGCGCACGCTTGAAAGCTGCCGGTGCCATCCAGCGTCTCGCCGAGAAAGCCGGTGGGAATTGCCAGCGACGGCATCAAGCTGCTCATGTCCGGGCAGTTTTGCGCGGAACAATTCATCGCGCTGTCGACAGGGTCGAGGGCGAGCACAGCCTTCACGCGCGCGTCCATCGTCGCCGCGAGAAGTGATGTTTTGCCGCCCAGAGAGTGGCCTGTCATGCCAGCATTTTCGACGTCCGCGTTGCCGCCGAGCTCGCTGGCAGATGCTGCCCAATCGAGCGTGCCGATCAAGTCTTCTGCCACGTCGACATGGCTGAGCCCGAAGAGGCTGGTCGGGTATTCGGGGGTAATGGCGACATAACCGAATGTGGCGAGGCGCTTCGCGTACGAGTCGTACTGCGATGCCGGCAGCTGGAAGCCGTGGGCGATCACGACAGTGGGGTAGGGGCCCGCGGAGGGCCCGCTGGTCGGTGCCCACCCGCTCATGGGCACGGTGTTGCCGGTGGCAGCCACCACTGTCGAGCCAGTGAAGGCAGCGACCTCGTAGGGGCCATCCAGGTTGGGATCGCCGTCGGCGGACGGGCCGCCACCGGGACCCTCGCCGCCCGGCGCGTCGCCACCCGCAGCGCTGCCGCCTGTCGTGTTGGCGGCTCCCTCGCCTCCGCCGCCGAGCGGTGCGCCAGCACCCGAGCTCGGCCCGTCTCCCCCGGAATTATTTCCGCCGGGGCCAGTCGGGTCATCGCTGCAGGCGACCAACAGCGCCCCGAGGCCGAGGAAAGCAGGCACACACAAAAACGTTCGCATCGACGTCTCCATCAAGTAGGAAGTGCTACTTCCTACTTGCGCGAGAGGGTGTCAAGCCTCGCCGAACCAATTTCTTCGTGGCTTTTCGTGGCGCTTTGGCCGGAGCGGGTCGGCCGGGCGCAAGCGCCATCGCGCGGAGCGTTGGCACGATCAACCGACGTCGGACGAGCAACACGAGCTTCTCGCTCAAGTGCGTGGCTGCCTCGGTGACGCGGGCGAGGTCGTCACCGGCACGGGGCACCACTCCTTCGCGAAACAAGGAAAGCTCGACAGTGACCAGCCGCTGAATGGCCTCCAGGTATTCGCCGATGATCGAGAGCGGCAACATCTCCGGCGTGATGCCGGCTTTGCGGGCCGCGCCGAGCGTTCGCAGGAGCTCCAGATCGTCACCAGCGAAGCCGTCCTCGTCGCCCACGGGTACGGCGCTGATCACGCCGAGCTTCTCCATCCAGCCGAGCTCGCGCGCCCCTACGCCGGCCATGATCAGCTCCGAGCGGCTGCGCGGCGTGCTCGGGTTGTCGGCGCTGAGCGCACCGCGAATCGTCTCGATCGTGTCGGCGAGCCCTGGCGTTTCGCCGTCGAGCAAGCGCTTGATCACTTTCAGCGGCAGAAAGCCGTTTTGCTGCAGCGTCTTGATGCGCCGGATGCGGTCCGCCGCGGCATGATCGAAGTACGCGATGTTTCTGCCGCTGTGCGCCGGGACAATCAGCCCTTCGCGCACGTAATGTTTGACCGTGGCCGCCGGCACACCGGAGAGACGCCCGAGCTCACTGATCTTGAGCAGCTTGGGAGCAGGGCGGGGGAGCGCGGCCATCGAGACCGAGTAGTCGAAGGCGCACCCTTACTCAAGCGGGCCGCTTCACGCTCGCGACGCAAGCGCTTCAGAACACGCACACGTCCTCTTCGTTGCAGCTGGCGAGCTTCGGTGCGGGCAACCCGTCGCACCACAGGATGACACCCGATAGATCGCAGTCCGGGTCGTGCGCGCCGCAGCTGCAATCGCAGTAGGAGCAGTCGTTGTAGTAATCGTCACGACACACCCAGTCGGCAGGCACCATCAAGCTGCCCGCCACGCATGTCGGCGGCACGTCACAAACATCGCCGATGCAGCCGAGCCCGGGACAGCACTCGGCGTCGATGCACGACAGCCCGATTTCGGAGCAGCCCGGCGTGTCCTCGAAACACACGCCCGCCTCGCACGCGAAACCCCCGCAGCAGCCGCCTTCGATGCTGCAGGCGGCGCCAACGGCGCACTCGAGCGGCGAGCAGACGCTGAGCTCGGGGCCGGCTTGCAAACATTGCGACCCGAGCTCTGGGCAACACTGACTGCTCTCGGAGCACACCTCGCCATCGGGCAGGCAGAAGGGGCCTCCGCCCAGCCCGCAGAACCCGCTTTCACACACCAACGTCGCCATCTCGCCTTTGGTGGCGGTCGGCGGTGGGCAGCAGTCGCCGACCGTCTGGCAGGGCTCGCCAGGAAAGGAGCAGCTCGGGACTGCGCAGCTGCCTTCCGCACAATAGAGCGAGCAGCAATCGCTGGCCTTGTCGCACCCTTCATCGATCTGAGCGCACTCGTAGCCACCGCAGCTGCCCTCTCGGCACTTCGCGTCGCAGCAGAGGTCGCCCTCCCCGCAAGCGACGCCGTTTGGCTTGCAGCATTGGCCCTCTGCGTCGCCCGCGCCACACGCGGCTTCGCCCTTGGACCAGTCGCAGCAGTCGTGGTCGTACTGGCAGCTGCCACCCGCGGCGCAGAACGGCTCCGTATCCAGGCAGACGCGCGCACCTGGGCAGCTTCCCAGGCATGCATCTGCTTTGAACGACAGCAGAAAATTGGCACGCACCTCCGGGGAAGCATTGCGCAGATCTGCCTCGATCACGTCACAGCGATATTCTTCGCCGTAACAATCTTGCAAGAGCGCACAAATGTCGGCCGCAGCGTCCAGCCTGTCGCCGATCAAGATGTCCCGACAGGAGGCGAGGGTGACCGAAACAGCAAAGACGACAGCGACGCCCGCCACCAGGTGGTGCGCGCGTTCGAGCGCGGCGATCCGATGCGACCGAGCGCTAACCACAGGGCAGCTTACCGCCGCGAGCCGCTTCAACCGCTACGATTTCTTTTGGCGAGCTGGTGAAAGGCTTCGCCTTTGCATTCCCAGAACGGCGGGCAGTCTCCAAACGACGAGCATGATCGGCAGCAGCAGCCGAAGATGCAGACCTTGGACGCGCACTGCCCATCCGCCGTGTTCGCAAGGGCGATTCCTGTCTGTTGCGGCCAAGGCCGCTGCTACCTGCCGAGCTCGCCGACCTCGAAGGTCATGCCTGCACCACGCAGGCGCTCGATCAGTGGCAGGCCCAGGGCCGTGGCAGAGGTCAAGACCCCTGCCTCGAAGCCGGGTTGCCGGGCGCCGTCGTCGAGCAGTGCGAGCGTCGACTCGCCGACCATCTTGGCCGTTTCGCCATAGCCAGGGTCATTGGTGCCGGCCACGGTCGCGCGCAGCGACGGCCGCTCGTCGCCCTCGAGCGCAGCCAAGATCGAAATGTTGAAGAAGCCGGTTTCGCGCTGTTTGCGCGACGGCCCTTCGCCAGGCTTCGGCAAGCGGGCGTCGAGCAGCTTGCGCGTCGCCGGAATGCTGGCAAGCCCGACGAGACCGCCCAATCCGAGCGTCGCGATGATGGCACCAGGTAGCCCCTTGCCGCCTTTGCCGGCCAGCATGCGCTCGCGATATTGAAAGCCGCGACCATATCGAAAGCCGGAGAGGGCATTGGAGCGGCGCACCACGCGGGTATTGGTCGGGCCCATGAAGAAGGGAGCCGTGAAGAAGCCGAGGTCGCGGCTCCACTCGATCGACATCTGATCGCGCCCGTCGTTGGCGATGTCGTTCTTGCGATCTGGCGACAGCGCGTAGGGGTCGGCCATCAAGCGCCGCAAATCGCGGTCGCTGCGCGCCTCGTCCAACATCGCCAACATCGTTGCAATGGTGCCCCCGCTGGCGCCACCCTTGCTGCTGGTGAGCACGAGCTCGGTCTTTCCCAGTGTGGCGCCTTGCTCGCGCGCCCTTTCGGCGAGCATCAGCACACCGAGATCGGACGGGATCGAGTCGAAGCCGACTGCGTGAACGATGCGAGCGCCAGTGGCTTTGGCGCGGGCGTCGGCGGCGTCGATGCTGCGGCGCATGAAGTGCACTTCACCGGTGGTGTCGCAGTAGTCGGTGCCGTTTTCGGCACAGGCGAGCACCAGTGGCATGCCATATCGCGCAAAGGGGCCGACGGCGGAGCACACCACCCGTGCGCGCCGAGCGAGCTCACCCATCTCTAGCTCGTTCGCGGCGTCGGCTACCACGATCTCGGGCCGGGGAGCTGCAGCTGTCGGCAAGTCGCGCGCGATACCGTCGAGCTTCTCGCGGGAGCGTCCGCCGATCGCCCAGCGGGTGGCTGCCGGCGCCTTTCTCGCGAGGTACTCGGCGATCAGGCGCCCCGTGAAGCCGGTCGCGCCCCACACCACAAAATCGAGCTCGCGCTTCATGAAAGTAGCCCCTTTGCAATCACCAGCCGCTGAATTTCGGTGGTGCCTTCGTAGATGCGTAGCGGGCGAATGTCCCGATAGAGCGCTTCGACCTCACTGCCTAGTAACACCCCCGAGCCGCCGAACAGCTGCACCGCGCGATCGATCACGCGCTGGGCGGCCTCGGTGGCGAACATCTTCGCCATCGCCGCCTCTACCGTGACCCGCCCTTCCGCGGTGTCGCGACGATGCGCGGCTCGTGCCACCAGCAAGCGGCCAGCATCGAGCTCGGTCGCCATGTCGGCCAGGTACGCTTGCACTTGCTGCTGCTCGGCGAGGGGCTTGCCGAACTGTTTGCGCGCCTTGACGCGTTCGATCGCGAGACCCAGCGCGCGCGTCGCCATCCCGTTGGCGGCCGCCCCGACCGAGACACGAAAAACATCCAGCGTCTCCATTGCGACGCGAAAGCCTTGCCCGAGCTCGCCGATGCGCATGGCGTCTGGCACGAACACGCCAGAGAGTCGCAGGTTGCCGAGCGGGTGCGGGCTTGACAGCGCGAGCGGCTCGGCGGCCAGGCCTTCAGCCTCACGGGGTACGAAGAAGGCGGTGATGCCTTTACGCCCGGCGCCAGGATCTGCGTTGGCGAAGACGATGTAGTGGTGGGCGATGCCGACGTTGGAGATGAGCGTCTTTTGGCCGTCCAGGCGCCAGCCGTCTCCGTCGCGTTCAGCGGTCGTGCTGATGGAGGCCACGTCGCTGCCAGCTTCTGGCTCGGTCAGCGCAAACGCACCGATCTGCTCGCCGGTCAGCACCCCCGGGATGACGAGCTCGCGCTGGGCGTCGCTGCCGAAGGCTGCGATCGGGTAGCTGCCCAGCCCCTGCACGGCGAAGATCGAGTCTGCCATCGGCGAGAGCTGCGCCAGGGCCTCGCGCACCAGCACAAGCCCCCGCACGTCGATCGCGCGCGGGTCGTCGGGGTGACCCATCGCGGCCCCGCCGAACATCTCCGGAACCAGATAGGCGTACAGCCCGAGCCGCCCCATCGCCCGCGCGGCCGCTGCAGGCTCGCCGACTAGGTCGGGCCGCGCTGGGGGCAGACTCACGGAGAGCACGCTGCCGAGCGCCGCGTGGCGGTGGTCGAAGAACGGGCCACAGGCCTGGGTCGAGAGCGTGATGGCTGTCACGTCGGGCTCCCCTCGAATACCGGCGTCGCCTTCTTGGTGTTTGCTTCGTACGCCGTCCGAAAGTCAGGGTGCGCCATACAGATGGCCTGCGCTTGCGCCTCGGCCTCGATGGCTGCGGCGAGCGGCAGCGTCCATTCGCTCTCCAGCATCTGTTTGGTCATCGAGTGCGCGAATGCCGGTCCGCGCGCGAGCTCATCGGCCCAGGCGCGGGCTTCGGTGACGACGTCAAGAGCTGGCACGACCTTGTTCACCAGCCCGATTCGCTCGGCTTCTACTGCATTGACGAGCTTGCCAAAGAACAAGAGCTCGGCGGCTCGACCGCGGCCGACGATACGCGGCAACAAGAAGGCAGCGCCCATGTCTGCACCACACAAGCCGACCTTCGGAAAAATGAAGCCGAAGCGGGCAGAGTCGGCGGCGATGCGCATGTCGCAAGCTGCGGCAATCACCGCGCCCGCCCCGACGCAGACGCCGTTCACCGCAGCGATCACTGGGCGGCGCAGCTCGCAAATACTCTGAATCAGCGCCCCTGTGACGCGGGTAAACTCGAGCAAGCCCCGCGCATCTTTGGCGAAGAGCTCGGCGATGATGCCTTCTACGTCGCCACCCGAGCAGAAGCCGCGGCCCCTGCCGGTGATCGTCACGGCGCGGACCTCGCTCGCCGTCTCGAGCGAGCGGAACGTCTCGCGAAGCTCGCCGTACACCTCGAAGGTGAGCGCGTTCAGTCGCTCTGGCCGGTTCAGCGTGATTTCGGCTACGCCGCGCTGGATGTCGAGCTCGAACGTCTTGGGGGAGAGGGTCATCGTGCGCGGACCATGGGCGCACCGGCGCGCAGACTCAACCGAAGGTTGATCGACCCACGAGAATTCAACCGGGGAGCGACGCGGTCGCTTCGATCTCGACCAGCGCTTCGCGTTCGACCAGGCCAGCCACCCCGACCAGGGCCATGGCAGGAAATACCTTGCCCATACGGGTGCGATAAACAGCGCCGACAGCCCCGAGATTGTCGCGGTAGGCGCCCAGATCGGTGACATACACGGTGAGCCGCACGATGTCCGATGCCGCGCCGCCAGCGGCGACGACGACGGCTAGCACGTTGCCGAGGGCTTGGTCGAATTGGCCCACCAAGTCTTTGGCGACGAACACCCCCTCTGGCGTCCAGCCGATTTGCCCGGCCACGAACAGGGTTTTGCCGGTCGCGATGACGCCGTTCGAAAAGCCTTTCGGTCGCGGCCAACCCGGGACCTCGACGATCTTGGTGGCCCTGCTCATTGGGCCACGATCAGGTCATCAGCTGGCCGCCGTCCAGCACGATCGACTGACCGTGAATGCCGCGGGCGTGCGGCGCACACAGCGACACGCAGAGGTGCGCCACCTCTTCAGGCTCGATCAGCCGCCTCTGCGGGGACATCTGGGCGAGTTCGTTCTCCGCCTCTTCTGCGGTGCGCTTGGTCTTCTGGGCAATTCGCTCGGCAGCTTGTTTGACCATGTCGGTTCGCACCCAGCCGGGGCACACGGCGTTGACCGTGACCGGCGTCCTCGCAAGCTCGGCAGCGAGCGCACGGGTGACCCCGACGAGCGCGTGTTTGGAGGCGCAATACGCCGTGGTGTAGGCGTAACCCGCCCGACCGGCGTTGGACGCGACATTGATCACCCGCCCGAAGCCGGCCGTCACCATCGCCGGAATGAGCGCACGCGAAAGCGCAAAAGCCGCGTGAACGTTGACCTGCATCATGCGGTCCCACATCTCGTCGCTGGTGCGGTTGTATGGCGCGCTTTCGGCGATGCCCGCGTTGTTCACCAGAATGTCGACGGGGCCGACCGCTTGCAGGCGAGCGATGAAATCGGTCACCTTTTGGCGATCGCCAAGGTCGGCGGCCAAGGCGACTCCGCCGATCGCGCTGGCGACCTCGTCGATCTCGTGCTGCGTGCGGCCTGCACACACCACGCGGGCCCCCGCTGCGGCGAGCCCGATCGCGATGGCCCGGCCAATGCCGCGCCCGCCCCCCGTCACCAGCGCCGTTTTGCCAGCGAGCATTGTGGCCGACATCTAGTAGCATCCAGCCATGCTTCGCAAGCGGGCTCTTGTCTCGGTCGCCCTCGGCGCGTTGACGCTTTCCGTCGGGTGCCAGGCAGAGGTGATCTCCCCCTTAGGCGGAGTCGAGGCAATCTTCGTGCTGCCTGAGTCGGTCACCGACTTGAAAGAAGAGACCTTCTTCGATCAGCCGTTTCCCAGCGATCTTCGGCTCGTCGACGGCCATGTGCGAGTGGCGGGTTGGCCGAACCCGAAAGCGGTGCCCATCCTGGCCGAGTACATCGACTTCGTCGACGGCAAGCTGAGCGGGTTTTCGCCGGTCGCTGCTGGCTTCATGCGCTTCTCGTCGCCGCTCGATCCAGAGTCGCTTCCGGATGCGGCAGGCAGCTTGGCGACCGACGCATCGGTCCAGTTGATCGACATCGACCCCGGGTCGCCGGAGCACGGTGGCCGCCATCCAATTTACGTGACCTTTCGCAAAGAGGTGGGCGTCTACTGGCCCGCAAATACGCTCTCGTTCATGCCGGTCCCCGGCTTTCCGTTGCGCCCGAACACCCGCTACGCGCTGGTCGTGACCGACGCTGCCAAAGGAGAAAACGACGCTACCATCCGGCAAAGCGCCGCGCTCAAAGAGGTGCTGGGCCTCCGTTCCGCTGGCAGCTCGGCAACGAGCAGCGCGCAGGCAATGTTCGCGCCCGCCGTCACAGAGCTCGGCAGAGTGGGCATCGAGGTGGAGCACGTCGTCCACTTCACCGCCTTCACCACCGATGACCCGACAGAAGAATTTCGCGCGGCGGCGGCCAGCATCGCAGATCAGGTCGCGGCGCCCACGGCCGATCCGTCGGCTTGGGAGCTTCAGTCAGACGGCGAAAGCTTCGATGAATACTTGGGCAGCTACGGCCCTTCCCCGAACTTCCAAGCAGGGGTGCTGCCATTCGAGAAATTCGGCGATGGCGGCGGTTTCGATCTCGACGCAGCCGGCGTGCCGCAGGTGGTCGACACCTTCGACGCGCGCTTCTCGCTGAGCGTGCCGAAGCTCGAAGACTGTCCGATGCCCGCCGATGGCTACCCGATCGTGATGTACGCCCACGGCACCACCGGCGACTACCGGTCGTACGTGTTTGACGGGACCGCGCGATCACTCACCTCAGAATGTCTGGCCGTGATGGGCGTCGACCAGATCTTGCACGGCACGCGGCCGGGCGCCCCGGACGACGACATCAGCAAACAGGTGTTGTTCTTCAACTTCAACAACATCGAGGCGGCGCGCACGAACGTGCGACAGAGCGGCCTCGACGAGGTGCAACGCGCGCGACTGTTCAGCGAGAGCGACATGCGGGTTCCGGCCAGCATCTCGACGAGCGGCGGGCAGATCCGCTTCGACAGCTCGAAGCTGATGTTCTTCGGACACTCGCAAGGCAGCCTCAATGGGCCGCTGTTTCTGGCGGGCAGTGCCGCCCCGCGCGGCGCCGTCTTCTCCGGCGCCTCGGGCGTGATGCAGATCACGCTGCTCGAGAAGACGAAGCCCGAGCCCAGCATCGCCAACTTGGTGAAGACGATCTTCCTGCAGTTGCTCCTCGAAGAGCAAGGCGAGGTCAGCCTGCTATACCCGCCCATCGCGCTGGCACAGTCCATCGTCGACCCTGTCGACCCGATGAACTACGCCCGATTCATCGCGCTCGAGCCTGCCTTCGGGTCACCCAAGAGCGTGTACATGACAGAGGGTGTGGGCGCTGACGGCCAGGGCGACTCGTACGCGCCCCCGCGAGGCTGCGAGGCGCTGGCGATGGCAATGGGCCTGCCCTTGATGAGCCCGGCAATTCACCCATTCACCGACGCAGTCGGCGACACCCCTCTATTGGTCACGATCGGCGCTGATGGGCTATCCGGCAATCTCGCTGGTGGCGCTGCGACCGGCGTATTGGCGCAATGGCAACCCGACGGCGGCGATGGCCATTTCGTCGTGTTCGACATCGACGCGGCTACCGAGCAAGCCGCCGGGTTCTTGCGCAACCTGGCAGACGACCCCGTCGGCCTCGTGCCCGCCCCCTGAGCGGGCCGCTTGGCAGTCTGCTAGGGCTCGACCAGCGAGATCGCACCGATGCGCAGACCGCCAGGCCCGGCGACGATTCGCAGGCGCTCACCTTTTCGCAAGCCTGGCAGCGCCGCCGACGCGTGTGCCCAAGAGGCCTCGGACGAGCGCTCGAGGACCAGCACTTGGGTCGGCGCCGACTCTCTCTCCAGCTCGAAGGTCGTGTCTGCCGGCGAGTCGGCGACGAGCTCGAAGCCAAAATCTGCTGAATTTTTGTGCGAGCTGCGCGCTACGAAGGAGAAGAATTGGCCTTCCCCGAAGCTGCGGACCGCGTCGAAGCGGCGCGTCTCTGTCTGGTCGAGCCTCGTCGCGCCGAAAACATAGCCGGCGTGCGGATGAGAAAAGTCGACGTCGTGCTGACGTTCGGCCACCAGATCGCCGACGTCGAGTCGATCGACCCCGGTGGCTTCGAGCAGCGCCCTGTCTTCGAGCAGTGACCAGTCTGCGCGGTAGACGCTCTTCTTCGGGTCACCGCAGATCACGTTGTCATTGATGGTGACCGCGAACAGCTCGCTGCCGAAGGTGTTGCCGAGGTCCGGCCACCACGAGTCGTAGATCGCGAGCACATCGGGGCGTTCGGCGGCAGGCATGCGCTCGATCAGCTCGACGACCGCGGCGGTGCCATGGACGCTGGCTCGGGCGAACGGGTAGTCGCGGTAGCCGCCGAGGCCGAGGCCATCGAGCGCGGGCCGATCGGACAGATACGGGATGGCACCGGCGTCGCCCACGAAGACGCGACGCGGGGCAGGGGAGAGCGCCCCGAGCGCGCGGCCGACCTCGACTTGCTGTTCGCGGATGTTCTTCGCCGCTCGCGAAAAGTGCTCGATCTGACGCGGAAAAGCCCGCGCGGAGCCGAACATGACGACCAGCGCCAGACCGCCGCCGAGGGCCAGACCGGCGCGGGGCCGGAGCTTCGTCAAGGTGGCGGCGCCCACCACCGCAGCAAACAGCAGGAGCAGCAAGCTCGGCGCTACATAGCGGAGGTTCTGAAACGGAGCGGTCTTGTTGAGGGTCGCCAAGAGCAGTGCCCCGAGCGCGCCAATCAGGAGGGGCGCGCCGATTCGTCTCGATTTTTGCGTAAGGAATGAAGCGAGCGCGAGCGTGAGCAGCGCGATCGTGTGCCATGGTCCGCCGAGCGCGACATCGAAGCCTTCTGTGCCGAGCCGAATCGTGTGCACCACCATCATCAGGGCGATGTCGTTGCCCGATGCGAACGGGTCGGAGCTGATGAGCTTGCGAACGGCGCCCGCTGGCGCGGCTTCGCCGGTGAGCAGTAGGTTCACCAGCGAGAGGCCAGCCATGGCCAGCAGCGTCGGCGCAAACGCGCGCGTCAACGAGCCGGCGAGCGGCGTGCTTCCAGATGCGTGCCCGATCGCGACTGCGAAACAGAAGCAGAGCGGTGCGCACTCCGGTCGCGCGACCGCGACGAGCGCGAGCCAGAGACCTGCGTGGAGCTGGGCGCCAGCGCGCCGCGAAGGAGCAGCTTCGGCCGCGCGCTGTGTGGCGTAGGCGGCGCGGCCGAGCAAGCAGGCCAGGAGGGCGATCTCCATGCCGGAGGCGAAGCTCCAGTCGAGCAGGGGGACCGACAACAGCAGGAGCGAGCCGAGCACGCCGACGGCACGCTGCTTGGCGATCCTGAATACAGACCCCGTGGCGTCGTACAGCGAGGCGGCTGCCACGAGCGCGGCGAACCAGCCGATGGCCATGTCGCGAAAGCCCAGCGCGTAGCCGACGGCCAGTACCAGCGCGTACACGGGGCTGGTGGCGCCCGACGAATAGCCGCTGTCGGTGGTCCAGCAAAGGAGGCAACCGCGCGCCGTCGAGCGAGCAAAGTCGAAGTAGATGTAGACGTCGTCGAGCGGAGCCGGAAAGTCGCCGCCGGCTGCGCGCGCGCCGGGCACCCAGAAAGCGGCGAGCACGCCGAGCACCAGCGCGATCCGGAAGGTTCGAAGAGCCGCGGTAAGCGTGCTAAATTGAGCGAGCATGATTCTCGACGGGGCTGTCACCACAAGGCTTCAGGCCACAGGCTTCAGGCCACAGCTAGAAACAGAGCGAGAAAAGCGGCAGCAGAAACAGGGCGAGAGCCCATCTGGCTCTGGGGCTCTGGCTGAAGCCTGTGGCCTGTGGCCTTCTTTGGCCGAGAATCACGCTCTCTGATTTAGACGCTTACGACCGACGCCCATGCAGCGCAACAACCCCCATCGCGAAGAACGCGAAGCCAAACACTGGGACGCCGTCGAAGAAGGCACCGGCTTGCTCGAGGACCGCAACTTCGAGGGAGCTTTGCGCGAGCTCAAGGGCGTGGTCGAGCGCGACCCCAACAACGCGTACGCCTACAATCTGATTGGCAAGGCGCTGTGGGAGCTCGGCAAGATCGAACCTGCCCGTGATGCCTTCAAGGCCAGCGTGCTGCTCTCGCCGAACTTCTTGGGCGCGCGCATCGCCCTCTCGCATGCGCTACGCAGGCTGGGCGAGATGGCGCCAGCGGTCCGAGAGGCGCGCGTCGCGCTGATGCGCTTCCCGGATGACGGCGAGGCGTTCCACGCGCTCGGCCTGGCGTTGGCCGGCCAAGGAGAACGGGAAGAGGCCAAGGAGTGTCTGCACCGCTTTCTCGCGACGAAGCCCGAGTTCGAGGTGGCGACAGAGGTGCGCGGGGTGCTGGCCATGCTCGACGAGGGCGCCGAAGACGAAGCGCTCGAAGTCGACGACGACTGAGTTGGCGATCAGGCTCCAGGCCTGAAGCCCTGAAGCCTGAAGCCCGCTACAGCGGCCTGGCGTGACTGAGAATGCGCAGCTCGACGGAGTCGATCGCCCGTTGGTCGAAGAGCACCGTGTTGTGGCCGATGCCGTCGATGACTTCGATGTCGCCACCGGGGATGGCGTGAGCGGCGATGTCTCGCGTCAACCTGTCTGCGCCCGCAAAGATGCTGAGATGCGGCACGCGAATGTCGGCTGACCGAATGCGGCGCAAGAGCGCGCTCTCGCTGTCGAGATCGCGCGCGCCGCCGAAGCGGAGAAAACCGATGCCGCGGATGCCGCCGAACGGGCTTGCCATTGCGATCGTCGAGACGATGCGAGCGTCGCCGGAAGTCACCGCATAGTGGCGTGCCACGATGCCGCCGAGGCTATGGCCGACCAGGTGGATCTTCGCGCCGCGCGGTAGCTCGCAGAGCAAAGAGGCGAGCCGCGCCGTGATGAACTCGACGCCCGGGCCGGGTAGATAGCTGGTTGCCGCCGTGTGGATGTGCTGGTGCCTGCCTACGTGCTCCCGCATCGGCTGCAGCACGCCCGCGGAGGCGAACAGCCCGTGCAGGAACACCACGATGTCGTCGCCGTCGCGCACCCCAGACGGCAGCACAGGGCGAGCCACGTCCCGCGGCAGCAGGTACGCCTGGCGTGCGAAGGCGGAGGCTTCGAGCGCGCCTGTTCGCAACATTGTCAGCACAGCTTGGGTCTAGCACCGGGCGGACGCGATCTCGACTTTTCTGCGTGTCGGCGTGCTAAGCGCACAGAGTGGCTGCTCGTGGCGTTTCGTTCGACTTCGGCGACACCATCGTACGGATGGACGAGCGATTGTTGCTCGAGAAGATTCGGCGTGAAGGTCTGGACGCAGAGCTCTCTGCGTTGGATCAGGCCATCTTGCCGGCGCGTCGCGCGTATGACGAGGCGATCGCCCGCCACGCCGCGAGCCACCCGTGGAAGCCGTTCATGAAAGCGCTGCTGGAGCACGCCGCTGCAGAGCCTCGCGCACAGATCGATCGCGTGGTCGACGCGCTGTGGCTCGATCAGCCCCACCAAAACCTGTGGCGGAGGCTACTGCCGGGCATTGCCGAGCTCGCACGCGAGCTCAGGGCAGAGGGGGTTCCGATCGGCATTCTCACCAACTCGGAAGGGAGGGCGGCGACGTTGGTGCGTGAGCTAGGGCTCGACGACGTCTTCGGAGTGGTGATCGACTCCGGGGTCGTGGGCGTGGCCAAGCCAGAGCCGGCAATTTTTCACGCCTTCGCCGCTGCGCTGGCGCTGCCGCCAAGTGAGATCGTGCATGTCGGCGACTCGCTGCGCGCCGACGTGCAAGGCGCCCTCGCGGTGGGCATGCACGCGATCTGGTTTGCCGGCAATCGAGACAGCGCGCCGAGGGGTGTCGCCGTCTGCGAGAACGCAGGCGAGCTTCGCAGCGAGCTCGTCCGGCTGGGCCTGTTGCCCAGCTGACGCTTCGATCAGTGATCGAGCGACGCCACGAGCTTCTCGTATGCGCCCGAGTCGAGCAGGCCATCGATCGACCCGCCTGCCGCCGGCTTGATGCTGACCATCCACGCCGCATAACAGTCGGCGTTGACCAGCTCGGGCTTGCTCTCCAGATCTTTGTTGATGCGCGTGATCGTGCCCGAGATGGGCGCGAACAGATCGCTCAGCGTCTTGACGCTCTCGATGGTGCCGAAAGCCTTGCCGGCCTCGACGCTGTCGCCTTCTTTGACGTCGAGGTTCACCAGCGTGATGTCGCCCAATTGGTCGACTGCGTATGCCGTGATGCCGATATCGATGCTGGCGTCTGGAGACACCTGCTTCGCCCACTCGTGATCATTGGTGTACTTGCGATCGGAAAGAACGTTCGCCACGTGGGTGTCTCCTGATTTCAGACGGATGGCCGTTTGTAGAAGGGCGTTTTGACCACCACGGCTGCTGCCTGGCGGCCGCGACAGTCGACGACGAGCTCTTGGCCGATCTCCGTCATGTTCGCCGGTAGATAGCCGAGACCGATGTTTTTGCCCACGGTCGGGCCGGGGCTGCCACTGGTACACTGGCCGACGACAGCGCCGCTGGGGCTCAGCAAGGGGTAGCCGTGACGCGCGATGCCGCGGCCCGTGACCTCGAAGCCCACCAGCTTGCGGGATGGGCCCTGCTGCTTCACGCGCACCAGCGCCTCTTTCCCGAGGAAGCTTGGTTTGTCGAGCTTCACACACCAGCCGAGGCCCGCCTCGATCGGGTTCGTCGTCTCGTCGATGTCGTTGCCGTAAAGCGATAGGCGCGCCTCGAGCCGCAGCGTGTCGCGAGCGCCCAAGCCGGCTGGCATGACGCCCTCGCCCTGCCCGGCTTCGAGCAACGCGTTCCAGATGGCCTTGGCGTCGCCGTTTTTGCAGAAGATCTCGAGCCCGTCTTCGCCTGTGTAGCCGGTGCGCGCCGCGGTCACGGGTGCGCCGGCGAGAAAGGTCTCACGAAAGCGGAACGAACCCAAATTGCTGATTTCGGCCCCGCCCTTGCCGGCGACACGGGCGGCGATCGCGACCGCCTTCGGGCCCTGAAACGCGATCAGCGCGGTCTCGTCGGACAGATCGGCAAAGTCGCAGCCGTTCGCGGTCGCCACCGCAGCCGAAAAATGAGCGGCGATCTTCGCGCGATTGGAGGCATTGCAGACCACCAGCCAGCGGTCTCGGGCGTGGCGATAGACGATCAAGTCGTCCAAGATCGTGCCGGTGTCGTTGCACGCGCAGGTGTACTGCGCCTGGCCATCGACCAGCTTCTTGGCGTCGTTGGTGATGAGGCCGTCTACGACCGCGCCGGCCGTTTCGCCGGTCAGCAAGAGCTCGCCCATGTGCGACACATCGAACATGCCGGCGGCCGTGCGAACGGCTCGATGTTCGTCGACGACGCCGGTGTACTGCACGGGCAGCTGGTAGCCGGCGAACGGCACCAGGCGACCGCCGGCAGCGACGTGGCAATCGAACAAGGGCGTTCGCGACAGTTTCGGCTCGCTCACAGGCCCGGAGTCGTACCAGCCGCGCGTCAGCACGTAAACTGCTCAGCGGGAGCTGGGGAGAGGCGGGGCAACCTCTGGCGCTTCTAGCTGCTCTCCGTCCATTTGGTCCCTCGGCGCGGCCACGTCATCGCCTGGGTTGGCGCTGCTGACCCCACCGGTCTCCTTGCGAAATGAAACCTCGGCTGTGTAGCCTGTTCGGCGAATCACGACATTGAAGCGCTCTTCGCTGTTGCCACCTCTGATCTGCGCGTTCCGAAAGATCGTGGCGCGGGGCCCCACGTCGATCGACTCTGCGACCAGCCGCTCGCGAAAGTAGTTGGCCACGCGCTCGAACGGCCATGGGATGTTTGCTGATGCGCTGATTGGTGTTTGCCGGTTGACCGATGCGCGCGCGGGAAGGCGCAACCCGAAGATATCGGTGTTGCCCTCCTGCAAGCTCGTCGGGTCAACCGCGTCGATGGGAGGCACGCTCGACTGAGCAGTGGGCACGATCTCTTGCACTTGCTGTGAACAAGCTGCCAGCACGAAGAGAATGGCCAACGGCCACCTGGGGGCTACGAGATGCAATGCGAACGGAGTAGCTGGTGCTGTCACTCGACGACGCTAACCCACGTGCGCACACGCGTACGTGATTTGGGCGACACTGATTTGGGGCGACACTGATTTGGG
>Ga0105048_10001996_pt1 | contig 33049 bp, 27 predicted proteins | sample MAT05_FD_78382 | JGI IMG/M metagenome (GOLD analysis project Ga0105048, IMG submission 78382) | Freshwater microbial communities from Lake Fryxell liftoff mats and glacier meltwater in Antarctica - MAT-05 | ecosystem: Environmental > Aquatic > Freshwater > Ice > Liftoff microbial mat | place... | reverse complement strand
GGTCAGCATCCACGCCTACGCCTACCTGCTCGACCAGTACGCGTTGCTGCCTAGCGGCTGCAGCATGGGCGACAAGTACGGCCCCATGATCGTAGCCCGCACCAAGCTTGCCGTCGACGATCTGCCTGCGCTCAGGATTGCCGTCCCCGGCACGCTGACGACCGCATTCCTGACTTTGAAGTTGCTCTACGCTTCGCTCGGCAAGTCCGACCTGTTGAAGTTTGAAGTGATCCCGTTCGACGAGATCCTGTCTGCCGTCGAAGCGGGCACGTTCGACGCTGGCCTCATCATCCACGAAGGGCAACTGACGTTTCGGAATCAGGGGTTGCATCTGGTCGTCGATCTCGGCGCGTGGTGGTACGAGAAGACCGGCCTGCCGCTGCCGCTGGGCGGTAATGTGGTCCGCAAGGATCTCGGCAAGGAAACCATGCGCGAAGTCAGCGATCTGTTGAAGCAGAGCATTCAATACTCGCTGGACCACCGCCGCGAAGCCTTGGATCATGCCTTGCAATATGCCAGGGACATGGACGTGACGTTGGCGGATCAATTCGTCGGCATGTACGTCAACGACTGGACGCTCGACTACGGCCCCAAAGGTCGCGAAGCGGTGAAGCGTCTGCTGGACGAAGCGCACAAGGCCGGCATCATCCCCGCCCCGGTCGCGGTGGAATTCGTGGAGTGAGCCAAAAGCCATTCACCGCCGCGGTCTCAGTGTTGAAATGCTTCTTTCCCCATCCCGGGGAATAAATCCTTCCCCCGTTGCATCGAATTCCTTGTGGTGAGTTCGGCGTCGAGGGGGTGTTGTCATGTACGGATTGCTTGCGGATGTGGTCGTCGGCCTACACCTCGGCTACGTCGCGTACGTGGTGCTTGGGCAGTTGTTCATCGTGGTCGCCGGGGCGATGAAGTGGGAATGCGGCCGAAACCGCTGGTTCCGACTGACGCACCTCACAGCGATCGCCATCGTCGCCTACGAGGCGGTCATGAACATCCGCTGCCCGCTGACGGTCTGGGAGGAACAACTCCGGGCACTCGCCGGCCAATCGTTCGATGCGGGTGAAACCTTCCTCGGTCGCCTGCTGCACAACCTGCTGTTCATCGATCAGTACTTCACCGACGGCAAGCCGCCGGAGGCTTTCTTCACGACGCTGTACATCGCCGTGTTCGCGATCGTGCTGCAGGCGCTGGTGCTGTATCCGCCGCGGCTGCGGGCACGTCGGGCGATGGTGTGATGCATCGACCAACCGAGCCGGAAGCGTCAGCGACGGACCACCAACGAGGGTCCGTTGCTGACGCTTCCGGCTCGCCGTTTCGTTACGGGAAGATGGCCAACGTGCCGCCGATGACGGTGAAGCCGACCAGGGCGCCGAAGGGCGTGATTTCCTTCGGGTACAAGAAGTACGGCACCGGGCTGCCGGGCGGGCACTTGCCGGCGGAGGTGTCGTAGCGCTCGTCGAGGTTCGATGCCAGGCGGGCGGGCCACAACAACACGTCGCCGTAGAACTGGGCTGTGGAAATCAGCGGCTGGGCGATGCCGAAATCCCAGCCGTGGCGTTCGGCGTTGAGTTCCTCGAAGAGCAACCGGCGGTGGACGACGTAACTCGGCTCGAGCAGCAGTTGCGTCGGCGCGAATGCCCGCGGCGGCAAGGGTGTACCGGCTGCGGCGACCGGCTGGTAGACCGGCAGGGTGAACTTCTCTTCAGTCGGCAACTTGGTTTTATCGTCCTGCAAAGCGCGGGCCTTGGATGCCTCCGTGAGTTCGCGGATGATGCGGGTCTCCAGCGTCTTGTCGTCCTCGAGGCGAAAGGCCTTCTCGCTCGGGATCGGCATGGCCGCGCTCTTCGGCATCGGCAACGGTACTTTTTCCGCCGATTTGTCGGCAGGCTTCGGCGTCTGCAAGATGCTGACGGGCTGAGCAACGACCCCGCCGCCGGCCGGCTTTTGGAATGTCATGACGGTGCCGGGCACGGTGCCTGCCGGTGGGGCATCCGCGGGAATCAGCCGGGGCAGCGGTGCGCCGGGCGGCAGCGACGCGGGCTGTCGGATGATCGGCGGCAGCGGCGCCGCCGGGATGCTCGGCGGCGCGATGGGGACGTTGGGAATGGGCAGGCCGGGAATCTGTGCGGCGGCCGAGGCCCCGAACAGCCCAAGCACGGCCAAGCTAATCCCCATCCCCCAGCGACGACACGGCCGAGTAATTCGGTGCTTCCTGCGTAATTGCGATGTCATGCGGGTGACTCTCCTGCACCGATGCCCCACTGATTTGGATGAATCGCGCGGTGTTCCGCAATTCCTCCAGCGTTCTCGACCCCACGTAGCCCATCCCGGCCCGCAACCCGCCGACCAGTTGGAACACGTAAGGCGCCAACGCGCCCTTATAAGGCACACGACCTTCGACCCCTTCGGGAACGAGCTTTCCGTTCGTCCCCGGAGCGACCTTTTCCCCTTGCGCATAGCGGTCGGCACTGCCGGCCGCCATGGCGCCCAAGGATCCCATGCCGCGGTAGCCCTTGAAGGTCCGCCCGCGGTACAGGATCAACTGTCCCGGGCTTTCCGTCAGCCCCGCGAACAGCCCGCCGATCATCACCGAGTACGCTCCGACCGCCAGGGCCTTGGTTATGTCGCCGGAATAGCGAATACCCCCGTCCGAGATCAAGGGGATTCCCGTTCCCTTCAAGCCCGCGACCACATTCGAGATCGCGGACATCTGCGGCACACCGACCCCGGAGACGATCCGCGTCGTACAGATGCTCCCCGGCCCGATACCCACCTTGACCGCGTCTGCCCCGGCTTCCGCCAAGGCTCGTGCCCCTTCCACCGTGGCGATGTTGCCGGCGATCACGTCGATCGAGTGCCGACGCTTCAGTTCCCGCACCGTCTCGACGACGTTGCGGCTGTGGCCGTGGGCGCTGTCGACCGTCAACACGTCAACACCCGCCCGAATCAGGGAATCGGCGCGTTCGTAGTCGTGCACGCCGATCGCCGCCCCGACCCTCAGTCGACCGCGGGAATCCTTGCACGCCATCGGGAAGTTTTCGTTCTTCTCGATGTCCTTGATCGTGATCAACCCCTTCAGTCGGAATAGATCGTCCACCAAGAGCAACTTCTCCACCTTATTTTTGAGAAGAATTAATTCCGCGGCATGGAGGGTCGTGTCCTCGGGGGCGGTGACGAGGTTTTTCTTCGTCATGACCTCTTCGAGTTTCTGGTTGTTGTCCGTCAGGAATTTGAGGTCGCGGCGGGTGAGGATGCCGCACAGGATCTTGTCGTCCCCCACGGTGATCGGCACGCCGCTGATGTGGTGTTCCTGCATGATTCGCCGCGCCGTCGCCACGGTCGCATCCGGCGGCAGGGTGATGGGGTCCGTGATGACGCCGTTCTCGGACCGCTTGACCTTGTCCACTTCCCGCGTCTGATTCGGGATCGACAGATTCTTGTGAATGATGCCGATGCCGCCTTCGGACGCCAGCGCGATCGCCAGTTCGCTTTCGGTCACCGTGTCCATCGGCGACGACAGGATGGGGATGTTCAGCCGGATCGACCGCGTGAGTTGCGTGCGGACGTCGACATCCTTGGGCACGACTTCGGAATAGCCCGGCTCGAGCAGAATGTCGTCGAAGGTGATGCCTTGGTAAACGATGCGGTCCATCATGGTCTGCCCTCGACGACTGCGGATTTTTTGCGGTCGGGTATTATAGGAAATCGACTTCGTTGGGGCTTGGTTTTCCGAACGGCGGACGTCGGCCTTCCACAGCATCGAAGGCAATATGCCGTTTTCGGAAATTCGCGCGAACGCTCGCGCGTTACGTCGGTATTGCTTGACTTGCGGCTTCGGCGATCTACGTTTCGATATGTTTACGCCGACTCTACCGATTCCTGCGCCGCCTTCCGGCGATGCGGGTGAAGTGTCGGCGAAATGCAGTCCGTTCCCGGATCGACACTTACGGAGGGTTCCGCGTCCATGGCGAACCCGAATACAACACCCGACCCGCCGCCGTCGCTTTCCGCCGCGGAACTCCGGCGCAGACTGATGTCCTCGACGCCGCCGCCGATGGCGGGCGGCCTGACCGCCGCCGAGCAGGAGGCCCTACCCGGCTTCGGTCCGGACGCCTTAGCGCGACTGCGGTTGCCGGGCCAGCCGACCTCGCCTGCAGGCAGCGAAAGTACGGCCCGCGGCGGCATCGGTGCCCGTTTGGCCGCACTCGACGCCGCGTCGCCCAGCAGCATTGCGGCGCCACCCGGCTCGGGCGCTCGCCCCTACGCCGGTCGGCCGGACGGCAGCGGCTCCGGCACCCGCGGCTATGCGACCCGGACAGTTCCCGAAGAAAGCGGCAACACCGCCGGCGAAGTCGCCCGCTTCCGGAACGAGAACAAGGAACTTCGTTCGCTGCTCGACGAGATGAAGCATCTCCTGCAGGAAGCCAGCGATCACGAGCAGGTGCATGCCACTCGCGAAAAGGAACTCGAAGCGCTGCTGGCGGAGAAACAACGGCAGAACGACGAACTCAACGCCCAAATGCAACTGATCGAAGATCAGATTCAGAACGGCACCCTCGGCCCACAGATGCCGGTGGTGGTCCCCAAGACGCGGACCGAAGTCGAAGAATGGGCGGACGAACTCGAACGGGATTCGACCCGGCTGCAGCAGGATCGGAAGAAACTCGAAGGGGAACGGCGGCAACTGCGCGAAGACGAGGAAGCGTCCGAGAATCAGATGCGAGGCATGGAAGTGGGCATGGCCCGCGAACGAGCGTTGATGGCCCGCCAGGAAACCGAACTGAAGCGGCTCAGCGCTGAAATTCAACACGAACTGGAACTGATGCAGCGCGGCGACGTTCAGCTGCGCGATCAGATGCAGAAGTTCCAGCGACGCGCCCAAGACGTCATGCAGCCGAAGCCGGGCGCGCTGCCGGGTGCGCCGCCCCGCCGCTGAGCCGATCATTTCGAAACACGCCGGGCCTGCGTTCCGCCCAAGACGCAGGCTCGGTTCAAGCCTTTCTCGGAATCCGCAAGCCCGCGATCACCAGCCCGCGAAGTTGCCCCTGCATCGTGGCGATTTCCTTTAAATGCCCCATCGTCTCGAACCCGAGCGATGCATTGATGGATCGGGTCGCTTCATTGTGGTCGAAGTACATGCTCAGCAGCGTCGTCACCCCCAAGTCGGGGCACTGACCGATGACGTATTCCTTCAGCGATTTCCCCAAGCCGCGGCGATGGAAGGCCGTACCGACATAGACGCTGATCTCCGCGGTTGCGTCATAGGCCGGACGGCCGGCGTAGAACGACGACAGATACGCCGTGGCTGCGACGACTCCGTCGATCTCAACAACCCAGATCGGCCGCTTGGCCGGATCGAATTTTCCGAACCACTCGACCCGTTCACCGACGGCGATCGGTCGGGTGTCTGCCGTGGACCTGCCAGCCGGGATCGATTGGTTGTAGATGTCCACGATCGCCGGCAGATCGTCTGCCGTGGCGAGGCGGATGTTGCCGTGCATGTTCCAACCTTTCTTCCCGTCTTCGTCTGGAGCAGTTTCAGCTCCACCCTCGCGACTTTAAGGAGCCGCTCACGAAGTAAGTGGTCAAGACCAGCCGCTTACTTCGTGAGCGGCTCCTTTTGGGGATTCACAAGCTTCTCGACCTTATCCGGCACCACGACCACGACCGTGTCCGGCTTCCCTTTGCGAAGCTGCATGTTGATGATTTCGACCACGACCGCGAAGACCATCGCAAAGTAGATGTAGCCTTTGTTCACGTGCTGTCCGAAGCCCTCGGCAACGAGCAACACGCCGATCAGGATCAGGAAGCTCAGAGCCAGCACTTTCACCGTCGGGTGCTTGTCCACGAAGCGCGAGATCGGCTCGGCGGCGACGAGCATGACCCCCATTGCGGCGACCATGGCCGCGACCATGACCCAAAGTTCCTCGACGATGCCGACGGCGGTGATGACCGAGTCCAGCGAGAAGACGATGTCGACCAAAGCGATCATGACGATGACCTTCACGAAGCTGGATTTCGCCGAGTCCGACGGCTCTTCCTTGCCCGCGTCCTGGACCTTGGCGTGCATCTCCGAGGTGCTTTTGCCGACCAGGAACGCTCCGCCTAACAGCAGGATCAGGTCGCGCAGGGAGATCCCGCGCTGCTCCATCGTCTCGAACATCGGCAGGTCGGGCAGGATGAACAACGCCTTCGTCAAACCCATCAGATACGTGAGCGTGAACAGTAGGATCAGGCGCGTACCCAACGCGGCGAAGAGCCCGATGCGGCGTGCCTTGGGGCGTTGGGCCTCAGGAACCTTCGCGGCGAGGATTGCGATGAAGATGACGTTGTCCACACCCAATACGATTTCCAGAAAGGTCAGCGTCAGCAACCCGACGAGAGCTGCGATCAGGCCGCCGGTTTTGGGGTGCAGGAACTTGATGCGTTCGACTTCACTCAGCGGAACGGATACGGTCTTGCCGTCGGTCGTCACCATGGAAAATTCCAAGGCGGCCCACTGGCCGTGGACGGTGTTCTTGTCCGTCATCTTCAGCGCGCAGAGCGGATAAGCCGGCACGATCGATGGATCTTCCGGTGGTGTGACTTCGATGGTCCGCACCTTGTTCGGATCGACGCGCAGCTCGCCGTATTCACTCTGAACGGGAATGAAAGCCTGCGTGAACCTGCCGGTGATGACGGACGAGTCGGTCTTCTCGAGCTCGACATCGATCATACTCCCCTGATTCGGCGTGCCGACGGGCCCGAGTTCCGGTGCCAAGCCCTGCGCGGCGACCGAGAACAGGCCATAGGCGACCATCAACCCGGCGAAGACCAGCATTGCACGACGTACCGAATTCATACGCACCGACTCCCGAATGTGACGTGGATCGACGCAGTTTACCTTACGGAACCGCAGGCGCCTGCTAGGCGTCAACGCTTCGCGATCCAGTCCGAGAGCAACTTCAGCGCCGCGGCGTCGAAGGTCGTTTCGATCCGGCCGTATTCACTCACCTTGCCGGTTTCGCTGGGCTGGAACAGGTGGTTGAGCTTGGGCAATTCCTCGGTCGTCACGGCTTTGTTCCCGCCGGCTTCCAGGGCCGTGCGGATCGCGGCGAGGTTCTCCTTGGGCGAAACCTGCAAGTCGACGCCGCCGTTCAATGCCAGCACCGGGCACTTCACTTGCATCAGGGTCGGACGCGGATCGAACCTGATGAATGCGTTCATCCACGGGTCCAGAACCGTATCGGCGAAGGCGTCACGAGCTTTTTCGTCGTCGAACTTCAACTCCTTGAGCATCGCTGCGGGCAGGCGCCTGCGGTAATCGTCGATGAAGAAGGCGATGCGTGCTCTGCGTTCCTTCTCCGGTGTATCCGTGGTCGCGGCATCGTAGATGTACTTCATCATCGCGGAGACAAGTTCAATCTCTTCGGGCTTGCCGCCGGAGGCCTTGTGAATGTCCGCGCTCTGCCTGAGCAGAATGTCGCGGCCCGGCAACCCCGGACCGGCGAGCAGGACGATGAAGGCAACTTCGTCCGGCAGCTTGGCGGCGATCAATGGAGCGATCAGCCCGCCTTCGCTGTGGCCGACGATGCCGATCTTTTTGGGGTCGATCTTTGCGTGTTTCGCAAGAAACCGAACACCAGCCGTCGCGTCGGCCGCAAAGTCCTCGGAGGTGCAGCCGGCGAACTTGCCCTTGGATTTGCCCACCCCGCGATCGTCGTAACGGAGCACAGCAATGCCGCGGCGGCTCAGGGCATCGGCAATCACGAGGAACGGCTTGTGGTTGAACAGCGTCTCGTCCCGATCCTGCGGGCCGGAGCCGCTGACCAGCACGACCGCGGTGAAGGGCCCATCCCCCGGCGGCAGGGTCAGCGTGCCGGCGAGGGTCACCTTGGCATCGGTATTCTCGAAGGACACGTCCTCGGCGGAGTATGGGAATGGTCCCTTGGGTAATTGCGGACGCTTCAACTCGAGCAACCGATCGACGGACTCGAGTGTGAGCGGAAACTCGCGGCCGGCTTGGAACCACGTGCCGACGATGCTCTTGCCGTCCTTGGCGAACTTGCCCACAAACTTGCCTGCAACGACGGGGACATCGAGCGTGAGTTTGTCGCCGTCGAGCTTCGGCTCGGCGCAGGGCAGGCTTTTCGCCCCCTGTTCCGGTACGGCCATCGTCGCCGTGCGTTTGCCGTCCTTGTCCGCGATGGTGAAGGCCAGTGTGAGTTCCACGCCGCCGGCACCGATCGGCCCCTGCCAGATGCCCAGGGGGTTCGGGGCTTGGGCGGCCGGCAACAGCATCATGAGCAGAGCGAGCATGGGCGAACCTCGTTACGTCGTCGGCTTCGGTTTGGGTTTCACTTCTTCCCACCAGAGTTCGCGGGCTGCGGCATAGCATTCGGACGCGCGGAAATCGTAGAGCTGCGGCTGCTCGCCGGGGCCGAGGGTGTAGGCGTCGAAGGTCAGAAACACCAGTCCTTGGAAGTAACCGAAGCGGGCTTCGGGCACGGCACCCGCCGCTTGGCTGGGCCGCTTCTGCAGTCGGTATTCCTCGACGCCGCGGAGGTGGAAGCGCAGCCGCACCGGCCGCGGATCGGTGCCGAGATCCTTGGGGATCGTCCGCGCGGTCATGGTGAATTCCATCTGCACGGATTCACCCGCGAGCTTCATGTTCACGCGCCGCAGCCGACCGCCGGGGAGGCGGAAGCGTCGCGTGAAGGTGGTGAAATCCAACGGTTCGAGTCGGTTCATGGTTGCTGATTTCAAACGAAGGAATCGAACACGCGGACCTTGGCCCACGTCGCCTTGTTCTCGTCGATGAACTGGTTGTGCGTGGGGTCCGTCTGGTAGGCGTCGTGGGCGGCCTGATCCACGAACACCAGGTGCAGGGCCACATCCCAATCGAGATCGTTGACCGGCCGCCGCAATTCCGTGCACAGCGGTCCGGCCGCGAAGAAGACGATGCCCGGCTGGACGTTGAGGTACTTGTGGCACGCGGCCACGAGGGTTTCGATGTTCTCCGGGGCGGCATCCGCGAGCTTGAAGAAGACGTTGTGGGCCAAGCGCATGTCGAACCGCCGAAGAAGGGAGAGAAACGATCCCGGATTGTTGTATCCCCCGCGTCAAGGCCCGGCGCGTCCCGACGGGATCTCAGGTTCCACGATCACGCCCGGCACGCCCGCCATCGTTCGTCGTTCGTGTCTCCGTCGGGACCACTTCACTCGATACGGCAGGACGAACAGGTAAATGCCCGTCGTCCACAAACTCAAAACCACGATCGCCACCGGCAGGAACACCCACAGCTTGGCGGCATCGTGGAACCACGAACCGTCGTGCAGCGATTCGATCAGCGTCGAGCGTCGGTATGCCACCTGAAGCACCTCACCGGTCCGGAGATCGACTTGGACCTCCCAGCGGCTGCGGGCCTGCACCTTGACGACGCCCCGGCTCGGTTGAACGTCCAGTCGCTCGATATCCTCCCACCCGCGGACTTCGGCTTCCGGTCTCGATCGGGCCGCGGCGAGCATGGCGTCCAGCGCGATTGTCGGTGTACCGGTGGTTCCGCGTACCGTCGCAGGCTGGACCCAAGTCCACTCCTTCTTGACTTGAAGCAGGATGCCCGTAACAACCACAAGCAGGAAGGGAAGCGCAATCAGGATCGCCCCCAAGCGGTGACACTTCCGATTCCAAACTCGCCAGTTCATGGCCACGGGCTTCCTTTCACTCCGCCGGACGCGTTCGCCTTAATTGTCACGGTAGTTTAGCGACCGCCCGGGCGAGCAACCAATCGACGGCCCGCTTCCCGCGAGGGTGTAACCGATGTTGCTCTTGCCCTGTGGTCCGGCGCCTTTAGAATGTAGGAGCGAAATTCGACGCCGCGTGCGGTGTCGTTTTCCGCATTTGTGGAGTCGGGGTCCTCAAGTGGGGCGAATGCCGTTCTTCGGTCGATTCGCCTCCCCCTTGTACTTCCTGGTTCCCTGCTTCCCGTCGAAGTGGGCGTGTGAGGTTCTCATGGCAAAGAAAAACAAGACGAACAAGTCGATCACCAAGCGGATCAAGGCGACCGGCGGCGGTAAGCTGAAGCACGGCACGCCCGGTAAGCGTCACTTGAACGCCCACTTCACCCCGAAGCGCCGTCGCCAACTGCGTCGCCGCGGCACCATCACGGGTGCCATCGTCAAGAAGTACCTCATTGCCATGGGCGAATACTAAATCCCGGTTTTCCGTTTCACCGTCATCAGGGCAACGGCTCGCTCCTGGCGGAGTCGTTGAGGCTGAGATAGTAAACTGAAATCCGAACTTTGAACACTCACACACCCACCTCAATCCGGACGAAGAGCAGGAATCAGACATGGTACGTGCAGGCAGCGGGAAAACACTGGCCGCAAGACGGAAGCGGACCCGCAAACTCACCAAGGGCTTTCGCCTCAGTCGGCATAATCTCTATCGGCAGGCGATCGCGACGCTGATCCGCGCCCGCGCCTTCGCCTTCCGGGACCGCAAGGCCAAGAAGCGTCAGTATCGCCGGCTGTGGATCATCCGCATCAACGCCGCCTGCCGCATGCGCGGCATGCGTTACTCCGAGTTCGTCAACGGCCTCCAGCGGGCGATGTGCATCCTCGACCGCAAGTCGCTTTCGGAAATCGCGATCCACGATCCGGTCGCTTTCGACCAACTCGTCGAACTGGCCCGGAAGAACCTGCACCCGAATATGGCGGAAGCCCACGCCCACGCCGCGAAGAAATAGCGGATTTTCCGTTGCGGAGCCGCAAGGGAATCACCACACTCAACGCCGCCGGGGAACTCCTTCTCCCGCGGCGTTTTTCATTTCCGGAGTCGGATGATGCTCTCTCGTCGTCGTTTTATCGGGACCACCGCGGGCGCGGTTGTCGGCGCACCCATCGTGCGGTCGTTCGGCAAGGACGAAGTCCAGGACAAGCTCCGCATTGCCGTCATCGGCCCGGCCGGCCAAGGGGCGTACAACCTCGGCCAGGTCGCCCACGAGAATGTCGTGGCCCTATGCGAAGTCGATGAACCGAGGGCGGACAAGGCCCGGTCGCAGCACCCCAAGGCTGCCTTCTTCACCGATTACCGCAAGCTCCTGGACAAGATGGCCAAGGAGATCGACGCGGTGGTCATCGCCACGCCGGACCACGTCCACCATCATCCCGCCATGCTCGCGATGAATGCCGGCAAGCACGTCTACGTCGAGAAGCCGCTGGCCCGGACCATTGCCGAAGCGCGACAAATGCGCGAGACCGCGGCCGCCAAAAAGCTCGTCACGCAAATGGGCACCCAGATCCACGCCGGGGACAATTATCGTCGCGTGGTCGAGTTGGTGAAGTCCGGCACGCTCGGAAGCGTCAAGCACGTCCACGTCTGGTGCAACCGCGCCCCAGACGCGGGTAACCGCATCGAACCGCTCGTCGGCGTGAAGTTCGACATCAATCAATGGCTCGGGCCGGTACCCGCGGAGTTCTTCTACGCCAATCACGCCGGCTGGCCGCACTTCCACTGGCGCTGGTGGTGGGCGTTCGGTGGCGGTGTCCTGGCGGACATGGGCTGCCACTTCATGGACCTCGCCTTCTGGGCCCTCGATCTCGGCGCCCCGATCAAGGTCCGCGCCGAAGGCATCCCCCTGAAGGGCGGCAACGCTCCGATGCCGGCTCGGATGAAGGTCGACTACGAATTCCCCGGCCTCAAACTCACCTGGTATCACGGCGTCGATGGACCGAGCCTCGACGGCAAGCGGAAGTACGAAGGCTTCACGAACGGCGTCCTGTTCGAGGGGGACAAGGGCGACCTGATCGCCGACTACGGCAAGCGCAAGCTGATGCCGGATGATTTCGCGGAAAGCACCAAGGCTCCGGACCCGACGATCGCCAAGTCGATCGGCCACCACAAGGAATGGCTCGCCGCGATCCGCGGCAACGGCAAGGCCCTGTGCCGTTTCAGTTATTCCGGCAACCTGACGGAGGCCGTGCTGCTCGGCAACGTCGCCTACCGCACCGGCAAGGAACTCGTCTGGGATGCCGCCGCCATGAAGGTGACCAATACCGACGAGGCCGCAAAATACATCACGCCGGAAGTCCGCTCGGGCTGGGGTGTGTAGGCCGGAACACCCGTCCGCGGATTTCCTGCTATGATGCCCGCTCGTCTCGGCCCCGTCGTACAACGGTATCCCGAATCATGAGCGCGAAGAAAGTCTACATCGAAACCGTCGGCTGCCAGATGAACGTGCTGGACAGCGAACTCGTCATCGGCAGCCTGAAGCGGCAGGGCTACGAGCTGACCGAAAGTCTTCACGATGCCGATGTGTGGCTGTTCAACACCTGCTCGGTCCGGGAGCATGCGGAGGAGAAAACCTTCTCTGCCCTCGGCCGCGTGGCACCCCTGAAGAAGGCCGACCCGACGCGGCTGGTCGGGGTGTTGGGCTGCATGGCCCAGAAGGACGGCGGGACGATTCGGGATCGTGCCCCGTTCGTCGATTTCGTCGTCGGCACCGGCCAACTCGGCCGCACCGCAGCGCTGATCGACCTCGTGCGGCAGACCGGTGAAGCCCAAGTCGCCGTAAGCCTCGGCCGAAGTGAAGGCGGCAAGGACGAAGTCGAAGCCAGCTTCGAGAGCTACGACCCCGCCCGCGACCCGGCGATGCGGCCCACGCCGTTTCAGGCGTTCGTCCGCATCCAGATCGGCTGCGACAAGTTCTGCACGTATTGCGTCGTCCCCAGCACCCGCGGCCCGGAGCAATCGCGCACGCCCGATCAGATCGTCAACGAAGTCCGCATTCTGGTCGACCAAGGCGCGAAGGAAGTGACGCTGCTCGGGCAAACGGTCAACAGCTACAAGTTCGACCACGGTGACGGCCGCACCACGCGATTCAGCGACTTGCTTCAACAAGTCCACGACGTGCCCGGCATTCATCGCGTCAAGTTCGTCACCAATTTCCCGAAGGATATGACCAACGATGTGTTGGATGCGGTGCGGGATCTGCCGAAGATCTGCAAGTACCTGCACCTGCCCGCCCAATCCGGTTGCGACGAAGTCCTGAAGCGGATGAAGCGCACCTACACCATCGCGGAATACACCGAGGTGTTGCATCGCAGCCGCGAACGCGTGCCGGGCGTGGCGATCAGCAGCGACTTCATCGTTGGCTTCTGCGGCGAGACCGAGGAAAGCTTCCGGAAGTCGATGCGGCTGGTGGACGAGGCCAAGTTCAAGAACTCGTTCATCTTCAAATACAGCGAGCGATCCGGCACCAAAGCGGCCGACAAATTCCCGGACGACGTCCCCGAAGCCGTCAAGAAGCGCCGCAACAAGGACCTGTTGTCGGTGCAGGACGCGAACTGCCTGCAGGACAATCTCGCCTGGGTCGGCAAACGGGTCGAAGTGCTGGTGGAAGGCCCCAGCAAGCGCGGCCGCCGCGATGCCGGCCCGCTGCGACAGCTGACGGGCCGGACCATGACCGACCACATCGTCGTCTTCCCCGGCCACGACCGCCTCGTCGGCGAGATCCTGCCGGTCGACGTCACCGCCGCGGGCGACTTCACGCTTTACGGCGAGCTCGAAACCGCAACGCTGGTCGGTGCGGAAGCCCGGGAAGCCGCAGCACCGAAACGCATCGGGCTGAGCTTGGTCTGAGGCGAGCCGCCGATGGTAACCGGCGGAGTCTGTGCCCCGAGAAAGACACCCATCATCTCGACCACCATAGTCCCCTGGAAATCGCCGGTGGTAACCGGCGGCTCGCCGAAAGGCCCGTCATGCTTCCCATCCCTGAGCCGTTACTGTTTCGGGATGCCGCCAAGGCGCAGCGCAATCTCGACGCGATCGCCAGGCATCTGGGATCGGAAGCCTATACGCCGTTTCACGAAGCTCTGTTCCGTTGTCTGGAATCGTCGGCCGATGCCGATTTGTCGCTGAACAATCTCGAACGCCATCTCAGTCTGCCGGCGGGTCGAAGCACGTTGCCCGAACTGCTCGATCCGCGCGGCCGGGGGCTGGAGTCGCTGGTTGTGCTGCTGGGCGTGTCGCAGTTTTTCGCGGATACGCTGGTCGCCTATCCGGAAGCATTCGCCGTCATCCGCACGCCGCCGCTGTTGAGCCCGTCCACAACGGCGTTGACGAAGCAGTTGAAGGGCGAAGTCGAGGCGGCTTACGACGATGCCGCCGTGTTGCGGACCTTTCGCCGCTTTCGCCACCTGCAGATGCTAAGCATCGGTGTGAACGATGTGGCCCGCGATCGGCCGCTGGAGGAAATCACCCGAGACCTGTCCCGCACGGCGGATGCCGCCATTGAAGTCGCGTTGCAGACGGCCATGAAGTCCGTGGGCAAAAAGTTCGGCACGCCCAATGCTCGGCTGGCTGGTTTCGCCTTCGGCAAACTCGGCGGCGACGAGCTGAATTATTCGTCCGACATCGACCTGATGTTTCTCTACGACCGCGACGGCGAGACCGAGGGAAAGGGGGGCCGGATCGCCCATGCGGACTGGTTCGCACGAGTCGTGTCCGAGGTCGTGCGGCTGCTCTCGACGATCACCGACCGCGGCTTCGCCTACCGGGTGGACCTGCGCCTGCGGCCGGACGGTGCTCGGGGGCTGTTGGTGAGGTCGCTGGCTTCCACGCTGTCGTATTACGATGTCCGCGGGCGGACGTGGGAACGGCAGGCACTGATCAAAGTTCGGCACTGTGCCGGCGACGTTGCCTTGGGTCGCGAGTTCCTCGAAGCGGTCGAGCCGTTCGTTTACCGCAAGTACTTCAGCTTCTCGGAGATCAACGAGGTCAAGGCGTTGAAGCGCCGCATGGAGACCCGCAGCACGCAGGCCGGAGTCGATGAGCTGGATGTCAAAACCGGCCGCGGCGGCATTCGGGACATCGAATACTCGGTTCAGTTCCTGCAACTGTTGAACGGTGGCGACCTACCCGCGGTGCGGCAACGCAATACGCTTTTGGCACTGGAAGCCTTGGAGATCGCCGGCTGCCTCACCGGGCACGAGACCTATACGCTCTCGGATGCGTACCGCTTCCTGCGGCGCACGGAGCACCGCCTGCAACTGCTCTTCGATTGGCAGACGCACAAGTTGCCGACGACGACCGACGAACTCGCGAAGCTCGCCCGCCGCATGGGTTATCGCGCCTTGGACCGCACACCGGCCGCGCTGCCCGACGTGCCCTCGGCCGCGGTCTCCCAACGGCGATCGCTGCTCGACGAACTTCCGACGACCACCCTGAACGCGCGCGATCTGCTGGTCGAACCCCTCGATCAGTTTCTGAAGGACTTCCACGACAAGACGACGCTGGATCGGGCGATTCTGAACCACCTCCTGCATCAGACCTTCAGTGACGACGAGCGCCATGCCGAGCCGGAGACCGACCTGATTCTCATTCAGGATCCTGATGAGGCGAGCGTCCGTGCGGTGCTGGAACGCTACCCCTACCGCGATCCGCTCCGGGCTTACCAGAACCTCACCAAACTGGCACAGGAAGAGGTGCCGTATCTGTCGCACCGCCGCTGTCGTCACTTCCTCGCCGGCATTGCCCCGCAACTGCTGCGCTCGATCGCGGCCACGCCGGACCCGGACCTGACGCTGAACCGCTTCGAGCAGGTCGCGGCTTCCTTGGGCGGCAAGGCGGTGCTGTACGAGTTGTTCAGCTTCAACCCGCCCAGCATGAATCTGATGGTCAACCTCTGCTCGACCAGTCCGTACCTCTGCGCCATCCTGATCAACAATCCGGGGATGATCGACGAACTGCTGGACACACTCATTCTCGATGAGTCCCGCACGGCCGAGGAACTGCGGGCGGAACTGACGGCACTGACGCACAACGCCGGCGACCCCGACCCGATCCTGCACAGCTTCAAGGATAAGGAACTGATCCGCGTCGGCGTGCGGGACATGCTCGGGCAGGACAGTCTCCGCGAAACCACCGCAGCGATCAGCGACATCGCGGTGACGCTGCTGAACGCCTGCTTCGACATCGCCGAGCACGAGAAGACCGCCAAGCACGGGATACCCCGACACCCAAATGGCGCGCCCGCCCGCTATGCGGTGCTGGGCTTGGGCAAACTCGGCGGCCGCGAGATCGGTTACCACTCGGACCTCGATCTGCTCGTGCTGTACGAGGCCGACGGGCTGACCGATCGTTCCGACCGACCGCTGACGAACTTTCAGTTCTTCACCCAGACCGCGCAGCACGCGATCAAACTGCTCAGCGAGCCGGGGCCGTTGGGTCGGCTCTACAACGTCGACATGCGGCTGCGGCCGACTGGGCGCAGCGGCAGTCTCGTGGTGCCGATTCACGAGTTTCGCCGCTACTACGATGCCGCGAGTTGCCGACTGTGGGAACGGCAAGCACTAACGCGGGCCAGGGTGCTTCGCTCCGCCGATTTCGACTTCGCCGCCGAGGTCGCGACGGCAGTTCAGGGGGCGATCGTCGCAAAACCATGGTGCCCGGCCAATGTGGACGAGATCCGCATCATGCGGGAAAAAATGGAGCCGACGACGCCGAGCAAAAACGTGAAGCGTAGCCCCGGCGGGCTGGTGGACATCGAGTTCATCGTGCAGATGCTGCAGCTGAAGTACGGCCGCGACCATCCGTCGATCTTGTTGCCGAACCTCGCCGACGCCCTGGCCGCGTTGGCCGCGACCGACTTATTGCCGCCGCTGACCGGCTTGGTGCTGCGCGACAGTTATCTGTTTCTTCGTTCGACCGAACTGCGTTTGCGTGTCGTCACGGATCGCGCGAGCAACGAGATCCCGGAGAACCCCGGCGACCGCGACAAGCTCGCCCGCCGGATGGGCTTCGCAAGCACGGACGCATTCCTTGCGGAGTTGACGCGGCAGATGGCATCGATCCGTCGGCTCTTCCGCTTCGTGCTCGAACAGGAGCGCCGGGGCTGATATGCTGGTGTGGGTTCTTCTCTCTCCCGGCGAGCGGCGGATGGAAATCCGCCGAGTCTTTTTGTCGGACGGAGACACCGCGGGTTACCACCGGCGGCTCGCCGAAGTCTTTCCCTCCCGGCGAGCGGCGGATGGAAATCCGCCGAGTCTTTTGTCGGACGGAGACACCGCGGGTTACCACCGGCGGCTCGCCGAAGTCGTAATTCGGAGTCCTCATGCGTTTCATTGCATTGTTTGCCCTTCTCCTGCCGGCGGGTTGCACGTCGAACGCGCCGCCGACGAGTGCGGCGACGCAGGCTGCTTTACCCGAGCCGACGGGGCCGGCATGGTTCGAGGACGTGACTGCGCCCAGCGGCATCAGCTTCACTTATCGCAACGGTGAGGAAGCGGAGCAGTTCGCCATTCTCGAGTCACTCGGCGGCGGAGTCGGGCTGATCGACTTCGACCGGGACGGCCTCCTCGATGTCGTGTTGCCGGGCGGCGGCGAGTTCGCGTGGCCGAAGGTCGTTGGGCATGGGCCGAAGTGCTTTCGCAACCTCGGCGCCATGAAGTTTCAGGATGTGACCGATGCCGTCGGCTTGGGGGCGATCCGGCTCTACGCCCACGGCGCTGCGGTGGCGGATTACGACCTCGACGGCTTCCCGGATTTTGTGCTGACGGGCTGGGGGCGGGTTCACCTGTTCCACAATGAAGTGAAGCCGGGCGGCGGGCGGCATTTTGTCGAAGTCGGCGAGAAGGCCGGCTTTAAGGAACAACTATGGGCATCGAGCGCGGGCTGGGGCGATTTGGATGGCGACGGCCGGCCGGAGCTTTACGTCTGTCAGTACGGCGATTGGGACCCGATCAGGAACCACCCGACGAACTGCGCTTACGCCGAAGGCACCCGCGACGTCTGTCCGCCGCAGCAGTTCAAGCCGCTGCCGCACCGCCTGTTCCGCAACAAGTCCGACGGCACCTTCGAGGACATCTCGGCCGCGGTGAAGCTCCGCAAGGATGGCCATGGCTTGGGAGTTCTTTTCGTCGATCTCAACAACGATCAGTTGCCGGACGTCTATGTCTGCAACGACACGGACGAGAATCACCTCTACATCAACCGCACCAAGCCGGGCGGGCCGATCGTGCTCGAAGAGCGCGGTCTGCCGGCGGGGGCGGCGCGTGACGACGGCGGCCGGAACAACGGCAGCATGGGCATTGATGCCGCGGACTACGACGGCTCCGGTCGGGCGTCGGTCTTCGTGACGAATTACGAGAATGAACTGCACGCGCTTTACCGCAACGACAGCAAGCCCGGCAGCGAATTCTTCCGCTACGCCACCCGTTCGGCAGGACTGAGTTCGATTGGGCAAACGTGGGTCGGCTGGGGGACCACCTTCTGCGACTTCAATCAGGACGGCTGGGAGGACATCGTCATCCTGAACGGCCACGCCATCCGCAAGCCGAAAGGGAAGACGCCCCGGCTGCAGCCGCCGGTGCTGTTCGTGAACCAAGGCAAGGGGATGTTTGCCGACGGCAGCGCCCAGGCGGGGGCATTCTTTCAGGAGCGTCACAATTCCCGCGGCGTCGGGTTCGGCGACTTCGACAACGATGGTGCCGTCGATTTCCTCGTCGTCCGGCAGAACGCCCCGGCGGCACTGGTGAGGAACGTCGTGCCGAAGGGGGGCACGCACTGGCTCGGGTTGGAACTCGTCGGCAAAGGAAACCGGGATTTGGCCGGCAGCCGCGTCGTCGTCACCGCCGGCGGCCGCACCATGACGCGCTTCGTGAAGGGTGGCGGCAGTTACGCCAGTTCTGCCGATCGCCGGCTGGTCTTCGGCCTCGGCGCGGCCGACAGGATCGACAAACTCGAAGTATACTGGCGCGGCGGCACCGGGCCGGCGGTCGTCCCCGTACCGGTGGCCGATCGGTATCACCGGGTGGCGGAATGATGAGAAACGCGGAGCGCGGTCTGCCGTTGTCGCGTTGGCCGATAAACTGATGGGATGATCGATGCATCCTCCCCGCGGCCCGGCGGCAGTCGAGAATTGTTGGCACTGGCGGTACCGCTGATTCTCAGCGCGGGCTTCATGACGGTGCAGATCACGCTCGATCGGCTCATGCTGAGTTGGTACGGCCGCGCGGAAGTCGCCGCGTCGTTTCCCGCGTCCATGCTCTTCTGGCTGCCGTTCGGCGCGTTTCAGGGAGTTTCCGCCTATGTCGTCACGTTTGTGGCGCAGTATGTCGGTGCCGGAAGGCCGAAGCGCGTCGGCCCGGCCTTGTGGCAGGGGATTCACTTCAGCATCGTCACGGGCTTGTTGTTTCTGCTGCTCCTTCCGTTCGCGAGTTCCTACGTAGCGCTTGGTGGGCACGACGAATCGCTGCAGCGACTGGAAACCATCTACCTTCGGACGCTCTGCTTCTCGGCGTTGCCGAGTCTGGTGAACGCCGCGATCGGCGGATTTTTCTCCGCGCGCGGCGCACCCTGGACGGTCCTGCTCATCAATCTGTTGGGTACCGCGGTCAACGGCGTGCTGGATTACCTGCTGATCTTCGGGAAGTTCGGCTGCCCGGAAATGGGTATCGAGGGCGCGGGCTGGGCGACGGTTGCCGGAGCGTGGACGACCGCGCTGTTCGGCTTCGCTCTCGTGTTGCGGCCGACATTTCAGCGGCAGTACAACACGCTGCTCGGCTGGAAGCCGGATCGCGACTTGTTCCGGCGGCTGCTTCGCTTCGGCGGCCCGGCGGGCCTGCAAATGTTTCTGGACATTCTCGCCTTCACGATCTTCACGTTGCTCGTCGGCCGGCTCGGCGCGAATGTCGCAGCGGCGGTCAGCATCGCCATCACCTTCAACCTGCTTGCCTTTCTGCCGATGCACGGCATGGGGCAGGCCGCGGCGATCCTCGTCAGCAGGCGACTGGGGGAAAACAAGCCGGAGCTGGCCGAACGTTCGACGCTGGTCGCCTTTCGCTGGGCGATCACTTACATGACCGTCATCGCGGGCGTACTGGTGATCTACCCGCAGCCGCTGATCGAACTCTTCCGCACCGGAGCGACGATGACCGAATCGGCGGAAGCCGTGGCAGCCGACTGGGCCGAGGTCGCTGAAATCATCCCGCGGCTGTTGATTCTGATCGCGATCTACTCGATCGCCGATGCGGCCGGCATCGTTTTTTCGTGTGCGCTGCGCGGCGCCGGCGACACGCGGTTCGTGACGTGGATGACGTTCGGCCTGGCATGGCCGCTGATGGTCATTCCCACGTGGGCCACCATCAGCAACGGCGGCAGCATCTACTTGGCGTGGGGCTTTGCCAGCCTCTACATCGTCGCGATCGCATTATGCTTTTGGCTCCGGTTCCGAACCGGCCGCTGGAAGGCGATGCGCGTCATCGAGGCGCACGTCGACGAGGCAGTGCCGGAAACGAGCGAGCCGGCAAAGATGCCTGCCGCATAAGGTCATGGAAACTCTTTCGTCGCGATCAGTTCAAATCCTTCAGCAGGCTGAGCCAGACTGAGTCCGAGAGGACTTCCCCGGTGTGCCGATAGTTGCCGGCGTCGAGTGTTAGGTGCCAGCCGCGGTTGGACTCTTCGAAGGCGGCCAAGTCCGATACCGAGAAAGGGAACTCGACCCAGAGCGACAAGCCGATCGACGGATCGGCCACGCGGTCGGTGCGGATGCGTCCGAGGACGGTCGTGCCCTTGGCATCCTGGAAGGCGATCCTGCCGGTCGCCACGGCCCGGCGGAGCGGTTCCAAATCTTTGGACGTACGTCGCCCCGGCAAGCCGATCCAGACAGCGGCGCGCAAAAGTCCTTCGGTCGGCAACAACCGCGAGTACCATTCCAACTCGGCCTGAAGCGGTGATGACCCGGTGCGGCGTGCGACTTGAGCAAGCTCCTGCAGGCGGAACCAAAGGGTCTTGCCGTTTTCGAACACCAAGGAAACAGCCGGCCCGATCGTCACTCGACGATGGTCGCGCAGATAACGGAAGTGCTCTTCGGCCAGAATGTCGTCGTGCGAAGTCCGATCGACGGCCTCGGGAAGATCCGGAAGGGCCTGGACGCTCGGCATGGTGTCTCCCAGGTTACGGCGCTTTCGAACCGTCCAATCCTTGGAACTTTCCACCCAACCAATCCCTACCACTATTAACGTCGCGCGAACGTCTCTGAGATGCGGAAAAACGGAATTCTTACCTAGCCTTCACGCTGTTTTCATCATACGAGACGTTAAAACGCATAAAACCGCGCCTGCGTGGCGCGGTTTTAAGGTTGAATTCAGGTCGAAGCAGATTGTTCAGTCCGAGCCGCTCAGAGCGTCCATCGCCTCTTGACGAGTCTCGTAAAGCGCCCAAATCGTGTCCAATGCGGTTGTCTTCAACAGTTCGCGGATGCCGGGATTGACCCCGGCCAGCACCAACTCGCTGCCCCGCTTCTTGACGACCAGGTGGCACCGCAACAGGAACGTGATGAACGCGGAACCGAAGTAACGGACGCCCGAGAGATCGATGATCAGGTGCATCGGCGGGTCGTTCTTCAACGGCGCCAGCACCATTTCGGCAGCGGGGGTAATCAAGTCTTCGGGCAGTTGCTCGACCTCGGGGGAGGGGACGATGACCGCCACGTCGCCGTGCCGCTTGATTTGAAAGTATTCGTTCGCCAGAGGCGCCAGTTGTACGCTCATGATGCAAAACCGTTCCGAGGAGGAAATGGATCGTACCTAAGCGTAGTCCCCCATCCAAGGGGATGCAAGCGTCGAATCCGATGGGGCGAACCCGCCGGCGTTCATCACTCGGCGATCGTCTCGCCGCCGTTGCGGGTGCTCAGTGCGGGCAGGATGCCGGCGGCGTCGTAGCGGAGGAAGCCGACGTGACCGTCGGCGTAGAGCCAGTTGCCCCCGCCGGGGTGCAGGCTCCAGAAGTGATGGGCGTCGCATGTCTGGTCGAGCCGGCCCGCGCTGAACGTGGAAGGACTCGGACAGCCGGGGTAGACGTAGTTTCGAGTCTCGGTCATCGGCAGGGCACTGTCGTAGGCGCTCCAGGCCCACCAGCCCCATTCCAACTCCGGTCCGGGCGAGGGCGGCCGTTCGCCGAGCATAACCGTGTTGCTGGTGCCGTCCGTGATCTGCACGAGTCGTACATTGGACGAGCGATACAGAACCCCCTCGCGGGCGCCGTCGAGTTCCAACGACAGGTACGTGAAGGAATCCGCCCGCACATATTCCTTGCCTTCGACGGCGAGGTACCACGTCATGCCGAAGCGGTCGCCGAGATTCTTGAAGTTGCCGCCGTCCGAAGCGGTACGGCTGCGATCGTCCGCCGGGCAGGCGAACAGGCCGATGATCTGCGATTGTCCGGCGATGATGCCGAGCCGTTCGACGCTGTCTTTCTCGATGTACGGGAGAATCAGTGTGGCCCAGCTTTTACGCGGCCGCGCATCCGGAGCGCCCGGTCGGTCGTCCGGTATCGTGAAGTTCCAGTATTCGTTGTAGGCCTGCGGGAATTTGCCGTCGGCATCGTGGTGCTGATGCAGCCCGAGGCCGAGTTGCCGCAGGTTGTTCGCGCACGACATGCGCGACGCCGCCTGCCGCACCGCCTGAACCGCAGGCAGCAGCAGGCCGATCAGAATGGCGATGATCGCGATCACCACCAGGACTTCGACGAGGGTGAAGGCGGCTCGGCGCGTTGGTGAAACCATGACGAACCACGCCGCGATACGTTCCCGAGGGATCGTTCGCGGCGCCTCCGAGAGTTCCCGTTGAAACTTGGTGAACTACTTGACGATGTTGCCGGTCTGTGCGTCGATGGCGAGGCCGCCGACTTGCGCGATCAGGCGGCCGTCCTTGATTTCGTACTTCAGATCCTTCAGCGGCGTGTTCTTCAGGTTCTTGCCGGCGATTTCCAGGATGCGGCCGTCCGGCAGCTTGGTCTTGCCGCGGGTCATCTTTTCCATCATGTCGAGAACGTCCTTGCTGACTTCTTCGTCGCCGCCGGACTTGACGCGCTTCTTCAAGGTACCATTCTTGGCAATTTCGACTTCGACGACCTTCGGGCGAACCCAGAAGTAGAAGCCGAACACGCCGGCGCCTTCGACGCGGGCGCGGATCAGCGTGCCATCCGGGACCTGACGCATGGCGATGGCCAACGCTTGGCCGAAGGTCAGTTCCGGTTCCTCTTCGGCACGCACCGTCGGCGCGGCGAACAGCAGGAACGCAGGCAGCATGAAAGCCGCAACGAGACAACGCAACATGAAAGAAACCTCCCGGGAAGTAAAAGCGATCGCATTCCCATCAGACGCGGCATCGCCCTGCAAAGTTTCACGACTGTTGAAAGTGTAGAAACCGAAGTATCCATCGTGCAAACAAATTGAGCGGCACGCAACATCAATTTCCATGAAAATGCCGTCAGAATCGCGCCCGCTTTCTGAATGCGCACGAGGTGTCTGGTCCGAGTCGATCGCATCTCAACGGAAGTCTTAAAGTTTCGTCGCGTACGCGTTCGCAAGAAGAATGGAAGAAACCTCAGCCCGCTTCGCAGGACTTTCGACGACTTGGTGCGTATCATTCCCGTTTGGTTCACACCGCTACGGAATCAACGGGTATGGCGAGTCTGCTGCAGATTTCCAAGGCATCGAAGCGATACGGCGATCAGATCCTGCTCGATCAGGCCGAAGCCGTGATCTCGGACAACACCAAGGTCGGCTTCGTCGGCCGCAACGGCGCGGGCAAGAGTACGCTGCTGCGCATTCTCCTCGGCGAGGAGGAACTCGACGGCGGCGAAATCATCCGCCATCCGTCTTTGCGCCTCGGGTACCTGCGGCAGCACGACCCGTTCCTGCCCGGCGAGACGACGCTCGAATACCTGATGCGCGACAGCGGTCAGCCGGACTGGAAGTGTGGCGAGATCGCCGGCCAGTTCGAGATCAAGGGTGCCTACCTGGACGGCCCCATCACCAAGCTCTCCGGCGGGTGGCAGACCCGCGCCAAACTCACCGCGCTGCTGCTCAGCGACCCGAACCTGCTGCTGCTCGACGAACCGACGAACTTTCTGGACCTGCGCACGCAGATTCTGCTCGAACACTTCCTGCGGGACTACCGCAATGCCTGCGTCGTCGTCTCCCACGATCGCGCGTTTCTGGCCGCAACCTGCGACCACACGCTCGACCTGTCCCGCGGCAAGCTGACGGCGTTCCCCGGCAAGATCGACGCCTTCCTCACCTTCCAGAAGGAAAAGCGCGAGCAGGACGAGCGCTCGAACGTCGCACTCCTGGCGAAGAAGAAGCAGATGGAGGAATTCATCGCCCGCAACAAGGCCCGCGCCTCGACGGCGAAGCTGGCTCAGTCCCGCGCCAAAGCGTTGGACAAAATGGAGTTCGCCGTCATCGAACGGAACGAGCCGACGGCCACCATCCGCGCCCCGAAAATCGAACCGCGCAAGGGGCCGGCCCTGCGGTGCAAGGACTTGGGCATCGGCTACCCGGAGCGCGAAATCGCGTCGGACATTCACCTGGAACTGGAACACGGCGTGCGGGCCGCCATCGTCGGCGACAACGGGCAGGGGAAGACGACTTTCCTGCGGACGATCGTCGATTCGTTGAAGCCCACCGCCGGCGAAGTGAAGTGGGGCTTCGGCTGCAAGCTCGGCGTCTATGCCCAGCACGTCTATACCAGCCTGCCGCCCAACTTCACCGTCATCGAGTACCTTCGCTCCAAGGCCGCCTTCGGGAAGGGCGACCAGGCCATTCTGGACGTCGCCGGGTCGTTCCTGTTCCGCGGCAATGCGATCGAAAAGCCGGTCTCGGTCCTGTCCGGGGGCGAGCGGGCGCGGCTCTGCATGGCGGCACTGCTGCTCTCCGACATGAACATTCTGATTCTGGACGAACCGGGTAACCACTTGGATGTGGACACCGTCGAAGCCCTCGCCGAGGCTCTCCTGGACTACAAGGGCACGGTCATCTTCACGAGCCACGACCGGCACTTCATGAGCCGGGTGGCGACCTGCATCATCGAAGTGCGCGACGGCCACGTCACCAACTACAGCGGCGACTACGAGACCTACCTCTACTCGGTGAACAAGGAAATCGAAGCCGGCGAGCGCGAACTCGCTTCCGCCAAGGCGAAGCTTCCGGGTGCGGTGACCGCCGCCCGCGCGCCGGCGCGGAAAGTGGCCCGGACGGAGAAGGAAATCCGCAAGGAGCAAAAGGCGACCGAGCGGACGATCGCCCAACTCGACGCCCGCCGCAAGGAACTGTACGCCGAGTTCGACAAGACCACCGACTCGGCGAAGCTCGGCAAACTCGAGATCGAGATCGACGCCGTCGGCACCCAACTCGCCGCCGCCGAGGACCTCTGGTCGGAACTCAACCTGGAACTGGGCGAATCAGAGTAGTCTCAGTTTCATAAAAGAGCCGCGCACGAAGTAAGCGATCAAAACAAACGCTTACTTCGTGCGAGGCTCCTCAGCCGCCGACGGCGTGAAGCAGAGCGCGCTCCAGGAACCAGCCGAGCAGGTTCAGCGTGCGGTCGCCGTCGTCCCGACCGGGGTCGTATTCGCTGATGCTCAGGCCGAAGAACTTCTCCTTCGGAATCAACAGCAGTACCGCGAGCAGTTGTTGTGGCGTCAGCCCGCACGGTGACTGCACATGAACGGCCGGGGCAAACGCGGGATCGAGCACGTCCGCATCCACATCGAGCCAGACTCGCTTGGCCTTGCCGATGAGTTCCAACAGTTGAGCCTTCACATGATCGAAGTCGGCCACGACGCGGTCGATGGGGATCACGACATCGACATGCGGCTTCACGTCCTTCGCCGTCAGAAACAGGTCGCGGTTGCCGATGTGGGCGATCCGAGGCCGCTTCTTGGGCTTGAGTGCCTGGAGAAAGTTGCCGTGGTTCAGTTCCACGGTGCTGTCCGCCAGGTCGTAGCAATCGAGATGGGCGTCGAGCTGGATCACCAAGTCTGTGGGGGACAATTCTTCGAGGAGCGGCAGCACCGAAAGATGGTTGCCGCCGAGCCACAGGCTGAAGTCCCACCGAATCGAATGATCGGCGGCGACCTCGGCGGCATCCACGCGCCAACTCGCGAGGCTTTCGACGGTGTCGAATCGCGATTCGATGAAGTACAGGAGACGGGCAAACTTGCCCGGCCGGGTGAGACGCTTTTCGAGTTTGGTGTCATCCACCGCTTCGCGAAGCACATCCGAGAGGACCATCGCTCCGCGGCCAGTGCCCGCGCTGCCGAGGGCATCGAACGGAAGCACCACAACGGGAATCTTGCTCATGCACGGCTCGCCGACTCGGGATGGGTGGCAGTCAGTTCGTGAACGGTTTCGCCGCCTGCGTTTTCGTACCGTTCCGGATCGGCCGGCGGGGTACGCTTGCCGAGCAGCCGCTTCGTGACCTTACCGAGATCGTCCCAGATCGAGTAGGCCACCGGGGTGATGAGCAGCGTCAGCAGGAGTGAGAGCAACTGCCCGCCGAGGATGACCTTGGCCATGCTGGCCCGTGCCCCGGCGCCCGGCCCTTCGCCGCTCGCGATGGGAATCATCGCGGCGACGAGCATGATCGTCGTCATCAGAATCGGCCGCAGCCGGGCCTGGTTGGCTTTCAGGATTGCTTCGTTCACGGGCAGGCCCTTGGCCCGCAGCACGTTCGTGTAGTCCACCTGCAAAATGCCGTTCTTCTTGACGATGCCGAAGAGCATGAACAGCCCGATCATGGCGTAGATGTCCAGCGGCGTCTGCAGGATCAGAAGCGACACGAGCGCGAACGGCAACGTCAGCGGCACGGCAGCGAGGATCGTGATCGGGTGGACGAGGCTCTCGAACTGAGCGGCCAAGATCATGTACATGAACACGAAGGCGAGGAGGAACGCCAGCAGGAAGTTCGAGTTCGAATCCGCCATCAGCTTGGCTTCGCCGAGGAACTCGTACTTGTACTCCGGCGGCAGGTTCAACGCCTTCACCTCGGCTTCGACCAGCGGGAGGATTTTGCCCAAGGCTTGGCCTTCGGTGAGGTTGGCCTGCACACTGAGGAATCGTTGCCGATTGAATCGCTCGATGGCTGCGGGGGCCTGTTCCGATCGAAGCACGGCGACGTTGCCGAGTTCGACGAGCTTGCCGGTCTGACTCGGCACCGTGATCGCCCGAACCACCGCCGAGCGGTCGCGGGACGGCAGATCGGCCCGCAGCCAGACGTCGTATTGATCCACGCCTTCCTTGAATTTGGACACCGGCTCGCCGCCGACCAGCACACCCAACGTCGCCGCGATCGACTGCACGTTGACGTTCAAGTCCGCGGCCCGCGTTCGGTCGATGCCCACCTGCACTTCTGGGGCGCGGTTGGCTCGGGTCGTGTCCAAGTCCGCGAAGGCGGGGTTGGTCATGAGCCTTTTCTTCAACTCCTCGGTCGCCCGTTCCAGCACCGCCGAATCGGGGCCGGAGAGGGCAACGTCGAGTTGCACGTTCTTGAAGGCCGAGCTGCTGAAGAGCTTCACTTCCTGCACGGCAGCGCGATAGTCCGGATAGTCGAGCAGGATTTTGCGCGCGTCCTGCATGGCATCCTTCTGGCCGAACTCGCGCGTACTCAGGTCGACCATCCTGCAGTAGAACTGCACCTTGCAGACGTCCCCTTGGCCCTTGGACGCCCGGCCGTTGGTCTCGCCGATGGTGGTGAAGATGTTGGTCACCCCGCGGACGCCGCGAAGTTTCGTTTCCAATTCCGCGCACAGCCGATCCGCTTCGGGCAGGGCTGTGCCGCTCGGCAGGGTCAGACTCACCTCGAACTCGCTTTGGTCGTCCTTCGGCACGAAGTCGGTCCCCACGAGGATGAACAACACGGGTGTGGAACAGAAGACCGCGACGGCCGTGAGCACGACCAGCCCGCGATGCCAGCCCCTGCGGCCACCGAGGCACCATCGCAGGATGCCGACGTATCGCCGCGTCACCCAGCCCCAGAAGCCGCGGCCGCCGTCGTCCCCGACGTGGGCACCCTTGACGGGCTTGAGGAAGCGGGCACAAAGCATCGGCGTGAGCGTGAAGCTGACGGCCATGCTGAGCAGCACCGCGAAGGCGACCACGAACCCGAACGAGTTGAAGAAGCGGCCGACCTGGCCGGACATGAACGCGATCGGCGCGAAGATCACCGCCAGCGAGAGTGTGGTGGCGAGCACCGCCATCGCGATTTCACTCGTCGCCTCGACGGCCGCCACCCAGGGCGTCTTGCCGTATTCCTCCATGTGGCGGAAGACGTTCTCGAGCACCACCACCGCATCGTCAATGACGATGCCGACGGCGAGGATGAGGCCGAGCAGGGTCATGTTGTTCATGGAAAACCCCATGACGTCCATGAACGCGAAGGTGCCGATGATGCTGGTCGGTACCGCGAGGGCCGCGACGATGGTCGCCCGCCAGTTGCGGATGAAGAGCAGCAAAACGACCGAGACCAACACGGCCGCGAGCTTGAGGTGATACTTGACTTCGTCGATCGAACCTTTGATGAACTTCGACTGATCGCGGATGATCTCCACGCGGATGTCCGCGGGCAGGCTCGGCAGGATCAATGCGAGCCGAGCCTTGATCGCCTCGGCGACTTTGATCGTGTTGCCGCCGGACTGTTTCTGGATGACCAGACTCACGGCCGCGTCGCCGTCCAGCCGGCTGAGGCCCCGCGGTTCCTCGATGCCGTCCTCGACGCCGCGACCGGAACCGCCGCCCACTTCCCACAGGCGGATCGCGTGCCCGTTGCGGACGCCGATGATCAGATCCTCGAATTCGCGCACGGTCTTGACCCGGCCGACGGTTCGCAGGTTTTCCTCGCGCCGACCCTGATCGATCCGACCACCGGGCAGTTCGACGTTTTGTTGAACGAGTGCCTGCCGCACGTTCTCGATCGACAACTCGCGGCTGCGAAGCTTCACCGGGTCCACGGTCACATTCACCGCCCGCTGCTGCCCGCCGACAAGCACGACCGAACCGACGCCGTAGACGTTCCCTTCCAGGTCTTCCTTCAGCTGCTTCTTGGCGATCTCGGTGATCTCGCGCAGACTGCGCTTGCCGGACACCGCCAGCGTGACCACCGGTGCCGCATCGAGGTTGAACTTCTCGACCTTGGGGAAGTCGGTCCCGGGCGGAAGCTGCGACAGAATCAGGGACATCTTGTCCCGGATTTCCTGTGCCGCGACGTTGCCGTCCTTCTCCAACTTGAAGCCGACAACGACCTCGGTGACACCCTCACGGGTCGTACTCCGCAACTCGTCGATGCCGGAGATGGTGTTGACCGCCTCCTCGATCGGTTTGGTGACCGCGACTTCCATTTCCTCGACGGATGCGCCCTTCAACGTCGTCGTCACGACCACGACCGGCACATCGACATTGGGAAACAGCTCCACCCCGAGGCGGAAGTAGGACGCCACGCCGAGCACGACCGGGCCGAGCGTAAGCATGGTCGCAAACACGGGCCGGCGGATACAGACTTCCCAGATCTTCATGGCGTGGTCCTATTCTTGGCGAGCCGCCGGTGGTAACCGGCGGTATCTGATTTCGACCGACAAGACACCGCCGGGTACCACCGGCGGCTCGTCTTGGCGGGTGGCAACCCGTCGCGTCTGTCTTGGGATTGAGACACCGCCGGTTACCACCGGCGGCTCGCCAAGACAGATGCCGCCGGCTCGCCGCTACCGGACCGTCACCGGTGACCCTTCCACCAACTGACTGAAGCCGCTGATCGCCACGACGGCGGTCGGGGGCAGCGGGCCGAGGACTTCGACCCAATCCTGATCGCGGGTGCCAAGACTGATCTCGACCGCCTTGGCGACGTTGTTCTCGATGATGAAGACCTTGGAGATGCCCGCGAAGCTCACGATCGCCTGCGGGGGGACGGTCCGCACGCCGTCGTCGATGCGGGTGGTGAGGAAGGCACGGGCGAAGCCGCCGGCTTTAAGTTTGCCCGCGCTGTTGGGGATCGAAATTTCCACCGAGAAGGTCCGCGTCTGCGGGTCGATGGTCGGGTTGATGCGGCTGATGCGTCCGGGGAAGTTGACCGTCGGGTAGGCTTCGACCTTCACCTGCACCGGCTGGCCGATGCGGACGTCCGGCGTGTATTGCTCCGGCACCTGGGCCCGGAGTTTGAGGGTGTAATCGAGCACGAGCTTAAAGGCGTTCGTCACCGGGTTGGAACGCAGCATCTCTCCTTCAGAGACCATCCGAGCCGACACGGCGTAGCGGATCGGCGTGAAGGCCGCGCCGCTGACCGCGCCCCAAGCCTCGGCCACGGGCACCGGTGGGGCGATCACCACCGCGTCCCTCAAGCGTTGCTCGGCGGCTTCCAGATTCGAGTTCCGCAATCGGGCCGACGCCAGCAGGGCCTTGGCTTGGGTAACCGCGTCCCGCTTGGCGGCGACGGCGCCGTTGAACTCCTGCTCGGCCGCGTCGATCTCTCGGCGGGACAGCGAGCCGTTGCCTGCGAGCATTTTGATCCGAGCCATTTCCCGCCGGCCCGATTCGAGAATGACCTCGGCCCGCTGCACCGTCGGAACTTCCTCGACGAGGAACTCGCCGGTCGGCAGTGCCGTCAGCCCCAGGCGGGCCAACTCGGCCTCGAAGCCGCGCTTCGCCGCATCGACTTCCAACTTCAAGTCGACGGGGTCCAATTCCAGCAGCACCTCGCCGGGGTAGACCAGGTCGCCGATGTCCGCTCGGATGCGAAGCACCCGGCCGTCGACCTTGGGCGAGAGCGTCAACTCCTCCGAGCCGGCCAGCGTGCCCACGAGCATCAAAGTTCGCGGTACATCCCGCAGCGTCACCGGTGCCGTCGTGATCGTCACCGTCGGCAGTGCGGTCCGCTCGGCTTTGGCCGTCGGTTCGGTCGGTTGACAACCGGCGATCAGGAACACGATGCCGGGAATCCACAGTCGTTTCATAGGCCGGTCCGCTTCAGGTATTCGCGACGTTCGCCGTCGCCGAGGATACCGAGGAAAATGATGTTCAGGATGTTGTCCGTTTGTGCCGTCGGGTCGCACTTTCGCTTGGTGAAGGAGTTGGTCAGGATCGTGCCGTAAAGGAGATCGCTGAGCACGTCGCGAAGTTGTTCCAACTTCAACTCCCGCAGGATGCCGCGTTCGATGAGGCCGAGAACAAACCGGTCGGTCGCCTCGCAGCGCTCGTCGAACTTCGGCGCGAAGTAGAGCGGCTGATGGCGATCCCGAAAGACGGCCCGCTCCTGAATGAACAACTCCACCATCTCCGGTCGGGCCGCGAAGAACCGCAGGTAGGCCCGCATCGCGCCGGCGAAGCGGTCCAGCGGCGACAGAGCTTCATCCAGAATCACCGCATCGACCGCGACGGACAGCTCGTTCAACCCTTGGTCCACCGCAGCGAGGAACAGGTCTTTCTTTGTGGCGAAGTAGCGGTAAACCGTCCCCTTACCGACGCCGACCTGATCGGCCACCACCTGCACATCGGTCTCGGCGTAACCGGTTCGAGCAAATACGGACGCCGCCACGGCGAGAATCTCCGCCCGACGACGCTGCTCCAAGTCCGGGTCTTTGGGCCGGCCCGGCTTGCGGAGTGCGTTCGCTTCCGATCGCTTCGCCGTCATCAAGAAAACTTTCGTGAAGAATTAGTTAACGGACGTGTCCGTCCGTGAATGATAATGGCAGACTTGGCATGCGTCAAGAGCGTATGCAGCCGATGGCTGTCGGCCTGCGCACGGTCGTTTCATTGGGATCGATTGCGCGCCGTCTCGATTGACCGTCGGCTTTAATCGCCGCCGGCATCAGCTGAGGTGCGGAGCGGGTATCGGGTAGATCACCCACGCGTGGGTGCATCCCGGGCAGCGGTCAAGCATTTGCTCCGCCGGATCGGGCGCTTGATGCGTGACCCAGACTCAGCCCCTGGCTCCGCAGCAGACAGCGGTGAATGATTTTTTCCGGGACTTCCCGCTCACCGCTGCCCCGCCGCAGCTGAGCTTCGTCATTCGGCTGCAAGCGGCCATGGTCGGGATCAACCGGGCGTCACACCAGGCTCAGCTTGCGGCCCGGCTTCCAGTGTTGCTTGCCGGGTTCGCGGATCACTTCGTTGTACAGTGTGTCCCGTTCGACCGGTGCGCGACCGGCTTCGACAATCAGCCGACGCAGTTCGGCGACGGTGAGTTCCTGCGGCGAATCGCTGCCGGCGTCGTGGTAGATCTTCTCGTGGACGACCGTGCCGTCGATGTCGTCCGCACCGTAGCTTTGGGCGATCTGTGCGATCTTCATCGTCAGCATCACCCAGTAGGCCTTCACGTGCGGGAAGTTGTCCAGCATGATGCGGCTGATCGCCATCGTGCGAAGGTCGGTCATGCCGGACGGCTTGAGGATGTGCGAAAGCTTCGTGTTGTCCGGGTGGAAGGCGAGCGGAATAAAGGTCTGGAAGCCGCCGGTTTCATCCTGCAGATCCCGGAGTTTGAGCAGGTGATCCATGCGGTGCTCGGCCTGCTCGATGTGGCCGTAAAGCATGGTGGCATTCGACCGCAACCCCGCCTTGTGCGCGGCCCGGTGAATTTTCAGCCACTCGGTGCCGTCTGCCTTGTGCTCGCACAGGGCCGCCCGCACGACCGGGTCGAAGATCTCCGCACCGCCGCCGGGGAGACTGCCGAGGCCGGCTTCCTTCATCTCTTCAATCAGGTCGGCGATGGGCCGCTTGGTGATGCGCTGGAACCAGTCCCACTCCACCGCCGTCCAAGCCTTCAGATGTAGGTCCGGGTAGTGATCGTGGATGAGCTGCACGATCCCCTTGTACCACGCGAACGGCTTCTGGTGGTGCAGCCCGCCGACGATGTGCAGTTCCGTGGCCCCGGCGGCAGTAGCGTCGGCGGCCCGATGCAGGATCTGCTCGTCCGACATCGCATAGCCTTTTTCCGCCTTCAGGTCCGAGCGGAACGCGCAGAAGTTGCAGCGGTAGACGCAGATGTTCGTGGGGTTGAGGTGCTGGTTGACATTGTAATAAGTGACGTTGCCGTTTTTCCGCTCGCGGACGGCGTTGGCCATCTCGCCGAGGGTGAACAGGTCGCCGTGCCGGTCGAGGTGAACGCCGTCGTCGAAGCTCAGCCGCTCTCCGGCCGAGACTTTGTCTTTCAACTCCAGCATTCGACGATCCGCAATCATGGCACATCCTCAGTCGTTTCCCTTAGTCTAGAAACCGCAGCCACGCCGGCCCGGTTAACGCAGGCGG
>Ga0105048_10001994_pt1 | contig 33079 bp, 21 predicted proteins | sample MAT05_FD_78382 | JGI IMG/M metagenome (GOLD analysis project Ga0105048, IMG submission 78382) | Freshwater microbial communities from Lake Fryxell liftoff mats and glacier meltwater in Antarctica - MAT-05 | ecosystem: Environmental > Aquatic > Freshwater > Ice > Liftoff microbial mat | place... | reverse complement strand
TCGTCGTGAAGGCCATGCAGGCAGCGATGGAAAAACAGGCTAAAAGCCGAACTGCATTGATCAAGGGAATCAATTTTGAGAATGACAAAAAGTTTGTTGTAGAGCTGGAGAAGCTTGTTCTAGACACTGAAAATCTGATCCAAGCGCTGAAGGGTCTCGAAACAACTCGAATTCTCGAAGTGGATAAGAATGTCGAGATCAAGAATCATTTTGAGAAGCTCAAAAGTACAGTCGACAAGCCGGGCATCGGTAAAGAAGCTGTTGAAATCGTCAACATCCTGAGCAGCGACGTAGAAAAGATAGCGAGTCGCTACGACGACATCGAAACCGCTCAATTGAGATACGAAATCGCGATCAAAGACAAGAAAATCGAGCCAAATTCCCAAAAGATTTTATTGGGGTTTCCAGATTTCGAAAAAGGTAAGGACGATCTTAAAAAAGGCGAACTTACGATTCGGACGAATTTTTTCTTGACTGAGATTCGAAAGATCGAAGATAAGATCGCTGACAACAAGGAAAAAGCACAAAGTGAAGAGCAGAAAAAGATCTATCTGGCTTCGGATGCATATAAGTTTTTAAAGCTTATGGAAAAACCTGAGGAGGAGGACCCCGTTGCCAAACTCGAAACGCTCGTTGCAGAAAGCAAAGCAGCACGAGGTTCGATTACGGACGCCTACCGTGCCAAGTGTGATAGACCAGATCGCTTCTCAGTCGAAATCGATGTCTTAATAGAATCGTATGATGGTGTTGTCGTCCATGCTCACTGTGACAATGACGGAGAGCCCCAGTCAGGCAACGGGTGCCATATTAAGCTTTGGAAATATCGCTTCGATCTTCAACCTTCCTTTGAACTGAGCAACGCGTTACGGACAAAGTTCCTGCCGCCGAAAGCGTCTTGTTTAGACATGGCCCAGAGAAAAGGTCTAGCGTAATGAACGAATCTAGGAAAATGGGGACGCAAGGAATGACGCTGCCCCATTTTTTCCGGTCGGTTGTATTGCGTGATCGATGATGGAGCGTTTACAAAGAGTCGGGACCCGTCTGAATTCTTGCGTTATGTTTTCGACTTGGACGGTTTGCAAGTTGTTTTGAAATTGGTCACAATGAATTCGAAGTTTTGTTCTTAGTCAACATTTACCAAAGTTTTAGTAGTTCGATCGCAAAGGATGACTGATGGCACGCGACGATGATGATGACGATTCATTGCCACCTTTGGGCGAGAATACGGACAAATTCTTAGAACAAGCCAAGAAAGGACAATCGCGGAACTTCTTGCTGGTTTGCAAGGGGAACAAGGTCAAGTACCTGGCAGTCCGGAAAAAGCCGATCAAGAAGAATGAGTTGAACGAAGCAAAAAAATCCGGTTACAAAGGCGAAGGCTACTTCGGCGTCATCACTGGCAAAGGGATGGAGTTAATCTTCAATCTATCGACCGCGGACGGGTATACGGCGGAGCCTGTAAAGGACAAGATCCTCAAGGAGTTCTTGGAGGAGAAAGCGGACTTCAAATGCAAGCCAACAATCGCAATTGTTGCGACGCTGCCAGACATTCCGTTCGACGACGAGGATCTTTCCAATCCGCTGGTTGCTCGATTCCTTGCGCTGGGGGAGCGGATATCCGACGTGTTGGATGTTCGCCCAGAAGCGGAATCCGAGCTCACGAAAACGGCAACGGAGAGTAGGCTCCTGCTGCAAGATGGGGAATTCCAGACGGCAGAGCCACTGGTAAACGCTTTGGACACACGGCTTCGAGAGCTGTTGAGCGACGGCCAGGCAAATTCGCCGGCACCGCCGCCGTTTGCGCTGCCACCTGCGCCGCCAGTTCCTCCATCAGCAACAACTTCTTCGGTTGCCCCGCCAGCACCTGCTCCGCCGGCACCTGCTCCGCCGGCACCTGCTCCGCCTGCACCTGCTCCGCCTCCGCAGTCCGTGGACAATGATGCATTGAAGCTGAAGCTGCAAGAGGCATTGAACAAACTGGTGCCCCAATTGAAGCAAGCGGTGCTGACGTATCCTGAAAAGAAAGTGGAGTTGCTCACACCGGTAGCGCAGATCAAGAAACAGATGGAAGCAGGTGATCTTCAAGAGGCAAAGAAGGGCATTTTGGCTGTCGGCCAGCTACTCAAGTCGGTCATGTCGCAAACAACGACGCAGAGTACAAGCGAATCGCAGCCGCAGGCTGTAGATCCCCTCCGGGCTGACTACGAAAGCAAGCTTGCAGCCCTACAACCGAGTTATGACAAAGCCCTGCAAGATATGCTTGGAGACACCAGCAAGTTCCGCACGGTCATGGCCTATGCCATGGAACAAGCGGAAGCCGGGAGTTACGGAAACGCAATCAAAGCTCTGGCTCGATTGACCCAAGCCGTTGATCAAGCCATTGCGGAGGGTGTCAAAGAGACGGATGTCATTCCCGAGAACGTCGTAGCGGATCGAAAGAAATTTTTGCAAAGCCGATGGCAAGAAGCCGTCAAAGCTGCGTACGCAGAAATCGACAAGATTATTGCGCCGATCATATCTCAGGTTCCAGGGGAAGATGCCCAGCAATTGGTCTCAGCTATCGCAGCTCATTTGGATGGATTTGTCGATGAGCTCAACCAAGCTATTGTCGGAGCTCAATCGGCAACTTCAGCCAATAGGAAGCCTATCCAAGCGGCATTGAAAGCCATTCAGTGGTATCGTACCAAAATCACATCCGATCCTTTGTTGATGCAGCTCGATGAGGCGGGATCAGAACTTGGTGTCGCAGTTAATGTCTCCGAAGGTCTGACGACCGCACTCGCTGAGCTGGAACAAAATTTGGCAAGTTGAAACTTGCGCAGAATCGATTCGACGGAAACAGTCCGAGCGCATCGATGGAATGGAACGATGGAATGGAACGAATAGCACTAGTCCTAACAACTTTTTCCGATCCGACAATTGAGGCCCAACATGGGAATGTTTGATAAAGATCCAAGTGAACTTGAAGTCTTGAAGTCCTGGAGAGTAAGTTTAAAAAAGCCAAGCAGTGGTGCAAGGACACCCGGGACATCCTCAAGATCGAGACAAGCTGGTACAAAAAGGACGTTAAGGGTGACGAATACGGAACGCTCAAGGACTTAAGCAATAAGGTGACCAAACGGCTCGAAAAGCTGAAGGGAAATGGCGCCTACAAGGCCCTGATGCTAGAGTTTATCGACCAAACGAGTATGCTGGAAAAGGCTGAGGGTTCAAAGAACAAAGGGCTTGCGACTTCGCTGCTCGACAATTTGACCATTCTCGATTTGAAGATTGACGTTGTAGAAGGCAAGGTCGCTCCCGAGGTAGTTGGGAAAACGCGCGAAAAAGTGGTCGAAAAGGATAAGCTTGAATTTGAAAGGATGCTCCAATCCGCTAAACAGACAGAAGAATTTCTTAAAACACTAGGGGATGAAAACCATCGATTCGTGGGGGTTGTTCCGAACCTGATCGTTGATGCTCAGAGCAAATTCGATACTAAGAAAATCGAAAATGCCTTTTTGGTTTTAGGCAACGTCCAGATCGTTCGCGTCGATCAGGAAGAGAGGTATCGTAGGTATCTAAAGTATGTTCGGCGGATGGAAGAGGTTGAGGGATTGCAAGAGGAGTTTCGACTGTTCCCACCAGACAAGTCCAAGGAACTGATCGATCTTATTTCAGCGTCCAAAAAAATGGCCAGCGAAGGATCGAAGGACTACAAAGCCGCATATGACATTCTCAAGACTGCAGATGCGGTACACGGCAAAGTAAAAAAGACTCTCTCGGAAGAGGACAAAAAGAATTTCGAAAACTTGGTAAAAGCCCAAAGCAGTTTTGAAGAAAAGTACGAAAAACTACTTGGGCAAGTCAACATACTCAAGGCATCTCGAGCAACCGAAGACGGCAGTGATACCTTAGAAAAAGCATCCGGTCTGCTACTAGAAACCAAACAGAAAGTCGCGTCTGCCGTGAGTGTTGAGAGTCTCGAGTGGGCCTCCAAAGACGCTTTTGAGAAGGTGGAGGAGTACATCAAACTGGCTGAAAACGAGAAGGTGTTGAACAAGGAACGATCTAATGCCAATCTAAAGGCAATGCCTGAATTTCTAGAGAAACTGCACAAAGCGGAAAACGCGTTGGAGAATTTGAATGCGTTGTTCTCGGTTGACGAAGAAAAGAAAAAGCTCAAGCAGTTAATCCAGAACGCGAAGAACCAGCTTAAGCCGAAGGGAGATTTGGTTTTTGGCTACGTCGAAGCCCTCGATGTTATTTCGGGCTACAAAGAAATCGTTAAAGCAGCTACGCAAAAAAGTCTCAACCATTCCACAGCAGAACTTCCACAAGAAATCAAGTTAGCGGCGGACGAAGTCGAGAAACGCATTCAGGCATTGGAAAATCCCCCGTTACTTTCGCCTGTTGAAGCAGCTTTTTTTCGTGAAAGTTTGCAGGCACTAGTCCAAAAGGGTGACCAGAAGACCATTTTGCCTACCAAGGAAAACGAAAAGTTCGAATCTGAGAAAGCTGGCTTGTTGAACCGAGTTGTCGAGATTGGAAGCCGACTAAATTTGCGAGGACAAGAACAAAAAGAAGACCAGCTCAAGGCAGATGCGTTGCTCGCAAACTTCAAGCTGAAAAGTGGGCAATTGGAACAGGAAGGTGTGTCGGCGGTGCTATTGACGGATTCCATTCGCATGGCTTTCAAAGCCAATGACGACATTCGGAACTGCGAATTCAAGCATGCGATACACAACCTAGAGTTGGCCATGAATCTTCAAACGGAAGCGGCGGAGTATTACAAGGTACATTCTGGGGAATGGTTGATACTAGCCCCCAAGATTCCTGAGTTCCTCAAGCTTGCCAGGATCCTTGTCAATTGGCCTCCATTGATTGGGTCGGCCCAAGAGCAAATCGCCGACTGCAATCGAGTGCAATCGCTATTCGAGGAGACCGGCAACTACAAGCTCTGTACCGAGATGTTCAACGAACTCAAGCTTGCCCAAAACCACGAATCCCTGAAAAAGAGAAGTACTTCGTTACTGTCCAAAGATGGGCTGCCGGACCCCGACGAATTGGCAGCAATCAAAAAGCATCTCCAATTAAAAACCGATGGCATTGAAAACCAAGTTGGTAGTATCTTTAACAGCCCGAAGTTTCAAGACGTCAAAAAGAAATATGCAAAATCGAGCGATTTAGATTTGATCATGAGCGAATTCCGCAAATCGCTTTCGATGGTTCATGAAAAGTGGAGGGACTACGCGAGAAGTCCGGATCTCAGGATAGATTTGATTGACGTCAAGGCAGCACAAATCGAGCTGGAGTTAAAAGTGCTTGCGAACGGTTGGTTGGAGTCGGACTCGATTAGAATTCCTCAATTGCTTTCGAAATCGAACGAGCCTGAATTGAACCCCATCGATGTGGATTTGCCTGGAGCAATCTCGAAGCTCATTGCAAAATTTGAAGATCAGGAATACGCGGAGCAGTCCCTTCGAGCTTTGGAACTGCTTAATGAAAATGTCAACACGACCAAGACGCAATACGAAGATTTCAGAAAAGTGTTACTTAAGGACTTGGAGCTTGAGAAGAGTTTCAAACTCAAGAGCATTGAGGAAGCCGAAAAGAAGCTCGATGGCGCAACGGACTTGCTCCAGCAGATCAAGGAAAGGCACAAGAATTTCCAAGGCTATCAGAAGCAATTGGAGGCGGAGCTTGCAGACATCAAGTTGATGATCGCGTCAGGTGATCCGGATATGATAAAAATTGCTAATCAGAGTTTGAACGAAACTCTACAACGGATCTCCGAGGTTCACCCTGACAAACGGGACGATGACGCAGTGCGTTTTAGCGAAGTCGAAAAGGCATGGACGGAGCTGCACAAGACATTGGGCGAACACAATTACGTACCCATACGAATGCCGGAAACGCATGAAAAATTAATCAAGCAGCTTAAAACTGCCGAGGTCCTTGCACGGAAGTCTTCGCCTGCGGAAGGGTTGAAAATTCTGGAGCCTCTCTTTGAACCCGTTCGAGCAGCTCGCGAAAAAGCGGGTAAACTAAATGATGAGCACGAGCGATACAAACAACAGCGACGGGACTTTGAAAACGAAATCGAGAAAGCCCGAAAGGAAACAGGGACTTATTATTCGGAACGCGTCATTGCATTGCGAGACTATGTCAACTCGCGCCTTAACGAGGCTGAGAAATTGCGGCATACGGAAAAGGGCTTGCCAGATGCGTTCAAAATGCTGAATGGCTTGAGAGAAATGATTCGAGAGGTCATGGCTACACCAGAATCGGAGGGTGGCCCGGTCGGAAAAATACGCGAGTTGGACGCCAAGTATTATGAAGAGCAATTGTTGATACGCGACATGGCCCGTCAATTCGAAATCGAAGTCAATGACTTCAAAGGTCCCTACTTAAAAATCGTGAAACAAACGATTGAGAAGAACGCCAAGGAAGGAGGCGTCAGCGAGGCGGACTGCAAGGACTTGCTACGCATGGCGGATGGCCTAGCGAAGCAAGGTGAATCCGCAATCCAATTGGTTAAGCCTTATGTGGCCAGCATCCAAAAAGTACCACACAAGACTATTGGACAAGATCCCGGCCCGGACCAAGCGAAGGCGATAGAGGACTTTAAAGCAGCCAGATCGGTCCTCGCCGAAGGCAGACTTACCGCAGAACGGCTGATGCGATCGACGGCAACAACCAACGTTTTGATCGCCGCGAATCGGAAAGAAGTCGAAAAGTTTTGGATCAATCAGATTAATCAATTTGTTTCAACCATCAACGATACCGTAAGACTAGTCGATGAGTTCAAGAACAACCATCCTGAGAATACAAGCTGCGATGACGCGAAAAAGCTTTTGGAGAAAGTGAAAGGACAGTTTAGCCAATCTGCGTTTACCGCACCGTTGAAAGTATTGACGGACGTTCCAAGACCTGCAATGGAAAAGCGGTTGGCGGCTCGAGAGGAAGCGCTCAAGACGATGCGTCAGTATCGGGAAGACGTCCTTCGCGATCCGGTGTTGCGAAAGCTGACAGACCAAAGCAATCCGTTGAATCAAAAGAAGTTGCTAGCCGCGTTTGGCAATCTGCGCGTCGCGCTTAAGCGAATTGAAATCGAATCGCTTATCGGTGTTTAATGTTGCAAGTCTGCATTCGCAATCCCAGTGCCAAGCCGCTCCAATGCGATTTGATCAAGCGGTGTCTGCCAAGATTGGTGTGCTGACTTCGACGTTGGCCGGTAGCGTTTTCTCGAATACCTTCTCAGACAGTGTTAATGTTGGCGCGATCATCAAAACCGCTACGGACGAGCGTGGAGAACTGGTTGCAACCAAGTTCGCCAAATGCCTCGAACAGGGATTCACCGCAGCGTCACCAGAAATCAAGATGTTTGCGGAAAATGGCAAGAGTATTTCCACGGCCTTTCTTCAAGCATTTTCCCCGAAACATTTTGAAAAGCTGGCGGATGGGGATCCGGTAAAGGCGTTCGAGTATTTGTTTACGGCCGGCCAGACTGCGGTTGAAACAGGCTTAACGAGTGAGTTGAAGTCCAAACTAAGCGAAAAGGAGACTTGCGAGAATATCGTCAAGGCGTTGGCCGTTCCCCCGGAAGCGTTCAAAGAACTCGAAGAGTCCGAAGAAGAATTGCTCGAATACGAAAGAGCGTTGGTGCTTATCGACGATGGCGGTGCGACCATCGCGGAGCAAAAGAGCATCGATAAACTGATCGAAGGAATGGAGAAGGACCGCCAAACGCTGGAGCTTGTCGCAAAAATTGGTTCTGGACTTTCCAGTCTTGGTTCCAGCACGGTCGGGATCGCCAACTGGGCAACGGACAAACTGACCGATGTCGTGGCAGGCGAAATTGTCGGTCCGCTCAAAGCAGCCCAGTTGATCATGCAACTCTCGGTGAATATTATCAAAGCCGCAGGTCGAATGAGCCTTCTAATGAAATTCCAGCAGGACTTAGCGCGTTCTAAGACTGCAGTAAGCTCGCTTACGAGCACGATTCAGGGTTTTTTGAACAACAAGAAAGAACAGATTACGTTTCGAACCATCGAAGATGCGCTTCTCGGAATTCAAGCTGCAGGTGCTATTCTGGGTTCGATTCCAGAACCGCATGCGATGGCGATTGGCAAGACTCTCGGATTGGTTGCCAGTGCAGGCCAAGAGGTTCGCAAGATTAGCGAGATGGCCTACAACGACAAGAAACTTAGTGACGCCTGGACGAAGACGAAACTGGCTTTGGAAAACCCCCGGGATCGCGCACTTGGACTGACTGCTCTGCGATTAAACCCGACACTCGGAATGCACGCGGTTGCTTGGGCAGGCATGGAAAAGCAACCGCCGGACCCAGTGGCTCGGATGTTCCTCGACTCCGTTGGACTGAATGAGCAGACTTTAGCGGTCAGTGGAACGGAAGCAAAAGTGCGAAAATACCTGGAGTCGTTATTGTACGAAGACAGGAAGATGATCGATCCATCCAAATTGAAAGTAGATTGGGCTCCCGATAAATACGCCATGACCACCAAGGACTGGTTCATGATTTCATCGCGTGCTCAAAGCGTCGCTCCAACCAAGCTTCGTCCAGGTGACGAAAAAGTTGTTTTGGAATGGCTCAAGAAGACCGACAAGCATCAGCTAGTCACGCTGCAGCAAAGGCTAGATAAGCGCGTCGTGACTCCGAATCAATACGAGGAGTACAGGTCCGAAATCAAAGGACTTCGTAATGCTTTGAACAATTACAGTCCGAAAACGGTCGATGGTGCCGAGCATGAGGAAATGGCCATGATCGCTGAGCAATTTGTTCTCATGGCGAAGGAGCACGAGGAAAAGCTGAATCAATTTGTTTTCCCAATGAGCGGCGAGGACTCACTGAAAATCCTCAAGGCGCTTGCCTTGGATGTTCAACTGCTCGACTTGAATTTTGACGAAGAGGGTGAGCTCAAGCCTCCTCGTAAATCGGGTAAAGAAGTCAAGGAAATTCTGGATTCGGAAGTTGGTGGATTGACGAGTATCCAAGCTCGCGCGGAGAAGTGCCAGAATGATCCTGTTTTGCTAGATAACAAAGAACTCTCACCCATTGTTCTTAAGGCAGTGGAAAAGATTTCCATTGCCAGTTGCTTCTTTAAGAAAGAAGAGCTTGTCAATAATTAGAGGGCAGAAATAGGATTGTTCGAGGAGATGGGTAACTTTTGGGCTTCGGCAACGTTTTTCGTCAGATCATGCGGTCTCGGTTGAAGTAGCCGTAACGCCAGTCCGTGTGGTATGATTGGTTCGGAGATGACCTTTAGTGGATTGATTGAAGAAAATCCTAGAATCAGAGAATGCACGGGAAATGAGTGAATCGGCAGAGAGCGGACATGTTGTTTTTGTGGACGAATGCGAAATCCATCTAAAGAATCGCTATTTTGCAGCTGTTTTGGCATTTCTCGTTCCCGGGGCGGGTCACTATTACCAAGGCAGACGCAACAAAGCGTACTTGTTTGCGGTTTGCATTCTCAGTTTGTTTTTCCTTGGGCTCTTTGTTGGACAGGGCAGAGTCGTCTACGCTGCTTGGAATCCTGATGAATACCGAATTCAATTCCCGGCCCAGATGTGCGTTGGCATCCCGGCATTTCCAGCAGCAATCCAAGGCTGGATTCATCGCGACGACGCAAAGAATGGAATCGTACCGCAAGCCGATGGGGCTTGGACCTGGTCTAGATTCATGGCCGCCCCGGCTAGCAGGGACGAGTTGTCCGCGTGGCATTTTTCGACCTCAGCAGGCTTTGAACTTGGCTCGTTGTATACCGCAGTTGCCGGTCTCTTGAATATTCTGGCCATTTTCGATGCTTACGCAGGCCCAATGCCGCTTCCGACCTCCGATGAGCGGCGTAAGAAGAAAACCTAGGCACCGAAAATTGTAGTCGGTCGAGGCCCTTGACCGTCTTCTGCGTTTGCCGAATCGAAACGAATCCAGTCGATCGAGGGCCTCGACCCGCTATGAATAGAGAAGCGATCTTTATGATGTTGAGCGTCGAAGCATTGGCAGCCGACTTGGTGCATGAAATTGCCAAACATTCATCGGTCGTCATTGCATTCTCAGGTGGCGTCGATAGCGCGGTTGTAGCTGCTGCCGCATATCGGGCACTGCCTGAGCATTCCATCGCAATTACAGGCGTTGGCATGGCAGTCCCCGACTCCGATCTTCGTTCCGCCCGCAGTGTTGCCGCATCGATTGGCATTCGGCACCAGGAGATCACTACAAGTGAGATACTCAATGAAGACTACGTTCGCAATGACGGACGACGTTGCTATTTTTGTAAGTCGACGCTGTACAGTACGCTTCGAGATTGGGCGGATGCTAACCAATACCAATGTCTCATGTCGGGAACCAACCAAGACGATCTAGGGGACTATCGACCCGGCCTGCAAGCTGCTGCCGAGTATTCCGTGGTCGCACCGCTGGTCAACTTAGGTATAACCAAAAAACGCGTGCGAGAGCTTGCGGCGTACTTCCAACTGGAGGTAGCAGACAAGCCAGCATCTCCATGCTTGGCGAGCCGCATCGCGTACGGCCAATCCGTTACTAGTGAACGGCTTCGGAGTATCGAGAAGGCCGAGTTGTTTCTTGCCACCTTGGGCTTTCAAGATGTCCGCGTTCGATTGCACGCCGATAGCTTAGTTCGCTTGGAGCTAAGCCTAGAGGATTTGCATTTGGCCTGCGAAGCAAGCACGCGCACGGCCATCAATGACCGAATGCAGCAGTTGGGATTCAAGTTCGTTACACTCGACTTGATGGGGCGACAATCAGGCTCGCTCAATCGAACTTTACCTGTGGTCACTTTGTAGGGCGAGGGGGTGACGCCAAGTTCGGCCAATTTTCAAGAAATTTGGATTGCGATCTATCGAGGGATCGGCAAATACGAGCCTCGCTCTCATGCATTTGCTTTTCGTGGCTGGCTCGCCAAAATTGCCAAGAATACGGCCATCAATTACTTGAGCCGGAAAACACCCCTTTGCCGAACAGGCGACAAAAACATTATTTCCCCCAAGCTCCTAGGGCAACTTTCGAATAGGTAGTTAGACTAGGCATTCCGTCTGTCGTCGGACAGACCTAATCCTGACACCTGTTGGAACGAAGTCGCCATTATCCAGCCTGCTATCATTGACATAACCGGATTAACCAAACGGTATGCCGGCAATTTCGCGTTGAAAAATGTCGATCTCGCGGTACCGGTCGGCGTGACAGGCTTGCTCGGTCCGAACGGCTCGGGAAAGAGTACGTTTATCAAGGCAGTCTTGGGGCTCGTCCACGTCGACTCGGGGACGGGCACCGTTCTCGGAAAACTATGGCCCAAGCAAGTTAAATCGATCCGAGATCAAATCGGCTATCTCCCCGAAGACGATTGCTATATCCTCGGGTTGCAAGGGGTCGAATCCGTGCAGATGATGGCAAGGTTATCTGGGCTGCCGACAACCGAAGCCTTGAGGCGTGCACACGAAGTTCTCGATTTTTGCGACGTTGGGCAAGAGCGTTATCGGAACGTGGAAACGTATTCCACTGGAATGCGGCAAAAACTAAAATTTGCCCAAGCGCTTGTTCATGACCCGCAACTGATCATCTTAGACGAGCCCACCACAGGACTTGATCCCACCCAACGAGAGGAATTCCTGGACCGCATCCATGCTTTGGCGCACAGGTTCGAAAAATCCATCCTGTTGTCAACGCATATCTTGCACGATGTTCAGCAAGTCTGCGACCAGGTCATCATTCTGGTTCGCGGCCAAGTGAGGTTAGTGGACTCGATTGCCAACATGCAGCGGCCGATACAATCAGGCATCCAGGTCCGAGTTGTACGCGATGCCGTCCGTTTGGCAACAACTCTGCGAAATCACGGACTAACGGTCCATTGTGACAGCGACACTGAATTACTGGTAGAAGGAGAAACGTCCGTCATAACAAAGACCATATGGGCCGCGAGCAAAGAGCAGAGTGTACTTGTCGAACGGATGGACGAAGCTCGCAATTCCCTCGAACACTCTTTTCTTGAAATCGTTAGGGAGAAGAATTATGCCTATACTTGATCTGGGATATCGGAAATGGACAGGTAATCGCTCGCGCGAGTGGATGAGGTGGTCCGTCGTAGCACGAACCGGAATCTCATTGGTTTGGAGAGGGACTTGGCTGAAGAGATTTTTGCTTTTCGCGTCCTTTCCGGCTGTCGTGACGATGTTTGGAGTAGGCCTATTTGAACAGAGCACACGTGACGAAGGCTACCGGATGATGTTCAACCAGTTCCTGGCTTCGAGAATCGAGCCGGTGGGGCCGCGGAACCGAGCGAGAGAACGTTCGCGAGATGGATTCAGAAATCGTCAACCTATCATCCCTGTTAGTGCGGACCCTGCAACGCAACGACACTTGGCTTGGTCCCACATGCTGTTGTGGTACTTTCGATACCCACAAGCCCTTTGGATCGTGGTCGTCATCGGATTGGTTGCTCCTCGATTGATCAGTTACGACCTGCGCAGTCGTGGTTATTTGCTTTATCTTTCGCGCCCGCTTTCACCGAGTAGTTACGTGTTTGGGAAAGCTTGCGTTTTGTTTTTCTTACTGGCCATGATCACAACGTTTCCCGCGATCGCGGTATATTCCTTTGGACTCCTTCTGTCGAACGATTCGGCGGCTTTCTTGCAAACGTGGGACATACCTTTTCGCATCCTTCTGTCGACAGCCGTTCTGGTCTTACCAACGTCCGCCATCGCACTGGCGTTCTCGTCGTTAACCCAGGAAAGTCGCTTTGCTGCATTCGCATGGTTCGCAGTCTGGATTGTTGGCTGGGTCACGTACCTGGTTCTGACCGGGTCCGCAATGTTCAACGCAGATGATCTTGTGGTCCTACAACAACGATGGCTTTTGATATCTCCCTATCACGTTTTGGGCCATCTTCAAGAAGAGATATTTGGTTTATTGCCGGAGAACCAACATCAGACGGCGCCGTGGATTCTTTGCGGGGCGGTCAGTCTAGTTGGGTTTGGCGTTGCTCGATGGCGTGTCGCAAGAATGTTAAAGTTTTAGTCGTGGATGCCGCTCAACCCATCATTGAATTGAACCACACGACCCGATTGTACGGAAATGTGATTGGGGTCAACGATCTAAACGTGGAACTACCTAAGGGTGCGTATGGCTTGGTTGGCCCGAATGGAGCTGGGAAATCGACGCTGATCGGATTGATCACAGGAGCCCTTCGTCCAACCCTCGGATCGGTGCGTGTTTTTGGCGAGGATCCCTACGCGAATTCCAGAGTCCTTAAAAATATCGGCTTATGTCCGGCAAGCGACATTTTGCTGCCCGGCGTCACTGCCCGACTATGGATCGAGCAACTGCTAGCCCTGAGTGGTTGGAGCCCTCGATATGCACGTAGGAGAACCTGCGAGGTTTTAGAACGGGTCGGGATCAAAGAAGCCATGGATCGCCCGATCAACACCTACTCGCTCGGGATGCGCCAACGCTGCAAACTCGCCCAAGCAATCGCTACGGAACCTCAATTGCTGATTTTGGACGAACCATTCAATGGTTTGGACCCTATTGGGCGACACCAAATGACAGAACTCTTAGTCGAGTGGGCAAATTGCGGTCGTAGCTTGCTGCTTGCAAGCCATGTATTGCATGAAGTGGAGCAAGTGACCGATTCGTTCATTCTCATTTACGGAGGCAGGCTACTGGCGTCGGGAACGGCTGGTGAACTGCGTGGAATGTTGGCAGATCTGCCGCAAGAGCTATCGATTGTTAGCCCGCAAGTCAGAGAATTAGCAGCTAGGCTCGCCAATCAATTATGGGTGGAATCGCTTCGTATCGAGCACGTTGAGAATCGCGCCATTGTAGCGGTTCATAAACCGCTGGAACTCTATGCTGCGTTGGCTGAATGGTCCACCGAAGGAATCCAGATTGATCAATTGCTGGGGGCCGAAGGGGATATGCAATCGCTGTTCAAATTGCTAGTTTCGCGACATCGCGGCAGCCGAGCCAAGATCACCTAGGTCCGCATCTACTTCGCCGGCTCTTTGGCAGATCGGATCTTGGTCATTGAGACTTGATTGCCAACCTCGTTGAAGACGGCTTCGGTCATCAATTCACGCATTAACAACACGCCTCTGCCGCGAGGTTTGTCCAGCCGCTCCTCGGAAGTGGGGTCCGCCACGTTTCGATGATCGAATCCTGCCCCTTCGTCGGAAATAACCATAGTGACTTTTTCGCGCGTCACATGAAATTCCATTCGCACCAATTTGTCAGGATCGCGTCGGTTGCCATGTTCGATAGCGTTGACAACCGCTTCTTCGATTGCCATCTGAATTCGAAACACATCCATCCCCACCCAGCCTGCTGCCTCAAGTGCCGTCACGAGTTCTTCGATTGCGGCGTGCCCCACTTCCAAGTCGCTAGGCAAAAACTTATCGAAAAACCAATATTCTTGAACAGTCGTCATGCTTGTCTCAAGTGTCTTGCCTAAAGCTTAAACGCTTCGATTGCTTCTTCTTCCGTCTTTCGTAGGTCGAAAACGCGGTCCAAACGAGTAATGGTGAAGACTTCCTTGATTTCCGCACGCAAGCAGCACAACTTCAAACGGCCCGCGGCCGCCTTGACCTTGGTGTTTAACGAAATCAGCTTGTTGAGAGCGGCACTGGACATGAACTCCACTCCGTCGAAATTCAACAGTATCTTATTTAGCTTATCGACAGTCGCCAGAGAATTCAACTCTTCACCGAGCTGTTCAATACTGCCGGAGTCAACGATCTTCTTGTCGACAAATCGAACAACACTTACACCGCTATTGTCGGAAACAGTAATTCGCCTATGAGTCGCCATTTCGATACTCTACCTCAAACCCTGTGTGAAAAAAGTACCCACTCGCTGTTAACTGCGGATTAGAACCAGCCAACTCGCAGTTTCTCTAGATTAAACCAACCCGAAGGAACGAGCAATGAACGTTGCGGGTTGGCGGCCAAACGAATTCAAGAATTCTGAAAAAGCCACTTTTTACTTTACTTTGATCGGGATAGCTTGCGGATTGCCAATTCCCTTCTGCTGTTGATTCATGGTTGGGAACGCCGACTTGCTCTTTCCGCTCGACATTGGCTCTGAAATCTGCACACCCGCAAGCATAGCCAACAGGAATGTCACGGCAAAATACATCGCGTAGTGAAGCAGTGCTTGGCCAAAAGCCAAGTCCATGGCGACCAACGATCCCAGGGATCCTACGACGAACATAATCCCTAAATAGATTGCGAACTGAACCGCATCGACATCCGCCAACGTTTTGTTTCCAAAGTAGATTGCCAAGAACCAATAGAGCCCCCATGTAACGGCGAAAATCAAAGCACAAACGCCCACCCGAGCCGATCGCTCCTTCCCCGAATACTCTTCTAACTCGTCGTCATGAAAAAAGGAATATCCGACCCACGCCAACGGAAATGCGAGCGCGAGGATTCCGACCGCCAGTAACAAGGTCGGTGGCTCAGTAAATTGGCGAGCGAAAATGGCAAAGCCAAGCGATAAGACGGCTAGGACTCCAGCCACAATCAATTCGCGAGTGGAAAGTTTGAATTCTGCTCTCTTCAACGGCTTGAGAACAGAAACTCCCTTGGAATCTTTGGGACCTATTTCAGGAGCGTGGATGACCACTTCCTGAGACTTGTCCGGAACCATCAAGTCCTTTTTGCATTTGGGGCAAGGGCCCTTCTTGCCAGCGTATTTATCGCTAACCGTGAATCGAGATAGGCAGCCGGGGCAGGTTACTGAGATTGGCATAAGGGCTTTTCAAGGGATGCACGGTGTGGCCACGCGATCGAAGCCATACAACTAGTTAAACGCACAAGTTTATAGTTAAGCAGTCCGCGACGAGACTTGCAATAAGGCGACCGGCAAGAGTTTTGTCGCCGAAGCACAGCCAGGAAAGCGGCCTTCCTACGCAATCAGACATTAGTGCCTCTAATGCAATGGTGACTCGACATGGATGATTAGGCGAGCGGTAGACAGAAAACTACCAGGCCACGCCACTGTGTGGCACGCCCAAAGCGATTAGCGCGATTAGCGACGGGCGTGGGAAGTGTGGCAAATGACTCTAGCGATTCTTCACGCCCTTCGTACCTCAGGGCGTGCCACACAGTTTATAGGTAGATTTCAAACTGCCCCTCGACTTAGTCGAAGCCGTTCGGTGTCGGAAGGAAACCGCGACGAAAGGAGTGTCTGCTTATCGATTCAAAATCCCCGCTTTCATGGAAGTAGACATAGTGAGTAATGGAAATCTTGTTGGTCCCAATTTCAATTTGATTGAGTGAATTCTTTTCCCGTTCGCGGCCTCGTCCACGTCTAGAGGTAGTTGTTCCGCATTGCGCGATTATGATTCCTCGGTCTCGGTGATTTCCTGGGTAAAAGTCCAGAGAATTTCCAATGTAGGCCCGATGCAAATGCCCGCCGAGGATCATATCGACCTTCCAATCTGCAAAACGCTCGATGGCTCGTTTTGCCTTAGGCATATTGCTATCATGAAGATTGTCCGGAGCAGGTGCAAAATGATGGTGAGCGACGACAATTCTCGCATAGTCGCTCGGCACATCGCAAAAAACCTTTTCGCAAGCATCCAATTGCCATTTGAAAATCCGGCCATTGCTGATGGCGGAACGAGGTGCCGTCGAATCGAGCCCAGCGATGACTGCTCCGCGGATCTTGAGTACTGGGTTGAGCTCGGCCGTGATAATCTCTTGGTAGAGGGCATGCGGCCGATACAAGCGGTCGTATATTCGATAAAGCGGTATGTCGTGATTACCGGGAATAACCAGTTGAGGAGACTTCGGCAATCGGTCCAAGAACTGTTTGGCCGATACGAATTGCTCCCTCTTGGCACGCTGCGTTAAGTCGCCGCTGATAATCACAGCATCGGAGTTCAATTTCGATGCTATTCGCAACGCAGCCTCGCCGACCTCAGGTACATAAGGAGGACCGAAATGAAGGTCGGAAATATGCAATAATCGGATTGGGTTCTCCGCAAGACTATTCACTATTTCTTAATTCCGTGGGGCAGCCGACATCAAAAAAACAATTCTAGCGAGTATTCAGGACACCAACTAATGGTAACCTAAAGAGTGAAATTACGCGCGGGTCCATTTTCCGCACTCGCCCTCGGAGAAAGCATGATCTTTGCGTCCACGCCATTACTACTAGCCATTGCATGCTTGCTCTTGGTGTTAATGGTTGGCACGCTTGTTCGGATCGCCAGTCTTCGCGGTGTTTCCGACGAGAAGTCGATATCGAATCGGAATAGTCTGAAATCATGGTGGGGTTTGGCCGCAGCCCTTGCTTTAGCAGTGATCTTGGATCGTGCGGGAGTGGCAATTCTTCTAGCGATAGCAGGCATCTTAAGCCTCCGGGAGTATCTGCGTCTGGTCGGTACCAAACAGGTCGGAGTTCCAACGACTGCGGTGGTATATTCGATTGTTCCTGTGTACTACTTGTTGGCATGGTATGGACATGTCGATGGTTTGCGTCAATGGGCGCCAATTGTTATGGTGTTGGTATTCGGAGGCTTGAGGGCTTCGCTTGGCCAGACTAACGATTATATACGAACAACTGCAGGCACGACTTGGGGGCTCTTGCTGTTCGTTTACTGCTTATCTCACGCTCTCTTTTTGTTCGATTTGCCCATGCACCAAAAGCCATGGGTTGGCGAAGCAGGCTGGTTCCTCTATTTGGTTTTGCTTACGGAGATCAATGACATCTCTCAGGCGTTGGTAGGTCGTCGCTTTGGGAGGACGAAGCTGACACCGCGGATTTCGCCGAACAAGTCACTGGAAGGCCTACTAGGCGGGCTTGCGGTTACAATTTTGTTGGCCATCTTGATCGCACCATGGCTCACGACTTTTATGCAGGATAGATCGTGGAGGATTGGTGGTCTTTTCGCAATGCTGTCAGGCATCTTGATTGCTCTGTTTGGATTTCTTGGCGATATCAACAAGTCGGGTATCAAGCGCGATGTCGGCGTCAAAGACAGTGGAACGTTTTTGCCAGGGCAAGGAGGAATGATGGATCGAATCGATAGTTTGACTTTTTCCGCCCCTGTTTTCTACTACTTCGTTCGGTTTATCCTGGTACGCTCGTAAGTCGAGAGGCAGAATGTTCTGCATCCGTACGAATTCGGTTACTGTAGGTTACTATCTACGGCTTGCCTCAATACGTAGGCGTACGTTGATGGTATCGAGTACGCCTTCGGCTGACTATTAAACAAATAATCGAACGGAATTACCAATGGCCTTAGTAACTCGTTGAGAAGAAATGGAAACTATGGACTCCAACCAGCCAACTTCAAAAGAAAATGCCTCTGTTTTTCCCCCGGTGGAACAAGCAAGCGATGAGGACGGTGCGTACCGAAAAAAATACGTGACCGTACCAAACGTTATTTGTGCCATCCGTTTGGCTGGGTCTATCTGGTTGTTTTGGTTGGCGATGCAAAACCAATTATATCTTTTTACCGGCGTTTTCGTGGCGCTCACCTTAAGTGATTGGATTGACGGACGTTTAGCAAGATGGCTAAAGCAGAGATCGGACTTTGGCGCGAGGCTGGACAGTTTTGCAGATTCGGTTCTCTACAGTGCACTGTTATTCGGACTGCTTTGGCTCAAATGGGATGTCCTCAGGCACGAGTTGGCTTGGTTGGTCGTTGGAGTGCTAAGTTACTTTTTGACGACTGGAGCCGGACTTTGGAAATATGGTAGGGTCCCCAGTTACCATACCTACGGTGCCAAAATATCGCAGTGGTTCGTGTTGGTCGGGGCTTTATGCATTCTATTGGATTATTCGGTATGGCCTCTGCGCTTGGCCATGCTCAGCGGTACTCTAACGAATTTGGAGGCTACTGCAATCACCTGGGTCTTACCGGAATGGCGAGCAGACGTTTTGACGTTGCTGCATGTGGTTCCCAAAAGAAATGAGCCGCATGCATAATGTCACAATTCTTCGACGTCTGCAAAGTGGCCGAAATTCCAATGGGTGAGGCTCGGATGTTCGAAGTGAACAAAGTGATGATTGGTGTTTTCCATCAAGCGGGTGAGTTCTTTGCGATGGATAATGCCTGTCCGCACGCCGGTGCTTCGTTGTCCCATGGGATTATCGAAGGCGAAGTGGTTCGTTGCAGAATTCATCACTGGAGTTTCTGCATTCGGAACGGTACTTACCTCGATGAGGAGAAACCGAAATTCAATGTCAAAACCTACCAAGTGCGCGTGCTCGACGAACGGATTCAGATTGAAATGGAAGACGATCGTTAGCTTGAAACAGAAATGTTACCGATGATCGTTACGGTCTGAATGTCGAAGGCTTGCCGTCAGCTTTACGCCGGGGGTTTTGACCATCTGTTCTAGAGTAATGGTAAGCATCCGCCGAGTGAATTCGGGGGCATTGGCAGGCCTAGCGATTGCCAAGGGCTTTGTAGTACGCCTGAATGGCTTCACTGAACTCGGGGTCAAATTCGTCCCGACGCCCCTCGACGGCATCCTCTGCGCGTTGTTCCCTGAGTTTACCCCAATCCTTGTATTGTCCGCGCGCAGCACCGGGCAAAATAAACTCACCACCGGTATCAAAATTGGAGCCCTGGCCAGGTTGGTTTCCTCGCGTCGGCTTTCCCTTCGAATCTTTGCTGGAGTCCTTTGCAGTTTGGCTTGCAGATCGACGGCTTATTCGCTCTTGCCCCATCGCTCCCGCCAGTTTCTCCGCGGACGATTTCACTGAATTCTTGAAGGCGCTGCGTGCACCACTTCTGTCTTCGTCGCCTGTCGTTTTCTTCGAACTGGAGCTTTGGGATTCGGATGGCTCACTCCCCTTGGATGGAACACCGTCATTCGAGTTGTTTTCGCCTTGCGTTGGCTTACCGTTGGTGCTCGAAGGCGAGTTTAATTGTCTATCCAACACATCTAACATGCGAGCCATATCGCGTGACTCAGCCTGTTTTGCATCGCGCGTTGCAGGCGGATCCTTTTCCGTACTCGCATTGGTGATTGGACTCGCCTTTTGGCTTCCCTTCATTTCTCCAATTTGCTGTTCGATTTGCTCGGCTTGAGCCGTTAGGTCTTGAGCAGCGAGATTCAGTTTTTCCTGCGAGGAAGATGCGTCCGGTCGATTGAATGGCGCTCGGATCTCTTCGTTCTTGACCGAATCGTACTGCTGATGTTCTGATCGCTTGGCGCTCTCGGAAGCCCTGTTCAATTCTTCCTTGGCTTGGATCAACGAGCCGCGAGCCACTTGATCAACGCTCTCTGCCTGACTCGCCAAGTCTTTTGCTGCTCGCTCGTTGCCAAGACGCTCTTCATGGCGACCGCTTCGAGCCAATTGGTTAGCTACATCTAAGACCTTTTCCTGAACCTGGAGCTGCTCCCGTACTTCATTCAAGAGAGTCGGGGCCGGTGTTTGAGGCTGCGAAAATCGTTTGGTCAATTCAGCGATCGATTTGACTTGTTCTTGAAGATGGCCCAACTGTTCTTTGGCTCTTTCGAGTTGTTCGACTGCCAACGCCGCTTGCGGATTAGGGCGGTCGAGATCGGCGCGCTCTGCACGTTCAAACGATTCCGTTTGCTCTTTTGCGCGATTTACAAAAGATTCAGCTTGTGCAGCCATTTTCTCCTCAGTTTGCTTTTTCACGAATGCCTGTTCACCATTGCCGGTTGCTTGACGCAGGCTCTCCAGTACAGACTCGTTGTCGGGATCCTTCTGCAAATTCTTTATCGCAGATTGTCGTTGTTTGTTAGCATTATCGAGTTCTGCTTGAATCTGCTGCAGTCGTCGCTTGGCTTGGTCGCTTTGCCGTTGCGAGTGAGCTGCATATTCCCTAGCCTGATGGAGAATTTCGTTGCGGTTTTGATTCTGAATGTTTTGCGTTTCGTTCTTAACAGTTTGCCGCCGACGATCGTCTTTTTCGATGGCTCGCTCGATGGTGGGCTGAACGGCTTGGCTAGCGGCCTGAACTTGCCTAAGAATCTGGTCTAGACTGGCTGCAAACTCTTCCGAGGCAGATTCGATTTCGCGGCGCGACGTATCTTCGCTGAGCCCTTTAACGGATTGTGACGCCTGACGTAGTTCCACAACTGCGCGCCCAATGGCCGACGATTGATCCTTGTCGCCAGCCCTTTGAGCGGCCCTGGCTGCGTTGTCTAGCAACTTCGCTGCAAATCGATCGGTCTGTTCCGAAGCAGCTTTCAATTGGTCTAATCTCAGCCGTTTCTCTCCTGTGAGTCTTGCATCCGCTTTTTCCAATTGCTTCGCAAGGGATTCCTCGGTTCTCGAAGCGTTTTGCAACTCTTTGGCGAGTGATTCCGCATTAGCTTTGGAAATCTCAGAAAGTTCTCGCTGCATGGGTGGGTTGCGTTTCAACTCACTCTCCAATTGCTTCAGCAGCGTCTCTGGATCGCTATTTGCAAGAGCGGTGAGCTGTTCTGCGCGTAAGTAGTCTTGGGCGTCATCGCGCTGGGGAATCGAGTCGGCCAAGAGTGAAAGATCCGTCAAGGCTTCCTCTGCCATTTTCGATAATTCCGCGCTGGACTGAGCCAGCTCTCGACTGGTCTCGGAATCTTCCGATTGTTCGGCCAACATCGCAAAATGATCTGAGATTTTTTCGAGCGCCGTGACGGCTTTCGCTTCCCGACGAATCGCTTCGGTTACCAATTCGAGCTTGTCTGAAGTTTGTTCCTTTCCTGCTTCCATCGCAACATCAATCGCTTCGTTCATCATCGGCACGACCGCATCGAGCAATGTCAGGGACCTATCACTATCACGGGCGGCGTCGAGTTCGGCCTTGTCCAATAGGTCTTGTTTGTTTGCCAGCTCGATCAACGCGTCCTGCAACTGCGAAATCCTGCTTTCGCTCGAATAGCGTTCGCGTTGGATTTGATCCTGAGACGGTATGGAATGGTTTCCGCTTGCGTCTTTATCCTGTTTTGTTTCAGGCTTATTCGGAATCATGTTTTCGGTAAGCCGTTGTAATTTTTGAGTAGCATTGGCAGCCTGTTTGGCAAGACTGGAAACCGATGGCGAAAACTTCGCCAAGGTTGCGCGAGCAGCATCCAATATCGGCTTAGCCTCGTGATCTGCTGCGGACCAAAGCACTAGCAGCAACCGAAGCTCATCGGCGCTCGAAACAAGGTTTGCGTTGTTCGCGTCTCGGCGTGAACTGAGTTTGCTGTTGATTTTCTGAGCGGGTTCCGACCACCGCAACGCGTTGTATTTCTCTGCGACCTCGTGCGGTATGCCGGCTTCTCGCATCCATTGGTTTGCAATCTCCAACCGAACGCTGACGCTGTCCCATTGTTTGGGATTGATCAACTGCCCTTCCAGCGATTTCCATTCGTATTGCTCGATCGGAAGGAGTGACTGGACGACCATCCGAGCTTCTACTGTTTCGTGGGCGGACTCCAGAATACGATACGCTTTGGCGATCGATTGGGTATCGGTGAACAGCGAATTCGCATTCATGGGTTCGGATACCCATCGTTCAAGGACACTCGTGAAGGCTCGGTGTGCCATGCCCATGTCGCTAGCGAACAACGGGTCCGTGAACGAACGTCGCTGATGGATATCCCGACGATCCAACATCTGGCCAAGTGCCGAAAGGATTGGCCCGGTCACTTCACTAACCAGAGACTCGTTTCTATTCATCAATTCGTCCGTGGCGAGCGATTTCTCTTTGTTCAATTCGGTTCGCCGATAATGCCTTTCCGAGAAACGTTCGAAATTGGACCAGAGCGAGCCACTTCTGTTCACTAACTCCTTCCTACCGTTGATAGCATCCCAGGTAAGATTCCCTTGCAGGTTATAAGCCCATCGCACGTTTTTCAGCTCTATCGCAGATCGATCGATGCGACTTCGCAATGCGCTGTTCGCTTTCTCGCTTGGCTCCTGCTCTACCAACTCCCCTATTTCCGTTCGCGTTTGATCTACCCAACGAGTTAGCTCAGACATTCGATTTCGAAAGTCTTGGTTCAGATTCGGTTCCACGTCCGTTGCAAGCTTAACGATTGCATCCGTGTAGTGCTCTGCCATCTGTTGCGACCGTGCAAGCGTCGTAAAGTCGGCAGGAGGCGTTCGATCTAAAACGCTTTGCTGATGGTCTCGCAGATTTGTGAGATCCTGTGTTAGCGAAGCTTGAAGTTCGAGGCCGATGAACTGCCGATAGATATCCGTGCACCGCTTGGAATTGTCGCAGGCCGAGTCGTAGGCTTGAAGCAAACGGTTGATTCTTTGTTCGTACTCCTTCTGAGTCCAAGCGACCGATTGAGGGTCCCGATCTGTGTCCGAGGAAGGCACGGAAGCGTCGATACCAAAGGACATCGATGCCAGCCACTCTTTCTCGATCCTTGCAATCAAACGGACCACCAGCTCGACTTCGGCCTGATCCACACATCGGCCAAGCTCTTTCATGATCGCTTCGGCCGATTGTTGAACAGCTTGAGCCGCCTTGTCACTAGCCAAAACAATAGATCGAAGCTCGCGGATTGATTTATCACGTTCGTCTAGCGGGAGTTTTATGTCTTTCAGTTTGTCCAATTGAGGTCGCACTTGATCCCTGGATCTATTCAACGCAACCGAAAGTGCGTCAAGCAACGGAACAAGCTCCATGCGCCGAATCAAGCTCGAATGCCTATCTCGATCGAAACCTGCTGAGGCAAGACTGAATAGGATTGTGGGTGAGTGCGAAGTGTTCCCGTTTCGATCGATAGCCGTAACTCGGGTTCCGACAATGTCGCCGCTACTGGCAGCCAAGCCGAGCAAATCCCAAGTCCAATCCGGTTGAGCCATAAAAACTTTCTTGGACAATTGTCCTTCCGAAAGAATCGGCGGGGAGTTTACGATGGCTGTGCGACTCAGGTTTGGTTCAACGGTTATCCATGGACCGCGATTGATGGAGGCTTCATGCAAAAGGTGTTCGATAGGCAAGTTGTCGGATACCGACGCCGAAAGGCCTACGATTTCATCGGGCGCAACAATAAACGCTTGATTGGCCTTGGGTGGCTCAGTCCAAACGGTCTTGTCAGTCGCTTTCCACGAAATCATCGGAGGCGTATCCTCGAAGGTATCAAGTCTATATCGGGGACTATAGGTGTTTTCGATGCTGTTTCCTTTGTACTTAAAATTGGAAGTCAATCGCACTTGATAGGTGGCATCCTCCTCAACACTCCATTCGGCGGTAAAACGCTGAATCGCATTGGTCTCCAGCGGTATCGAGCCAATCGATTGAACCTGCTGCAAGGCGATGGTTTCTGTTCTTCCGGAGGCGGGAAACTCCATCGCAATGAGTGCATGGGACAGAGCTTGATTGACATCAATGTTCAGTTTGACGCGACTTCCTTTGAGCACTCGAAGATCACCGCGTGCAGTGGAGGCGAATTCTTTGGCGTCGCGCGTGTATGCTGGTGGTTCGATCTCGCTGTGGAAGGCAAGGACTTTCGGGCGGGCAATCGGCTGGATCGTTCGAAAAAGAGTTTCTGCATCTCCCGCGATAATTCGAAATCTTGTAGGCAGATCGGAAATAGGAGCGTTGATCGAAAACAACAGCGGGGAATCGCCGACGCAATTCATCTTCAGCGACCTTCGACTATTTTGACTACCTTTTGATTCGTCGATTCTGCTCTGGGTACCGTCTGACTCTATCAGTTCCAACGTTGCTTCCGTCGGTGATCCGCCTTTGATTTGAACGACAAATGGAATGATTTGATCGGACGGAACGGAAAGAGAATCGGGGCTCGGGTCAATAATCGTAATTTGAATACTGGAAGGGCGTTCGAAAGAGACAAACGGGATCATGGCACGCGCCAACCTCTCCGAAAGCCTTGCATCGGGTATGCCGCAAGCCGCCACCACGCCGCCGACTACCGCAATCAATGCAACAAGGTTTTTTGAAAGTGTTCTCCATGGCAAAAGAGAAGCGATCTCCAAGCTACGCAACTCCTGTGCAACGTTTTGTTCTAGCGCAGCAACAAAGATTGGCGAGCCCGATCGAGTTGTTCCGTCGGGTCGCCGCAATTCCACCGTTGCCAGAAGGCTCTCCCGAAAATTGGGATTCGATTGCTCAATCGACCATGCTACATTTTCTAAGCTCGGCTGATAGAAGACTTGACTGAGCCCAAACCGCCAAGCAGAAACGAATGCGATTGCATAAGCGGAACAGGTCAGCAACCACCGCCCAATTTCGGGCAGATGGAACAACCAATCTGTTGCCACTATGAGGCAAACGCCGCACAACAACACGATGATGGCGATCGCGCATCCTCGAATCGTTTGCAATCGAGTTTGCCGATTGTTAAAACTTGCAAGGAATCGGGCGACTGTTTCGCTCGGCGTCGGGTTAGAAAGTGCAGATGGAGAGGTTGTTGAAAGAGACTGACTCATCAGATTAGTCCTACACGTTTCCTGAGATACCACTCGATAGCTAATAGTCCGACAATTGTCGCAAACCACGGATAGCTTTGCCACAAAAGCGTTTGGGATTCGACCATTTTTCCGGTTCGAAACGGCTTTAGTTTTTCAGAAAGGGTTGCCGCTTCTTCCAACATCGCAAACTCGCCGCCCGTCATGGCTGCAGCGGCTCGCAAGGCCGCCGCATTGCAGGCAAGTGTATGCATTTCGATATCGACAGGAGGCTGAACCACGAATTGCGTTTGAAGTGTTAAGGCATCGTTTGGGATCCCAACCACCTCCAATCGCACTAGGTAGTTTCCCTCGGGTATTGGTCCGAAAGTCGTCTTGTAAAAACCGCGAGCGTCCGGTTCCGCAAGAAGTGGAATCGAGGCGTGACGTTCGCCATCGCGTTCCAAGACCACATTAACCGCGGCATTCTCGAGAGGTTTTGAGTCATCCTGCTTGAGCCGTGCCCGTACCGTAATCGAGTCACCGGTGGAATAAATTCTGGAGCCCGAGTCCAGCGACGCAAATGCATCGTTGACTGCAAACGGGGCACGCATTCCCCAAGTGGCGATCTGAGTCCAAAAACGTTGATGATAAAGGTCGGCAACGTTGTATCGCCAACGCCAGGTTTCGTCGGTTGCGAAATAGATGACCCGGCCTTGACCAAACAGCTTCGTGGCGATCAACGTTTGCAGTTCGTCGTTCGGGTTCTTACCGATTATTTCCACCATGGCTTCTGCACCGGGCTCCAATGCCACCCTGCGAACAGACTTCGGTACTGGCAATTGCGACCATGTTTGGTCATTCGGTAACTCGTTGGCAGAAATTTGAAAAGCAGGTTGGTTCAAAGCAACTGGGGAAATTCGCATAGATTGGGCCTCGCTCTCTTTGGACGAATCGATCGCACGAGCGGGCAACAATTCCGACAGCACCGATTCCATGGTCGAAGCTGGTCGTTCGCGTGGGCTATCGATGAGGATGAGTCCACCTCCGCTTACGGAGACAAAGTCTGAAATCCAGGTCTGTTGTTCCCGGTTTAATTCACGAACGGTATCGAGACTGGCTAGGATCAAATCGAATTCGAACAATTTCGCTCTTGATTTCGGGAAAATCTCTTGGGCGAATGTGCTTCGCCCAATCGACACGAAAGTTTCCCACGCCACATCTCGTTCCAATGCGTTCTTGATGTAACGTATTTCCCAGCCACCTCGTCGATCGAGTAGGAAGACGCGATTTTTACGCTCAACGCCCCATAACGACGAGGCGTAGACGTTATTATCAAGACTAACTTCCGTTGCCTCGCACTCAATGGAAAAATCGAGGTCGATCGGCAGCGACGAATATGCCATCCCGTTTAGCAATCGTTCTTTGGATCGGTCCACTAGCGGCTCGGCTGGAATGTCGAACTCAATACTTCGCGACCCTTGATCCGCTGACTGCAAGAGCTTTGAGAAGACGGTTTTCTCAAGATGTTTGATCTCCACGCGGTATGGCGTCCCCAACTTCATACGTTCCTTGATCAGGATCGTGCCACGAAGTCGATCGGGGCGATAGACCCGCTGTGAATGCTCCACTTGAAGGATTCCGAGATCTTCAGGCTCGGCTTGGCTTCCAACCCCGATCGCAAACATTGGGACTTTTTCCATTGCGTAGCGTGTGGCTGCATCGGAGAGACTCATGCCCTCATTGCTCTGCCCATCGGTGATCAATACGACCGCCGCCAAAGATTCAGCATGTGAATTCAATGCCTTCTGGGCAGCACCATCGACTAGCTCGGGTGTCGAGGCAACGGTTGGGCGGATCGCCCCAACGAGAAATTCGCCGAGCGGTGAATGGATGCCATGAGGAACCACAGATTCGGCCTTTGGAAGAGGGCTATTCTCCTGCGAATCCCAAAGCAATGGTTTATCGGTCGCGTTGCCCGAGGTCACCCATTCAACTCGGTGATGTTTCTTCAACTCATTGAGCCAACCACCTTGGCCCGATTTTGGTTTTGATTCAGCACCTAGAAGCCATTCCAGCGCACGACTCAATCTTGATTGGTCTCCGGTCGCATCGTCGACCGTCGACATGCTTTTGGACACATCGAGCAAAATCCGAATCCGACTCAATTCGCCTTCGAACCGTTGGTGGTAGAGAGTTGGGCCCGAAAGCATGAACAAGATCAGGAAGAAAGCGATAGCGCGAAGCGTTGGCAGTAGCCAGCGCATCGGATTGCCAAGGTGGCGAGTTTCACGCCAATACCAACGTGCAATCCAGAATGAGCCTGCGAGACTGGTTAACAGAATGAGCCACCACGGCCATGATCCGGAAAATCGAAGCGCTGTCATGACATCGACCCTCGAACGGACTGCCGAGTGACGGGAACGGATTTCGACTTCAATCTCGGTGAAAGGCTTTGCTCCAGTCCCATTTCGGCCAGGAAGCAAAGAACTAGCACGGTCCAAATCCAAGTCCACACTTCACGCCCGTGCCAGTTCAAACGGAACGTGTTGAGCAACTCGCGAGCGCTTACCGAACTGGTTGCGTTGCAATTAGCGGTTAGCTTCGCCATCTCACCAGGAGTTAAGTAAGTTAAGTTCGATTCTTGCGAGGAACGCCAATCCTTGCTCCTTGCACAAACGACCATTGGTTCAAGCGACAGATTCCTCCGACTTTCATTGGACGGCAGGTTGGGCTTGCTACCCACTAGCGTTGCAAAATAAGGCCCTAGAAGACGTGTGTCATTAAATTGCATGTTTCCGTCAGCCGCCAGTGGCACCGTGACTACTTGTCCGTCAGGCTTGGTTACCCGAACTTGTTTTGTCGGGCCATCCGGATCCCACTTAGACGCACTGATGGTTCGCATCCAACGATCGCTAGCGACGACAGTCGTGTCTGGCGGTGCAGCATTGCAAACGAACGCTGCGAGCTTCTGAACCAGAGGGACGTAAATCGAGCGTGTCGGCAAATTGGAATCGTCGTCGTCGCACGCAGTAGTGATCCATAGGCATCTTCCCTTGCCAATTCTCGATTCCAGGATCCAAGCTTGGTCGTCTTCGAAACGCACAGCGACCGAAGCGTCGGAAGGTATTTTGAGCGCTGCTGGATCCAGCTCCATGGGAGTACGATACTCAAAGCGAACGCTAGCCAAGGAGTTTAAGCTAGCCGGCGACATTTCTCGAAGGGGGAGGAATTCGATCTGTTGCGTCCTGATTCGCCCCCCGGCCCCCAACGCACCGTCGACAGACGATAACTGAGAATCGGGACTTTCGGCTGGTTCAGACCGTACCTTCATCCGTGTCGCATAGTTTGCGATTCGTAGCCCATTGTTAGACAAGGTTGGCCAAGTTTGGTATTGCTCGGTACGGACTTTGTCCCCCAAGAATATCATTAAACCGTTCCCTTGTTCCACATAGTCATGTAACCATTTTTGCTGGACATCGTTTACCTCTCGGACGTTGCAAAGGCAAACCGTTCGATAGTTCTTTAGAGTCGATTCGCTTAGTTCCTCTGGCGTAATGGTTTTGGAGAGAAACACATCGCCTTTTTTTCCGGTCAACAACGAAAGGGGGGAAAATGCCAAACGTAAAAAATCGGTTTCACTTTGCATGATTTCGCTTCGGCGATCACCATCGACCAGCAGGATTGGAATCGGATCTTGAACGATCGCACTTGTCGAAAAATGGTTGTCTGCGATCAACTGATCGTCTCGAAGAATCTGAACTCGGATGACATGATCACCAGTCTGTTTAGGGGACCAGCGGGAACGGATTTGGGTTGTCGATGTGGCTGCAATGAAAACTTCTTGGCGGTCTATTTCAAGATCGTCTACGAACACTGCGACAACGACTCCGTCGCTTTGTGTTGCGCCGTGATTTCCTAATGTCGTCAGAATGGATGCTGGCCGTTCCACGGTCAGGATGCTAGGTGCTACGTCAACCGCATGGACAGACAGATTGAGGGGTTGCGACAGCGTTGTCGATTCCGTGTTCGGGCTAACGCTCAAGAAAGAGACCTCGGGCCGAATGGTCCCATAGTCGCTCCTCTCGGGCTGGGGGCTCAAGATACTGGTCCATTCGTGTTTCTGAAAATCCGATATCAGAACCAAGTGCCTTCTCGGATGTTGGCTAGTTGCAAGCCATTGGAGCGAAGTTTGGATGGATTCTTCCCAATTGAATTCGCCCGCTGGAATGGAACGCTTACCGACCTCGCTGAGTCTCGACGCCAGCTCGTCTGGAACTTGGCCTGTTAACGCTTCAGGCTTGGCCCCGCCCAGGAGGACGATGCAATTGCTTCCAGCGGGGAGTTCTCGCAGGATTTCGGCGGCGGATTGGCATGCAACCGAAAAGCGTGTTTTAACCGCTTCTTTCGCATCCGGTTGGTCGGTAGCAAACATCGACATCGAATCGTCGAGCACAATTGCCATGGACATCGCGGACTGACCATCCTCTGACAGAAAGGATTGCAAGAGCGGTCGAGCCATAGCCAAGGCCAAAAGGATCGGCAAAGCACATCGAAGCAGCAAGAGCAAGAGTTGTTGCCACTGCATCCGTCGCGAGTTGTGGTTGCGAGAGGATTGCAACAAATGCATGGCCCCCCATTCAACCGTTTGGTAGCGACTGCGGTGGAGCAAATGAATGATCAAAGGAATGGTAAAGGCAGCAGCACCGAAGGCAAGCAAGCCATTCAATAGCGTCATGCTCGGTTCCTTCGCATAGCGATGTAGTTCGAGAGCACTGCGCTATAAGAATCTGAAGTGGTGACGGAGACCAGATCCACACGGTTTTGCAAGCAACCTTGTTGCAATTCACGGCGAAAAGATTGAAGGTTTTCCAAATATGCTGCACGCAGGCTAGTTGGGTCGATCAGGACTTGGTGGCTTTCCAGTTCCAATGATCGGAACATGGTACGAGTCTGAAATGGAAAATCGATTTCATCATCGTCCCAGATTTGAAAGAGGACAATCTCTTGGTAGTTACTTCTCAGCAAAGCCAACGACTTGACAATGGCTGCTGCGTCGCCGAAGCAGTCGGAAATGAGAAACACGAGACCGCGGCGTTTGCAATGATTGAGGAGACTTTGCAAAACAATGCTCAAATCGGTCTCGTTACCAGGTTTCGAGACAGACATCGCTTCGAAGAGTGTCTGCAAATGGTTGGGCCGACTTCGCGGCGGGATATAGGTTCGAATTTTCGAATCAAACGTTGCCAATCCAACGGCATCCTGTTGATTGACGAGCATGTACGCTAAGCAGGCAGCCAAACGAACGGCAAACTCATGTTTGGAGATTCCATTGCAACGGGAGCCCGCATAACGCATCGAGCCGCTCTGGTCGATGGCAATCGTGCAACGCAGATTCGTTTCGTCCTCATACTGCCGAATGTAAAGTCGATCGGTCTTGCCAAACAGCTTCCAATCGATCGATCGAGTTTCGTCACCTGGTACGTATGGACGATGCTCCTTGAATTCGATGCTGGAGCCGATGTGGTGCGATCGATGCAGTCCACCGCTTACCCCCTCGACAACCCCCTTTGCCAATAATTGCAACTGAGACACTCGAGAGAGATCCGGTGCGGACAACCAACGCAACAAAGGTGCTTTCACGTTGACACGATCTACGCGGAGGCGGTTTTGGGAGAATTGGCTTTCCGTCTCGGAAGCTCTTTTAATAGACGTGTGATAATGGTATCGGCGTCGATGCCTTCCGCTTGGGCGCTGAAGGTAGGTACAATGCGATGGCGCAGAACAGGTGCGGCCAACGCTTCGACATCCTCCGTCGTGACATGCAATCGGCCGTAAAGAAGTGCTCGAGCCTTGCTGGCCATGACAATCTGCTGGCATGCTCTGGGTCCAGGGCCCCACTGCACTTGCTGAGGTACCCACTTCAAGGCATCGGACTCTTTGGGTCTTAAGGCTCGAACGACATCGAGCACGAATTGCTTCACATGCTCCGGGAGCGGCACCAACCGAACAATATGTTGGAATCGAATAATCTCTGGACCGGTAACCACCGGGACGATTTGGCCAACGCCGGACCCAGTCGTGCGTTCGATGATCTCCCCTTCTTGTTCGCGCGTAGGGTAATCGACGATGGTTTGGAACAGGAATCGATCGCGTTGTGCTTCGGGGAGTGAATACGTTCCTTCTTGTTCAATGGGGTTTTGGGTTGCAAGAACAAAAAAAGGCTCGGAAAGCTTGTACGTTTTGCCCCCGACTGTCACTGAGTGCTCCTGCATGGCTTCGAGAAGTGCGGCTTGGGTTTTTGGGGGGGTGCGATTGATCTCGTCGGCAAGAAGTATTTGCGTGAAAACCGGTCCCTTGGCAAACGACAACTGCCGACTGCCCGTTTCCGATTGTTGGATAATGTCGGTACCGGTGATGTCGGCTGGCATCAGGTCTGGCGTAAACTGAATACGATGGAATTTCAAATCCATGGCTTGTGCCAGTGAACGGACCATGAGCGTCTTGGCAAGTCCGGGCACTCCTTCGAGCAAGCAATGACCGCCCGCCAGGATGGCGATGAGCAGCTGCTCGATGGTCTTGTCTTGGCCAACGATCACTTGGCCGATCTGATAACGAATGTTTTGAAAGGTTTCCTGAAGCTTTTTGGCTTGCTGTAACTCGTCATGGACAGGTGGCGAAACAGGCTGATTCATGAAACCGAACTTGGATTGGAGGTGGGCTAGTTCACTGTAAAGGGTAGGCAGAGTGCTTATTGTACTCAACTTGGCATGTTAGCCTTGTATGGATCAGCAACCAATTGAGAAATTTCCAAGATCCGGTCCCAGAATGCGAATTCCACCTAATAGAGGCTTTGTTCGTTCAACCCCAATACCGTAGGCGTACATAAATGGTATCGAGTACGCCTTCGGCTGACTGTTAAACAAATAATTGATCGGTATTCGTGTTAATTGATGCAACCCATTCCATGTTTTCAAACGGAATCGAGGAAAACCAAAAATGAACGGCCAAGGCTCCGCTGGAAATGTCATTTCCGCTATCGCAAGCTTCATATATCCTGGCTTGGGGCAATTGTGCCAAGGTCGTATTTTCGCTGCCGCCGTATTCTTTTTTACCGCCACGTTGCTCTGGTTTGTGCTGTTGGGCTGGATCATGCATATTTGGGCGACCGTCGATGCCGCTCGTTATCGGCCCCAATTCTACGGTTAAGTGGCCGTCTCCAGCGATAGGTGGAGCAGTGGTTCATTGCAATGCAGGATGGTTAGTGCACAAAGTCGGCCTAACGGTTAGGTAATTCGCGATAAATACAAAAAAACCGTTGCCGGTGAATCTTTGGGAATTACACTCGAAAGAGTCTGCACCTCGAAGGATGCCGACGTTTGGGCGATTCGACGCGACGATTTTTCATCTAGAGCTGCAATTAGGTAGGGTATAGCCATGAGATCTATGAGTTTTCTGTGCATTTTTCTGCTGACTATTTCGGCAGCTCGGGCGGATTGGATAGATAGCTTTGCCGGTGGAAACCGTCAGCAGACGTGGAACTTTGGCAGTTTGCCTGGCGGCTCATCCTTTACGGATTCGACTCAGGCTGGGCAGTTGACGATTTCGGCACCAACAGAGGTTAATTTGGGTGGTGCGGCAGCGGTTTTCGGATTTGTAGCGCAGTCATTTTCCGACGTTACCGTGCGCGGACGAATGAATCCAGGGGGGGTAAACAATTTGAACGATAACATTGGACTT
>Ga0105048_10001991_pt1 | contig 33088 bp, 34 predicted proteins | sample MAT05_FD_78382 | JGI IMG/M metagenome (GOLD analysis project Ga0105048, IMG submission 78382) | Freshwater microbial communities from Lake Fryxell liftoff mats and glacier meltwater in Antarctica - MAT-05 | ecosystem: Environmental > Aquatic > Freshwater > Ice > Liftoff microbial mat | place... | reverse complement strand
TCTGACCCAATAGCTAAGAATTGCTGGAGATCGGCCGGCTTGAGTCGCCTAATGCCTACTAAGATAAGATTATAATAATCTGGATTTACAGACTCTATGTTTGTATTTGCTATTCTCCTACTTTCCAAATACGGAATCATGCTGTTTGCCAAGGAAAATAATTCTAGGCGCTCGAACTCGCTCAAATCTACTTGCTCGATAAGCTTCCGTAGTCTATCCAAGTATGGTGGCACAGGTATATTTTTAGATAATCTTTCTGAATGAATTAAATCCAAATCCGTCTTGTACTCCTGCTTTATATGTTTGCAAAATCGGATTAGAGCAGCCTCATCACCAGTGCCAGCGGTTTCTGCCAACATTCTCAATTCTGATTTAGGCAATAAGTCCAGTAAATCCTGGCGTTTTTTATCAGCACTTGCCCCACTAATTTTTTCTATCATCTTGCTTTCTTCGGGATTTGGGCTGGTTTGTGTTCTTAGCCCATATTCAGTGAACTCTAGTCTAAGTTTCTCTGCTTCATCCTTAATCCGCTTAAATGTAGCCTGTACTTCTGAAGTTTCTGCTTGGGCAGTAATACCGGCTGAACTGAGCGTGTCATTGAGTTTACTAATGCTACCTCTTAACTTTTCTGCAGTTTTTAGGAATTTCTTTACTTGATTGGCTGGTTCACTAGGCACTACTTCACCCTGATTGTCGGCAGTGAGGAAATTCAATAATTCGAAGTTTTGCAATTCCCTTAAAGCTGCGGCTTGTTCCAATCTAGTGTTTTCAATTTTATTAATCTCCAATTGGTACTCTATCTCTTCACCCCTATTGTTTAATTCATTAGGATTAGATTGCAATTCAGGATCGGTCCGCAAAGCAACTTGTTGGGCCAGTAAGGCAGATTTTCTCTGTGTGCTATCGAAGGCGCGAGCCTCCAGTGATGCTTGAGATTGCTGGGCTAAGCTTTCTACGAGGTTTCTCGGTCTCTGTGCAGCACCTAAATAACTGCTAATTTCTTGAATTTCTGCATCATTAGATTTAATTGGGTGCAGGTTATTCTTAGTATTTTGCGCATTTTTCTGGATGTCACTAAGATTCTGCAAGATCTCTTGGACAGTTTTTGCCTTGAGCTTACCTAAGATTTTTTTGTAGATAGTAGCTTCATCGGTGATTCCCTCACTTGCCAATTGCGTCAGGATCATCTGAATACTACCTCCTTCAAGATAACTACTGAGTTTGGAAGTTTCTATACTTTTCCCAGCACTATTTAATAATTGTCTAGTCAACTGTAATTTTAGTCTGGTTAATTTCTCCGTTTGCAATCTTCTTGCTTCTGCCTCTGCGGCTGTTTTGACCTCACTCTGCTCAGCAACTGATAAACCTGTACCTGTCGCCAGTCCCTTCAGTTTATCGGCACTCACTCCTCTACCTATAGCAGCTACCAGGGCTCTTTTGGCGTTTCGCTTTTTTGCCTCTCTGATGGAATTAATATCCAGTGACTCCGCCAAAGCAGACTGATAAACATTAGCCTCAGATTGTGAATTGGAGGCTATTCCACCCCCACCGTTTGCTCCGTCCATTATTCTATGTTAGCAAAAATAATAATAAATTGCGCAGAATCATACTACAAAGTCATGTAACTTACAAGTGTTTCTAGCAATGAGCTAATAATCCTTATGCAGATGACTTGCTACGCTTGCGCAATAGACTATAATCAAGTATTAATTCACTAGAAAGATTATGACTAAGACACCCAGAATAGTTAGTATTGACCAAAGAGCTCTGATAGTAAACTCTGAGGGCCAAGTATTGTTAGTTCGTGAATCCGAATTAGACTGGGACTTACCAGGAGGATTATTGCGGGAAGCAATGGGTTGGAGGGAGTCACTTGAAGATCAAATTGCAGAATTACTGGATATGCAAGTAGTAGGAAGCCAGCCAGTTTACGCTGCCGACTATATTGATCCAGTCAGCGGTGATTATACTTACACTTCGGTAGTTCTTTGCGATGTGTTCTCCAATGGCTATGATGACGGCAATTATACTGAGGTGAAATGGGTAGACCTGGCGGATATTCCAGGGCTAGCTTTTGCGGCTTTCGACATGAAAGAGGCAATCATTTCACACTTTGCCAAATAAATATTGCTGATTTAGCGTTTGTAAAGTTCTAAGGCTTTTTGCCTTTGAATTTGATGATCGACAATGGGCAAAGGGTAATCCACGCCCATGCTGATTTGACTATCTAGCTGTTCTTGGCTGGTCAGTTCCCACGGATTATGGATCTTAGAGCCAGACACTCCAGTCAATTCTGGCACCCACTTGCGAATGAACACACCATCCGGGTCTGCTTTTTGGCTTTGCAGTATGGGATTGAAAATTCTAAAGTAAGGGGCTGCGTCACTGCCAGTGCCTGCAGACCATTGCCAGCCACCATTATTTGCTGCTAAATCACCATCAACCAGTTGTTGCATAAAGTATTTGGCACCTAAACGCCAATCAGTCAGTAAGTCTTTTGTAAGAAACATGGCTACTGCCATTCTGCCGCGGTTATGCATCCAGCCAGTAGTATTTAGTTGGCGCATGCAGGCATCTATAAATGGATAGCCAGTTTCGCCTTCTTTCCATGCCTGCAGGTAGTCAGGATTATTTTCCCAGACTAGAGAGCGGTATTGGACTTGGAATGAGCTATTCACTACCTCTGGGAAATTCCCCAAAATCATTTGATAGAACTCGCGCCAGATCAATTCGTTTTGCCAACTTATTAGGGATTGTTCCATAGATACTATTTGGCTGCTGGGCAATTCTAAATTGCCTAAGTCCAATAGCAATTTATTGGTCTTTGCATATGTTTCTCTAATTGAGAGACAACCAAATTTTAGATGAGCAGAAAGCTTACTCGTCCCGTCTACAGCAACTAAATTGCGCTGAACGGCATAATTGTAGATCGGCGCGTTTTCGCCTTTTGTGAAAAATTCTAGTCTGGATTGTGCGGCAGATTCACCACCATTTTGGTCCAATTGCAGGTTAAATTGTTCAATATTAAATAAGTTTCTAGAATTGGCCAGCGCAATACTCGCCAGGCTTAACCTTTTAATCTCCGCAAAACTGAAGAACTGACCAGCCAGAAAGTCTTTGCTAACATGTTTAGGAATTGAATTAAACTTAGCCTGCCAAGCTCGCTTGTAAGGAGTAAAAATTTTATAAATTTGCCCATCTGGTTTCAAAACTTCTCCAGGTGCAAAGATCACTGAGTCCTTATATGAGTGCATGGAAACATTAGCTTTGATTAGACTGTCAATACGTTGATCTCGCAGCCTACTGTAGGGAGTATAATCTTCATTGCAAAATAGTCTGGTAAACTGTGGATTCTGTTGTAGTAGGCGCACTAAACTTAATTCAGGTGCCCCATCCAGAATCAATAGTTCTGTACCTAGCGATTTTAGGCTGTTTGCCAAAGCGTTCAACGACTCATTTAGAAACTGCAAACGATTGAGCGCAAGATACTGCTTCTGGATGACATGACTATCTAGACAAAATACTGTCAGCAACTTTCCACCATCTGCCCTGGACTGCTTAACTGCTGCGTTCAAGCCAGCATTATCTTGTAATCTGAGATCGCTACGAAACCAAAAAATACTATGCATGTTCAAAGAATATTAATCAAAGTGATAATATAATATGTATACTTAACTTTTTAATTTATAACATGTCTTTCACATTAAGTGCTTTACCTTATGCTTACGACGCTCTGGAAGGGGTTATTGATAAGGAAACTATGCAGATACACCACGATAAGCACCACCAAACCTATGTTGATAAGCTAAACGCTGCGCTCGAAGGCGAAGCAGTACTTGTTGGAGTGTCGCTGGAGGATTTATTGCTCAATTTGGAGGCTAAAGTGCCTCAGGCCAAGCAGTCAGCCGTGCGAAATCATGCTGGCGGGCACCACAACCACAGTCTATTCTGGGAGATTATGACACCAGGTGGAAGTAATGTGCCAACAGGAGATTTGGCTATAGCTATAAATAATCTCAGCGGAGATTTTGCAAATTTTAAGACCAGTTTTGCCGAAAAAGCTGCAAGTCAGTTCGGCTCAGGTTGGGCCTGGTTAGTTAAGAAAGCAGATGCTTCAGTAGAAATAATTAGTCTGCCCAATCAGGATTCTCCACTGCTCCAAGGACTCACTCCATTGATGGGCTTGGACGTTTGGGAACATGCCTACTATCTGAAGTATCAGAACCGTCGTCCTGAATATATTGCCGCATGGTGGCAAGTACTCAACTGGGATAAAGTAGCTGAGAATTACGCTAAGTAGCTGGGAATTATTTAGGCAGTACCTATACGTATATTTGGCCAAGTGCCTTGGCCATTAGCGCCTTGTCTTCGATCCAAATTTGGCTTATAGTAGTGGATTCAATCTCCACTCCTAGAGCCATAAGCGCTTGCGCAACATGAAATACCGGCAGTCCTACAATATCAAAATATGAGCCCAAGGCTGTTGCCACCATTTGGCCACCTTTTTCTTGGAATGCATAGGCGCCTGCCTTGCCCTGCCACTCTAAGCCTGCGGTATACTCTACTATCTCATTCTCTGACAGTGATTTAAAGGTAATTTCTGCACTACTCACCCCACTATTGAACAAGGCTCCATTTAGGAAAACTGCGTAGCCGTCGCGAATAAAATGCTTATTCCCTGAAAGTCTTGCCAGAATTGCTTGCGCTTCAGCAACAGTCTCTGCTTTGCCAATAGACTGATTTTCAAAGTCCACAGTAACATCGCCTCCAATTACGATTGTATTTTGCTTGTAAGTTTCAGTCACTGTGTCAACCACGGCCTGGGCTTTGGCAATTGCCAGTCGCTGGACATATTCGGAAGGCGTCTCAGATCCCATTACAGATTCGTCAATATCTGGGCTGATACTGGTAAAATCAACCCCGAGTTTGGCCAATATTTTTTGTCTGCGTGGAGACGAACTGGCTAAGATAATTTTGAAATTGGTCATAATGCAAGTTTAATATTAAAATGAAATACTAAGCTGAAATATAAAATATTACAAATATTATATAAGCAATGAAGATTTATACAAAAACTGGTGATAAAGGCGTTAGTTCTTTATGGGGCGGTACTCGTATTAGTAAGTCCAGCCTAAGAATGAGAGCTTACGGAACCATTGACGAACTGAATTCTCTGGTAGGAGTGGTGTTAGCGCTGCCAGAGTTGGTGAGCGAATTGAGACTTGAATTAGATAGAATACAGTCAGATTTATTGGTAATCGGTTCAGATTTGGCTACGCCGATTAATCTAAATGCGCAATTGAAGCAAGTGAGAATTGCTGCCGAGGCCGTAAAAGTATTGGAGCAAGAGATTGATAAATTTACTGCGAAACTCAAGCCCCTGAAGAGTTTTATTAAACCAGGAGGGAGCCTTGCTAGTGCCTATCTGCATTTGGCTAGATCTACTTGCAGAAGCGCTGAGCGCGAAGTAGTGGCTTTGGGCGAGTCTGAAGAGATCAATAAAATAGTTTTACAATATATTAACCGCCTTTCTGACTGGTTGTTCACCGCAGCGCGCTACCAAAATCATTGCCAGGGAGCTACTGAGGTGGAGTGGCGTGGTTAGAGATGAGAGTGAGGCACAGAGACTCTTGCAAGCAAATCTGTTAGATTATGGTGACACTTTAAGCAAATTTCTACGTTAATTGATTAATGGAATCTGAGCTAGTACAAGCTGCTAAAACTGACATTAAGGCTTTTGGAGAATTATACAAACTATACTTCCCTAAAATCTATTCTTACGTACTAGCTATTCTGCGTTCGCATGAGCAGGCCGAGGATGTAGTCTCTCAGACTTTTGAGCGTGCATTAGATAAAATCCACCTATACGAAGATCGTGGCTATTCATTTGGTGCTTGGCTTTATAGAATTGCCCATAATTTCTGTATTGATAACCTACGCAGTGGCAATAAACTGACACCTTTTGATGATAACTTCGTTTTAAATACAGGTAGCGATTCAACTAGTCGGAATGCTGAGGAGCAGATCTTGCAAGAGCAACTGTGGACTAATATTGCTAGACTGGACCAATCTGCAAGACAAATAATAATATTAAGATACATTGAAGGCTATTCTATTAAGGAAGTGGCATATACATTAAATAAAACTGAGGACGCTATAAAGTCAACAGCTAAAAGAGCTTTAGCTTTGCTGCGCTTGCAGATGCAAACCGAATAATGATTGACAATAAACTTCACGAAAATTCAAATATAGAAGAACATGACTTAGTAGCTAGCTTGCTAGGGTTGCAAGGCTCAGATTTGGCACCACAAAACAAACTCTTTCAGACAAATTTGTGGAAAAGACTGGAGAACGCCAGTACTGTGCAAAAAGCTGCTGTCCAAAAACGCAGGCCAACCAAGACTAAAAAGTCTGGCTTCGGAGTTTTTCTAGACTTTAGTTGGAGTTTTTATAAGTTCCAAACAGCAGGGTTAATGGCGCTCGTTGTCTTAATTGCTTGTACTACTACAGGTGTTGCTGCTTACTTAGGAGTGCCTCAGGTGCGTCAAAATGTTCAATTACTAGTCAATCCCAATGCTACTGGAACATTAGCACTCCAATCTGAGCCTGTGGGAGCGGCAGTATATTTAGATGGACAATTATTAGGACAGACTCCTTATATTGGAGCAGTTAGAGTTGGTAGACATAATCTGGTTCTGAAAGTAGATGGCTATCAGGACGTAGCGCAAGAGATTTCTTTGAACGCTAATCAGCGCCTAGATTTGAACTATACTCTAGAGGCTTTTGTAATTGACATTTATCAGGATTTCAAGTCACTTGAGCTATCCAGCTTTGGTATCAGTCTGCGTTACCCTGGGGATTGGGAAATCGAAACCTTTGATGATGACATTCTGCAGTTCCAGAACTTTTCTCCAAGCTTAATTAGAGGCAATTTTAGGGGTAATAATTCTATCTCTCAAGTTGATATCAATATTGGTAGTGAAGTAGTTAAGGGCAAATCTGCTACTTATACTATTCCCCTAGCTATTGTGGACATTCCCGACAATCAAATCCAGTTAATTCCTGGATCATCAAATCTGAAGTTTCAGCTAGCAATTTACGACTATAGTTCTGCGCCTTTTACGGGGATTACTCGTGAATTTAGGCTGAACAATAACTCCGATGAGAATGCTTTGCGTACTTTTTTTGAAGACTATATTAAGCTACACCCTCAGGCAAATTTCTTCTATGAAATGGACTTAAGACAGACAAAAAGAGATATTACTGTCAGTGGCAGTACACGATTTCCATCTCCAGCTTCCGCAGCACTTGTGAGTGATGTTGGGGCTAAGGAGGCCGGAGAATTATTGCAAGCAATTAAGACTATTTGTAGTCTTAATTACAACAATCAGTCGGATACTGGTATTGTCAAGGCAACAGAGCCTGCAAGCTTTTCAATAAAATAGTTATAAACTAGACTATTTCTAAAAGATGCGCGTTGCGCTTTAGCCAAATTCTATGTTGGCGGTAATCAGCTTGCAAGCTTTCTACTAGTTGCCAGAATTTCGCAGAATGATTATGTTCCTTGAGGTGTGAAAGTTCATGCACTATTACATACTTATAAACTGCCAGAGGCGCTAAAAGAATTTTCCAATTAAAGTTTAAACTTCCAGAGCTAGAGCAGCTGCCCCAACGACTTTTCTGCTCACGAATACTGATACCTTGAAAACTAAAGTCGTGTGCAAGGCCCAAATCATTAACATCTTGCGTAATTCTATCCCTTGCCAGGGCGATGAGCCTTTTCCTCAGAAGCTTACCCAACTCTTCTCTTTCAGTATTTACGTGTGCAAAAACGTAGACTTTATGGGCTTGCCTGTCCAAGTGCAACTTTAGCTGTGAATCAGCTGAGTTTAGACGCACTACTTCCCAAACAGAATCTAGTATCGTGAATGTCTCTCCGCTGTAAAACTGTAAATTAGCTTTGCTAGGTAATTTTTCTAATACTTTGCGAATCCAGTCCTGTTGACTTGCCAGAAAATGTTGAATAGCAACATCTGAGGCAAATAATGGCGCAGTTAGTCTGATCTCCCCTACAGGGCTGATGCTGAGCCTCAAATAGCGGTTTCTTCGAGACTTTTTTACAGATATTTTGCCTTCAATCTCTTGTGCTGTAGTCGTTGCCAATTGCATAATTAATAGTATACTATACTAGTTAATTTAGATTTACTGCCTGTACCATGGAGGAACTACCCAAAACTACTTTAACTCAGAGACGTACTGAGGTGCTCTCAGGAGCCAAAAAACTCACAAAGTCAAAGCTAGATCACGAAGACGAACACAAAACCCCAGATCGCTCTGCGGTTATCAGAATTGCAATTTGGATTGCAGTTGTAGTCTTGATTGGTATAGGTTCAGCACTTTTTCTGACACAATTTCTGAATGGCCAAAACAGATTGCCAGCAAATAATCCAAACAACCAAATTGGTACCCCGAAAAAGCCAGATTCATTGCCGGTTGTAGGTCAAGTTGTCGAAGATACAGATGTTGATCCAACTACACCAGCTGTAAGCACACCGCCAAATACCCCGCCTGCAACCGTACCTCAGACTAATCCGGCGGCTAATCCACTCTCCGGCAGTCAATCTTTAGTCAGCTTGGCGGAATATGCCAATACAGATCGCGCCGCTTCAGCTACAACAGCTCAATCAACTTTGATACTGAATAAAGTTAAATATTTCGAGACGGTGACGGAGTTCAACTACCAGTTATTTGAGGTCAAAGCAAATTCTGGGATGATTGATCCGGCTATTAGTATCAGCTATGAAGGCAATGATGTCATTTTTTCTTTCAAGAATGTTAGCAAGGATAGTGTTATTGGTGAGGAAAAAAGCTTTACTCGTGCATTTACAAATGTAGTCGGGATCACCCGTTTACTTGCGGAAAATAAAGCTAGTGTTTCTAGCTTTAGATTCACTCTTACAAAAAAGGTCCCTGTACGTGTTGTAGTGGACAAAGAAACCGGGGAGGTATTGCTGCAGATCGACAATAGATAAACTGATCCTAGTCAGCTCTTAAACTGTTGTGATATATCCTTATTTGGGAACTATTTGTCTATTCCAAGTTCTTTGCAGAGCTCAACAAAGACAGTCTTTAAGATTTCTAACTCCATAGGCAAGAAGTCACTGAGTAAATACCTATGACCGTGCAAATAATCTGCTGCGCTTGCCAGCGTGCCAATTGGAGTGTCAGCTTCAGCCACAATTCCAGTCTTAGAGTTAACAACGGTCTTTTCTGTTTGATTGGGCTTCCCCACTCCAATTCTAATATGCCAAAAAGCCTCTGTCCCAATAGTTTCTATTAATGAGTTGATCCCGTTGTGACTGCGTGGTGATTTGCCCCAGCTTAGCTTGTAACTTCCAAGGCTGATATCTAGATCATCATAGGCAACTGCTAATGATTCTGCCCCCAGCTTGTAGAACTGCAATAAGGGCGCTATAGCAGGCCCAGAATCATTCATGTAACTCATGGGTGTGGATGTTATCAGCTTTTTTGCAGTATACTTCTTTGTAATTAACCTAGCTTCGTTGATAGTTTGTGACTGCAATCCCTGAATACCTAATAATTCATCCAAGTAGCTGAGAAATAAGAAACCAGCGTTATGACGGTTGTTAAGATACTCCCTGCCTGGATTGCCTAAACCAACTAAGAGCTTAAGCTCTGAGTTTTGAAAAAACTGCTGGATATTCACTACTGATTAGTTGCTAATAGCTGAGGGAATAATGTCAATAGCTTTCTTGCCTTGCTTGTGCCCGGTCAAATTGCGAAACTTAACCTGTCCATCAATTTTAGAGAAGATAGTGAAATCACGACCCATATCAGTGTTCAGACCAGGATGAAATCTTGTACCACGCTGTCTAACAATAATATTTCCTGGTCTAACTACTTCACCTGCAAATTTCTTTACGCCCAATCTTTTGCCGATAACGTGTACTACTCTATTTGCAGCTCCTTGTGACTTTGTATGTGCCATTGTGCTTTATTTGATCGAATTTAAGGTGAATTCAATATAGTGAGGTCTAAATCCAACTTTACGTCGGTATCTAGATTTCGCTTTGAACTTAGCAGTAGTAACTTTATCTCCTTTAACAATTTCGCCTAGCTTAAAGTCCACCTTATTTGTTAGATATGGTGTTCCGTATGTAAACTCGCTGCCAAAAACCAGTCCCAGCAAGTTTACTTCTGGGGTTGCAGTTGGGTCTAGATCGATTCTACAAGTAATAGTTTCACCTTCAGCTACGATATATTGCATATTGTTGATCTCCAATATTGCCAACTTAGTTGCAATCTTATTAGTTCTTTCAGCAGTCATTTTGCTAGTTGTTTTAGCAATTGCCTTGCTATCTGCCTTAATGTCTACCTTAGTTTTTACAGTTTTCATAGTTTTGGTAACTTCGCTAACGTCGTTAGTTTTGCTTGAAACTGTTGCGTTAGTAGCAGTTTCTGCTACATTAGTCTCTTGCTCTGTTTGTGTCTCTGCTACTTCAGTAGCTTCAGTCTTTTTTGCCATGAGTCCATTATACTAGAAATTAGCTATTTTCCAAGCCCCATAAGGTCTAATTATCTCTTATTCCGCTAATAAATTCAAATTTCTCTGCATTATTAGTGGCTTTTAGGCTACTGCGCATAGATTGCACCAACCCTAAGGCTAGCATAATTACAATTACTGAGCTGCCGCCATGGCTTAATAAGGGCAATGGTACACCTGTTACAGGCAAAATTCCAATATTCATACCAACATTAATAAATGAATTAATAATAATAATGCTGGCGCACCCAAAACACACTAATTTTGCAAATTGATCACTGCTTGCGAATGCAACAGCTAAAATGCGCCAAATTAAACCTCCATATAACATGAACAAGATTATTATACCAACAAAGCCGAATTGTTCCGCAAGGGCGGCGAAAATAAAGTCAGTGTGAGCAAACGGCAGTACTTGTAGAGTGCTTTGTCTACCTTGCAGAAATCCGCGTCCGAATATTTGTCCCGAGCCCACTGCGATGATTGATTGTCGCACCTGGAACGACTGGTTCTCTGCCGAATCTCCAGCACTAACAAAGGTTTCGATTCTTTGTCTCTGGTACCCAGCCAGCACGTTATTATAAATAAACTCGGTAGCAGGCGCAAAGCCAAGGCATACAAGAAATATGCCAATCAAAAGTAGCTTGGAATAATTAAACAGTCTGATTAATAAAAAGAATATTATAGCTATGGCGACAAATATGAATGCCTTCCATGCAAGGTCGCCTAAAAAACTATAATTAGCAATGTCCGCAAAGATACCCACACGGTAGTAAGCCAGTAGTATCAGAGCGCCTAATCCTAGTGAGATAGTTGTTCTCAACGACATTGGCACATAACAAAATATCACGCTCGCCCAGATTATGATCAAAATTAAACTGTTTCCTAAGGATTTTTGCGCAAAGACTAATAATGCTGTTACTACAACTAATAAAATGCTGAGGATATACTTCTTTAGCTGAATTTGCTTTGATTGCTCCATTTTTAGCGCATCGTTTTTCCAGCTAAGTATAAAGGCCGTAATTAATACAACTCCAATCTTGGCAAATTCTGCTGGCTGAAAGCTGAATGGCCCTAGAATAATCCAACGTAGTGTATTGGCCCTGGCCTCTGCAAAGACCAACACGTAGATGAGTGTAATGATGGTAAAGGCCAGTACCAAGAGGATCACAGTGCGCTGCTTCAGCCAATGGATATCTATCAGTGAAAGCATAAAATACACTGAGAAACCTACCACAAAAAATACAATTTGTCTGAGCACAGCTCCTTGGCCTTCTTGAGGATTATCAGCACTATATGTAGTAGCGAAGATTAACAATAAAGACAATAAAGTCAGAATTGCTAGTATAATGGTAATCAGCCAGTCGTGTTGTTTAAGCTTTGCTAGCATTGTATTTTAATTTTACTGCACAATCTGCGATATTATGTTAATTCCTCAGATAGATCCGAATAGTATCAATACTCTAGTATACGACACCTATAAACGTCCAACAGGTGTATTTTTAATTAATAAACCTAGGGGCATCACTTCGCATGATGTAGTAGATGTAGCACGCAGAGCTCTGCATACTAAGCGAGTTGGACATGCAGGCGCGCTAGATCCCTTTGCTGAGGGCTTGTTAATAATTTTGGTAGGGAAATACACTCAGTACACCGAGGCTCTCATCGCTCAAGACAAGTCGTATTTAGCCAACGTAATTTTAGGAATACAGACCACTACTCAAGATCCCGAGGGTGACATTATTTTGCAATCACAAGTGGATTTAGCTAAGCTTCCCAGCAGTGCTGCAATGAATGTGGCCTTATTGAAGCAGTTCAGTCCCAGCTATGAACAGTCAGTTCCCTTATTTAGTTCAGTCAAGCTTAACGGCGAGAAACTAAGAGTGTTGGCTAGGTTTGCACAGACGATTGAATATTTGGCAAATGACGAACTGAGGCTCACATTTGCTAAGGTTTTCAAGTATAACGGCACTAGCTCACTTGAGCATGTCATTAAGCTGCCTAAAAAGCATGTAAAGATCAATAAGCTCGAGCTCCTCTCAACTGCTGCCGTTACTAAACTAGAGGTAATGGGTGCCGAAGTGGTTGGTCAATTTAGCAGTCTTAAATTTGCCGTGCACTGTTCTAAAGGCACATACATTAGACAATTGGCTCAAGATATTGGTGATTCTCTGGACTATCCTGCATTTTTATACGAACTTACTCGAGATTCAATCGGTGTTTTCGGCCTGGAACAGGCACTTTCTTTAGAAGCTTTAGAAGCACTGGGTAGTAAGTACGCTTTATCTCAGTAACTAAAAGAATCGCTAACACACAAGTGCAAGCAAGGTAGCTGATCTGCCCCCAGCTCATTACCCCTGAATTCAAAGTAGTCATGCTAGTTTGTGACTGCATGAAATTAATCATACTGCTTTCGTTTCCATCGATCTGAAGTTCCATCCGCGTTTCCGCTTGTTTGTAATTTACTCTATCTAAATAATGATGTGGAGTAAGATAGTCTTGGTTTAAACGTCGGTAAAATTCCTGTGCTGCTCTATCCTGATTCAATTGAGGGGTCTTTGTAGATATTGATACAGCGACTGCTGCCTCTGACTGTTTGAAAATTCCTGGCAGGGGGAATGAATCTGGACAAATGAGTGCAGTAAGGTTATTGAATTGAAAATTATTGATTGCGACATTTTCAACTGACTGGCAAGTATTTATGAGTCGAGTTACCAAGTCATCTGCAGTGTTTTTATATTTGAACTCTTGAATTGGCTCAGGAGCATTTGCTGCTTTCAGGAAAATACTGGCGGGACTGTTTAGCAGGCTGAAGTTGAGCTTTGTAGACTGCTCCATTGAAACATTTGGAGGCCGGCTTTCTAGGTTGGCTAGTAAATAGTAAAAACTATGACGGGGAATAATTCTTGCTTCACTGCTCAATGCTTGATAATTGCCAGAGTTGGTTTTCATCTGAAACTCAGCAAGATTCAAAGCAGCTGAGCTATTGTTGAAAACCTCTAGCCACTCAGCTTTACTATCAGTTCCAGCTGGATTTGGTAAGACTGCACTAATTATTAGATTCTGTTGTAAGGGGTTCATTTGCTTTCTAGTGTAACTAGAAAAGCTTAACTAATAATAATGCAGGAGAAAATTAACTCTTACAAACTTACTTTAAATGCCAATATAGTGATTTCAGGCCCTGATTGCAATTGGCTTTGTTTTCGCAAAGTATTACATAGTTGGCTCCACCAGATTTGCATAATGAGTTGGTTGAGCTACAAGCCGAAAAGCCCCTAACATAATAACCATCATGTGCTGCATAAACCGGCGCATTATTAGTAGGATGAGCAATGTCTATGGCAGCATGAAACGAAGAGGTACCCTGTCCAAGATTACGTGCCCCGTAACCACTAGTAAATGCGAATGAGCCTTGTAATGGCCAAGATAATGAACCATTTCCAGCACAGAAACTAAATTTACCAGCGGGTAGATAGCCACAAGGATTTTGATAGCTACCGTTCAGCTGCACTCCGAAGTGTAAGTGGTAACCAGTTGTTAGTCCAGTCAGACCTTGTTGACCAATTATTGTACCTTTGCGTACAAAAGTGCCATTATTTACTGAACTAATCTGGTTAAACAGCCTTTGTTGCAGTAGTTCTTGGTCGGCTAAAAGTTTTGATTCCTGATCACTTAAAGATGCTTGGGCTTTTTTATTAGACTCAATTGACTTCTGTGATTCTCTGCGCAAGTTGCTAAGCCGGTTCAGTTTTCCCTGTAGGTCTGTCTTCTTTTTATCTAGCTCTACGCGTTCTTTATCAAGCGAGCTTTTATCCAGGTTTACTTTCTCTTTATCTCCTTCTAGTCTGGTCTTATCTGTCTTTAGCTTGTTATTCTCAGTTTCCAACTGCGTTAAAGCAGAATTAGTATCATCTTGAATTGAGCGTTGATATACATTTTGTTTTACGAAGTCAGTAGTTGGCTCCGTAAAGATCAAGCTAATGCTGTTGTTATAGGTCTTCTGATCCAAGTACATCTTAGTCAACTGTACATCTGCCTCATCCTCTAGTCCCTTAATTTCAGACTTGGTTTTCTCGATCACTTTCTCAGTACTGGCAATATTGCTAGTGAGTATCTCGATTTGCAGATTTAATTCTTTAATAACCAATTCCTTCTCTTTAATCTCTTCTTCTAACAAGTCCCTTTCTCTGGCTACTCCACTGATTTCGTTTGTGTACTGCCCTTCTCTGTTTTTCTCACTTTTAATGGCATTGTTGATGTCTTCCTTACGTTTCTTGAGGTCCTGTAATTGTTTCTGTACCGCTGCTAAATCTTCGGCAGGCCCTGCTTTAATCGCCCCAGGATATGAGGAAAATAGCAGGATTAGCACTGTTAACACTAGCAGGATTTTCGCTTTTACTGAAATACTTTTTGGCATTAATATATACTAGCAGAGAAAGTTTACTACTACTAGATTTTGAGCCAATTGCTATATCTACTTAATATAGCGCCTTATTGCCACATAACTATTAATAACTCCTACAGCGATCCCCAAGGCTAATACCACAGCAAATCCCAGTGCCAAACGTGAGACCGTAATCGTCGGCCAATCCAAGTTACTTACAAATCCTTTAGAAAAATTTAACTTGCCACTACTCCACTGCTGGAAAATAAATATGGCAATTCCTCCTACGATTAGATTGGAAAATAAGGCTCCCAAAAAGCCATAAATTGCGCCTTCAATAATAAATGGCAAGCGAATATATCCTAGACTACCTCCCACCAGTTGCATAATCTCGATCTCTTCTGCCCTACTATGCATTCGGAATTCAACAGTTAATAATGTAAATAGGACGATTACAATCAGCAACATCCCTATAATCAGCCCTCCACCTAGCCTCAGCCAGCTAAATACCTCACGAATGTTCTCAGCAATTTCCCTAGTGAAGATAATCTGCTTGATCGCAGGATTTTCCGCCTTAGCCTTGTCCAACTCGTCATTGACAGTATTGGCGAAGTCAAGTCTAGTAAGCCTCACAGCCAGTGTTGCTGGAAGCTGACGCTCCTCTACAGCGCGCGCTGCTAGCTCGTTTACTTGCCTTTGGCTACGGGCAAACTCTTCTCGGGCTTTATCTTCACTTGTATATTCTGCATACTCCACTCCATTGACTTCTTCTACTTTGTTCTTTAGAGAATTGATTTCAGATTCCGGAGTACCTATTTCAAACACCACGTAAATTTGCGGTTCTCTTTCTACACTGGTAAGGAATAATTCAGCAGTATATGCCAAAAATCCAAAAATAGTAGAGACTAATACTGCTAGAGCCATCACGGCTGTAGAGGCCCATGCTAACCAACCTGAGCGTCTTACCTGTTTTAATGATGTACGAAAAGCACTAACAATTTTTTCCATCGGCAGATATTAAAATTATAATTTATTCAGTAGTTAGGTAACGTTTGATTGCCTTGGCTAGTTGCCGGATTTCGGTTTTGTTAAGCTTTTCGTTCACTGTGCCAACGCCAGCTTTTAAGATATCTTCTACATCCAAGTAACCTAGTTCTGCAAGCTTATCCGTAAGTTTATTGGTAAGCTTCAAGACCTGCAAATTTACAGTATCTGCTTTAGCAAGAACCTCGACAACTGCTTCGGCTTGTGACTCCGAGGCACTTACAACCTCTAGGCTTAGATCAATAGTTGCTTCCCCAAGTGGCTTAGGGGCACCTAGAATGATAATTTCATTGGTGGCTATGCTGTTTACGGAAGGCAAATCAGGAGTATCTAAAGTTCCTGGTACCTCTGGGATTGAAAATGTTTCCTCACTAGGTTTTTCAGATGCATCTGACTTTACCGGGGCCTTTTGAGATTTGTCTTTAGAAGTTTGCTTTTTTTCTTCTTGCATCAAAATTTTCATTGAGTATTCGTCTAGCTCCTCATAAACGCCTTTTTTATCGTCTCGCAGTAATTTGCCGTCTGCCAGCTTAAGGACTCTTTTTTGCAAAGAATTGACAATATCTGTCCCGTGAGTAGACATTACAATGGTAGTGCCCCACTTATTGATCTTGGCTAAAATTTGCACAATATCCCAAGCTGACTCTGGGTCAAGATTACCAGTTGGTTCATCTGCAATCAATAATTTGGGGTTATTAGCGATTGCACGCGCAATTGCCACTTTTTGCTTCTCCCCACCTGATAACTGTGTGGGGAAGGCATTGGCACGATGTGAAAGGTTAACAATGTCTAGTACATAAGGCACTGTTTCTTTAATCTCTTTGTTACTCTGTCCAGCTGCTTCCATAGCGAAGGCCACGTTCTCGTATGCATTTTTGTGTTCAAGCAATTTATAATCTTGGAACACGATTCCGATTTTACGTCGCAGTTTATATACTCCGGAACGCCTCAGTCGACTAATGTCTTCGTCCTCAAAAAAGATCTTGCCTGCACTGGGTAACTCTTCACGAATAATCTGTCTCAAAATAGTAGTTTTGCCTGAGCCGGAGGGACCGACTAAAAATACAAACTCACCTTGATTTATCTCAAAAGAAACATCATCCAAAGCTAAAATAGCTTTTGGAGAAGAGGGATAAATTTTAGTGACATTCAAAAATTGAATCATCATTATAGTCTACCTAAGACTAACCATTGCTAGCAAGTTTCGCAAGGTATTTCACGCCTGCATTAATGAATTCCTGCAATTTCCCGTCCAGCACATCTTCTACTTGGTCTGTTTCCACTTTGGTACGTAGGTCTTTGACCAACTTGTAAGGATGTAAAACGTAATTCCTAATCTGACTCCCCCAAGAAGCGCTGAAGGACTTGCCGCCTTCATTGGAAATTAAGTTTTGACGTTTTTCCTCTTCTAGTAATGCTAATTTACCTCTAAGCAGTTCCATGGCTAGCTCTTTGTTTTGTAATTGGCTGCGTTCATTGGACGAAGAGACCAAGATTCCTGTCGGTATATGTCTTATTCGAACTGAGGTAGCAACTTTGTTGACGTTTTGACCACCAGCACCGCCTGAGCGCACTGCAGAAAAATCTATGTCTTCAGGTTTAATTTCAACGTTGGCGTCGCCACTAACCACAGGTACAACTTCTACTCCTGCAAATGATGTCTGCCTTAGCCCCTGGGCATTGAAGGGGGAAATCCTCACAAGTCTGTGAGTCCCATGTTCCACTTTGAGGTAGCCATAGGCATAATCGCCTGCAACTCTTACACTTACTGAACTAATTCCAGCCTCGGTGCCTGGAGTTTTTTCTATGATCTCGCTAGTCCAGCCTTGCTTTTCAAAGTAACGTAAATACATTCTTAGCAGAATTTCTGTCCAATCATGTGCTTCAGTGCCACCCTGGCCAGCAAAGATACTAATTACTGCATTGAATTTATCTAGTTTGCCACTTAGAAATCGCTTTAGTTTATATTCTTCAACCTCGGCTGTTAAGGTCAGCAGTATCTGTTGGTAATCATTCACATAGGCGGATTCTCCATTTTTGATTTCGCTAGCCAAGAAATCTAGATCAGCAGCCAGCTGCAACAGTCTGTTAGACTGTTCTAGAGCTTTTTTTAACTGTGAAATCTTGCTATTGACTGTTTTGGCTCTTTCCTGGTTATTCCAAAGTTCTGGGTCTAAGGTATGTTGGTGTTCTGCAATTAGCTCTGTTTGTATACTTTGAATTTGTGCTTCTAATTCTAGAGAATTAACGGCAGAAATTGTTTGGGCGTGGTACTGTTGATCTGGGCTAAAATCCGTTGCTGCTGGCATTAAGTGAAAATCTAGTGTAAAATTAATCCTGAAATATGTTCATTTTACCATTAGCATATTTGGAACTTAAATTATTAGTTTGTTTTGTATAAATGGCAAACACGTCTTCAGCAAAAAAAGCAGTGCGCAGTAGTGCTCGCAAAGCCAGTATGAACGGCAAGTTAAAAGAGAGTTATAAGTCAGCAAAGAGAGCAGTCACTAAGGCGGCTGTTACCTCAGATAAAAAGTCTGGGAAAAAAGATGTCGAGGTTAAACTAAGTGCTGCTTACAAAGCAATCGATAAGGCCGCAAAGAAATCGGTCAACATCCTTTCTAAAAACAAGGCCAACAGGCTTAAAGCAAAATTAGCCAAACAAGTTGCTAAGCTCTAAATAGCAGCTTACAATTGAGTATGTTTCATGAAAGATTTCTGCGAATAATTGACTACTCACTTTTGCCTTTAAGCATTGTAATACTTGCTAAGGTATTCGGCTTGTATTTGATTTTTCACACATTGAACATTGATTGGGGGGTGGCAGATTTTCCAAATTCAACTATTAGTGTCACCCCATTGGTGTTTGGCAGGGATTTATCTATAGTCTCCACGTATTCCAATATAGTACTCTATTTTGTTTTGCTGGCTAGTTACTCAGTGCAGTTTATTCTCTCTAATTTGCAGTATAGGCAGTACAAGCAAATGCTCCTAGTAAAAATCGTTTTATTTCTAAATAACTTAAAATTATATAAAAGCGGAGCTGAGGTCTATCTGCGCAGCTTTGTCTGGTATGCGTTTCTAGTGTTGGTCACTATTTACTTGGTTTATGACGCCATCATGGGCCACACTGCTTTATGGCTGCCTATAGTGGCATTCCTGTTCACTGGAGCCCTGGGTGCTTCTTTATTAAAAACGCATGCCCAGGCGGAGCAACAAGAAGCTGTAAACCCCCACACAATGGCGCTTTAGATATATTTACAATTACTAGAGATGTGTTTATAGACTAGTAAGATTCCGTTTTTATTTTAGGGTCTCCAGCGCGTCGCGCAATTTTGCAGCTTTCTCGAATTCCAAGGAATCAGCAAATATTTCCATCTGTACTCTCAATTTGTCCTTGAGCTCTTTACGGGCTTTAGGTTTTAGGGAAGGATAACTATTGATCATCGCCATAAGCTTAGTTTCACCAGCGTTTTTGACTTCTACATCAGCTTCTTCTGCCTTCTCCTGACGCTCTAGCTGAGTTTTGATGCTGCTAATAATAGTAGTGGGCGTAATGTCATGTTCAAGGTTGTATTTCTCTTGAATCTGCCTTCTTCTCTTAGTCTCTGAGATAGCGCTGAGCATTGATCCAGTGACTTTATCTGCGTACATGATAACTCTGCCTTCAGAGTGCCTTGCAGCTCTGCCAATGGTCTGCACAAAACTCGTGTTGGAACGTAGGAATCCTTCTTTATCTGAGTCTAAAATCGTCACCAAAGATACTTCTGGCAAATCCAGACCTTCGCGGAGTAAATTGATGCCTACTATCACGTCGAATATTCCTAGTCTAAGGTCTCTGAGGATATTAACGCGCTCTATGGCATCAATATCAGAGTGAATGTATTGCACCTTTATTCCAAGGTCTTTCATATAATTGGTCAACTCCTCTGCCATACGCTTGGTGAGAGTAGTGACAATTACTCTCTGCTGCTTGGCAATTGTAACTCTAATCTCAGTAAGTAGATCCTCAATTTGGTCTACCACGGTGTGTTTTTGTAGCTCTGCTAGTTCTGTAGTCAGATTATTGTCCAAAAGAGACTGCTCCAATTTGACCAAACTTTTACTGGTTGAGGGTCGCAGGTAAATAAGTGGATCTAGTAGACCGGTAGGTCTAATAATCTGTTCGGCAATTGCGGGCTGGTTCTTAAACTCCGGCTTGGCGTCTGCCAGCTTATTATATTCAGCTTTGGCTAAATCAAGCTCATATTCAGTAGGAGTAGCAGTTATATATATAGCTTGATTTATTTTGCCAGTAAACTCTGCAAACTTAAGTGGGCGATTATCCAAAGCTGATTTAAGCCTAAAGCCATATTCTACTAGGATCTCCTTGCGAGCGCGGTCACCATTGTACATTCCTCTAACTTGGGGCATAGTAATATGTGATTCGTCCACTATCAATAGCCAATCTTCTCCTAGATAGTCGATAAGCGTGGAAGGCGGTGTACCTGGAACACGGCCGTCCAAATAACGTGAATAATTTTCAATACCTGTGCAATAACCCACCTCTTGCATTAGCTCCAAGTCATAATTAACACGCTGCTCAAGTCTGGTAGCCTCCAGTAATTTGCCGCGTCGCAAAAGCTCGGCTTTTTCTTTGTCTAGATCCTCTCGAATCTTGGGAATTACAGACTTGACCCTATCGTATGGAGTGACGTACTGCTTGGCAGGAAAGATAGTAAATTCATTTGGTTTCTCTATTACCTCTCCGCTGATGGAATTGATCAACTTAATACTTTCTACCTCATCCCCAAAGTAGTCAATTCTTAGGGCACGCTCTTCTGCGACTAGATTGATATCGATAGTATCACCGCGAACTCGATATAGTCCTGGGTAGAAATCGTACTCACTGCGATAATACTGCATATCAGTCAAATGAATCAAAAGCTTGCTGCGCGGGTAATTATCACCAACCTTTACAGTTCTAGCTAAAGCAGAATAGTCATCTGGATTGCCCAAACCATAAATGCATGAGACCGAGGCAACAATGATCACGTCCTTACGGCTCAAGGCTGCTTGTGTAGCGGCGTTGCGATAGCGCTCGATGTCTTCATTGATCTCAGTCTCCTTATCTATAAACAGATCACGGCTAGGTAAGTATGCCTCTGGCTGATAATAGTCATAATAAGAAATGAAATAGCTCACCGCATTTTCCGGGAAAAATTCTTTAAACTCGGCAAACAGCTGTGCTGCTAGGGTTTTATTGTGTGCCAATACTAAGGTTGGTCTCTGTAAGTTTTGAATCACGTGCGCCATAGAATAGGTTTTGCCTGAGCCTGTCACGCCTAAAAGTGTTTGGTGCTTGGCACCAGCCAGTGCGCGTTTGGTCAACATAGATATGGCTCTAGGCTGGTCGCCGGCTGGTTGGTATGGAGACTTTAGTTGAAATCGCATAGGGTATTATACAATCTTTGACGAAACTATATACGGAAACTAGTTATTTTCGGCTCGTAAATCTGCTAAAAGCTTTGAATAAAAGTTTAGATTGTTTATAGTGGCCAAACGCATTCCCGCAGGTTCCTTGATTCTTAGCAAATGTCGCAAATAGGCTCGCGAAACGTTTTCTAGACTGGGATGTTTCAGCGAGCTAATTGGTTCGTTGCTAAATTTGTAACGCTCTGCTTTGATATGCAATACAGAGTAGTGCTTGTAATCTACATCACCTTCACCTAAAGGCACATAGAGGTAACCATGTCTGGCATTGCGAGTCGGCAGCACACAGTCGAAAAGGTCCCATCCCATGTGGGCTAGAGCGAAAATATCATCAGGAGTGCCAATTCCCATTGCATAGCGCAGCTTATTTTTAGGTAACAAACCCACAAGGTACTCCGACAGTTCCAAATCTAAACTTCCATCTGGCCTCAACGGCAAACCACCAAAATTGTAGCTGTCAAAGCCAATCTCTGCTAGTTCATAGGCACTTTGCATGCGCAATTTCTTGTCTCCTGCCCCCTGTACTACCCCTGTCAGTAATGGCCTGCTGCCAAGCTGGGGATCCAGTGCATTAAACTCAGCAAATTTGTTAGAGTCTAGCTTTTCCAGCTCCAAAAATTGCATCTTGGAGCGTTTAGCCCAGGCACTAGTCCTAGCCACTGAGGTCGAATTAGCCTCATGACTTGCGTCTAAGGCTAAAGGTTCATCAAGTACTGTGCGGATATCAGAATCTAATTTATGCTGAATAATTTGCGAGCTTTCAGGGGTTAACTCGTGCACAGTACCAGTTTTATGGTCCTTGAAATAAGCACCATGGTTAGTTAAATAATTATGCTTGCTTGAGCGACGATGGATAAGTGAGAAGACCTGGAACCCCCCACTGTCAGTTAGTATTGGCCTATTCCAATTGAAGAACTTATGCAAACCACCAAATTTTTGGATATAGTCAGAACCTAGTCCTAATTCCAAGTGAAGTGTGGTAGTTACTATCTCGTCGACACCTGCGCTAGTGGCATCTGCGAAGCTGATTGAATTAATCGACCCGTATGTGGCGTCGGGTAAAAATGCAGGTGTATTAATCTCACCATGCAAGGTATTGATTTTTAATTTACGTAAGCTAGAAATATTAATAATAGTTAATATTAATTCTTAATATTTTTGACGGTTTTAGTTTCACTGAATAGACTTAGGAAGTCCTGCTGTATAAGGGCTTCAGCTCGGGTATCTTTTGATATCTTCAAAGAATTAAAAATCGTCTCCCAATCTTTATTTTTAAATAGTCTGCGAAAATTATTAATTAATTTTTTTCGAGGGTTTTGAAAACTAAGTTTTAGAAATTCTATATACCCTGGGATTAGCTCTGGTTCTATCACTAAATGGTCTCGTCCTAGGCTGGTAAACCTAATAGCAGCGCTATCAACCTTGGGCACTGGGAAAAACTTGGATTTTTCTACTGTATAACCTAGTTCAACCTCAGTAAATATTGTCAAAAACTGATTGAGGAAATTGGTTCTAGGTTTGGCAGCGTAATTAAAAGCTACTTCCTTCTGTAACATAAATACCGCTGCCTCTAGTACAATCTCTATATCTGCGCAGCAGAGCTCGATTATCCTCTTAGAAATATTGTATGGCAGAGCTCCAATGATTTTATTGATTTTATGAGTATGAATAAGCTCGCGAATATTAATTTGCAGTACATCAGCAGTCAAGATTTCTACGTGGCTATAGCTGGCGAACTTTTCTTTGAGAAGCTCAGCAAGTGCAGGATCGATTTCTAGAAGGATTAGTTTTTTGACGTTAGGAACTATAAATTCAGTCAGCGCCCCAGCGCCTGGACCAATCTCCAGGATTATGTCATTGCTATCTAGCTCCAAGGCCTCTATCATCCCCAGGATAGCTTCGGTGTTGCGCAGAAAGTTTTGGCCTAGCTGCTTTTTAAAATTAAACTTGCGTAGAAATGCGTCTTCCATTTTAATCTAAATCATGTCTAATTAATATATATCTGTGGGCAGCAATTTCAGCCGTGTCATCTAATGGCTTCAAATGCACTGCAGTTTTGTATTTAGTAGTTAATGCCTTTGTAATCAGCCAATCTGCTAAATGAGGATTTTTAGGTAAAAGCGATCCATGCATGTAGCTACCGATCACATGTTTATAAACGATTCCATCACTAACACAGTCAAAATTATCACCAACTCCTACTAAGACTTTCCCTAGGGTCTGAATCTTGGCACTAGGGTTGAGTCGTGTGCGTCCGCTATGGTTTTCAAATCCCACTAGAGTTCCCAACCCTGACGGGTGTTGTTTAAGTGCCGAAGTGACCTCTAACCTGGTGACCAGATCACCTACTGCCCTTTGACGCATTTCACTAGTGGGAGCAACTGTCTCCATGTCTAGTAAGCCAATCCCTTCAATCCGATTGCCATTACTATCTAAGAAATATTTACCCAAAAGCTGGTAGCCTCCGCAAATTGCCAGCATGGGTATATCACTTTCTAAATCAATCAATAGCTGTGCACGTTTGTGCGCAAGTAAATCTGGGTAGGTTCTTAATTGATCAGCGTCTTGACCACCCCCGAAGAAGTACAAATCGTTCTGACCAGCCTCCAATTGAGAACCAATAGAAATATTATTGACCGTAACTTTAATTCCGCGCCATTCGGCACGTTTTTGTAGACAGACCACATTGCCAAGGTCCCCATATAGATTCATCAAATCCGGGTAAAGATGCGTAATATTTAACTCCATGCCCTATTTTACCTTAAATGATTGTCTCCACAAGAAGATTCTGAGATAATGTACTTGCCTTGCTAGTTGGGGGATCGTCTAATGGCAGGACAACGGCCTTTGAAGCCGTGTATCATGGTTCGAGTCCATGTCCCCCAATAGCTTCTATGAGGACTATGAAAATCTTGGAAACTATGGACGTGAATGACAGGGCCAAAAAACATCGCTGCTATTAAAAAAGGAATTTCCCACTGTGAAAGTTACTCTTAATCATTCAAGCGCACTAGAATTACTAATTGCCACAATTCTGTCGGCTTAGTGAACAGACCTTCGTGTAAACGAAACTACGAAAGTATTATTTGCAAAATATAAAACGTTAGATGACTGTGCGGTTGCAAGTGCAAATGAACTTTCTGAGGGTGTAAATTCAATATCATTACGTAATAATAAATCAAGAAATATTATTGCACCAGCGAAGATGCTAATTAATGAATTTTCTCGGACTATTTCCAGCAATATGAATGATCTTTTGAGCCTGTCAGGCGTTGGCAGAAAGACAGCAAATATTATTCTTGGAGAATGGTTTCAATTACATCAGGTTTTGTAGTTGATACGCATGTAAAAAGATGCGCATACAGGATGGGATTAACAGATAGCCATGGTGTTGCAGAGATCGAGGCAGATCTGATGAATATTTTCCCCCAAGTAGAATGGGCTGATATGGCTTCCAGGATAATATTTCACGGTAGAACTACCTGCCCCGCTTCAAGGAAGGCGGGGCAGCATTGTAGTTTAGGAGAATTATGTAAGGTGCGAGAATGAATCTATCTATTTATCTATCTATCTATCTACCTTTACCGTGGTGGGGAACCCTTGATTGTGTAATAATCTAAGCACTATGAATTCACCAGTGAGAAAGTTTCATAAAAGCAATGGAATTACCTTAAGCTATTTAGAGATTATAAACCCAGCCGCTGCCAATAAAACTACCCTTGTAGTTTTGCCTCAAGGTTTGCGCGACGCTGTATACATGACAGATGTGGCTACATTTCAGGGATTAAGCGTACACAAAATTATTTTCTTAGATATGTTAGGTAGAGGGGAAAGTACCAATTTGTCTGACCTCCCCAAAATTGAATTGGCCGAGTGCTCTAGAATCTATTCTGATTTTTGTGTAGCGGCTTTCGAGGATGCTGATCAGATTATCTGCTTGGCAAAATCTTTTGGGACAAATTATCTTATGCATTTATTACAATCATATTCTGCAGATGAATTAAAAATCGACCATGCAATTATCATTGCTGGGCCTACATTTACCAAGCGGCAAAAAAAGTGGCTGAACTATTTAGTGGGGTTATACTTTAAAATTAAAACTGTAAATTTTTTAGTACGCGCATTTTTTTGGATTAATAAACGCATTGGCTTAAAGCATATAGATTTTAGTTATGTTAATTGGAGAAGTGCTGATGCTTGGCATGACTATCGGCTTATCAGTAGTTATAAATTAGTGGCTAAGTCATTGGCTGCTAATACACACTTTGTGCTCAATGCTAAAGATGAATTGGTGACTGAGGAAGTAAGAATTCAGATCAGACAGTTGGCCCCCGCAGAAAATTTTTATACTTTGTCTACACAATCGCATTTTGGTGCTCTAACGGAAGATGAGATCCAAGTCGTGCAGAGCTTGATTATGAAACTGGCTTAAATAATAAAGGCAATAAAAAGCCTGCTTTCGGAGGCTTATCTGAAGCGATAAAAGTCTATTACAGACAAACCTCCTTAGCCCTTAACTATGGCGTAGCAGAATTAATAGATATTGCACCACAGTTGACTCCGACTTGCAAGCTATTTGTTCTAACCAGTGTTTCTAAAAGATTAGAGTGGGCACCCTCACTATAATCGTTGCGGAAACTATACTTGGGCATTATTCGGTAGCTAAAAAGTTACATATAAATAAATTATAAGGTAAAATCGAAATAATACCTGTCACTATTATTTTCATGTATGAAAAGTACTTAAAATTTGCACTTGAAGTTGCCTCCCACGCAGGGAAGATGATGCGTGCTGGCTTCTCTTTGGAGATTACCCCAGAGTGGAAATCAGATAATACCCCGTTAACTGAAACTGACAGCGCGATTAATCAAATGGTACTTGAGCAGGTGGCACTTAAATTTCCGGGGCATGCGGTTTTAGGTGAAGAATCCAGCACTCAGGAGATAAATACAGAGTATGTGTGGGTATGTGATCCCATTGACGGCACCCTAGTCTTCTCGCATGGGCTGAATATTTCTACTTTTAGTTTAGCCTTAGTGAGAGATGGCAAGCCAGTTGTGGCAATTGTCTTAGACCCTTTTCAGAAATTACTATACCAGGCAACTATAGATGGCACTACTAAGCTTAATGGACAAGTTACGCATGTGAATCAAATTGCCAATCTTAATCAAAAAATAGTCTCTGTAGAGGCCATCGGCCCTAAAGTGGAGGTATTGAAATCTATTAAAGCTCAAGGCGGGTACTGTTTTTCTTGTACCTCATTCATTTTCGGAGCCAAAATGGTAGCTTCAGGTCATTTTAGTGCAGCAATATTTGCAAAATCCAATCCTTGGGACGTGGCCGCCATTAAACTTATAGTTGAACAAGCAGGCGGAAAGACCTCAGATTTAGAGGGTAACACGCAAGATTACAATAAGCCCACCAAGGGGTTTCTTGCTAGCAATGGTTTGGTACATGAACAATTATTAAAAATACTGCAAGAACATAAATTAATTGCTACCTAGGAATTTTAATTATGGCAAAGTCCTTAGCTGAGATTACGAAGATTATCGATAACTTTGGCAGTGAGAGGGGCTGGAAGAACGAAGATCCGAACCAATTACTGACCTCTATTTTCATCGAGCTGGGAGAGCTAGCTGAACATTATCAATGGAAAAATAAATTCTGGAAACTTGATAAGGATCAGCAAACAGAGATTGGGTTTGAATTTGTCGATGTGATCTTTTATCTATTCAGACTAGCCAGTCAGTCAGGAATAGACCTAGAGGCAGCTTTCGACCAGAAATTGCCTAAGCTTATTGAGAAGTACCCAATTGGCAGAAAAGAGTTGTGGGATAAAAACCACCAAGAATATCGCGCTACAGGTAAGAATAAAAAATACGAATAAATTAAAACTATTTTTAATTAATTTTATTTTCACACAAATCATGGAATTTCGCCCAGGAATTTATCAGCACTACAAAGGTAATAAATATTTAGCATTGACTGTAGCCAAGCATAGCGAAACTTTAGAGCAGCTGGTCGTTTATGTGTGTTTGTATGAAAATGCAGAAAGTAAGATGTGGGTAAGGCCCTTGACGATGTTTATGGAAGAAATTGAAGTCAAGGGTACCAGGCAGCCTCGATTCAAATTTCTAAGCAGTTACTAAAACTAATACTTAACTATAAGCTTAATTTAAAACATATTAAATGGACAAATTCACCCAACTATTAGACTTATTGAAGCAGTCTCCTTTGTTTGGGGCGTACCATGATCTGTCTGATTTTCAGCATAAACCAGAGATTATCCAGGAAGTGAAGAAATTTCTAGAGTTAGAAGCGCAGCAGTTTGGGGTAGATGTTGAGAATAAAGATTTTAATCCAATAGTACTTAAGACATTCATATATACGGGCCTAATAGTTAGCGGGTATGCAGAGTTGGGCAAGCTGTTGCCACTGATGAAGATTACGTCTTTAGCCTATCTACTTGATGAACTAGTTGATAACTCAGATAAGCCCGATCATTACCTAAATGTAATTACGGGTTTGGCAGGTGGCACGCCATTACCGCTGACAAAATTAGTGAACCAGCAGTTAACTCAATTCCCCCAAGAATATTCTGAATTAATAAGAGAAATGGCCTTCCAGGACATTTCTAGGCCTCAGTTCCTTCTTAGGGAAATGGCCTTGAAATATTTCCTAAATACAGATAACAAAATTATCAGTGAAAACTCTGGTTTGATCATCAGGTACAAGATAACCAGTATTGGTTTAAGAATGGTAGTATTCTCAATTTATATCGTTCTATTGCAAGAAGGAATTGTAAGAACTCCACTGGCAGAAATGATTGATAAGCATGAACGCCTAATTAGAATATTGGAAGGATTCCTAAGACTAGCAGATGATCTTGGAGATCTGGAAGCTGATGAAGGACTCAATATCAACATATTTAATTTATCGGAAGCTACTTTTTTGCAAAGCTTCTTGTCGTTTTGTGGCATAAGTCATAAACTAGCTGAAAATACCACAAGATTAGAGATATTTAGAATATTTTATAATTCATCAAAGTTGGAAATCGCAAAAATTGATAATACTTCCAGAGATACGCAGATATTTTTAAGTTTACTGCTAAGATTTATGGAAGGTGGATTCATTAACATTGTGGGAGATGCATTTTTTGAGAGTGCAAATTATGAATTATCCCCAGAAGTATTATTAATTTTAAAAGATTTCAACTATCAATTATGAAACCAATAGATTTGCTAAAGCGATTTGCGGGTTTAATTGAAAACTACGAGGATAAGGAGACGATCAAGAAACTAGTTATAAAATTGGTTACTGAGCAACTAGATTTCACTTTAGGTGGGGTATTTGAGGTCAAAGGTAATTTAGCTCTCAACGCAGTCACTTCTAGTTCAGACATTATCTTGTCAGCTGTGTATGGATTATTAGGCGCGGGATTTTCTGAACTTGAATTTGACCTAAATGAACCTACTAATATTTTCTCAATTGCCAAAAATTCAAAGAAGTATCAATTAGCGACCGGAGTTAAAGAATTTATTCCGGGACTTAATTACCAAATTGGTAATCTAGAACATGTGCTACAGGCAATAATGAGACTTTATGGAATAAAACAGTTAGGAGTCTTTCCCTGTTTCTATAAAGGAGAGTTAAAAAGTTTCTTTGTTACTGGTCATAAAACTGCTTTTACTGACGATGATATAGATATTATTAATGTAGTTTCCAATCAATTAGCAGCCTACATCTCTTTTGCCGATCTAACTAATAATCTAAAGACACAAGCATCTGAGCTTCAAAAAAAGACTGAGCAGATTGAGCTAGTCAATAAATTGGCAAATCAAATTGTCTCGACTCTGGAATTTGAGGACTTGCTGCAAAAGATTGTGGATATCTTGCCAGAAGCTATGGGTTATAAGCTGATTATGGTAAGCCTTTTAGAAGAGGAGAATCGTATATTGAAGGTGAAGGCAGTAACCCGTAATTCTTTTACTCAAGTAGCGATAGATATGCTAGATCAAGATGTGAGCACATATGGTCTAGATATTACGGCGCTTAATACTCAACAAAATATTAGCGTAATCGCAATTAAGACCAAGCAAACGCTTATCAGCACTGACCTGAAAGATGCATTTGGGAGTATGCTTCCTGAGCAAACTATTGAAACTATTCAATCAACACTGCAAGTCAGTTGTATCGCAGTTACGCCTATTACCACACGGGGGGCAGTGTTAGGTAGCATTACCATCTTATTTTCTGGCAAAACTAAGGAAGAAGTAATTGTGGCTGAGAAGTATTTTATAGATACTTACGCGGATGTAATTGGGGTTGCATTGGATAACGCGCATAGTTTTGCAGAAAAGCAGTTAGCACTGACTCAGCTAGAAGAAAAGATTGGGGACTTAGAAGAGGCTTATCGCAAGGAAAAAGATATGATGGACATACTTGCACATGAACTGCGAACACCGATTAGTACTGCTCGCAATGCTTTCTCATTATTGGAGACGATGCTGAAGTCGGCCCAACATCCCGATCCGGAAAAAATTGCCAGTTATGCCAAAATAGTGAGGACCAATTTGCAAAGAGAAATTAAGCTACTAGAGATCATGCTTTCCAGCACCAAAGTGGATAATAATAAAATTACATTAAAATTAGCACCATTGGACCTAAATCCAATCCTGGAGCAGATCGTTTTGAATTATCAACTGGAGGCAAATAACAAAGGAATTAAATTGAGCCGAGAATTGTCCACCACTCCAGTCACGGTAACTGCAGATGTAGATAGAGTATTTGAAATACTCGATAATTTGGTAGGTAACGCACTTAAATACACTATTGCCGGAAGTGTAATAATTAGAAGTGCCTTAGGAGGTGAGTTTAACTCAGTTAGTGTAACTGACACTGGAGAAGGTATTCCAGCCAATGAAATACCTAATCTTGGCAAAAAGTTTTATAGAATCAATCAGTATATTGATGACGGCACTGACAACCCTATCAAATTTACTCGACCTGGGGGCACGGGGCTAGGTTTGTATGTTGCTTTCAATTTGGCTAAAATGATGCAAGGCAGCGTGTCAGTGCGCTCAGAAATAGGCAAGGGTAGCGAGTTCAGTTTGAACCTCCCAGCATATAGTATTTAATTTTAATTATTATTAATTATGCAAGATTTTAATTTTCATTCACCAGTGAGAGTAGTTTTTGGTAAAAGTTCACACTTAGGTCTCAAGAACTTAGTAAGCAATTATGGAAACAAAGTACTGCTAGTATATGGAGGAGGTAGCATCAAAGCCAATGGTGTATATCAGAAAGTACTCGAGCAGCTGCAAGGCTTGGAAGTGCAAGAATTCGCAGGGATTGAGCCCAACCCTAGAGTAGAGACAATCCGAAAAGCAGTTGTCTTGGGAAAGCAGTTTCAGCCAGATTTGGTCTTGGCAGTTGGCGGTGGTAGCGTGATTGACGCTGCAAAGTTGATTGCCGCAAGTATAAACTATCAAGGAGATCCTTGGGATTTTTTGGTTAAACCACATACTGAGTCAAGTAAATACGTAGCTCTGGCAACTGTTCTAACTCTGGCAGCCACTGCTAGTGAACATAACTCAGGTGCTGTGATTACAAATTGGGAGACTCATGAAAAATTATTTTTTGGTCGCGACCAGCTCTATCCAAGATTTAGTATCTTGAACCCTGAATTCACTTTTAGTGTCAATAAAGAGCAAAGTGCTTACGGAACAATTGACGCCTTCGTGCATGTACTTGAACAGTATATCAATACAAGCCTACAGACTCCTATGCAGGATAGATTTAGTGAAGGTATTTTGTTAACACTAATCGAGAATGGGCCAAAAGTGTTGGATGAACCTGAGAATTATGATGTTAGGGCAAATATAATGCTCTGTGCTAGTTTTGCATTAAACGGAATGATTGCAATGGGAGCGGGGCAAGATTGGGCCACTCATAGTATCGAGCATGAATTTAGTGGTTTTTACGATATTCCTCATGCAGCAGGTCTTGCAGTAATTTTGCCGCATTATCTTCGGGTAGCAAAATCGCATAAATTGGCTAAGCTGGTCCAGTATGGAAAGCGAATTTGGAATCTTAGCGGCAGTGATACAGACATTGCCGAAGCAGCAATTCAAAAGACAGCTGACTTCTTTAATTCATTGGGTGCCAAGCCAAACCTTAAGGCATGGGATATTGATAGTGAGCACTTTGATACAATTACCTCCAGGCTGATGAGCATTGGCAGTGTAGGTGAGATTAAACTAACTGAAGGGGAGTTGCGCATTGTTCTGGAGAAATCTCTAGGCGTTTAATTATAATAATTTTATTAGTATGAAAAGTTATGATCTGGTTGTAGTTGGCGGAGGAGCTGCTGGGATGATGGCCAGCATTTCCGCTAAGAAACACCACCCTAACTTCAAGGTAGCCCTACTAGACAGAACATTCGCTCTGGGTCGCAAAATTCTAGTATGTGGAGCAGGCAGATGTAATATTACCAATATAAATTTGCAGGCAGGTGTGGAAGGCCACTACTATGGGGCTGATACTTCATTTGTACGGCCGGTGTTTTCGCAATTTGGCTACGCAGATATTGTAGAATACTTTGAGGATTTGGGGGTCGAACTTTATGTAGAACGCAAAACTACAGTCGGCAAGTTGTTTCCAATAACAGACCAGGCCAAGACAATCACCGCTATGTTAGAGGATGAGCTAGAAAGACTGGGTGTCGAAGTTATGCTTAACACTGAGGTCAAGTCAATAGTGTCTAATAATGGTAGCTTTACAATCGGAATTAGCAATGAATCACCAATAACTGAGCTAAGTAGCCAATATGTGATCTTAGCGGCCGGGGGGATGACCTACCCTGCTCTTGGATCTAATGGCTCTGGATACAATTTGGCAGAGCAATTAGGACATAAGCTTGTCACCCCGGTGCCTTCAGCCTTACCTTTGGAAGGCAAAAATGATTTGTCTCAAGAACTACAAGGGATCAAGCTAGAGGCTGAGGTCACCTCTATCATTGCTGGAAAAGTAGTAAAGAGTCGAGTTGATGATGTAATGTTTACCAAATATGGATTATCGGGACCAGCAGTTTTGAATATTAGCCGAGAAGTGTCTCTACGAATTAACCGTGAGCAGAAGCATGATGTAGAAATAAAATTAAATTTATTTCCTGGTAAGTCTTCAGACGATGTGAAGGATCTACTGTCTAAGCGTTGGCGCAAGAGGTCTGAGCAGACAATTGAAAAAAGCCTTTACGGACTATTCCCTAACAAAATTGCCCCAGTAATTTTAAAATTAATTAATATTAATTCCACCAAGCTTGTAAAAGCTTTGTCTGCAGACGAAGTTGAGAAGCTCGTTGAAATTCTTAGCGACTATAGAATTAAAATTAGCGCCACCAGAGGTTGGAATGAAGCAGAATTTACCGCTGGTGGGGTAGATACAACAGAACTAAAGCCAAATACGCTGGAGTCTAAATTGCACAAAGGCCTATATTTGTGTGGAGAAATCTTGGATGTTGATGGAGACGTTGGTGGTTTCAATCTATCTTGGGCTTGGGTGTCGGGTTTTGTTTCTGGAAAGCTGTCTTAAAGCGAGTTATAGTATTTGGCTAACAGCTCAGACTT
>Ga0105048_10001990_pt1 | contig 33097 bp, 25 predicted proteins | sample MAT05_FD_78382 | JGI IMG/M metagenome (GOLD analysis project Ga0105048, IMG submission 78382) | Freshwater microbial communities from Lake Fryxell liftoff mats and glacier meltwater in Antarctica - MAT-05 | ecosystem: Environmental > Aquatic > Freshwater > Ice > Liftoff microbial mat | place... | reverse complement strand
GTTTGTCAGTGCAACCACCCGCCATGAGTATCGAGTCGTGAAGCTTTGGGAAGAAGACCCAGACGTGCTGCTCAGCGATCCGGCGTTGCTCCCCCTCGCCCCCTCGCTGCCACATCCCAGCCGCAAGCCCTCTTGCAGCAAGTGGTTCAGCAGGTGAGCCAGCTAGAGCCAGCGCAGCGGCAAGAGATTTCCACTTACACTCAGATTCTGGCTGGGTTAAAATTCAACAAGGGCTTGATTCGTCAATTATTTCGGGAGGGCATGATGCGAGAGTCAGTAATCTATCAGGAAATTCTGGAGGAAGGTCGCCAAGAAGGTCGCCAAGAAGTAATGATGCGGGAGTCAGTGATTTATCAAGAAATTCTGCAAGAAGGTCGCCAAGAAGGTCGTCAGGAAGGGGAACGATCGCTGGTGCTTTTATTGCTAGAGCAGCGCCTTGGACATTTGTCGTCAGCAGAGCGCGATCGGATTTCTCCCCTCAATCTCAAGCAACTTGAAGCCTTAGCCTTGGCATTGCTCAATTTCTCGTCGATCGCAGACCTGAGGACTTGGTTAGAGCAAGAGTAAATAGTTTTATCCTGCTCAGTACGATGCCGTCTGGAAGTTTCGTCGTTTCTTGAGATCACTCCTAAATCGGTTGAACGTCTATAACGCTAATTAGTCATCCCAACTAAGTAGGATTTCTATCTGACATTGTCCTTCTATAATTTGCTCGGAGATCGATTCTCAAACCACCTTATGTAGGATGCAGGTAAACGGTATGGTAGCAACGTTAGAAAAGACGCAGCCGATCGCTACAGATGAACTCCACAAAATGCACGCCTACTGGTGCGCGGCCAACTATCTCTCTGTGGGACAAATCTACTTACTTGGCAATCCTTTATTACGGGAACCCCTAGAGCTAAAACACATCAAACCTCGATTGCTCGGTCATTGGGGAACGACTCCAGGCTTAAATTTTATTTATGTCCACCTCAATCGGGTCATCAAGGCGCAAGACCTGAACATGCTCTATATTGCCGGGCCGGGGCACGGCGGGCCAGGCTTGGTCGCCAATACCTATTTAGAAGGAACCTACAGCGAGGTCTACCCTAATATTTCTCAGGATGAATTAGGTATGCAGCGGCTGTTCAAACAGTTTTCCTTTCCTGGTGGAATTCCTAGCCATGTGGCCCCAGAAACCCCTGGTTCCATTCACGAGGGGGGCGAACTCGGTTACGCCCTAGCCCATGCCTACGGAGCCGCCTTTGACAATCCTGACCTGATTGTGGCGTGTGTGATTGGCGATGGCGAAGCAGAAACGGGGGCATTGGCAGCCAGTTGGCACTCGAATAAATTTTTGAATCCAGTTCATGATGGAGTTGTATTGCCGATTCTGCACCTCAATGGCTATAAAATCGCTAGTCCCACAGTGTTAGCCCGCATCAGCCATGCAGAATTAGAAGCCTTGCTGGTGGGATATGGCTACAAACCCTACTTTGTCGAAGGGTCTGATCCCGATGTGATGCATCGGTTGATGGCAGAAACGTTGGATACCGTGACTGCCGAAATTCACGAAATTCAGCACCAGTGTCGAACTCAGGGCTTTACCCAACGTCCCCAGTACCCCATGATTGTTTTACGATCGCCCAAGGGATGGACGGGCCCCAAAGAGGTGGATGGCAAGCAAACTGAGGGGTCGTGGCGATCGCACCAAGTTCCCTTCTCTGACATGTCTGCAAAGGCAGGACATTTAAAGCTGCTGGAAGACTGGATGAAGAGCTACAAGCCGGAGGAACTGTTTGATGAGACGGGGCGGCTGATCCCCGAACTAGCTGCCTTGGCTCCAACGGGCGATCGGCGCATGGGCATGAACCCCCACGCCAATGGCGGCTTGCTACTACGAGACTTGAAAATGCCTGACTTCACAGCCTATGGCATTGATGTGGCTCAACCGGGCACCGTCATGGCAGAAGCAACTCGGATTACTGGGCGCTTCTTGCGAGATGTGATGAAGCTGAACTTGGAGACGCGCAACTTCCGCGTCATGGGCCCCGATGAAACCGCCTCCAATCGATTGGAAGCCTTGTTTGAGGTCACCGATCGCACCTGGGATGCCGAGATGATCCCCGGCGACAATCACCTTTCTACGGAAGGACGAGTGATGGAAGTGCTGAGCGAACACATGTGCCAAGGCTGGCTAGAAGGCTACTTGTTGACAGGGCGGCACGGATTTTTCTCCTGCTACGAAGCGTTTATCCACATCGTCGATTCCATGGTGAATCAACACGCCAAATGGCTCAAAACAACGCGACACATCGCTTGGCGCAGGCCGATCGCCTCCCTCAACTACCTCCTCACCTCCCACGTTTGGCGACAAGACCACAACGGCTTCTCCCACCAAGACCCCGGCTTCATTGACCATGTAATGAACAAAAAAGCAGAAATCATTCGGATCTATCTGCCGCCCGATACCAACACGTTGCTCTCCGTCACCGATCACTGTCTGCGGAGCCACCATTACATCAATGTCATCATTGCTGGGAAACAACCTGCATTGCAATTTCTGGATATGGACGCAGCGATCAAACACTGCACGATCGGTGTGGGGATTTGGGAATGGGCCAGCAATGACCAGGGAGCCGAACCCGATGTAGTGATGGCCTGTGCGGGAGATGTGCCAACCCTAGAAACTTTGGCGGCCGTTGATTTCTTGCGTCAGCACTTTCCCGATTTAAAGATTCGCGTGGTCAACGTCGTCGATTTGATGACCCTGCAACCCAGCAGTGAGCATCCCCACGGCTTGTCTGACAAAGATTTCGACTCCATCTTTACGGTGGACAAACCGATTATTTTTGCCTTCCACGGCTATCCCTGGGTGATTCATCGCCTCACCTATCGCCGCACCAATCACGACAATTTACACGTCCGGGGCTACAAGGAAGAAGGCACAACGACTACGCCCTTCGACATGGTGGTGCTGAATGAGCTAGACCGATTTAGTTTGGCAGATGATGCGATCGATCGAGTTCCCCATCTCAAGTATGTTGGCGCTCACGTCAAACAAATTCTGCATAACAAGCTGATCGAACACAAACACTACATTCGTGAGCATGGCGACGACATGCCAGAAATCCGCGATTGGAAGTGGAAATATTAAGCATTTTCAAGCATCAGAAAGTTAAACCATACCAATTACATCAACTGCGTCCAATATGACGGGATTGGTGTAATTGGTTCGTAGTGAAAGAGTAACCCCCAAAGATGAGTTAAATGAGCGATCGGTCGCTCAACTCCAGTTGCTGGCTAGAAAATAGCTACTAGTTATTTTTTACGCTGGGAAAATTCGTTTTCGTAATAGGGCCCCAGTGCCTTCATCGCGATCGTGAGATGAGTTTCCTCTATCTTTTCAGGGGTCTTCTCTTCTCTTGCAGCGGGAGAATCTGATGATAAAGGAATGTTAATGCTTAGGGAATTTTCTCAGATTCCGCCTTGCGAGATTCCAGCCACATAGGAATTGCAAACCAGGCAACAACAACCAGAAAAGTTACAATCCCAAACCGGGCTGCCCAGCCCACCAATTGCTCCAGAGGAATAAACTTCCCCGCAAAAAAAGCCGAGGTCACCATCACGATCGCCCAAGCCGATGCTCCAGCGAAGTTGTAGAGCGTGAATTGCAGGTAGGGCATTTCTACAATTCCTGCTAAAGGACTCGCAACAATCCGCAGTAGTGCTACAAAGCGACCCAGAAACACTGTTTTTCCAGCATTTTGACTAAATTGGGCTTTGAACTCCAGCAGTTTTTCTTCTCGCAACCGAAAGAATTTGCCCAAGTTCAAGAGCAATGGCCAACCGCCCCAGCGCCCAATCCAGTAGCCGATGTTGCCACCTAGGACTGCCCCAACGATCGCACAACCCAGCACCACCCAGTAACTCAGTTCTCCACTCCCAGCAAGAAACCCTCCCGCAAGGGTAATGGTTTCACCGGGCAACGGCACCCCCAAATTTTCAATTAAAATTCCTAAAAAGACTGCCCAATATCCATAGTGGTGGGCGATTTCCTGAATAGATTCTAGAGATAAGAAGTCGAAGGACATGGAAGGCAGCCTTAACAAAGGTTCACTGTTCACTAAGTAGATCCTGCGTGACTCTACAGGTTGTGTCAACTCATTGCAAGCTCATTAAAACTCATCGCTCAGTTGCTTGACAGATTTGCTCCTTATTGGAGATGATGAGAAGCCGACATTTTTTACTCGGATTAGATCAACGCTCGGATCAGGTCAATGGTTAAGAAACGCTGAGTGCTTCGGATTAAGCAAGCCAGCTACCTGTACGGCATTTTTAGGAGACTTTGATGATTTACGCGATTATTGCAGCCGGTGGAACACAGTTTCGGGTAGAACCAGGTCGTTTCTACGACTTGAATCGCCTCCATGAGGAGCCAGAAACTTCTATTACCATTGATGACGTTTTATTGGTACAAAACGACGGGGATGTGGCGATCGGGCAACCTTTTGTTGCAGGAGCCACAGTCCAAGCAACGATCATGCGGCATTTTCGGGGACGCAAGATCATCGTCTACAAAATGCGCCCCAAGAAGAAAACCCGCAAGAAGCAGGGACATCGCCAAGAACTCACTCGCTTGATGATTAACTCCATCACCTTGGATGGCGTAGTCATTGCTTCTGATGACGGAACTCTAGCGCCTGCTCCTAGCCCAGTTCAAGACATCGAAGTTGCTTCAATATCCGTGCCTGATACTTTGGTGGAAGAAACCGAGTTAAGCCCAGAAGCTACAACACCCACAGCAACATTGGTTCAAGAACCTGAAGCTCCAGAACCGGAAGTTCTGCCAGAGGATAGTAATGCTGAAGGCGATGTCACAAAATAGAAAGGTCGCTTAGCCTGAATATGACAACGCAAGTCTTTAACCAAGATTGCTAGAGCCAACCAGAAATTGGTGGAACAGGTATAGAGAAACAAGTGTAGAGAAAGATTAGGAGGCAACGTCATGGCTCACAAGAAGGGAACAGGCAGTACACGTAACGGTCGCGACTCCAATGCTCAACGCCTAGGTGTTAAGCGTTTTGGTGGTGAGGTTGTGAGAACAGGTAACATTATTGTGCGTCAGCGCGGCACCAAGTTTCACCCAGGCAATAACGTGGGTATCGGCAGTGACGACACGCTATTTGCGCTAATCGACGGTATCGTTACGTTTGAACGACGCGGCAAGAGTGGCAAGAAAGTAAGCGTTTACGCTGCAATCCAGCCTGAAGTTCCCGCTGTTGAAGCATCAATGGAACCGATCGCTGTACCTGCTTAACCTAGTAGACTGAAGACTGAATTTCTGTGCAACATTTGTGGGGCGGGTATCTTGCCCACATCGGCTAGAAGCTTGCCCTACAGTTGTATAGCTTGTTCATTGATCATTGATTCAGCGCAAGGGTTTTCTGGATTGGAATTAGGTGAAGAGCTAAGTTTATTCCCAGGGATGTTATTCTCTTACGTAGATTAGGTGTTTTAGGCAAGAATTAGGTAAGGCATCAGACCTGATTTCGATCGGCTCAGTAGCTCAGGGGTAGAGCTAGGGACTCATAAGCCCTCGGTCGCTGGTTCAAATCCAGCCTGAGCCATCCATTTAGTCCCGTGACCTTTAGCCTTTTCAGGTGGGTAGTCAGGGATGTTAGAGCAGTAGCCATGATCTGGGTGAGCGATGGAAAACGTCACGGCTGCTGCAAATTCAGGCAATTCCTGTGAAACTTTAGATGAGGCAGCTTTGCAATGCCTCAAAACTGGAGATGTCCAAAGGGCGGAACAGCTCTATCGACAAATTCTAAAACGATCGCCTGATGATGTTTTAGCCTGGAAAAATCTGGGAAATGCCTTACTCAAGCAGGCTCGATTTGCGGAGGCAATCACATGTTATCAGCAAGCCTTAACCCTTGACCCTACCTATGCAGTTGCCTCCTACAACTTGGGTGTTGTGTTCCATGAGCAGCGCCAATATACAGAGGCGATCGTTCACTACCAACACGCCATTCAACTTGATCCCACCGATGCAGCTCCCCACGTCAACTTAGCTGTCATTTTGGAAGAACAAGGACGATTTGCTGCATCTCTGCTGCACTATCAGCAAGCCGCCACCCTTGATCCAGAATGTGCGGAAATCCATTGGAATCAAGCCCTGATCTTGCTGCGGCAAGGAGATTGGCAGCACGGCTGGGAAAAATATGAATGGCGTTGGCGATTGTCCGATGCGCGGGTGCGATCGTTTCCCCAACCGAGGTGGGATGGCACGGAGTTAAACGGTAAAACCATCTTGCTCTACACCGAGCAGGGATTCGGTGACACGATTCAATTTATTCGCTACGCACCCCTCGTAGTTCAGCGTGGCGGGCGAGTGATTGTAGAGTGTCCTGCCCCACTCCTCAGACTGCTTGGCACTATGACAGAGATTGAGCAACTGATTCCCATGGGGGACGAGCTGCCAGCCTTCGATGTGCAGTTACCGCTCCTTAGCTTGCCCCAGCTTTTGGACACGACACCTACCACCATTCCTGCCGCTGTACCCTATCTCTTTCCACCGGATACGACTGATGTGACTCTGAAAACCGATCCAAATACTCGCCTTAAGGTTGGATTGGTCTGGTCTGGTAAGCTCAGTTATGAAAAGAATCATTACCGATCGTTCTCAGTAGATCTATTTTCTGAGCTATTTAACGTGCCAGGTGTTGCATTTTATAGTTTGCAGAAGGGCGACCCAGAATCCCAACTGACAGCGCTGCCTTCCCATCTGCCGTTGCAAAACTTGAGTCCTCAACTGCAAGACTTTGCAGATACAGCCGCTGCGATCGAACAACTTGACTTGGTAATTACTGTGGATACTTCCGTTGCTCATTTAGCGGGGGCATTGGGTCGTCCGGTGTGGGTATTGCTAGCCTATGTCGCCGATTGGCGCTGGTTCCTCGATCGCCCTGACAGTCCCTGGTACCCCACCATGCGCCTGTTTCGTCAAGCATCACCCGGAGACTGGGCAGGGGTAATGACACAGGTCAAGGCAGCCTTAAAAGTTTTAAGACGTGCGGAGTATGAGGCATAAGTCAGGAGAACTGGAGGGTCTAACAGGAGAAATGGTCTCATGCCTCACAGATGCGATTTCGACCCACTGCCTTAGCCCGAAATAGGGCACTGTCGGCTGCTTGGTAGAGGGTTTGCAGATCAATTCCATGGACAGGAAACATAGCGATACCACCGCTAAAGCTGACTCCAAACACTTGCTGGCGACTATCTAAAAACTGATGGTGGTGGAAAATTTCTCGTACCTCTGTGAGCCGCCGCATAACTTCCTCTTGGGCTACACCGGGTAAGATGACGACAAATTCCTCCCCGCCCCAACGTGCCACGATATTCTCACTCCCCAAATATTGTTTTAGCAGTTCGCTCAGGTAAACCAGTACCTTGTCTCCTCCGGCGTGCCCGTGTTGGTCATTCACTTGCTTAAAGTGATCGAGGTCGAGCAGGGCAAAACATAGGGGTTGCTGGTAGTGTCCTGCAACCTGAAGGAGGCGATTCAATTCATAAACCGCTTTGCGCCGATTTGCCACTTGGGTCAGGGCATCAATGTCGGCAAGTTTGCGGAGGGCTTGCGATCGTTCCAGGCGATTCAGCACTCGCGCAATTAACTCAGCCGCCACGATCGGCTTACTGACATAATCATCTGCCCCTGCCATGAACACCTGTTGAATTGTTGCAGGATCGGTCTGTGCCGACAGAAACAGGAGTGGCAGGTTGTGCCAGCGGGCATCATTTCGCACAACATGACACAGGTCAATGCCGTTGATACCAGGCATTTCCACATCTAGAATCAGCAAATCTGGCACAACTTGCTCTAAGGTCATCCAAAACTGATGGGGATCGCTCAGCACCGTGAGTTGAAAGCCCCAGGGTTCCAACACTTCACAGAGCATCTCCAGCAGGGGGAGGTCGTCATCGACAATCAGTAATTTGGACTGGAGGGGAACCAGGGGGCGCAGAATGTGAGTGATGGCTTCCAGGACTTGGGTGGGAGCGATCGGCTTCTGAAAAAAGCCCCGTCCCCTTAGGCGAGCAACATTGACCCGATCGGCAAAACTGGCTTCAGCCGTTAAGACCACAACGGGAATGGGTGGCTGAGTAGCGGTCAATTCTGTCAACAGGGTTAAGCCCGATTCAGAGGAGCCAGGTAAGTTCAAGTTCAGCAGCACAATGTCTGGCGGAGCAGCATCGATCGACTTACGAGCATGGGCAAAATTCGTTACCGTCTGCACCTCCATTCCCCACGCGTTAGCGGCGATACTGAGCCGCTCCACCAACGCTGGATCATCCTCCACAATTAGTAAGCGAATCGATCGTCCCAAGGACAACCGGGTTCCCTGAGGTGATCCAACGTGGAAAGGTTGTTCCAGGATCTGGGGCTGGGAACTCGGCTTCTCTCCATTGAGTAGCGACGCTGGGGAACTCTCCTCAGGCGTGGCTAATGCATGATGCAGCGAATCAACTAACTGCAACAGCGGTTCTATATCCCTCTCGTTCAAAGGATTGACTTTCAGCCGTTGCTCAATTTTCTGTGCCAATTGCGATGCAGCCTCAAAGCCAAAACTACCCAGAGACCCCGCTAAGGTATGGGCTTCTCGCTGGGACTGGTGACGCAGACTTTCATCTAGGATACCTGTTTGCAACGTCACGATCGCCTGCTCAATCACTGCAATCCGATCGACATACTGGGGTTTCACCCGCTCCCAAATTTCAGCAAGGTCGATCGGCGGCGGCAGGCTCACCATTGCCGCAGGTAAGTTTGCCTCTCCTGTCTCTGTTTCAGGCTCCTTCGCCTCTGTGTCTGGTGTCTTAACTCGATACCCCAAGCCGTAGACCGTTTCAATTAGGCTGGGAACCCCAGCCTGCTTCAGTTTGCGGCGTAGGCTCTTGATGTGGTCCCTGACTGCATTCTCTGTCGGAAATTCATTTAAAGACCAGAGGTGATCGAGCAGCGCACTCTGGCTAAAGACGCGGTGGTGGTTCCGCAAAAACAGTTCTAGCAGTGCATATTCCTTAGCCGTGAGATTGAGTAACTGTCCTCCATAGGTCACTTCCCAGCTTTTTAGATCCAGGTGTAAATCTTGCCAGACAAGAATGGGTGAAGAGGCAGAACTCCCTCGCCGCCGCAGGGCCCGAATGCGGGCTAACAATTCGTTGATATTGAAGGGCTTGACAACGTAATCATCGGCTCCAGCATCTAGCCCTAGAACCTTATTGCTGCTCGTGTCTTGAGCGGTTAGTAGCAAAATGAGGGTCGTATCACCCTGCGATCGGCGCTGCTGGCAAAAGGCGATACCATCCAACTTTGGCAGTATAAGATCAAGCAAAATCAAGTCATACTCGAAGGTTTCTGCCAGTTCCCAGCCCGCTTGTCCATCAGTTGCCACATCTACTAAATAGTGCTGAGTGGTGAGAACCTGTTTTAGCATCTCACCAACGGACTGATCATCTTCAATCAGTAGAATTTTCACTAGGATGGTTACGATTTGCGATATCAAATCCCCCTAAAGATAGCTTAAGCCGACTTGGGGTGATTTAGAAAATTACCCTTTGGGAGTAAGAAAATATTTGTAAATACAAATTGTGCCCCGATCCGTCCCCTTTTCATGTATGCCTGAGAGGCTTTAAGGCCCCAATTTTGGGGGACTTTGAACAAAAACAGCTCGAAAGCTACCCAGAATTGGGGGGTTGTGGGGGGGCGAGTGCAAAACTACACGCTAACTTACAAACACTTTCTAAGCATCTGGTTCACAAGCTCGATCGTCAGGACTAAAGTAATTGCTCAACCTAGAAGAATCAGGGGTTACAGACCTTTCATCTACTACTTTTGATGACTTTTGACCAGAAAAAGCACGAATTTTCGTCTTTTAAGTTATTTTATGCGGTAGCAAAATAGCTGGAACCCTCATTTTTCCGAGGTTGAGCAATTACTAGCTAAATTCTGGAACTTCCCAGTTTAGCTCACCAACTCTCTTCGGTTGCCGTAGCTGATGGCTAGTGAAACCTACGCCATAATTAAAGGGGTGAAGAGGATATCAAAGCGTTGAACTTTGCTTCTCAGTGATAAATTTATTCGGGCCGCTTTTTCATCTCGAAGTTGGTAATTCATCGTATTACTACTGTTGTGAGCAAAGGTTGTGATCAAGCGTATTCCTTAGGACATACCTAAAGTTTTGACATCGTAGGAAACTAGAGAAGAACAGCTTGTTAAGAGTTGTTCTTAAGATGCGTTTATGTAGTGGCCGCCTGGGATGACTTCAACCCTCACCCTAACCCTTCTCTCAGAGGGCAAGGGGAACCGATCGAAGTGGTGTTCACTTTCCTTAGGGAGAGAGTTAGGGTATAGCTTGCTTCCTAGAGGGTGGGGATTCGGACAAGTTGGGATAATTTTACATTTCTAGGCGATGTGCAACTTAAAGTCTGCCCTCATCCCCCAGCCCTTTTTCCCAGTGGGAGAAGGGGAGCCGATCCAATTAGCCCCTCTCCCCTTCTGGGAGAGGGGTTGGGACTTCGACGTGAGCGCTCAGCCGAACGGTGAGGGCGGTTCGGGAAAGTTGCACATCAACTATTTCTACCGTTTATATAGACGTATTCATTTTATGTAGACATATTCATTTTATGCAGACGGACTCGAACATCCCTTAACCTGGGTTCGAGGGACTTGTTTCACGGGGCGCGATCGTTCCACATCCGTCTAGTAGTCTGTCAATCATTAATTGACAGGTAGCTGAAAGCCTAGAGGTTAATGGGAGTTAAATTTTGAGGGGTTTTCGACCCCTCAAAATTTTTTGACAGGACACTAGTTGGTCACAAGGGTTAGCACAACCGGGAGGAGCTATGCGAGCAGTGTTGATGGCAGGCGGTTCAGGAACACGGCTGAGACCACTCACCTGTGATTTGCCCAAGCCAATGGTGCCAATTTTAAATCGTCCGATCGCCGAACACATTATCAACTTACTCAGACGACATCGGATTACTGAGATTATCGCCACCCTGCACTACCTCCCAGACGTAATGCGTGATTACTTCCAAAACGGCAGCGATTTTGGAGTGCAGATAACTTATGCCGTGGAAGAAGATAAACCCCTGGGCACCGCTGGGTGTGTGAAAAACATTGCGGAAATGCTAGACCAAACCTTTCTGGTAATTAGCGGTGATAGCATTACTGACTTTGACCTGACTGCGGCGATCGACTTTCACCGTCAGAAGCGATCGAAAGCCACCCTCATCCTGACTCGCGTTCCCAACCCCGTTGACTTCGGAGTCGTCATCACAGATGCCGACGGGCGTATCTGCCGCTTTTTAGAGAAACCTTCCAGCAGCGAAGTTTTTTCAGATACCGTCAATGCGGGCACCTATATTCTGGAGCCAGAGGTTTTAGAATATTTACCCGATGGAGAAGAATGTGACTTTTCCCAACATCTATTCCCACTTCTGCTGGATAAAGGAGAGCCGATATATGGCTATATTGCCGAGGGCTACTGGTGTGATGTCGGCCACTTGGATGCCTACCGCCAAGCTCAATACGATGGATTGATGCAGCGGGTCAAACTAGAATTTGCCTATCCTGTAGTCCGGCAGCCGGAATCGGGGAGCCGTGAGCCGGGGGAGCATTACAGAGAATTGCTGCCAGAGCAATCAATATCCTCCAGATACGTGTTTCCCCCTGTGCTAGTTCCCTCCTTCCCCCACGCTTCTCTCTGGGTTGGACAAAACACCTACATTGACCCCACAGCCACGATCGAAGCCCCCGCATTAATTGGCAACAACTGCCGAATTGGAGCCAGGGTGCAGATCAGCGCCGCCACCGTCATTGGAGACAACGTGACGATCGGCGCAGATGCTGACCTCAAACGCCCAATCATTTGGAATGGAGCCGTCATTGGGGATGAAGCCCATCTCCGAGCCTGTGTGATTGGCAGAGGCACACGGGTAGATCGCCGGGCCCATGTGCTAGAAGGGGCTGTAGTCGGTTCCCTTTCTACCGTGGGTGAGGAGGCACAGGTCAGCCCCGGTGTGCGGGTTTGGCCCAGCAAGAAGGTGGAGTCGGGGGCAACCCTCAACATCAATTTGATTTGGGGACAAGCTGCCCAGCGCAATCTATTTGGACAGCGTGGCGTGTCGGGACTAGCCAACGTGGATATTACTCCAGAGTTTGCTGTGAAGTTAGGGGCGGCCTACGGCTCCACCTTGAAATCTGGCTCCCAGGTTACGGTGTCTCGCGACCAACGGAGTATTTCGCGCATGGTGTCTCGATCGCTCATTGCGGGGTTAATGTCCGTGGGTGTGGATGTGCAAAATCTGGAGGCAACAGCGATCCCCGTGGCCCGATCGATCCTGTCCACCCTATCTGTAGCGGGGGGAATCCACGTCCGGGTTCACTTAGAGCGATCGGATCACATTTTGATTGAGTTCTTTGACCAAAACGGCATCAATATTTCTAAAGCAAAAGAGAAAAAAATTGAAGGAGCGTACTCCAAGGAAGATTTTCGTCGCGCCCAAATCTCAGAAATTGGCAATGTGGCCTACCCTGACCAAATTATTGATATCTACACCACCAATTTTGCGAAACACCTCAATATTCAAGCCATTCGCCACAGCAACTCACGGGTGGTCATTGATTATGTCTATGCGGTTTCAGGGGCCGTTTTGCCGCAACTTTTGGCCAAGTTTGACTGCGATGCGGTGGTGCTGAATGCCAGTTTGACTCAGAAAGCGCCCTCAGTGGCCGATCGGGAGGGCTTGCTGAATCAGTTGGGGCATGTGGTCGAAGCCCTCCGCGCCACCTTTGGAGTGCAGGTTTCGGCCAATGGGGAGCAGTTGATTTTAGTTGATGAAGCGGGCATTCCGATTCGGGGTGAAATGCTCACGGCATTGATGATTGATATGATTTTGACTGCCCACCCGCGTGGCACGGTGGTGGTGCCCGTCAATGCCTCTAGCGCTGTGGAGCAGATCGCCCGCCGCCACGAAGGCTGGGTAATTCGCACGAAAGCTAATCCCACAGCGTTAATGGAGGCGTGCCACACCAACCCCAATGTGGTGCTGGGCGGCAGTGGGGAAATGGGTTTCATCTTCCCGCAGTTGCATCCAGGGTTTGATGCCATGTTTTGCATTGCCAAGTTGATTGAAATGCTGACCTTGCAGGAACGATCGCTCGGACAAATTCGTGCCGACCTCCCCCGCGTCTGTCACCGGAGTTACTCCGTGCGTTGTCCTTGGGCAGCGAAAGGTGCGCTAATGCGCCATTTGGTTGAATCTCATCCCCCCGAAAGTTTGGAACTAGTGGATGGTGTGAAAATCTTCAATCGCCACACCAATAGCTGGATTCTCGTCCTCCCCGATGCGGGAGAACCCTTGGTGCATCTATTTGCCGACAGCGAAGACCGGAGTTGGGTCGAAGAAATTCTACGGGAGTATCGAGCCAGAGTACAGGAGTTTGTGGATCAGACAGAGGGCGTGGAGGAAAGCCAGAACGGAGGCTACAGCAGCTTGAACGGAGATGGTTAAGCAGTCAGTTTAGGCAATCACTTGGAGAGGTAAGGGCCAAAATTTGCCCGCCATCCGCCCTCGGCGGCATAGAAATTGGCGAGATAGTACCGGGCGGGGTGATAGAAGTTTTCTGCTGTCAAAGGGGTTTGAAATAAATCTTCAATCAAGTCCTCTCGCACGAAAAATGCGTTGACTCCAACTAGATTGCAACTCACCAATCTATAGCCTTTGGTCTGACCCAATAGTTCATAGGATTTAAGAGATCCACCAAAGTAGTCTGTGCCATCCCAGACATGATCGGGATTATAGTCAATGACAAATTGCACGGGAGGTCTGAATTTGGCGTTGTATTCAATGATAACGACTCGCGGAGAAATCACATCGATCGCTTCCCAAATGTGATAGTCGTTGCCATCAATATCTATGCTTAATAAATCAATTTCACCCTTTAATTGATGGGAACTCAAAATTTGGTTGATGTTGTCTCGCGTCACGAATTCATTCGCAATTTTAAGGATGTCGGATGAGATTAAGTCGGCAAACTTTTGGCGGATGAAATTGCAGTAATCCTCGCCTGCTTCAATCCATAAGCCTGACCAGCCCTGATAGAGCAAATATAAAGAATTGCTCTCTAATCCGCTTTGGGTGCCAAACTCCACAAATGTAGAGTTTCCGGAGCCAATTCTACGAAAAATCTCTGCCAGGATGCCGTCTTCATCATTTTGAGAATAGGATTTAAAGCCGTATTTCTCTAATCGCTTTGGGTCTTGATATCGAGGTTCCCCAAGAATGCGATCGATCAGTTGCTGAGCATTAATTCTGTAATTGAACGAATTAGTTCTGTAATTTGAGTGCGTCAATTCCAAAATTTTATTCAGGGTTTCAGTCGTCGTTTCATCTGGGAAAAAGAGTAGTTCTTCCATGGGTCATCTCGGTAATCTAAGGGTGGTTAAATTGAGGTTCTAATTGGGTTCAATTGCAACTTTTTAACCGATCGACTCATACTATCGATCGCTGATCAATGACGACTCAATGGCTACTGATGACTAAATCGGGTCTTAGCGCCTTGGCGTGACGCAGGTAGGGGTGATGAATTTCCACATCTCTGGAAGTGTTGATGTGAATCAAAAATCGAATACAGCGCTCTAAACTGCCCACTACATGCATTTGTTGGACATCCAGGAGGGGAACTGTGCCCCAACGAGACCGATCGCGGGCAATGGAGGCTGGAAAAATGGCATCCAAGTCACGGGTGACTGAAAACGTGGCACTGACAATCTCAGTGGGATCAAGTTGGTTTCGGGCCTCCAGTTCGTCTAGTAGCTCATTCACTGCCTCTCGAATCGCCTCAACTGAATTTTCTGCAACAGTCGTTGCCCCACGAATTGCCCGAACTCTCCACTCCACGCTTGATATCCTCCCCTAGTAAAGCGATCAAATAAGGCGATTAAGCGATATGCAACTTAAAGTCTACCCTCATCCCCCAGCCGCTTCTCCCAGTGGGAGAAGGGGGCCGATCCAAATCTTAGCCCCTCTCCTCTCTTGGGCTTGTCATTACCAACATCTCTTAAAAAGCTTGGAGAGTGTCTGACAAATGCCCTAGACCTTGCACTTGCCCCCCAAATCCCCCAATTCTGGGGGACTTCGATCTCAGAACCCCCCAGAATTGGGGGATTTGGGGGGCGGTTCGGGCGACAATTTGGGCCTTCTGAGAGGTTTAGAATTCACATTTTTCAAAAATGTTGGTAATGACAAGTCTCTTGGGAGAGGGGTTGGGGCTTCGACGTGAGCGCTCAGCCGAACGGTGAGGCCGGTTCGGGAAAGTTGCACACTGCCTGCGATTAGTTATCTTCTGAACGATCGACCTGCTCGAACATCAAATTTCGAGGTTAACAGATTCGTCAGGCAAATCAAACGTTGGTTAAGCTTCTGTAGAAGCAATTTAGTTTGAATCGCCCTCTTTAGGCTACTTGGGACAAAATGAGATGACAATGATAAACAGGTAAATTTAGCGAATTAACATAGACTACGAAGTTTAGTCATGGCTCTCAGGAGTAGCATTAAATTAAAATCTATAGATATTAAATTCCATGGACACTAAAACATTTAAACGATCGCTCCACAACTCGGAAAACTATCACCGCAAAGGCTTTGGTCACGAAGCTGAAGCTGCGGATTTCATGCAGACCGAGTATCAAAGCAACCTTGTACAGCAAATTCGAGATCAACAGTTCACCTTGAAACGGGGAAATGTGACGATTCGCTTGGCCGAGGCATTTGGCTTTTGTTGGGGAGTGGAAAGGGCTGTGGCCATTGCCTACGAAACGCGCCAGCATTTTCCCACAGAGCGAATTTGGATCACGAATGAAATTATCCACAACCCCTCTGTGAATCAACACTTGCGGGACATGCAGGTGCAGTTTATTCCTGCTGTGGGGCAGGAGAAGGATTTTTCTGGTGTTACGGCAGGAGATGTGGTGATTTTGCCTGCTTTTGGGGCTAGTGTCCCGGAAATGCAGTTGCTCAACGATCGCCAATGCACGATCGTGGATACAACCTGTCCGTGGGTGTCGAAGGTGTGGAGTTCTGTTGAGAAGCACAAGAAGGGCGGCCACACATCAATTATTCACGGCAAGTATAATCACGAGGAGACGATCGCCACCAGTTCTTTTGCCACGAAATATTTAATAGTGTTGAACTTGGCTGAGGCAGAATACATCTGCAACTACATCCTCCATGGCGGTGACCGGGACGAGTTGATGGCTAAATTTGCCAAGGCTTGCTCAGCGGGGTTTGACCCGGATGTGGATCTGGAGCAGGTGGGAATTGCGAATCAAACCACGATGTTGAAGAGCGAAACGGAACAGATTGGCAAGTTGTTTGAACATACAATGTTGCGGAAATACGGCCCGATCGCCCTAAATCAGCATTTCCTGAGCTTCAATACAATCTGCGATGCCACCCAAGAGCGCCAAGATGCGATGCTGGATCTGGTGAGGGAAAAACTAGACCTGATGGTGGTGATTGGTGGATTCAATTCGTCCAACACAACTCACTTACAGGAAATTGCGATCGAATATCACATTCCCTCTTACCACATCGACAGTGCTGAGCGAATCATGGATCACGGGATTCAACACAAACCCTTGGGGGGCGATTTGGAGATGGCACAGGATTGGCTACCCGAAGGGGCGATCGTGGTTGGTGTTACCTCTGGAGCCTCCACTCCCGATAAAGTGGTGGCAGATGTGGTTGAGAAGATTTTTGCACTGAAGAATAAAACGTTGGTAGAAATGTGAGATTATCTCGTACCTATCCGAACACCCACCCTTTGGGAAGTAAGCTACACCCTAGCCCTCTCCCGAAGGAGAGGGAACAAAACCTGGGTCGGCTCCCTCGCCCAGAGCTTGTCATTACCAACATTTTTGAGAAATCGAAGATTTCTCAAAAATGTAAATTCTAACCCCCAGACTTTTGTTACTCATTGTCAATAAACAATAACTGTTGAGAATGAGGTCAAACTTCAGACGCTTCGTTGTGTAAGAGGCTGTCTGAGAAAATCCGAATTGTCGCCCGAACCGCCCCCCAGCCCCCCAATTCTGGGGGGTTCTGAGATCGAAGTCTCCCAGAATTGGGGCCTTAAAGCCTTTTAGGCATACATGAAAAGGGGGCAAGTGCAAGGTCTAGGGCATTTTTCAGACACCCTCTAAGCTTTTTAAGAGATGTTGGTAATGACAAGCTCCCAGAGGGCGAGGGATTGGGGGTGAGGGCTGAGATAATTTCAGGCGACTACCGAACTCTGATCAGATCCTCGAACTATAAACAAAGCTCTGGCAAGATTCCTGTATTTTTGCAGAATCTGGGGAGTTGAATCGTTCAATTCCGAACGCATTCTTCAGTCAATAAATCTGGCATGTGCGATCGCTTACCCCAAGACTTGGAGTATTCCCTGAGAGAGATCCTAGATTGAGCAGGTTATGATGCACCTACTTCTAGGGAACTATGGGAGCGGCTCGCGGTCTGATAGTATTGTTCTGAATTCTCAATCTATTGGACTTCTAACTGTACGACCAATAGGTTATGCCTAATTTCCCAAGAGCGAGTTCTGAGAATTGGCAAAATGTGCTTTTAATTCACCGCACCTCCTAGTGAGCGATCGATAGGCACTATCTAATCTAGCTCTCCTCCTGTCTACGTGCAGTCTAGAGAGCAGAAGACTTCAGATGACAGATTGCGTCCCTAGCATCATTGATGATTTTTTCTCATAGACTTCTGTAGCCAGATCGATGTCATAAAAGTGACATTTCCTTAGTGGAATCTACCAATAATAGGATAGATGAAAATGACTATTGTCAATAAGATAGTTGCTAACAAGACTCCTAATAAAGCCAGTGCAGATCGATCGCAGGACTCCCAGCCGGTCAGTCCGAGGATGGGAATCGTTGGAGCGGGGCAATCTTTGCTATCGAGGAAGAGACTGCGGAGTCTAGCTGTTTTGGGTGGGCTGCTGGGCACAACGCTGGCAGTGGGGGTGATTGCCTTGGGTAGTTACAAGGTTGTGCGAGGACTCATTCTCAACAGTCTGAAGCAACAAGCTTTGCTACAGGTGCAGCAGGGAAGCAATGAGGTGGATGCGTGGCTGTCTAATCGCAAGGTTGAGGTGGAAATGCTAGCCAATACCCCAACAGTGCGATCGATGGATTGGGGCAGCATTGAACCCTATCTCAAGTCAGAAGCAGCTCGATTACGGGAGTTTTATCAACTCAATTGGGTGGCTGCCGATGGTATTGGCTTTAATAGTAGAACAGGGCGCACAAACATCAGTTTGAGCGATCGGCAATGGTTCATTGAGGCGATGAAGGGAAACTCACAGGTTGCTGATCCTATATTTGGTCGAACGGCGAAGAGGGTTGTCGTTGTGGTCAGCGCTCCCATCACGGCTAGAAATGCCCGCCCTGTGGGAGTCTTAGCTGGATTGATTGGGGTTGACCGAATTGTAGAGGCAGTCAGCCAACTGAAGCAGGGGGCGGGAAGTTATGCCTTTGCGCTAAATTCCCAGGGGGTGGCCATTGCCCATCCTGACTCTAAACTGATTGGGACTCCAGAGAAGCCTGCCCCCAGCTTTTTGCAATCGAATAATGCACCTCTTAGATCGATCGCTCAGCAAATGGTGTCCCAACAAAGGGGAATTGAGCTAGCCAACATTGGGGGAAAGTGGCAGTATATTGCCTATGTACCTCTCAAAGAGGCTAATTGGTCGATCGCCCTTGTCATTCCGCGCCAGAACATTGAATCGCAGCTCGAGGCACTCAACCTCCTTGCATGTGTTCTCGGTAGCGTATTGGTCATTGCCTTGGTCGGCATTTGGCGACAGGTGCAGATCCACGAGCAAACCCGCATCCATGCTGCTCAGGAGGCGTTGTTAAATCGTCTGACTAGCCGCATTCGAGAATCCTTGGAATTGCAGACGATCGTCCAGACAACTGTCACAGAGTTAGCCATCTTGACCCAGTTAAAGCGGGTACTCTTCGGGTGGTATCATCCTACGGCTCAATGGTTTGAGGTCGTCTATGAATCCTCTTCAGAAAACTCCTCGCAGTTAGGACAACAGTTGCAGGTTGACCCCGCTGTGGATTTGGCAACTGTCTTGGAGCGTGGAGAAGCCATCGAGTTACACCCCTTAGAGGCGCTTGATTCAGAGGGGCATCCTAACTTAGGTCAATCCTCATTGAAATTACAACCTGATTTCTACATGGCGTTGAAAATGCCCACTCAGGAGGATGGACGCATTGGGTATCTGATTGGTAAAAATACCTCTACCTTGAGCCGTGAAGAGCGAGAGCTACTGGATGCTGTGGCGGGACAATTGGCGATCGCCATCAATCAATCTCGCCTTTACACACAAACTCAAGAACAAGTTGTGTTGGTGAGCCAGCAATCTCAACAACTCAGCCAAACCCTTCAGGAGTTGCAATCTGCCCAATCGCAACTGATTCAATCAGAAAAAATGTCATCTCTGGGGCAATTGGTCGCCGGAGTGGCCCATGAAATCAATAATCCAGTCAACTTTATCCATGGCAACCTCAGTCATGCCAGCGAATATACTGAGGATTTATTAAATCTGCTCAGCCTCTACCAACGCCATTTCCCAGATGTCACTTCAGACATTCAAACCCAGATGGAGGATGTCGATCTGGACTTCATCAAGACTGATTTACCCAAGCTGCTGAATTCCATGAAAATTGGCACAGAGCGCATTCGTGGCATTGTGCAATCGCTACGCACCTTTTCCCGGTTAGATGAGTCAGACAAGAAGGCAGTGGATGTGCATGAAGGCATCGATAGCACGCTGCTGATCTTAGGTCATCGCTTTAAGTCTGTTCCCAACAAGCGGACGATCGAAATTGTCAAAGCCTACGGAGACTTGCCAAAGATTGACTGTTATCCAGGACAACTAAATCAAGTGTTTCTCAATGTCATTACAAATGCGATCGATGCCCTGGAAGAAATGGCAGAAAAGCCTACTACAAGCCAATCCTGGCAGCCGCAAATTGTGATTCGCACGGAGTTAAGCACTGCTACTTGGCTCAGAGTTAGCATTCTAGACAACGGGCCAGGCATGGCACAGGAGGTGCAACAACGCCTATTTGACCCCTTCTTCACCACGAAGCCAGTGGGTAAGGGAACAGGCATGGGGATGTCAATCAGTTATCAAATCGTGACTGAGAAACATAATGGCTTTCTGCGCTGCCATTCCACTCCCGGAGAGGGCACAGAGTTTGCGATCGAAATTCCCCTGCAACCCGTTGAGCAACCCTAAAGCCAGATCAAAGTAGGGGCGATCGTGTGAGTTGTATATTGTCTGACAACACCTTATACCAAAGCACTTAGGCTATCTCCGGGAGATTATACCAAGAGACGTAGAAGCGAAGCATCCGGTAAAAGGACATAACTGAGTTTCAGAGGTTTTCGCCCGTAGCTTGCTTCCCGAAGGGCATGCTTCGCCCTTTCCCAGTCTCTAACTTCTGTAAGTTATTTAATTCCTGATCCTTGAAAGTATCTCCAGAAAGGATTATACCAAGGAATGCAGGGGCGAGTCCCGCGTATAAACCTTCTCAGTCCTCCGCTCAGCTACCCTCCGCCTGTTTCAAAAATGCCAGGGCACTGTAGAGATGGAAAGCGGGGTCCCAATGAGTTTCTGCCTTGCGGGGAATATCAATGTGGGATCTGAGACGGCTGAGTGGCACCCGATGATCTAGGGTCGTTTCACCAAAGGTTGTGAAATCAGCAACCAATGGTATTTGGGGCAATTGTTGATTCAAAAAGCCGAGCAAACTATTCCAATTAATGCGGGCTGTATTCGGCCCCACGGATGCAGAACTCTCATCCGTGGACTCAATGATAATGCCTTCTTGGAATTGGTAGCTCAGGTCGCAGAGTCTGAGAATACAGTTTTTCCTGGGCAGATGTAAGTCATAAATTTGGGCATAGTCCTGCGTCTTAGTCTTCCGTTGCAGCTTTCTGTGGGCATCCAAATCGACAACTCGCTCAAAAATCGGTAAACGTCCCTGAACCCGTTGGGTGACTTCGCTCCAGTTAAAATTGAGCGCGCCAAGTTGGTCGGCATCATTTTGACAAACCACTGTAATTTGGGGGGAAACCGACTCAAAATAACTGACTCGAAACACTTGAATCTGTTCAATTTGGGCGATCGTGGCCCACCTCACAGGCACCCCGCCCTTCCTTAACTCCTGCCCATACATCTCCAACTCCCACATCGCTCCGGTACGGTATAGCTGCCAACCCCGGCTGGGAAACTGCATTCGCACCAGGTAGGGGTCAAGTTTCATAATTCGCGCAAAGCTCTGGAGGACTTGCGGTCTGGCTTCTCCACTGACTGGCTCCAACACCAGAAACCCCAAATCGCTGCTACTTGGGTCAGCCGTAGCCTCATCGATCGCCTGTTGACGGCGGGCCTCTGCCATTTCTTCTAACCGTTGCAACCCTTGCCGTGCCTGAAGCGCAATCTTGGCGTTCACAGTCTCCTGAAGTGACTTGCGATAAAGGGACTCTGCCTCCTCTGGGTTGCCTGTTGCCTCATGCAGTCGCGCCAGATAAATCTGCACTAAAGGATGTTTGGGCGACTTTTGCAACGCCGCCTGAATCAGTTGAGCAGCGGTTTCGTAGTCTTGGCGATCGAGGGCGGCAGCGATTTTTTCCAGCATGGAGATTAGAGTTAGCAATGGGCGATCGGTCATCAGCGATTGACTAACAGCGAATCGCTATTAGCTTCAGCTTAAACTTTTTGAGTTGGATTTGAGTCAAATTCCTGCGCGGCGGCGACTAAAGATAGGGCAACGAGGGGAGCGGTGACAGCGCGAAAAATGCGACGGCCTAGGGAAACAGGCTGAAACCCAGCGTCGATCGCTTGTGCCACTTCTGCCTCTGTCCAGCCACCTTCAGGCCCAATAGCGATCGTGATTGAAGTTGTAGGAATTGCACCTGAAGGTGGGGAAAGCAGGCAACTAAGGAGATGGGGAGATGCAAGGCGAGTGACGCAGAGAAAGGCAGCGTGGGATTGCTCCAGAGCAACCTCCCGTTGCAAACTGTCCATAAAAGAGACTGGCTCCAAAATAGAAGGCACAAATTGGCGCTCAGATTGCTCCGTTGCTTCCTGGGCAATGCGCCGCCAGCGATCGAGCTTCTGGGGACTGGGGTGCAGAAGAGTCCGGTCGCTCACGACAGGCGCAATACACGTCACCCCTAACTCCGCCGCCTGACGCACCACCTCATCCAGTCCATTTCCCTTGGGTAAAGCCACCATGAGGGTAATCGCGATCGGGAGTTCTGTCCGTTCAACCACAGGTTCCAGAATTTTTCCTATCCACGACTGTTGGCTTACTTCAGCAGGCATCAGTTCAGCAAGCCATCCCTGACCGTGAGGAGCAAGGACAATGAACCGATCGCCCTGCTTTAGCCGCAATACCCGACTTAGGTAATGGCTCTGCTCAGCCGTTAGGGAAATTTGGGACTCCTGAATTTGTGAATCGGCGATCGTTAATCGTTGCAGTTGCGACAAGTTAGCTCACAATTTGAGTTGGGTTTCAATCAGGTCTTAGGCAAATCAGTAGTCTGAGAGATCAACGAGTTCACCCTAGGGCGATCGATTCCCCCATTATGGGCAACTTCTACCAAAAAAATTGCTACACTCCCCTGTTAAAGAATGTAGCAACTTAGTTGACATGATTAAACATTTGCCAACCAAACGCCCAGGTTCTGGCTATTGAACTTTTACCCGTGTCGTGTCGATCGACTTGGAACCATCGACCTTAGCAGCAACTGCCGTGAAGCGCTCCAAGGTATCTTGGTTTGGTACAGAACCTTCTAATACAACAGTGCTGCCACTTTGAGAAACATAGAGCGTATGCAAGTCCTCAATTTCGGGGTCACTGTCAAACGCTTGAGCTACACGCTTAGCCAAACCATTCGTGTCATATTCACCTTCCAAGCCCATGAATTCTGGGGGCGGCGGCGGTTGATGAGCGCCTGCTTTTTCTCGCAATTGGCGATCGTATTCCCCATTCAAACCTGGACTCATTTTTCCAGCAGTGACATACTGTCCGCTAGAGCCTGTACTTTCAGGCGTTTTGGCTTCATCTGCTTGAATATGTTCGTGTGGCTCTAGTAGTCGTTGCAACCAACCCATGGGTTTTACCCCCCGATTTAAGTGTTATATCTCTCATTACAAACTTAAACCCTCAAGTTGTCATCTCTCTTACGGCGGTAATCCCCAGATAGGGAAAAGGGGACGATCGGCACTGAGTGCATCCCAGTTTTGTAACCGCCCGATCCACCCTCACCGTTCGGCTGAGCGCTCACGTCGAAGCCTAAATCCCTCTCCCTAGAGAGAGGAACTTTGAATTCCGGCTCCCCTTCTCCCACGGGGAGAAGGGGCTGGGGGATGAGGGCAGGCTCGACATTCAGTTAGCAGCCTGAGTAGTTACGCTATGACTTAGCAATGCCACAAATCTGGTCAATGAGCGACAGAAAGATAAAAAGGTTGGGAATCGTTTCTACGCTAGTATTTGTCCAATTAAACCAGCCCCCATCTTTTTTCTGGATGAAAATATAGCCTCGCCTAACCTCAACTCCCTTAATTTCTTCCCAAAGTAGAGTCCCCTTTTTACTCGTTAAGCCCTGCTTATTAAGCGTGAGCGGCCCAAATGCTACGTCACCACCAGAATTATACGTTTGAGCTACTTGGGGCATTAATCGACGAGTCACTTCATCCTGCACCCGTTCTCCAACAACTTGGTAGGAGGAGATCGCTTCAGCATCATCTGTTTTAATTCGATAGTAGTAGGTTGTGCCTGTGTGGAATCCATTGCGGTAGTGACGAGTGACTCTTTGCCAGACGGCTGTCATGCGATCGTACCTTAAGACTTGAGCCTTGCCTCTGTGCAGATCGATTAATCCATGCTCGTAAAGGAGTTGGCGATTGTTGCGATCGACGATCGCCATATAAACTAGCCAAACTCCCAGACCTCCAAAAAACAGGGCGACTCCAATTGTGACAATCTGCTTCTTGCCAGCCAGCAAGAAAAATAGTCCTATTCCTAGAAAAAATAGTCCAACCAGAATCCCCATAACACTGCCCTGTTGCTTGAACTCTTGCACAGGATTCCCTAGTTGATTTGTGTGAGCTAATTGTTCAGTATCCATCAATTTCTCCTTGCTAGAGGATACACAAGGCTACTGCTCTAACGAATTTAAAAGTTGCTCTGCTTGCACACATAGCTCCCCATGATAATGACCGTTACTAGCCAGCAGTCCTCCCCAAAGATTAACCTTCTCCTGGTTGTAATGCAAAGGAGTGCCGTCAAATCGAGTCAGAATGCCCCCTGCCTCAGTCAGAATCAATTCTGGAGCCGCGAAATCCCAGTCCTTGGGCGCAGATTTCCCAGAGAGCGAGAGGTAGACATCTGCCTGTTGTTCCACGATCGCCGCCACCTTACACCCCACACTGCCCATCGATCGCTGGCTGCGAAACGACATTTGCTGCACCACATCATCCAGGCGTTGCTGACGATGACTGCCACTCAATACCAAGTCCATTTCCTCCGGTCGCGCCTTAGTGGACACATGTAGGCGAGCGATCGTCCCATCCTGCTCTAGGAAGGTGCCGCCGCCCACCCTGGCATAGTAAAGCTTGGCGACCGCAGGCACCACAACCACTGCTAGCACAGGACGACCGGCATAGGTTAGGGCAATGTGAACAGCATAATCCCCGGTTTGTTGAATAAAATCTTTGGTGCCATCCAGGGGATCAATAATCCACACCCACGTTTGGGAGAGACGATCGGCAGGAGCCTGAGTTTTGTAAGTTTCTTCGGTCAAATAGCCAAAGGTCTGGGTGCCAAATATGGATTGCAGATGTTCCAAAATATACTGGTCAGCGGCTATATCGGCTGCGGTTACCGGATCTTCATCCACAACAGCACCTACAGATCCCTGCAAACTCCGCAATATCTCTCCGGCTCCCCGCCCAACTTTGCGGACGATCGTCAACACCTCATCTAATCGCTCCATACTTAAAGCCCCAAATTAAATCGGTGTACTGGAGTCATATGTATAGGAAAAGGATTTTAGTCTATTAGAGAACGGTAAATTTTTACAGTTTCAGCAGCCGTTAGACTCCAATTAAACGCTTTAGCTCTCTCAAATCCTTTGGCGATCCAGGTATCTCGTTCTGCGGGATTTTCAATCAAAGCAATGAGAATGTCTGCTAAATCATTAATAGATTTGGGATCAAACAATAGTCCTGCATCGCCTACGACTTCAGGCAAACTAGAGGAATTGGATGTGATGGCTACAGTACCACATGCCATAGCTTCTAGGGGAGGAATACCAAAGCCTTCGTAGAGAGAGGGATAAACTAATCCAATGCTACAACGGTAAAGTTTCGCCAAGTGACGATCGCTCGTCCAGTTGTATTGATCAACATGTTCTGTTAAACCAAGCTCGGCAATTAACTTCTTTTCTTCATCCTTAAAAGCACTCCCAACCACACAAAGCATTAAATCTGAGTGTACAGAAAGCACTTTTTTAAAGGCTAGTAATAAGGTGTCAAAGTTTTTATAACTTAAGCGACTTCCAATATATAAGTAATAGGGTTTTTCAGGAACCTTCTCGGAACCATAGGAAAGGGTAATATCTATTTCCGAAGCTAGAGGAGTTACAGTGATCTTGCTCTCCAAGCTAGGATAGCGCTCAAGTAAATCTTTTTTAGTATTTTCTGATATACAAATAACCGCTTGGGCTGAGAACACAGCATTTCGTTTTGCCTCAGCTTGATATCCATGGGTATCAAGCTCTTCAGGAAAAAGCTCATGAATCATATCCCAAACTGTTAAGACAAGGGGACGATCGCCCTGTTTAATTTCTTCGCGAGTTAGCAATCTGTAGTAGGTTGGATGAATAATATGGGGAGAACTGAATATATTCGCTAGTCTAAAGTAATACTTTTCCAACCAGTAGGAAATTCGCCCAGGACGAAATCCCAATCTGGGATAAAAATAAGTTTTCAAGTTTGGATGAACGGGAGACGTTAGGGTTAAAGACCGACACGTCGTGAGAATGGGAGTGCAATCACTAGGCAAGTTCTTGATTAGATTGGCAAAGTAACGATTAATCCCTCCAGTAGCTTGCATTTCATAAACGCCGCCATCATATAAAATTTTCATGCCTTTATTCCTCATCAAGCAAACTTAATAACTCAAACTTAATAAATGGGGAAATATTTAATGCAAGTTAACTAACTACTTAAGGCTACTTTATAAGCGGCGATCGTTTCTTGAATGCATTTTTGCCAACTAAATTGTTGCGCTTGCTCAAGTGATTTCAGTGCCATAGTTTGTCTCAAGAATGATTGATTCACAACCCGTAACATACTTTGGCAGAGTCCATCATCATCATTTGGATCAAGCATGATTCCGGCGTTACCTACTACTTCAGGCAAGGATGAGGTGTTAGAGGTGATAACCGGAATCCCACACTGCATTGCTTCCAGGGGAGGCAAACCAAACCCTTCATAAAAGGAGAGATAGACAAAGGCTAAAGCACTGCTGTATACCGCTGCTAGATCTTCATTAGCAATAAAACCCGTTAAAATAATTCGATCGCGCAGAAATTCTAAACTATCGATCTCCTTGAAAATTTTGTCATAGTCCCATCCTTTATTACCCACTAATACCAGATACAAATCGGGCAGATTTTCTTGTTGAATCAACTTGGCAAAACATCGAATTGTATGGTCGATGTTTTTGCGGGGTTCTAGGGTACTAAGACTTAAGAAATAGGGAGCATCTGGCAAGTTGTATTTTCGCCTCACAGCCATGATTCCTTCAGGTTCAGAGCGGGCATGAAATAAATCAGATGCTGCCAAGTGGGTAACAAATACGCGATCGGGATCAATATCGGTTCGTAAATTACACAGATCGGCTTTCGTAGCATGGGAAATACAAATTGCCCAGTCATTTAGATCTAAACTCTGCAAAATCACCTGGCTCAGATCATTTTGAGAACTGGGAAAAAACTGAGGATATAAAATTGGGATTAAATCGTAAAATGTGAGGAAATTCTGTGGTTGTTTGTGCTGCTTTGTTTTAGCGGTTAAGGGGTATGAAGTGGAGTGAAAAATGTCAGCTTGCCTAACACTGGCAGAATTCAATGGATGCAAGTTGCGGGTATGAAGATAAGCCTGGAAAACAGGTTTCCTCACTAATTTCAGTAGAGTTTGTTGCAGCCCTTTTGTCTTGAGAACCTGTTGGTTTAGCTCAGTAAGCGTCTCATTAATCAATTCATTAAAGCTCGTCTCGATAAACCGATCGCGCCTAGAGTAGGAAAAATCGACATTGGCAAACTGCAAATCGGTTTCGAGATACTTCAGCGTGAAATCCAGTAATAAAAACGAGCCAGATGCACAAAACGTTAGCTCACACGCTTCATTTGCCATTAACCCTTGAGCAACAGCTTCCACAACCCTAAAGATGCCTGCTCGACAAACAGGATTACTATAACCCTGTCCCAACACTGATATATCGTAGAGAACTTTCATCAATTCTTAATCGGAAATGTCCATAGATCACAAGCACCTCAATGAAGGCGATGTGCAACTAATTTGCCCTCACCCCTTTGCTTAAATGCCCTTTGAGTTGAACCCTTCTCCATGAAGAGATTGGCTTTCAGACATTTCCACTTCCCACTCCCTAAGGAGAGGGTTGAGATGTACCTTGCTTCCCGAAGGATGGGCGGTTTGAGAAAATTGCACATTGCCTAAATGACTAACTCTTAACTCACCTAACCTCCAGTGCAACTCTCACGTCAGCCCTGTCCCACGCCAGCCCTGTCCCACGCAAGATTATACAGAGTTTTTTACAAACCAGCACTTTTGCATTGCTTCTGCTGAGCATCTACCTTGCGTTGAATGGCGGGCGGAAGACCCAGAATTGCATTCGTGTAAAGCCGCTCAAACTCCCGTTGGTAGTGAGCGGCAACGATCGGATTTTGCACAACTAACAGGGTCTCATCGTTGCCTGTATTCGCCGCAGTCGTCCAATTGTGAGACCCCATGATCGCAGTTTTTGCATCTACAAGACCAAATTTGTGATGGAGCAAATCACCAGGCGGCAGGCGGGGCACGCCCACGGTGGTCATAGGGCTTGTCCAGGGACGATTTTGAGCCTCGTACTTGCACTTGCCCTTCTTAGCACTCACACTGTCAACCAAGCTGACTCCCAGCATGTCTAAGCCTTCGCTGTAGGAGCGATACATAAACCCTGGGTCAATGAGGGCGCGAATTTTTACTCCTTGCAGGTGAGACGTTTCGAGCAAATCAACCAAGGTTTGATCCGAGAAGACAAAGAGTGCCATATCGATCGCTTGGGTACCGCTACTCAAGGTCTTGCCAATGAGACCGTTGCTGCTCTGGCTCCAGGGCAGTTTGCTGGAGGTGGGGGAAAAATGGACAGTAATCAGGGTGTCCCCGATCGTCATCGATCGGGGCGGACGGGGCAGCTTCTGCAACCCAAATTTGCTGTCTGGTTTGCCGCCGGGGCCATCTCCCCACATCAGATTAAATTCCTCTGTAAACAGCGTCGCCAACTGGGAACTTTCGATGTTGAGCAGGCTATTAGCGTTGCCCCGACTAGCAGGACGGGACAAGTCGCCATGGACATCACTCATCGTAAAGTTGGCGGAGGTAACGACGAGGCGCTGTCCATCGACGATGACAAATTTGTGGTGCATCAGGTCGCTGCCTTTAGAACCATCGGCAGAGTCGTTGATGAGTGGAATCTTTGCTTTCAGCAATATCGCCAAGGCATCCCGCTGGTCAATTTCGCTCTGACTCAGTTGCCCATCACCGTTTAAGTCGATTAATCGGAGAGAATCTGCGTATCGATCGCGCTCTCGTTTGGGCAGTTTCTCCACCTCAGTGTCCGTGTAGCTGCTGTAAGAGCGGGCATAGATGTTTTCAATGATGACTCTGACTTTTACCCCCGCTTTGTGGCGATCGACCAATGCCTGAGCAATTCTGGGCAAGCGTAATTCCTGCACTGCCACATCGACTGTAGACTGGGCAGATACAATGGCTTCGACAATTTTTTGCTCCAAGTCATCGCCCAGACGGGTCAGGTTTCGGTAGGGATCGGTGTACTTTGATGTTGGCTCTTGGTTAAAGTAAGCCTGCACAAAGGTGTCCTGAGGCAACGGTGTGGGACTGGGCGTGGAGAGTTCAGATTTGACCTGTCGCTGGCACCCAGCCAGCGCCAAAGCTAGTAAGCAAATGGAAGGGATACGCAACTGCATAGAGGAGAATAGACGCACAGCACCCCCAATTAAACTACAGCTTTAGCCATTTAGATAAAAATTAAAGCCATAGAGCTTGTAATGCAAGATAGCTCTCACATCACATCCTCAAGCATCCTGGAAAATATCCTAACTGGGGCGCTAGGGTTCGAACCTAGGAATGGCGGGACCAAAACCCGCTGCCTTACCACTTGGCTACGCCCCATCAACGGTCTTGATCTTAGCAGGTTACGATCGGAGCGTGTCAAGAACTTACGACATAATATTCGATTATTTGCGTAACTCTTGCCTAATTTCTAACTTTATCCCGTCTAACGTTTTTCCGCCGGACAAAATCTTATGACAACTTTTGCTGGATTACTGGGGCAAGAACAGGCCATCGAGTTGCTGAGTCAGGCGATCGAGCAGAATCGGGTCGCCCCAGCCTACTTATTCACCGGGGCAGCAGGAATTGGGCGCAGTCTTGCCGCAGAACGATTTATCGAACTGCTGTTTTCCACGAGAACACGAGATGTAACCACCTTGCGGCACCGGATTCAGCAGCGCAACCACCCCGATTTGCTGTGGGTAGAACCCACCTATTTACACCAAGGCAAGCGCCTCTCTGCCTCAGAAGCAGCAGCCCAAGGTCTCAAGCGCAAGTCTGCTCCCCAAATCCGGCTGGAGCAGATTCGCGAAATTAGTCAGTTTCTTGGCCGCCCTCCCCTAGAGGCAGTGCGATCGATCGTTGTGCTGGAGCAGGCAGAGACCATGGCAGAGCCAGCCGCCAACGGATTGCTGAAAACCCTGGAAGAACCCGGACAGGCAACCTTAATTCTCATTGCGCCCAGCGGAGAGGCGCTGCTCCCAACCCTGGTTTCTCGCTGTCAACGGATTCCCTTCCAGCGCCTCACCCCAGAGAACCTAGCCCACGTCCTGCAAGCAACCGGACACGGAGAAATCCTGAACCATGCCGATGTGCTGGCGGTGGCTCAAGGTAGCCCTGGAAGCGCGATCGTCCACTTTAACCAACTCCAGGCAATTCCACCCGATTTGCTCCAGTCCCTAGCCCATCCCCCCCGTACCACCCGTGCTGCCCTAGAGCTAGCCCGGCAAATTGACAAAACCCTCGACACCGAAGCACAACTCTGGCTCATTGACTATCTCCAGCAGACCTACTGGAAACTTGCCCCCTGCCTTAGCTCAGCCCTGCTCCTACAGTGCCTGGAAAAAGCCCGCCAAGCCTTGCTCAGCTACGTTCAGCCCCGCCTAGTCTGGGAAGTCACGTTGATGGCGATCGGTAGCGATCGGTAACCTTGATTTCTGAACTTGCCAAGCGAGGGAGGACTGTGAAACCCAATCCCCGCCACTCGTTGACTTTTTTAACTCCCCAGACTGGATTCGAACCAGTGACCAATCGATTAACAGTCGATCGCTCTACCACTGAGCTACTGAGGAATGTATCGCGCATTCTATATTAGCGAGAATAGGCAGATTTTGGCAAGCTTTCTGCAACCCTGATTGTAAATCAGCAAAACCTACGGGCAATTGAGTCATCGCCCATAACCTCTTTCAGCTTTCCGCTGGCGACTCAGCGTCTGGCGATCGTATCCCTGCCCGGAGTTGAGCCAAGCGCTGTTGCACCGCAGGGTCTAAAGAGTGGGCTAGAAATCGCCCAGCCGATCGTCCCCTTGCTTGCTGCTTCCCTCGTACCTGTTGAGAGGCAGCATCAATATCCAAGGCGAGCCGCTGAGATGAGATGCATTCCGCTCCGAATCCAACCACCGTTAATTCCTGGGCGCGATCGGACGTGACGACAATCAGTCGTTGTTGAAACTTACGGGCATCTTGGCGAAATAACGCACACAGTCGTTCTATGTAAGAATCTGCCGTTTGCCCAGCATCGGTATAATGGACAGATAGGTTTTTCGTGATGACTTCCGAAACCGCAGGACTTTCGCGATACTGAGCATCAAACACAATCCGCGTCTCAAAATCTTGGAATGCGCTGTAGTTCGTTAGTACCTCGATAAGCTCCCGTCTCGCCTCCTCCAAGCCGCCTCGATCGCGCACCTGCTGCAAATCAAACCACGCTCCGATAACGTTATAGCCATCTACGAGCAAAAGAGCCTGGGGCCGAGAGCGTGGCATAACTAAATCCTTGTAGTGAGACCTATGCCCAAATATGCCCAGGACTGACTCAATCTGGCATTGGAGATTACACCCCCATGATGACATTCTTTATCGCTAACGGTTAAACCCCCGCACGGATTTTCAGGGATTTTCTCCAACCTGCCCCTGTAATCTCTGCTTCAATCGTTGGGGATCACCGCGATCGACAACATGCCCCCGCTCTAAGAGAAACGCGCCATCACAATAATTCAACTCATCGAGTCGATGGGTGACCCACAGCGCTGTCAACCCCCGGCTCTTCACCAATTGCTGCACCTGAGCAACCAGATCTAGCTGGCTATCTGGATCGAGCAAAGCCGTGGGTTCATCCAACAACAACACCTCACAATGACGAGCAATCGCTCCAGCGATCGCCACCCGCTGTTTCTGTCCCCCACTCAACGCATAAATAGGTCGCCGCTGTAAGTGCCATAGATTCACGGCCGTCAGTGCCTCCTTAACTCGGTGATGCACCTGAGTTAACGGTAAATTCTCTTCTACCAATCCAAATGCCACATCTGCCCCCACCGTAGGCATCACTAACTGATGATCGGGATTTTGGAACACAAAACCCAAAGGTTGGGATAGCTGAACGCGCCCTGACTGAGGACTCAGCAACCCAGCCAACAGCTTCAGCAATGTGGATTTCCCACTGCCATTTGTGCCCAAAAGCATCCAAAACTCACCCTTGGGCACAGATAGGGAGCAGGCTTGTAAAACGACCCGATCGTCAGACCAGTTGAAGCACAAGTCCTCGACGGCAATCCCAGCTAGAGACGATGATTCGATGACAGGAGCGCTCATTCAGCTAAGGCAAAGAATCCAGGAGGCCTACCAGATGCATTAGATGTTGTGGATTTCTCATAGGTTTGCACCCCAGCAATTTCACTGCTCAAGACCGCGATTTTCTTATCTGGCTGCCGATCGCAGGTCAACTCAATCACTTGACTGCTTCCCGATTGCATCGCTGCCAAAACCTGCTGGTACACTGCTTCAGTATCCTCTGCGGATTTTCGCTGCACCGATAGCGTCACAGGCGTATGCTTCAAACTCACATCAATAATAAACATGCAGAACTTAACAATTACGAAACTACCTTCCATTAGTATGTCATGCCTTAAATAGGTCATGCCCTACTGTTCCTGTGCGTCTGAGTCTCTCATGCGAAAACCTTTGTCAATGCTTGACTCCCAGGTTATTTGCCACATGCCTGACTCCTAGTCTCAATCCTGGAGACTCAGCCTTAAACATATCTAATTTAGTTAAGGTCATTAGTCACACTCATAATCAGGCAGTATAGTAAAGAAAAGTAACATTTACTCACAATTCCACCCTCATTTATTTTTATTGATTGGAATTGAGAGTGACGTTCTTCCTTGTAATCATCCTTAACGTTCTGGAGATTTCCTCTATGACCATAGCACTCGAGAGAAATCGCGACGAGCGGGGCATCTTCGATAGCATCGACGACTGGCTCAAACGCGATCGATTCGTCTTCATCGGGTGGTCTGGATTACTGTTATTCCCCTGCGCC
>Ga0105048_10001987_pt1 | contig 33120 bp, 27 predicted proteins | sample MAT05_FD_78382 | JGI IMG/M metagenome (GOLD analysis project Ga0105048, IMG submission 78382) | Freshwater microbial communities from Lake Fryxell liftoff mats and glacier meltwater in Antarctica - MAT-05 | ecosystem: Environmental > Aquatic > Freshwater > Ice > Liftoff microbial mat | place... | reverse complement strand
CGGCGAGGCGGCGGCTCATCGGTCCACAAAAGACATCGAGCCCCCTCTTGGGAGCTCGACCTAGCTGGATGCTTCGTGCCCAGAGACGGAATCGAACCGCCGACACGAGGATTTTCAATCCTCTGCTCTACCGACTGAGCTATCTGGGCTTTCCACACTTCCCGGGATTCTTGCGAATCCCCGAGGGCCTGGTGGGGGACCTGCCGCGGCTTTGGACCGCGAGGGGGCCAGCTCTTAGCTCAGGGGATCGGGGAGGCGCAAGGTGAGCAGGGCGGATTTTCGGGGGTGCCTTGGAACTCGGCTGAAACAGTCGTTGGTGTAAGCTGGGAGCCGATGAGCGAGAGCCTTTCTGCCGCGACCAAGAACCCTTACCTGGTCGAGGGTTACTTGCAGCAACTGCTGCAAAAATCGATCGCTGCTGGCGCCCGCGACATTCATTTGAAGGTGGGTCAGCCGCCCGGCGCGCGTGTGCGGGGGGACTTGGTGTTCTTTCGGCTCGAGCCGCTGACCGGCGCCAATACGGAGGCCGTGGCGCGGCATTTGATCGAAGAGGGCGCCGCCTGCAGCCTCGAGGATTTGCGCGAGTACGACACCTCGTACGAGGTGGAGGGGCTCGGGCGCTTTCGGGTCAACATCTATCGTCAGCGTTCGACTTTGGCGATCGTTCTGCGCGTCATCCCCGAAGAGGTGCCGTCGCTCGATCTGCTCGGGGCGCCTGCCGCTTGTAAGTTCTTGGCCGAGCGCGAGCGCGGGCTGGTCTTGTGCGTGGGCGCGGCCGGCAACGGCAAGAGCTCGACTTTGTCGGCCATGGTCGACCACATGAACCGCAACTTGGCGCGGCACATCATCACCATCGAGGATCCGATCGAGTTCGTGCATCGCGATCAGAAGTCGTCCGTCAGTCAGCGCGAGGTGGGGCACGACACCAAGAGTTTTGCCAGCGCCCTCCGCGCGGCGTTGCGCCAAGATCCGGATGTCATTCACGTCGGCGAAATTCGCGATCAAGAGACGATGAAGATCGCGTTGGAGGCTGCCGAAACGGGCCACTTGGTCTTGTCGACCTTGCACACGCCGGACGTCGGTCGGACGATGAATCGCGTGCTGAGCCTCATGGAGGGCGCTGGCGTCGATGTGCGCGAGCGGGTGGGGGACTCCTTGCAAGGCATCGTGGCGCAGCGGCTCTTGCCGCGCTCGGACGGGCAGGGCATGGCGCTAGCGGCCGAGGTGCTGATCGGCACCGGCAGTGTGAAAGAAAGTATACGGCGGCCGCAGGGCAATCCTTCGCTCAAGGATTTGATGACCGGCGGCGCCGACATGTACGGCATGCAGACCTTCGAAATGGCCATTCGCAGCCTGGCGCAGCGCGGCATCATCACGACCGAGGTGGCCAAGTCCTCCCTTTCCGGGTAGACCCCGGCCCGTCATGAACGCCCCCGTTTCTGCCGCAACGCTCGCTTCTTCCGCGCCTGCCGAAGGCGGCACGGTCCGTCACGATTGGACGCTCGCTCAGGCTCGTGTCCTGCACGATTTGCCGCTCTTCGAGCTCATCGACCGCGCGCGCCAGGTGCATCTGAGCTTGCACAACAAGGACGAAGTCCAGCTCTGCACGCTGCTCAGCGTGAAGACCGGTGGCTGCCCCGAAGATTGCGCCTACTGCCCGCAGTCGTCGCATCACCAGGCCGTCAAGGGCGAGGCCATGCTCAAGGTAGACGAGGTGCTCGAGGCGGCGCAGCGCGCCAAAGATGCTGGCGCGACCCGCTTTTGCATGGGCGCTGCTTGGCGTCAGGTCAAAGACGGTTCGGCGTTCGATCGCGTGCTGGACATGGTGCGCGGCGTGAAGGGCATGGGCATGGAGGCCTGCGTGACGCTGGGCATGTTGAACGAGGACCAGGCGCGTCGGCTGAAAGAGGCCGGTCTGGACGCGTACAATCACAACCTCGACACCTCGCGCGAGAACTACAAGTCGATCATCTCGACCCGTCAGTTCGACGACCGTCTGTCCACGCTGCGCAGCGTGCGTCAGGCTGGAATCACCGTCTGTTCGGGCGGCATCATCGGCATGGGCGAGAGCATTGACGACCGCTGCTCCATGCTGGTCGAGCTGTCGACGCTCGACCCCCAGCCCGAGAGCGTGCCCATCAATGCCCTGGTGCGTGTGCCCGGGACGCCGCTCGAGGCGTTGCCGCCCATCGAGCCCACGGAGCTGGTGCGCATGATCGCCTTGGCCCGCTTGATGATGCCCAGCACGCGCGTGCGCCTTTCGGCCGGTCGCTCGGAGCTGAACAAAGAAGCGCAGCTGCTCTGCCTCTACGCCGGCGCCAACAGCATCTTCTACGGCGACCGGTTGCTCACGACGCCCAACCCCGAAGAAAACGACGACGTCGATCTCATCGAAACCGCAGGCCTGCGCCCGCAGGCGCCCGCGCCTTCGGCCTGAGCCTGCTCTCGAGCCCCGTGTTCAACCACCGGTGTTTACACGGTGCGGCGCGTCCGACGTGCGCGGCCCAGGAGCCATGCGCCCAGCAGTAGCGCTGCTGCCCCAGGTGCCGATGACGGATCTCCGCTTCCTGCCGACAAGGAGCAGCCGCCTGCGCCGCCGCACACCGGGCTGAATCCGCGAGCAGGATCGCAACTGGAGCCAGTGGTCTCGCGAGCGACGGGGTACGCGCGGCAAATCGCTTCTTCGTCGTCGGGACTCAGGCTGCGCGGGGCGATCGAACCTGGCGCGTAGCCCGCGGTCATGGTCGCTTCCCAGTCGCTCGAGTGGTCCAGGCCCAGAAAATGCCCGGCTTCGTGCGTGGCAATGGACAACAGATCGTTGACGATCTCGCCGTCACCCAGAGTGAGGTCGATCTGATCGGAGTTGAACTCGACGTCGGCGTCGTACATGGCGCCCGTTTTCCAGTTGAAGCTCACGGTCGTCACAGCCAATGCGCTGGCGCGGATGGGCAAACCCGCTGGACTGCCGCCATCGTCGTAGGGCCAATCGCTGTCGCGGAAGAGCCAGATGTTGGCGTTTCCGGCTTTGGAATTGTACTCCTGCGCGTCGCAGGCGACGGTGCCATAGTTTTCCGCGCTCATGCTGAGCGCGTCGCCGTTGCAGCTGACCGCAAGCCAAGTCGACAAGGCTTCGTCCACGATGTCGCTCGTTTGCTCGGCCGTGATGTCCTGCTTCTTGGAACCGTCTGCCTGCACAGCGTAGGAAACGCACGAGCTGGGCCAGGACAGAGGCAAGCCGTTCGTGTCGCAACCCTCGATGTCGGGCGTGCAGCAGTCCTGGGGGTTGGCGTTGCACGAAACCGTATCGTCACAGGTCGTGGTGCGGCAAAAGGCCAGGGCCGAAGCTTGCAAGAGTAGCGTTGCGCAGGCAAGCGCGCAGGCAAGCGCGTGGCTCCGCGCCTTCACCGACCGGCCTGCCGCGCGGTTCGCTCCACCAGTGCTCGCGCTTCGGCCAGCGTCATCTGGTGCAAGCGTTGCACCGCGGCCTGTTTGCCGGCGCGCGGCATCACCAACTCTGGCAAGCCAGAACTCTTGAGCAGGCGCCGCCCCGCGCCCGTGCCCGACCACGAAAATTGACCCTGCGACATGCCGACGACGCGGCGCGTCCCCAGATCAGGCCCCGTCAGAAAGAGCAACACCGGTTGCCCCACGGGTAAGCGCGCTTCGCCGTGGACTTTTTGGGCCAGCTCGCCGACGCGACCACCAAAGGTCAGCACTTCGCTTTCCAGTTCGTCCTTCGGTCCAAGCCAACGCGCTTGGTGCACGAGCCGCGTGAAGGTGACGATGCGCTTCTGATCGCCGACCGCTTGCCACTCGGAGCGGTGGTCCACCGGCAAGGTCTCGACGACCAGCACGCTCCGTTCGACCAGCTCCTCGATGCCGACGGCCACGAGCGTGGTCGCTCGGGCCCGACTGGGCAGGGCGAGGCTCGCCCCCAATGCACCTATACCGCCAAGAAAGCTGCGCCGTAGCAAGGTCACGCCGGGAGCGTAGCACAGCTTGCCCAGGCCCTCGCGGTTGACCCGTCCTACGCTATAACTGCCCTCGCTGCCCGACATGGACCTCGCTTCATCGACGACCACTCCGTTTCGCGCGGACTCTCCGACCTTGGTCCACGAGATCAAGGACTACATGGCGCGCCATCAGGAGGCCGTCGGCCAACTGATCCGTGAGGGCGGCGACGAAGCTGGCGTGCAGGCGAGTGAACGCTGGGCGCGCGTCTTCGACGGCCTGTTGTCGGCGTTGTTCTGCGCCGTACGTTCACAGGTCGGCGACGACAAGACATGGAACACGATGGCGCTCGCTGCGGTCGGCAGCTTTGGGCGCGGCGGCTTCGGCTTCAAGAGCGATCTGGATGTTCGCATCCTTTGTAAGAGTCAGAAAAAGGCCGGCCAGATTGCCGAAGCATTTCTTTATCCGCTTTGGGACGCCGGCATCCAGGTGGGTCATCAGGTCGTGACCCAGTCGGTCATGATCTCTTTGGCCAAGAGCGATCTGGCGACGGCCACGACTTTGCTGGATTGGCGGCACTTGGTCGGCGACGCCAAGGGCAGCGCAGAGCTGCAAGACAAGGCGTTTTCCACGCTGTTTTCGCCGTCACACGTGCACGAGTTCCTGTCGCGGCTCGGCGAGCAAGCCGAGGAGCGTTGGAACCGGTTCGGTGACTCCGTCTATTTGCTCGAGCCCGACGTGAAGTTCGGTCAGGGGGGGCTGCGCGACTTGGACGTCGTGCATTGGACGGCGCTTTCGCGTTGGCGCGTGCGTTCGCTCAAGGGCCTCGTCAACATCGGCGTGCTGTTGCCGCGCGAGTACGAGCAGCTCGAAAAGGCCGCCATCTTCATTCGGCGCATCCGCAACGTGCTCCACTACAACACCAAGCGCCGCACCGAGCGTCTCGGCTTCGAACAGCAAGAGCTGGTCGCCGATCGCATGGGCTACGGTACGGGTGGTGCGGGCTGTGAGGCGCTGATGAGCGATTACTACCTGCACGCCCGCACCATCTCCAACGTGCGCGAACTCTTGTTGGCGCGCGCCGAACCGCCGCCCAAGAAGCGCCAAAAGGCCAAATCTCTCGGCAATGGCCTGCAGATTCTCGGTGATTCGGTGGCCATCGAGGATCCGGACCGCTTGCATTCGGAACCAGCTCTCGCGCTGCGGCTTTACTGGGAAGCGGTCCACCGCGACTTGCCGGTGTTTCGTTTGTCGCGCGACGCCATTTCGCGCGCGAGCACCAGCGACGAGTTCTGCGAGCGTCTGCGGGCGAGTGAAGAAGCAGCGCGCCTGTTTCGGCGACTCGTGCGCGTCGTGCGCAAGGTGCGGTTCAAGCGCAACTCGCTCCTGACCGAGCTCCACGACGTCGGGCTGCTCTTGGCCATGATCCCGGAGTTCAAGCCGGTGGTCGGGCGCGTGCACCACGACATCTATCACGTGTACACGGTCGACGCGCATTCGATTGCCGCCGTCGACCGCGTTCGCGCGCTCTGCCGCGGCGAGCTTTCGGCCGAACATCCCATCGCTTCGCGCCTGTGCGCCGAAGTGGCCCGGCCTCAAGTCTTGTTCATGGCCGCGCTCTTGCACGACATCGGCAAGGACATCGGAGGTCGCAAGCATTCGGAGCGCGGCGTCGATTTGGCGCGCGTCATTCTGCTCCGTTTGGGGGTAGCCGAGCACGACATCGTCGAGGTGCAGCACCTCGTGCTCAAGCACCTGCGCATGTACCACGTTGCCTCGCGTCGAGACATCGACGATCCGGCGACCATCGAGGCGTTCCGCGAAGAAGTGCACGGCCCCGAAGGCTTGAAAGAACTTTACCTACTTACCTTGTGCGACGTGGCGACGACGAGCCCGCAAGCGCTGACGAGCTGGAAGGAGCGCATGCTCGAAGAGCTGTACGTCAGCACTCTGCGCTCGTTCGACGGCATGCCGGCTCGCACCGAGCAGCGCGCCGAAAGCCTGCGCGAAGCGGCGCGCGCACTTTGCCCGGCGCCGGGCGAGAGCGCCTTTCTGGAGCATTACTTGACCGTGGTGCCCGAGCGCTACCTCTACGCCAACGAACCCGACGACATCGTCGCGCACAGCCGCTTGGCGCGGCAGTCGCAGACGCGTCGCTTCATGACGGCGCTCTTGACGCACGACGCTCCCTATTCGCAAGTCGGCTTCATCACCGACGACAAGCCGGGCGCTCTGGCCATGATCACGGCAGTGCTCGCCGCCAACCGTCTGCGCGTCGTCGGCGCCCAGCTCTACTCGTGGATCGACGAGCACGGCCGCAAGCGCGTCCTCGACTTGTTCTGGGTGCGCAGCGGCGACGATCCGCACCAGGTCGAATTGGCTTTGCCCAAGGTCGACAAGGACTTCGAGCGCCTGCTGGGCGGCGAAATCACCGCCGACTACCTGATCGAGAGCCGTCGGAGCTCCAGATTCAGCGAGCGCCCGGCGCCCGACGTGCCGACGACCATCAGCTTCGACAATCGCTCGGCCAAGGCGCACACCATCATCGAAGTGGCCGCGCACGATCGGCCCGGTCTGTTGTACCGCTTGGCCAAGACTCTGAATGGCGCAGGTCTCGAGGTCGCGCTCGCCAAGATCAACACCGAAGGCAACGCGGTGGCGGACGTTTTTTACGTGGTAGATCGCGAAGGCAACAAGCTGACCGAGACCAGCCAGGTGGAGGACCTTCACCATCGACTGCGCGAAGCGGCACAGAGGACGAGTTTGTGAGTCCGACCAAAGCGGCACAGAGGACGAGTTTGTGAGTGGAACGGAAGAGAGCAAAATGAGCACCAACCAAATGCGAGCACGAAGCTTCGAACTGACCCTGGGCGCGCTCCTGGCCCTGGGCGCCGTCGGCTGTGGTGGCTCGCAAAAGCAGCCCGAACAACCGCCGTTGCTCGAGCAAACCGACGAAAAGGTCGCCGCTCCCAGCAGCAAAAAGGTCCAAGCCGGCCTCGACGCCATCAAGGCCGAGAAGTTCGCCGAAGCCGAGACGCTGCTTGCCGAGGCCTCCAGGGAAACGCCCGAAGATCCGCAAGCCGCCTACTACTACGGCGTCGCGCTCGAAGGCGTCGGCAAAGGACCCGAAGCGGAGACATCGTACAAGCGCGCTCTCACCCTCGAGCCCAAGTTGACCGAGGCCAGCCAAAACCTCTCCGCTCTGTTGCTCGACGCCGAACGGCCCGCCGACTCTTTGGCTGTGGCGGACGCCGGCCTCAAGAACACGCCCGAAGATCCAGGTTTGCTCTCGAACCGCGCGCTCAGCCTCGACGCTCTCGAGTCGCCCGAAGCCATCCCCGCCTACGAGAAAGCTCTGGCCAAGAAGCCGGACGAGCCGTGGCTGCGTTACAACTACGCGGCCGTCCTTGCGCTGAACGAAAAGCCAGCGGAGGCCAAGAAGGAACTGGTCAAGGTCCCGCTCGACGACCCGCAACTCGCGGCTGGCGTGGCTCAGCTTTACGGGCAGCTCAAGGATTTCCCCGCCTGCGTGGCTGCTCTCGACAAGGCCATCGCCAAGAACAAGACGACGGATCTGTTGCTCCACCGTGGGGTCTGCAAGCACAGCGCAGGCGACGACGCGGGTGCAGGTGCCGACATCAAGGCAGCCGTCGACGCCGATCCGACCTCGGCTGCAGCCCACTACTATTACGGCAAGCACTTGGCCGGGGCGAAGAAGGCGGCCGAGGCAAAGACGCATTTGCAGAAGGCGGCCGAGCTGGGCAAAGGCACGCCCATCGGCGACAAGGCAGCGCAAGCGCTGGCCGAGCTATCGGGTCCCGCCAAGAAGAAGTGACTAGAGGATCACTTCCAGGATGCGATCGAGTTCGTCCAGGCTCGAGTACTGGATGGTGATGGCGCCCTTGCCTTCTTTGTCGGTCACTTCGCAGCGCGTGCCGAGGTGACGTTCAAGGCGCTTTTCCAGGTCGCGTACGCTGGCGCTCTTGCTCTTGCCGCCGCCAGCGGCAGAGCTGCCTTTCTTGCCGGGCTTGCTGCCGCGCACCAGCTCTTCGGTCTGGCGCACGCTGAGCCGGCCTTTGACGACCTTGTCGGCGAGCTCCGCCATGCGCGCGGGATCGTCGATGCCGAGCAGCGCGCGTCCGTGGCCTTCCGACAGCTCACCCATGACGACGCGCGTGCGCACGCTCTCCGGCAGGCGCAAGAGACGCAACGAGTTGGCGATGGTCGAGCGATCCTTGCCGACGCGCTCGGCCAGCTTTTCTTGCGTGTAGCCGTGCTCTTTGACCAAGCGATCGAGTGCTTCGGCCAGCTCGATCGGATCGAGATCTTCGCGCTGCACGTTCTCGATGATGGCTAGCTCGAAGGCCGTCTGTGACGAGACGTCGTGCACGACGACCATCACGTCTTTGAGACCCGCGCGCTGGCTGGCGCGCCAACGGCGCTCACCGGCGATCAGTTCGAACTGGTCGTTGCCCTTCTTGCGGACGACGAGCGGCTCGAGCAGGCCATGCTCTTTGATCGACTGCGCCAGTTCGTCGAGCTTGGCGCTGTCGAAGTGCTGCCGCGGCTGGCCCTTCTGCGGCACGATGCGCTCGAGCGGGCAGAGAAAGACGTTGCCGTCGCCGTAGTTGGGGGCCGGCTGGGCCTCGGGCGTCGCCTGCGGGCGCTGGGCGGGTGTGGCGGGCAAGAGGGCGTCGAGTCCGCGGCCCAGGCCTCGTTTGATCTGGTTCACCGAGCCTCCACGCGGCCGGGACCTTGCTGGGAGGCAAGCGCCCCGGGACCGTCGAGGATCTCGCGCGCCAAGGTGAGGTAGCTCTGCGCCCCTTTGCTCTGCACGTCGTAGAGCAGGGCGGGGATGCCGTGCGAGGGAGCCTCGCTGAGCCGCACGTTGCGCGGCACGATCGAATCGAACACGCGGAAGTGCTTGCGCACTTGTTCGGCGACCTGATGCGCCAAGTTGTTGCGACCGTCCCACATGGTCAGGACGATGCCTTCGACGGTGAGCCCAGGGTTCAAGCTGGCTTTGACGCGATCGACGGTGGCCATCAAGTACGTGATGCCCTCCAGCGCGTAGTACTCGGGCTGCAAGGGGATGATCAGCCGATCGGCCGCTCCAAGAACGTTGAGCGTCAAGACGCCCAGCGAGGGAGGGGAGTCGATGATGATGTACTCGTAGTGGGCGGCGTCGGCGGAGCGCAGCAATGCGCGCAGATGCGTGCCGCGGTCCTGATCGAACAGCTCGTACTCGACGGCGGTCAGATCTTGACTCGCGGGCGCCACGTCGAGCGTGGCGATGGGCGTACCGACAATGACTTCTTTGAGAGTCGCTTCACCAAGCAGCGCATCGTAGATGGTGCGGCTCGCCGTGCCGGGCATGACGCCCACGCCACTCGAGGCGTTGGCCTGCGGATCCATGTCGACCAACAGGGTGGGCCGTTCGGCAGCGGCGAGACTGGCAGCCAAATTCACGGCGGTCGTCGTCTTGCCGACGCCGCCTTTTTGATTCGCGACCGCGAAAATCGTGGGACCCTGAGACATGGGAGGGGCGCAGCCTAGTCACAGTTGTCAGAACTGCGCGACCCCTGGTGGGCCCCGGCCCGAGCGAGCGCGGTGAAGCCAGAACGAGCCTCACAATTTCCGGATGACGCTATCGAAGTGCGCTGCAGGCATGTCGAGAAGTTGGGTCATGAAGGTCTATGTCTTACTATGTGCGCAGATGTAGGTCTGGGTCGCACATATGCGTACCCGACCGGTCCGAACACCTGGAGACCACAGCCCCGAATGACGACGCCCCGCGGTTACAAGAGTTTTGCTGACTTCACGCGCGACGCGCTCCGCCCCGGCACGCGCGCCGGTTGGAGCATCGACGAGCTCGACATGCCCGACAACCGGCGCGATCTCGACTTCGACTTGGATCCGTTCGAGGCCGCATTGCGCGAAGCCGAAAAAGAAGACGGCGACGACTACGATTGATCCCCCGAGGAGGCCGTGCCGCCTGGTGTCGTCTCCTTCGACCTTTCTTGCTTTCCGCTTTGCTTACTCGCTCCTCCCGAGCACCCGACCCCCGCAGGCTGCCTCCTTCGGGGGTTCTCTTTTGTGCGCCGTTCGCCCTGTTTCCACTTCTTGACCGCCCCGCGCGTGCGTGCCATTCAGCGCTTCCCTTTTCCGGTGAGAGAGTCAGCTCAAATGCAGGTCAGCGTCGAAAAAATCAGCCCCGTTTTGGTCCAACTCAACGTCGAGATCGACGCTGCTCGCGTCACGAGCGAGTACGACAAGGCCTTCCAAACCGTCTCTCGAACCGCCCGGATCAAGGGCTTTCGTCAGGGTAAGGCGCCCAAGGACATCATCCGTCGTGTCTACGGTGCGCGCCTCGAGGCCGACCTAATCCAGCGCTTGGTCGACGAATCGTTCGCCCAAGCAGCTAGCGACAACAAGGTGCAGCCGGTGACGCAGCCTTCGGTCGAGCCCGACCGCCTCACCTCCGGCAAGGCCTTTTCTTACAGGGCCAGGGTCGAGATCCTGCCCGTGATCGAAAGCGTCGTGTACGAAGGCCTCGTCGCCAAGCGTCCTAGCGTCGCCGTGAGCGAAGAAGAACTCACCGCCGAGCTCGACGCCATCCGTCGTGCCAACTCCACGCTGCAGACCCCCGCCAAGGAGCGCGCGGCAAAGAAGGGCGACGTCGTGATCGTCGATCTGCGCGTGTCGGTAGAAGGTGAAGTCGTCGAAGGCGCTGGCACCACGGGCTTCACGGTCGAGCTCGGCCAGGGTCAGGTCTTTCAAGAGATCGAGACGGCGCTCGAGGGCGCAGCGCTGGGCGCCACGGTCGAGGCCAAGGTCGACATGCCCGCCGGCCATCAGCTCCCCAAGCTCGCTGGCAAGACGGCCACGTTCGCCATCGACGTCAAGGAGATGAAGGAGCGCATCCTGCCCGCAGCCGACGACGAGTTGGCCAAAGACCTGGGCGACTTCGAGACGCTCGCCGATCTCAAGGCCGACATCCAGAAGCAGCTCGAGCTCAAGAAGAAGGAATCCTCCGAGAACATGCTGGCGGAGCGCCTCGTGCAGGCCCTGGTCGAGGCGAACCCGATTCCGCTTCCGCCCAGCCTCGTCGAGCAGCAGATGAAGCTGAGCGAGCGCGAGATCCTCTACCGCGCAGCCATGCAGGGCCAGCGCATCACTGGTGTCGGCGACGCGCTCAAGCAGCAGATCAAAGAAGACAGCGAGACCAAGGTCCGCGCTGGCTTGGTCATGGCCGAGATCGCCAAGAAGGAAGCCATCCAGATCGGCAGCGAGCAGATCGAAGAGGGTCTCAAGGAACTCGCCGAGCAGACTGGCAAGAACGTCGCCAAGCTCCGCGCCGAGTACAGCGAACCCAAGAAGCGCGAGCAGCTCGTCGGCATGATCCTCGAGAACAAGGTGCTCGACATCATCGAGTCCAAGGCTCAGATCAGCGACGAGTGAACGCGGCCTGAACCAGCGCTTGGCAGACGCAGCGGCGCGCTGGGTGGCAGAGCAGAAGATCGGTCCCCTCGACGGGCCGATTTTTTGCATTTGGGGGGGCGCTCCGCTTGTGCATATCCCGAACTCTCGATTTGCTGGCGGAGCTTTGGCCCGGCCAACGTCGCGGGCTAGGCTCGGAACCAAGCAGTCGTATTGCCCCACCGGAGACCATGATGAAGCGTCCTGAGACACGTGCTGAAGCCCTCCATCTCCTCGAGAGTCGGAAGTCGTCCCTCCAAATCGAGTCGCAGAAGCAAGAGGATCGCCCCTACGGCGGCATCATCTACCCGCACGTGGTGGAGACCACGCATCGCGGCGAGCGCACCTGGGACATCTTCAGCCGCTTGCTCAAGGACCGCATCGTATTCCTGGGCAGTGCGGTCGACGACGATGTCGCCAACATCATCATCGCCCAGTTCCTGTTCTTGGAGAGCGAAGATCCCGACAAAGACATCCAGCTCTACATCAACTCGCCCGGCGGCGTGGTGACGGCGGGCCTCGCCATCTACGACACCATGCAGTACGTGCGCAGCCCCGTCAGCACCATCTGCATTGGCCAGGCAGCCAGCATGGGCGCGCTGCTCCTCGGCGCCGGCGAAAAGGGCCGACGCTACGCGCTGCCCCACTCGCGCATCATGATCCACCAGCCGCTCGGTGGCGCTCGCGGTCAGGCCACGGACATCGAAATCCAGGCTCGCGAAATCCGTCACATGAAGGACGTGATCACGGACATGCTCGTCGATGCCACGGGTAAGAATCGCGAAGAGATCGCCCGCGACATCGAGCGCGATTTCTACCTCGGCGCCGGCCAGGCCAAGGAGTACGGCTTGATTGACGAAATCTTCGACCGTAGCAAGGTCAAGATCGGCGCGGCCTGAGCCGCGGACTCCGTTCACGGGAACTCTCGCTGGGCGGGAGTTCCCGGTTAGTCTGGCTTCCGGAATCTTCGATGGCTCCGGAAGCACCCCTTCCTGAAATTGGTTACCCTGAGTGCGTGCCTGGCTGCCGGAATACCACGGCGCTAGGGACGACGTAGACCCCTAGCTCCCACAGGTGCTCCCTTGGATCGACGCCGCGAAGACTCGAACGGAAACTTGAGCTGCTCCTTCTGTGGAAAGTCACAGAAAGAAGTAAAGAAGCTCATTGCTGGGCCCACGGTCTACATCTGCGACGAGTGCATCGCGCTCTGCAACGACATCATCGCCGAAGAGGTCGAGAAGGACGAACCCGCTTCGGGTTCGGAGCCTCTGCCGAAGCCGGTCGAGATCAAGGCCATCCTGGACGACTACGTGGTCGGACAGGAGCGGGCCAAGAAGATCCTCTCGGTGGCGGTGCACAACCACTACAAGCGCATCGACAGCAAGATGAACGCGGACGACGTCGAGCTGGGCAAGAGCAACATCTTGCTGCTTGGACCGACCGGTAGCGGCAAGACGCTACTCGCCCAAACGTTGGCCAAGATCATCAAGGTCCCTTTCGCCATCGCCGACGCCACGACGTTGACGGAGGCCGGCTACGTCGGTGAGGACGTCGAGAACATCATCGTGCAGCTCTTGCAGAACGCTGACCACGACGTCGAGCGCGCGCAACGTGGTATCGTGTACATCGACGAAATCGACAAGGTGAGCCGCAAGAGCGACAACCCTTCGATCACCCGAGACGTGTCGGGCGAAGGCGTGCAGCAAGCGCTGCTCAAGATCATCGAAGGCACGGTCGCCAACGTGCCCCCCAAGGGCGGCCGCAAGCATCCGCAGCAGGATTTCCTGCAGGTGGACACTTCGAACATCCTGTTCATCTGCGGCGGCGCTTTCGTGGGTCTCGATCAGATCATCCAGCGTCGCATTGGTCAGTCGCGCCTCGGCTTTGGAGCCGAGGTGAAGAGCAAAAAAGACATGAAGCTGGGAGAATTGTTCGCGGCGGTACAGCCCGAAGACCTGCTGAAGTTCGGTCTCATTCCGGAGTTCATCGGTCGTTTGCCGGTCATCGCGACGCTCGAAGAGCTGAGCGAGGAAGCACTGGTCGACATCCTGACCACCCCCAAGAACAGCCTGGTCAAGCAATTCCAAAAGCTGTTCGACATGGACGGCGTAAAGCTCGAGTTTACCAAGGGCGCCCTGCGCGCCATCGCCCAGCGCGCCTTGGCTCGCGAGAGCGGCGCTCGTGGTCTGCGCGCCATCCTCGAGCACGCCATGCTCGACGTCATGTACGAAGTGCCCAGCAAAGAGGGCATCAAGAAGGTCGTAGTCAACGAGGAAGCCATCACCAAGGGCGAAAATCCGCTCATCGTGTACGAGAAGGAAGCGGGCGTCGGCTGAGCGCCGCGCCCCGGCCATACATGTTCTTCAAGAACGATTCGAACGAGGGCACTCGCCCTCCCATTCCAGCCCTTCCGCTTCGCGACATCATCGTCTTTCCCCACATGGTCTCGCAGCTGTTCGTCGGCCGCGAGAAGAGCATCCTCGCGCTCGACGAGGCCATGAACCGCGACAAAGAGATCTTTTTGGTCGCGCAGAAGAACGCGCGCACCAACGAACCGGGTCCAGAGGACATCTACGACGTCGGCACGATCGGTACGATCGTGCAGTTGCTGCGTCTGGCCGACGGTACCGTCAAGGTGTTGGTCGAGGGCCGTCAGCGCGCGCGCGTCAAGCGCTACACCAACACGCGCGAGTACTTCCTCGTCGAGCTCGAAGCGCTCGTGGAGAGCGACACGAACGACGTCGAAGTCGAGGCTCTGATGCGCAGCGTGCAGAGCACCTTCGAGATCTACGTCAAGCTGAACAAGAAGGTGGCGGCCGAGGTCGTGCTCAGCGTGCAGAGCATCGAAACCCCGGGCAAATTGGCGGACACGATCGCCGCCAATCTTCCGACCATCAAGCTGTCGGAGCGGCACGCGCTGCTCTCGATGATCGACGTGAAAGAACGCCTTGATCGCCTCTATCAGCTGATGCAGGCCGAGATCGAGATTCTCCAGGTGGAGAAGAAGATTCGTTCGCGCGTCAAGAAGCAGATGGAGCGCACGCAGAAGGAATACTACCTGAATGAGCAAATGCAGGCCATTCAGAAGGAACTGGGTGGAGGCGAGCGCGACGAGTTCAAGAACGAGCTGAGCGAAATCGACGATGCTTTGCGCAAAAAGGCGCTGAGCGCCGAGGCGCGGCAGAAAGTGGAAAAGGAGCTGAAGAAGCTCAAGATGATGCACCCGACGAGCGCCGAGGCGACCGTGGTGCGCAACTACGTCGACTGGATCGTCGGTTTACCTTGGGGCGAAGCCAGCGAAGAGACGTTCGACGTCGCGCTGGCCGAGAGCATCTTGGACGAAGACCATTTCGGTCTCGAAAAGCCGAAGGAGCGCATCGTCGAATACCTGGCGGTGCAGGCACTGACCGGCGAGTTGAAGAGCCCCATCCTTTGCTTCGTCGGACCGCCCGGCGTCGGCAAGACCAGCATCGCGCGGTCCATTGCGCGCGCCACGGGCCGTAAATTCGTCCGCCTCTCACTGGGCGGCGTGCGGGACGAGGCCGAGATTCGTGGTCATCGACGCACGTACATCGGAGCAATGCCCGGAAAATTGATTCAGAGTTTGAAGAAGACCGGCACGCAAAACCCCGTGTTTTTGCTCGACGAAATCGACAAGATGAGTGCGGACTTTCGCGGCGATCCCGCCTCTGCGCTGCTCGAGGTGCTCGACCCCGAGCAGAACAAGACGTTCAACGATCACTACCTCGACATCGACTACGATCTGTCGGACGTGATGTTCATCACCACGGCCAATAGCCTGAGTGGCATCCCCATGCCCCTGCGCGACCGCATGGAGATCATCGAGCTGTCGAGCTACACGGAGCTCGAGAAGTTGTCGATCGCCAAGAACTATTTGCTGCCCCGCGGCAAGAAGGAGTGTGGTCTGTCCGACGTGCCGCTCGAGGTGACCGACGGCGCCCTGCGCGAGGTCATCCAGCACTACACGCGCGAAGCCGGCGTGCGCTCGCTCGAACGTCAAATTGGCGCGCTGCTTCGCAAGGTCGCGCTGGGCATCGTCAAGAAGTACGGCGCACCCGTCATACTGGAAACCGCATCGCAGCTGGCCGACGCTCCCGTCGACCCCGTGGTGCTCGACGACTCAGCGCCCGAGGACGTCGTGCTGGCCGATTCGTCTCCCGAGGAGCGTCAGCGCGCCAAGAGGAAGCCCCTGCGCCGTATGCCCGAGGTGACCGAACCGATCGTGGTCGGCGAAGCGGAGGTGACGGAGTTGCTCGGCATTCACAAGTACCGCGATAACAAGAACACGGAGCCCGATTTGATCGGTCTCACGCATGGCCTGAGCGTGTCGGACTACGGCGGCGACACACTCGACTGCGAAGTGAGCGTCGTCTCCGGCAAGGGCAAACTGGTCATCACCGGCCTGCTCGAGAAGGGCATGGAAGAGAGCGCGCAAGCGGCCCTCAGCTACATTCGCTCGCGAGCGCCGCTCCTGGGTCTGGCCGCGGATTTCTACCAAGCGCTCGACATTCACGTGCATTTTCCCGACTTCGTCCGCAAGGATGGTCCCAGTGCCGGCGTGACCATGGCGACGAGTATCGCTTCGGCCCTGACGCGCATTCCCGTGCGTCACGACATCTGCATGACCGGCGAGATCACGTTGCGCGGCCGCGTCATGCCGATCGGCGGCCTCAAGGAGAAGCTCCTGGCGGCCCGTCGCAACGGCATGAAGACTGTGCTCGTGCCGCGCGAAAACAAGAAGGATCTGAGCGAAGTGCCCGAGCAAGTTCGGAATGCGCTCCGCATCGTCTTGGTCGAGCACATGGACGAGGTGCTGCGGGAAGCTCTGCTCGTCGAAAATCCCGAGGCGTTCCTGAAAGGACCGCTGCCCCAGGTTTCGGCCACGCCCCCGGCTGTCGAGTACCGAGAGGTCGTCGGCGGCAACCCGAGTGACGACGATTCGAGCGCTCACAATGCGCCGCCGCATTCAGCCAACCTGCCGAGTCTGGCGGACGAGCGCCCGCCCGCCTGAGGAGGACGAGGTTGGGGCTTGCGCCGGCTCCGGGCTGCCGCTAACTCTCCGCCCCCCGGGCGCATAGCTCAGTTGGTAGAGCACGGCCCTTACAAGGCTGGGGTCGGCAGTTCGAGCCTGTCTGCGCCCACCGGGTTTTCCTCATCGGCTCTTGCCAGAGGAGGAGACAATTGGATTTCGTCTCGGCTCTTGCCGAACCGAGAGAGAATCGGAAAGGATGCCTACGTTTCGGCTGTGGCGATCTGCCACGAGGGCGCCCCAAGACGTAGGCAGGGCGCCTTCCTGAGGGCTAGTTTGCTCTTTCTCGAAGAAAAATTCTGGTCTCGATCGAGTGAAGTCGCGCGCGCGGACCGGCCGGATGGCGCACGGTGGCCGTGACGAAATTCCTCGCAGATTTAGCCACTTATCTATGTGTGCCGCTCGAGCCACAGGTCGAGAAAAGCGCCCGAACTCGGCCCAGTCGGCCCGTGATCGAGCCGACTGGGGCAATATGTCTCCTTACAGACTTGGCAAGTTTGCGGTTAACGTACTCAAAGCTGGGGCCGCCTAGCTCCAAAGGAGTCGCCATGGTCAACGCACAAGCACAGAAGCTGACGCTGGTTCCAGTCGTCGCAAACCGAGCCGCCGAAAACCTCGAGGTACCCGAATCGGGTACGCGCCTGTCGCCCCGCGCCGCGGCCAACCTAATCCCGCATCACGCCGTCGGCCACACCAGCCGGCTGAGGCGCGAGTCCTTCCTGCAAGGGGACTGGATGATTGTCGACGTCGAACGTCGCGGCACCGAGCTCCGCGTTCTTCTGCGCGGCGCTGCCGTCGTGCTCAGCGCTCGCGAGCGTGAGGTTCTGCAGGCAGTCCTCGAGGGCGTTCCCGACCGCACCGTTTCGCAGCAGCTCGGCATCACGCGCCAGTGCGTCTGCGGTCACCTGGGCAACGCCTTGGGCAAGGTGGGCACGACTTCGCGCTTCACCGCGCTGCAGGTCTGGCGCCTGTTGCGCGAGGTCGAGCGGGGTCGCGGTGGCCGCGCGCAGATCGCCGAGGTTGGCTATGGCGACGAGTCGCTCGTCAGCCTGCGTTGCCTCGTGCCGCCCCGTCCAGAAATCGAGGTGCGCTTGTCGTCGGCCGAGACGCAGGTCTCGTGGCTCGTCTGCGACGGGCTGTCGAATCGTGAGATCGCTCTTGCGCGTGGGAGTGCCGAGCGCACCGTGGCCAACCAGGTCGCAGCCATCTTCAGTAAGCTCGACACCAGCCGGCGCTTCGACGTCGCGCAGTTCTTGCTCGGGCTGAGGTGATCTACTGGCTGTGATGGGATGCTGACCGCGTCCCCACGAATTGCGCTAGAGGCGCCCCCCTTACCGGGGGCGCGCTTCATTTTGCGGCGTGACGGGCTGCGACACGCGTCTTGAGCTTCATGGCCGTGCTGGTGCTCGACGGGATCGGCGGCTTCGACCCCGGGCGAGTCACGCGCGTCTCGACCAGTAGGTTCATCGTCAAGCTCGAATCGACGCTGAGCTTGGCCAAGTCGATCACCAGCATGCCTTGACCCGTACCGGACAAACGCACCAGTTCGACAGTCACGCCTGGGGGCAGGTGCTCGGTGAGCATGCGCTGACTCGGCGCGGCTTGGGAGACCTCGACCCGCAGCGAAAGCACCGAGCCAGCCATGCGGATCAGAACGAACGTGCTGGTCTGCGTAGCCTCGACGCCTTCGGCGACGATTTTTTCTTCACTCGTCCACCGCGCCCCCTGCCCCACGGCTTCCGCCGGAAGGGGCAAGAAGGCATTCGACATGCTGTCGCCAAGAGTTTGGAGGAAGGCGGCCGCTTCGGGGGTGGGCGCCACGGGCAGGACCACTTCGGCGTTCGTTTGATCGCCGCGCGCGCCCCATGAATCCGTGAGTATGAGTCCCTCGAGTGCGCCGAATTGAGCCTGGAGACGGGCCAGATCCTCGGATCCCAGCCCCTGCGAAGTCGGCACGAAGCGATCGAAATGTGCGGAACGACGCGAGCGGCTCTCGACCGGCGCGCCGAGCGTCAGCGTGCCCGTCACGTCGAACTGCATGGCAGCCGAGCCGGGCATGCGCTTGCCCGCGACGCGGAGCGTCGGTTCGATGTTCATCTGGATGGAGAACGCTTGTGGCGCGCCGGCCGCGAGCGCGTAGCGCAGCTCGTGCAGAGTGCCGCTGCCGGCTGACTCGAGTTTCACTTCGGCGCGATTCGGTCGACTGAGTGGCAGGACGAACGGCAGGGCGGGGTCGTGGGGCAGGCCGGACGGGGCGGGCGGGACCGCAGCGACCGGGGGGGGAGCCGGCGCTGCGCTCTGCTGGGTAGCTGCGCTCTGCTGCGGAGCTGCGCTCGCGGGCGTCGGTGCCGGATCGCGGTCGCAACCGAGGACGCTCACCCAGCTCGTGGCGAGCAGGACGATGCAGGCTCGCCGAGTTCTTGGGCGCTGCCCCTCGGTCCCGGCCCAAAATCGCATCACCGACACGGTAATGGCGCGTCCGTTGCGACTCAAGCGAGCCGGACGAGTCGATCTTGGACCCGAAGGGCTTCGGTGTAGGCTCCGCCGGACATGGCTCTCGTCTCCCCCAGCATCGAAGCGCTCCGACCCTACCAGGGCGGCAAACCGATCGAGGAACTCGCTCGCGAACGCCACCTGTCGGACATCGTGAAGTTGGCTTCCAACGAGAATCCGCTCGGTCCCAGCCCGCGCGCCGTCGAAGCCGCGCACGCCGCGCTCGCTCAGGTCCAGCGTTACCCCGACGGAGCTGCGCAGCGGTTGCGCCAAGCCATTGCCGATTTCCACGGCGTCGATTCGAGCGAAGTCGTGCATGGCAACGGCTCCAACGAACTCATCGAGTTGATCGTGCGCACATTCACGGTCCCGGGGGACGAAATCGTCTTCGGGCAGCCGTCGTTCAGCATGTATCCGGTCGTGGCCATGGCCCAAAACGTCACGTTCACGCGCGTGCCCACGACCAACGATCTCGTGCACGATTTGCAGGCGATGGCCCGCGTCGTGTGTCCGCGCACCAAGGTCGTCTTGATCGACAACCCGAACAACCCGACTGGCACCTACGTACCGCGCGCTGCACTCGAAGAGTTCTTGCAAGCGGTGCCGCGCGAAACGATCGTCGTGCTCGACGAAGCCTACTTCGAATACGCCTCGGCGCCTGATTACCCGAACGGCCTCTTGCTGCGACACTTGCACCCGCGCATCGTCGTCTTGCGCACCTTCTCCAAGGCGTACGGCCTAGCGGGGCTACGCGTGGGTTACGGCATCGGTGCACCCGAGTTGATGGGCTATCTCGATCGCTTGCGCGCGCCGTTCAACGTCGGTGTTCCGAGCCAAGAAGCCGCCATTGCCGCGCTCTCGGACTCCGAGCACCTGAACCGCACGGTGGCTTCGAACGAAGAACAACGCGCCCGTCTGTTCGAACGGCTCGGGGCGCTTTGCGCGCGCGTCTACCCGAGCCAAGCCAACTTCATCCTGGTCGACTTCGGTCGGGACGCCGCCGAGATCGACGAAGGCTTGCTGAGCCGCGGCGTGATCGTGCGGCGCATTCCGGGCCTCGACACCTGCTTGCGCGTCACCGTCGGCACCGAACGAGAGAACGATCGCTTTCTCGAAGCACTCCGCGAGGCGCTGTCGTGAAGCGAGCGATCGGTCGGTTGCTGGGCGTGCTCTGTCTCGCGCCTTGCTTGCTGAGCGCTTGTGCGGCTCCGCCCGAACGCATCTTGCAGACGGCGGCGGGCCGGCGTGCGCCGGAGGCGGAGGTGGACGGTGACCCCTGGCGGCTGCTTCCGGGTGGCGCTGTCGCCTGGGCGCATTTCGACGCTCAGGCGCTGGCCCGGGCGTCGTTCGGCGCCGAGGCGAACCAGTTGTTCGTCAGCCACTTGCCGCTTTCGGGCGGCAAAGACTTCGATCTGGGTCGCGACGTAGACGAGATGATGCTCGGGGTCTACGCGACGGCTGGCGCCGACGTGGCTGCGGTCGCACGCGGGCGCTTCGACCCGGCACGCATCGCCCAGGCCATCGCTCAGAACCCCAAGACGCAGACGGGACAACCAATCCAAACCAACCCGTTTGCCGGTCAGGTCATGTACGTGTCCGATGGTTGGGCGATGGTGCCCGTCACGTCCAAGACTCTCGTGTTCGGCACGGAGATCGGCGTGCGTCGCGTGCTCGAACGTATCGAAGTGAGTCGACTGAATCGTGTGTTGCCCGCCTGGTACGAGCAGATGCTGAGCGAAAAGGCCGCAACTCTCGCCATCGGTATCGATTTGGACGCGCAACCCGTGCCTTCGGTGGTGCGGACGCGGCTGGTTTTTTTGCAAGGGCTGCGCGCCGGTCGCTTGCTTGGCAATTTCGCCGAACCCGGCCTCAATCTGGCAGGGACGCTCAGCTACGACAGCCCGCAGTCCGCTCAAAGAGCGGCCGTCGCACTGGAAGCCCAAGCGGATGCATTGCGCCGCGCGGAACTCCTCTTGGCGCTCCTCAAGATGCCACGCCCGTTGCGGCGTCTCGAAGCGCGCGCCACCGGCAAGGACACGCAAGTAGTCGTCGAAGTCGACGGACGCGCGATTGCGGCCGTACTCACCCGCACCGACGAAGTTCTCCAGCAGCTCGAGCTGGAGGCGCCGCCCGCAGCCGCGACGACCGCCGCGCCAGCGACGCCATGAGGAGTGCCCGATGGTCGCGCAGCTAATCGTGCACCCCCAAACGGGGCCCTTGACAGGCAGCGTTCCGCTGCCGGCCGACGAACAGATCTTGCTCCCACGACTCGCCCTCGGCGTGCTGTCGCGGGGCCGAAGCACGTACCTCGGCGCCGCTGGTGGCCGCGCCGTAAGAATCTTTCTGGAGGCGCTGGCGCGCTTCGGGGTCGTCAGCGAAATCGAAGGCGATCGAGTCGTCGTTCAAGGCACTGGCATCGCAGGTCTTTCCGAGTCGAGCGAAGCCCTCGACTTGCGAGGTGAGGCCCAAGCAGCCGCGCTACTGATCGGTCTCGTGGCTGCGCGCCCGTTCGAAACCGAGCTCTATGTCGACGATGTGGTGCTCGACACGCTGGGCCCCGTACTCACCAGCCTCGGTTTGGCGGAGAGCGGTAGCGAACCAGGCGCGCGCCGCCTGCTGTTGCGCGGCACGGGCGCGCGCCCGGAAGGCCTCGAGTTGGTGACGAGCGGGCTCTTCCCTTGGGTCAAGCAGGCGCTGCTCTTGCTCGGCTTGCGCGCATCGGGTCCGACCTTGATCGAGGAGCAGTTGGCTTCGGCCGATCATCTGGAGCGAGCCTTGCTCCGTGTGCGAGCACCCTTCGAGGTCGTAGGCTCGCAAATCCTGCTGCATCCGCCGCGTGACGAAGACGCTCTGGCTCCGTCCACCTGGGAAGCCGTCGGCTCGATGGACCTGGTCGCGTATTTGGGTGCTGCTGCTTGTCTCGTCCCCGGCAGCCGCGTCGAAGCGCGCGGCGTCGGCACGAACCCGACACGCTCGGGTTTTCTGACTCTGGCGCGCTTGCTTGGCGGACAGACCGGATTTTCGCCGCAAGGCGACGCGCAAGGTGAGCCCTTCGGCAACATCTGGTTCGGTGGATCGAAGCTGCGTCCGGCGGATTTGGCAGGCGAGCAGATGGTGCGCCTCGGCGACGGCGCGTTGCCTCTGTCGGTATTGCTCGGGCAAGCCGAGGGCACCTCGAGTTTGACCGATTTGGTGTCCTCCGGGCGATCGAGCGATGCCCGCGTGTTTCAACGTCTGGGCGGCTACCTCATGAACGCGGGGGTTCGGGTCCAGCCGAGCGACATCGGGCTCGCGCTCGAGGGGCGCCGTGGGCAGCGATTTCGGGCGCTCGAAGTAACGACGGGGGGCGATCCGCGACTCGGCTTGCTCGGCTCCGTGCTCGGGTTGTTCGCCGACGGTCCAAGCGTCATCGACGACGTCGATTGCTTGCGCGACATTTTCCCGCGCTGGGTCGGGACCCTGCGCGCGCTTGGCGCTACAATCGAAGTCAGAACGACGTGAACAAGATCGAACGAAGTCGTCCCGTCGTCGCCATCGACGGCCCAGCTGGCGCAGGCAAGAGCACGGTCACGCGCCAAGTGGCGGACCAGCTCGGCTACACGCGCGTCGACACGGGTGCGCTCTATCGCGCCGTGGCTTGGCTTGCGCTCGATCGAGGAGTCGGGCTCGGAGACTCGGACGCCATCGCCGCGGTCGCTCGCGAGCTGGCGCAGCCGGGCGCCATTGCCATGGGTCCGGGCTTGGATGGCACGCGCATCGTCGTATTCGGGCGGGACGTTTCCGCAGCCATTCGCGATCAAGCCGTAGGTTTGGCCGCTAGCCAGACGTCACAGCTGCCGGAGGTGCGCGAGGCGCTCCTCGCCATGCAGCGTGCACTCGGCCGCGACGGGGGCGTCGTGCTCGAAGGGCGCGACATCGGCTCGGTCGTCTTCCCGGATGCGGAAGCCAAGTTCTTTCTCACGGCCTCGAGCCAGGTGCGGGCCGAGCGTCGGCGCGCCGAACTCGACAAGTCGGGTACGGCTCCGTCGCTCGAGCAGGTGAAAAGCGAAGTCGAAGAGCGCGATCGGCGCGACTCGATGCGAGCGGTGGCCCCGTTGATCTGCGCGCCGGATGCCGTGCTCGTCGATTCGTCCGAACTCGGCATCGACGAGGTCGTCGCGCGCATCGTCGCTCACGTCCAAGGCGTGGCCCGCGGACTCGCCGGACGCCCCGTCGATTGAACAGCAACCGATTGATCCATTGTCGTTCGAAACGCAGTCGATCGACGCATTGGCCGTGCGCGCTGGGGCTCTTGGTCCTGGGGATCACTCTCGGGCCGGGTTGCGTCGGCAACAACGAACCGCCGGCGATGCCACGTCCCGAGGAACGCGCTCCCGTCAGCTATTTGCCGCGCGATCTCGATGTCGCGCTCACTCTCGATCTAGCGCGCCTTCGCCAAAATTTACCCCCAGGGGCGACCGAACGTTTGCTCGCGCAAGGCACGTTCGGTGGCGACGAGCCGACTGCCCAGACTCTCGGGCGCGCGCTCGAACGCGCCCAGCGCATTTGGATCGCCTTTCGACCGAGCGCGAAGCTGACGGCGCTCGACAGCGTGGTCGTCCTCGAGGGTGACTTCGGCGGCGCACCGAGCGAAGCGCGGCTGTCCGCTTTTCTCCCCGGCCGCGACTTGGGCGCCGGGCTCAGTGTGTTCGAGGCCAAAAAGGTGAGTAGCCGAGCATCGGTGGCGCGCCTCTACTCGTGGAACGAACGCCTTTGGATCGCCGCTAGCACCGCAGAGATCGATGCTGTCGAGCGGACCGTGGAGCTCGGGGCGAGCGAGAGCGGACTCATTCCGCCTTCGCGCGGTGTCTTGGCGCTGGCTCTGCGCGTTGGCCCCTTCCGTGAGCGCATGCGCGACGACTCGCCGCGCGGCGCGGCATTTCTCGAGCGAGCTACCGTGCTCGAATTGTCGGGTGACCTCGCGGCCGAAGGGCTGCGCGTGCGCGCGGATCTCGAGTTCGAAACCCCGGAGGCCGCCCAAACCGCCCAGCGCGCGCTCGGCCTCCTGCTCGAACTCCTCGCCGAGGGCTCGCCCGGGCTATTCGCCGGCTCGCCCCAGAGCGAAATCGTCGAGCGGACGCTGACCGTGGAGCTCAAAATCGCGCCCGAACGGCTCTTGGCTTGGCTCCAGGGGAGCTGACGGGGCCGAGGTGCGCCGGACGTGCGCGGAGCGCGACCACTCGGCGACGGCTCGTGCTAAGGGGCGAATCCTCGATGGACGAACGACCCGGTCTGGCTTCGCGCGTAGTGTTCATCGGCCTAGCCGTGAGCTTGGCGCTCGCGCTCGGCGTCGCCTTCTACATCTACGTGCGGTACGTGCGCTACGAGCCCGTCGCCGCATTGCACGTGCCTGCCGAGTTCGACACCGTCGTGCACGTCAGCGTGCAGCAAGCGGTCGTCTACGAACCATTCAGGAAGCACCTGCTTCACCTGTTCGAGGCCGGCCGGCGAGGGCCCGAGTCGCGCCTCTTGCACCTCGAACGCAAGACCACGCTCGAACTTGGCGTCGACAGCCGCGAAGCGGCCTTTGGCTTCGGCCCCGAGGGCCGCTGGGTCATCGCTATGGGGGGGCTGTTTCGTCGCCAAGCCGTCGTCGCGGGTGCGCAGCGCATGTTGAAGGACGAGGGTATCCCATCGATCTTGCTCGAAGCTCCCGAGCGGCTGCGTGTCGCCTCGGGCGCCGAGTTCGCCGTGGCCGAAGATGGAACCCTGCTCTTGGCCCAGTCCGCGTCTATCCTGACCCAGGCGCTCGGAGCTTCCGCGCCTCAGCGACCTCTCGCGCAGCGCGGCACGCTGGGCTCGCTCGTCGCATCGCGACCGGGCGGGTGGCCAGTGGGTGGGGGCCGCCGGGTTCTCGGCGTACGCGTCCAACTGCGGGCCGCCGACGGCCGCTTCCCGTACGAGGCCCATTTCGAGATCGACGGGGCAGGGTGGGAGCAGCCCCTCGACGTTTTCGAGCAGACCTCCGACGGGCCCTGGGCGCTGCCCGCCACGCTCGGGGGCGCCCGATCGACCCCCGCAGGGCCCCAAGCCTTCGTCGTGAGCGGGGAGCTCGACCGCGCGGGACTCGAGGTCGTGGTGGCTCGACTTGCCTTCTTCGTGCGCCAGCGACTGGCGCTCCCCAAGTGAGCGTGCCCCCTCGCGTCCCCCGCGCTTTAGGCCCGTCCTTCGGCCGCGCGGCCTGATTTGACGCTTCCCCCGTGTTGCGCTAGCCCCACGTCCCCCCGGAGGCGTTTCGCGAGGGTTTTTTCCGTGCTGCCACACCGCCTCGTTCCGGGTCTCTCTCACCCCTCGTGCGCAACACGCGTTACTCTATGACTCAAACACAACAGGTCGCGACTTCTTCTTCTTCTTCGAGCTTCGCCCAGCTCTTCGAATCCTCTCAAGCGACCAGCCACGAGCACGAGCTCGGTGGCGAAGGGCAAATCGTCACTGGCGTGATCATTCGCGTCAATCGTGACTTCGTGATCGTCGACATCGGCGGCAAGTCAGAAGGCGTTCTCAGCAAGAACGAGTTCATGGACGCCGCAGGCGCCATCGAAATCAAGGTCGGCGACAAGGTCGACGTATTCATCGAGAGCCGCGAGAGCGATGAAGGTCTCATCTCCTTGTCCAAGGAGAAGGCCGACAAGATGAAGGTGTGGGACGAGATCTCCAGCGCCTGCGAGCGCGACGAGATCATCGAAGGCAGCATCAGCCAGCGCGTGAAGGGCGGCCTTTCGGTCACCATCCGTGGCGGCGTAAAAGCCTTCTTGCCGGGCAGCCAGGTTGACCTACGCCCGATCCGCAACCTCGACAAGCTCATCGGGCAGACCTTCGAGTTCCGAGTCATCAAGTTCAACAAGAAGCGCGGCAACATCGTGCTTTCTCGCCGCGTGCTGCTCGAGAAGGAGCGCGACAGCCTCAAGGCTCAGACGCTCGAGAGCCTGCAAGAGGGTCAAGTGCTCAAGGGCACCATCAAAAACCTCACCGAGTACGGCGCATTCGTCGACCTGGGCGGCATCGATGGTCTGCTGCACATCACCGACATGTCCTGGGGTCGCGTCAATCACCCCAGCGAAGTGTTCAGCGTGGGCGACGAGGTCACGGTCAAGGTGCTCAAGTACAACGCCGAGACCGAGCGCGTCAGCCTGGGCATGAAGCAAACTCAGGAAGATCCTTGGAGCCATGCAGCCGAGGCTTACCCGGTTGGCAAGCTCGTCGAGGGCAAGGTCATGAGCCTCACCGACTACGGCGCGTTCGTAGAGCTGGAGCCGGGCGTCGAGGGTCTGATTCACGTCTCGGAGATGAGCTGGACCAAGAAGGTCAAGCATCCCTCCAAGGTGCTGGAGATCGGCAAAGAGGTGGCTTGCCAGGTGCTCGAGGTCGACTCGGCCAGCAAGCGCATCAGCCTGGGCATGAAGCAGCTCGAGCCCGATCCCTGGAGCGTGTTCACCGACAACTACAAGCCGGGCGACCGTATCTCCGGCAAGGTTCGCTCCATCACCGACTACGGCGTCTTCGTCGGCATCGAAGATGGCGTGGATGGAATGGTCCACAAGACCGACCTCAGCTGGACGGTCAAGATCAACAACCCCGCCGACGTCTACCAGAAGGGGGACGACGTCGAGGCCATCATCTTGTCGATCAACCACGACGAGAAGAAGGTCAGCCTGGGCGTTCGTCAGTTGTACGACGATCCCTGGGGCGACCTGCTGCAGCTCTACAAGCCGGGCACCGTCGTCGAAGACGTCCTGGTTTTGGCCTCGACCGACTACGGCGCATTCGTCCGCATCAAGGACGGCATCGAGTCGATCATTCCGTCGAACGAGATCCCCGCTGGCACCACCCTCAAGGCTGGTGACAAGGTGCGCGCCGAAGTGGCCAACATCGACACGATGGATCGTCGTCTGACCATGACGATGCTGAACCCCGGTGACAGCCCCGCAGCGGAGCAGATCCAGGTGCTCAAGCGTGAGTCCTCTGGTAAGGGCGCGACGCTAGGCGATCTCTTCAAGGAGAAGCTGTCCGGCATCCAGGTCGGCGGCGACAACAACGAGAGCTGATTCCTTTTCACCGAGGAATTCGAGAAGGGGCGTGGACCGCGAGGTTCGCACCCCTTTCGTTTTCAGCCACAGGCGAAAGGCAATTCGGCGTAGCCGCATTCGCGCCACCGAAATGCGACACAGCGGGGACCCAGTAGCTCGATTGTGCGTTAGTGTCCGCGCGCCATGGATATCTTGGACATCGAGCCTCAGCACGAAAGCGGTGGCTGGACTCGGAGTCGCATCATCTTTCTCTCGGTTTCCGGCGTCCTGCTCGTGGCACTATGCATCGCCGTACGCGAGGTGTTGTTGCCCTTCGTGCTCGGACTCACGATCGCCTACGTTCTCATGCCGCTTGTCGTCGCGGGTGAGCAACGTCTGCGCTTGCCGCGAGCTGTCTCGATCGTTGGCGTCTACTTCTTCGTCTTCGGCAGCCTGTTCTTGGCAGCCTGGGGACTTGGACCGCGCGTCTACCAAGAGACAGTGCGCGTGGCGCGCGACGTACCGGGGCTCGTGCGCGGCGCCGCCGAACGGCATGGCCCGCAGATCGAAGCTTGGGTGAAGGCCTACCGCGAAGGCCCCACGCAGAAGCCCAAACTGCGAGAGAACAAGCCGGCCATCACCATTCGCGCAGCTGAAGACGGCTCCGAAGTCGTCACCATTGGCTCGGGACTGAACATCGTCGAAGAAGCGCCGGGGCACTGGCGCGTGGGCCCCCGCGATGAAAAGGCAGCTGCGGGCTTCCAGGTCTCGGAACTGGTGGATCAGGGCATCGAACATTTCGTTCGCTACGTCGAGTTGAACGTCTTGGTCGTGCTGCAGCTCGGCCGCGCCATAGTCAGCGGCGTCGCTCGTTCCATCTTCCTGACCTTCATGATCCTGATGGTCGGCGGCTACATCATGTACACGCGCGAGAACATCCTCGCTTTCTTCCGCTCGCTCGTGCCGCCGCGTCATCGGCCCGGGTGGCAGCACCTGCTTTCGCGCGTGGACCGTGGCCTGTCGGGCGTGGTGCGCGGACAGCTCTTGATCTGCATCGTCAACGGCGTGCTCTCGGCCATCGGCTTCTGGATCTTCGGCCTCAAGTACTGGCCCATCCTGGCACTGCTGGCCGCCGCGCTCAGCATCATTCCGATCTTCGGAGCCATCCTGAGCAGCGTGCCAGCCGTGTTCGTCGGCTTGACGCAAGATGTTTTCACGGCCGTCTGGGTGTTGGTTTGGATTTTGGGAATCCACCAGGTCGAGGCCAATTTGCTCAATCCAAAAATCATCGGCGTGTCGGCTAAAATCCACCCGGTGCTCGTGGTTTTCTCGCTCCTCGTGGGGGAGCACTATTTCGGCCTGTGGGGCGCCCTGTTCGCCGTCCCCGTGTTGTCCTTGACCCAAAGCATCTTCAATCATTTCCGCTTCACCACGCTCGAGGACTCGGGTCCGGACAGCATGGGTGTCCGAGAGCTGCTGCGCGAGGCGCGGCCTTGAGCTATACGCCCCGCCGTGGCTAAGGAATCTCGCAAGCTTCGGCGCGCCCAAGAGCGCCCGCAGGTGTCTGGAAAAGAACGTCGCGCTCGGCTCAAGGCGCCGCTCGCAACCGCTCGAACTCCCGAGATGCCGGATCCGCTCGGGCCCGCCCAGATGCGGAGCACGTTGCTTCGCGTCGGTCTCATCGTCGGCGCTATTTTGCTCGTCGGCGCGTTAATCGCAGGCATCAGCACCACCCGTTGGGTGACGACCACCGCTTTGGTTGTCCCAGCCGTTTTGACCGTGCTTGTCATCGGCGTGCTGATCTGGACGATTCGTCGCACGCAGAGTGCTCGAGAGATGGCTGGCATCCTGCGTGGCGTCGAGACAGCGGACGATCGGCGTGCTGCCATCGAGCGCCTCGAGTCGAGCACCAAGAAGAACGACACCGCTGCCATTTTTGCTCGAGCTCAGCTCGAGATGCAGGAAGACCCGAAGAAGGCGTTGGGCACGCTCGAGCAAGTGGACCTCGGCAAGGTCATGGGACCGGTTGCCGACGAAGCTCGCGCGCAGCGCGCCATGATCCATCTGACGATAGGCCAGGTGAGTCTGGCGCGGCAGCTGGTCGACAACATCGATCTCAAGCGACACCAGGACATGCGCGCCCGCGCCATGATGGCGGCCATCTCGGCCGAAGCTTGGGCCCGCTCGGGCGACGCCAACCGGGCCGTGGAAACGCTGGAGATCTTCGATCTCGAAGATGAACAGTACGCGCAACTCAAGCCGCAGCTGCTGCGTTCGTTGGCCTACGCTTACGCGCATGCCGGCAGGGGGAAGGAACTCAAGCGCGTGCTGCGCTCGATGCTCAAGATCGACGCGCGCCTGCTGGGCGGCTTCATGCAGGGCAAGGGCCACCCGCTCCTGCAAAAAGAGGCGAAGCGTATGGTCGAACAAAGCGGCCTCGTCCCGCGTCGGATGCAAGTTCAGCGCGGCCGCTGAGGCGGCGCCAACGAGCCCAGCCAGCGCGGCCGCTGAAACTCAGCTCGGGCGACAAAAGATTCCGAGCAGAGCCGCGTAGATCTGCCGCCCCAGACGACCGTTCTCGGGCACCAACTCGAATGTCGAGTGCAGACCGAGCAACGGCATCTCGGGAAATTGTTCGCGCACAATACGGACGTCGACGTCGGCATGACCGTAGAGACTGCGACCGCGCCCCGCGCAATTGGCGAACAATCCGAACACCGGCGCCGTTCCAGCGGAGCTACGGCGGAGCGTCTCCAGATGGGCCTTGAGATCCGCGCGAGCCGCGTGTGCATCCCGCACGGCAAAGGCGACCCGCGTGCCCAGAGGCAGCTCTTCGGCCAAGAGCACGCCGCCTTGTCCCGGATCGACGCCCAGAATGGGCCGTAAGCCGAGAGAGCGTCCTTCACGTCCCAACGGCCGTTCACCGGACGCGATGGCCAACAAGACGAGAGGCTGATCCTCGAGCGCTTGCGCGGATTCCGACAGCAAACCGAGCGCTGCACCACCGTCCAGTTCCAGGACCATCGAGCCTCGCACTCGTGTCACCTCGCACAACGGCGAGAGCAATCGAGCCGCGGAGCTACTGATGACGCGCGGCGAGGCAGCTCCGTCCAGCAGGAGCGCCAATGTGTCGGCGCGTTCGGGCGCGTCACCTCCTGGCGTCACCCAGAAAATTTCGCTGCCTGGCAAGGTGCCCGCTCCGAAGACGCGGCCGATGCGACCATTGAGCTTTTCCGCGAGTTCGAGCGGCCAACCATCGCTCTCCGGCGGAGTGTTCGAGAGCAAGAGGGCGCAGGCACTAGGGCGTCGCGTCAAAGCGTCGCCCACATCGGCACCGAAGCCCGCCGTGGAACGCTCACTCAGTACGGGGTGTGCTCGCAGATCACCCAGCACGAGGCCAGCAGCTGCTGGCTCCTGCTCCACTTCGCCGCGCTCGGTCAAGACGCCCCGAGCGCAAGCCACCAGCCAGGGTTGGCCCCGTGGATCGTTTTGTAGCCCCCGAGCTATCTCGCCTGCGCGCTGAGCCAGGCCTGCGCTCAAGAACAACAGACCAACACCTGAGGGGCCCACTCGAGTCGACTGATGGAGCGCAGCGGCGACGACCCGCTCGGGGCGTTCGCTTCGCACTTCGAAACTTCGGGCTGAACTCCCCATCTGACCGCGGCGGCCCTCTCTTTCATCAAGGTATTTGGCCTCCGGGCACGGAGCAAGCCTTCTTCTCGCCGCCGGCGCTTCATAGGCCTTGCTCAAGCCTGCTCTCCTCTGCTGCAATCGAAGGAGCCACATGGGGACCCGCTCAATCGTTCTTCGTTCGTTCGCTGCGACACACGTCGGTCAGCGCCGAACCAACAACGAGGATGCTTTTTTGCTCGACGACGATCTTGGTCTCTGGGTCGTCGCAGACGGCATGGGTGGACAGGCCGCGGGTGAAGTGGCCAGTCAGCAAGCGGTCGAGACGGTGCACGAGATGGTGCGTGGCGGTCTTCACAACCACCGCGAGAGTTCGCGGCCCGCGCCGCTTGGAGGCGCATCCGTGCATCCCCTGCAACCCAATCGTGCCCGCGTGCTCGAGTCGGCTATCCAGGCCGCGACTTACATGGTGTTCGGCATGGCCGAACAGGATCGCTCGAAGAGCGGCATGGGCACGACGCTGTCCGCCATGCTCGGCACCCCCACGGGCGCCTTGCTTGGCCAGGTCGGCGACAGCCGCATCTACCGCGTGCGCGCGGGCCGCGCCGAGCAATTGACCGAGGATCACACGCTGATCAACTGGCAGCTCCAGCAGGGACTCATCACCGAAGAAGAGTCCAAAACCTCCAAGCAAAAGAATGTGATCACCCGCGCGGTCGGCAACAAGGACTACGTGCAGGTCGACATCTTGGAGGTCGATGTCCAGGTGGACGACGTATTCGTGCTTTGCAGCGACGGTCTGCATGGCTACCTCACCACCGACGAAATCCCAGCATTCGTTGCGCTCGGCACGACTGCTGCCGTGGAAGCCTTGATCGATCTGGCCAATGGTCGGGGCGGTAAGGACAACATCACGGTCGCCTTGGTCGTCGCCGAATCTTCGCTCTGAGCGAGCGGTGGCTCCGGGCAAAGAGCAGAGGGGTCTGGCCGACTTTCGCAACTTATTTGGGTGCTTCGCAAAGTCCCTGCTAGCGGTGTTTCAGCCGGGCAACGAACGGGCCCGCCCCCAAACAAAGCCAAGGAGTCGACAGGTGGAAGCAGTACGCGTGGGTGTGGTGATGGGCGGAACGTCGAGCGAACGTGAGATTTCGCTTCGTTCTGGTGAAGCCGTGGCCCGTGCCCTCGAGCAATCGGGTCACGACGTGGTGCGCATCGACATCGGCGGCGGCCTCGAGGCCCTCGACGCTTTGACCAGCGCCGAAATGGACGTGGCTTTTCTGGCCCTCCACGGCAAGCAAGGCGAGGACGGCTGTATCCAGGGCGTGCTCGAGCTGCTTGGCATCCCGTACACGGGTTCCGGCGTGCTCACGAGCGCGCTGGCCATGGACAAGCTCAAGAGCAAAGAACTCTTCCGTCTGCACAACGTGCCGACTCCGCCCTATTACACGGTGGCGCGCTCGGGCCTGGGTGAACTGAACGAGCTCCACGGATCGTTCGGATTTCCCGTCGTGGTCAAGCCGCGTCGCGAAGGTTCCAGCGTCGGCGTAGCCAAGGCGATGAACATGAGCGAGCTCCAAGCCGCAGTCGACAACGCGCTGCTCTATGACGACTCAGTGTTGGTCGAGCGCTTCGTCAAGGCACGCGAGATCGCCGTCGGTATCCTCGATGGCCGCGTGCTCGGCGCAATAGAGATCGCGCCGGCTGGCGAAATCTACGATTTTCAAGCCAAATACGTTTCGGACCAGACGCAGTACTTCTTGCCGGCCCGCATCGCAGACACGCGTTTGCTGGGCATCTTGAACTTGGCGCAGCGCACGGCCGAAGCACTCGACATCCGCGGCGCAGCTCGCGTCGATCTGCTCGTTACCGAAGGCATGAACGAGTACGTGCTCGAAGTGAACACTCTGCCCGGTATGACCGAGACCAGCCTGCTGCCCAAAATCGCGGCCGCTGCCGGTTACGATTTCAACGCCCTGTGCGAAGCCATCCTCGAGACGGCGCGACTCGATTCGGGTCTGGGCATGGCGACCGTGCGCCGCTCCAGCATCGAGCAAGCCGACGAGAGCATCTGGGATGAAGCAGCCTTCGACGAAGAAGCGTATGTGCCCGCCGTCGCCCGCGCGGGTGGTAAGACGAGCCTTCGTCAAACCGCCTGATAGCGCGCGGGGCGTGCATCATCACTCATCCAGCGAACACGCCCCAACGAGCGCGGCTCATAGAGCGCGGCCCCAACGAGCGCGGCTCATAGAACACGGCCCCAACGAGCGCGGCTCATAGAGCGCGGCTCATAGAGCGCCGTCGCCGTTCGAGTGGCCCATTTGAAAGCCTCCGCTTCGATCAGAAAAATCCAATATAAATGGATTTGCAAGTGCTTGGATCTGAAAAAACTGGAGCCGTCCAGTAAATGATGCGAGCGGCAGGTGCTTATTCATGCGATGGTGTGGGTGAACGTGGTCCAAAACGCTGGTCTGT
>Ga0105048_10001986_pt1 | contig 33122 bp, 31 predicted proteins | sample MAT05_FD_78382 | JGI IMG/M metagenome (GOLD analysis project Ga0105048, IMG submission 78382) | Freshwater microbial communities from Lake Fryxell liftoff mats and glacier meltwater in Antarctica - MAT-05 | ecosystem: Environmental > Aquatic > Freshwater > Ice > Liftoff microbial mat | place... | reverse complement strand
GCGCCGGGTGCTGGCGGTGGAAAAGGACCCACGCTGCCTGCCCGCCCTGGCCGAGATTGCCGCCGTCTATCCCGGCCGGCTGCAGGTCATTCAGGGCGACGCTCTCGAGGTCGATGCCGCGGCTCATCTGACCGCGCCGATCAAGGTCGTGGCCAACCTTCCCTACAACGTCGGCACCGAACTGTTGATCCGCTGGCTGACCCCCCGCATCTGGCCCCCGTTCTGGGACAGCCTGACCTTGATGTTTCAGCGCGAGGTTGCCGAACGCATCGTCGCCAGACCGCGCACCGACCATTACGGACGGCTGGCGCTGCTGGCGCAGTGGCGGTGCGACGCCAAAATCGTCATGCACCTGCCGCCCGAGGCGTTTACCCCCGCCCCCAAGGTGCATTCGGCAGTGGTGCATCTGACGCGGCTGCCCGGCCCGCGCTATCCGGCCGACGAGGCGGTGCTGCAGCGACTGACCGCGATGGCCTTCAACCAACGGCGCAAGATGCTGCGCTCCAGCCTCAAGGCCATGGGTCCGCAGATCGAGGAGCACCTGGTGGCGGCGGGGATTCCCCCGACCGCGCGGGCCGAGGAAATTTCGCTGGAGGCGTTCTGCGCGCTGGCGCGGCTGATTGCCTAGACGCTAGTCCGCCGTTTCGTTCGACGTGTCGGTATCGGACTTGGCCTCGCCCGGTTCCCGCGGCTTGCGCGGCGCGCGGGGGCGGCGGGCGGACTTTGCCGGGGCGGTGGCGTCAGCCGCGGGGGGGCTTTCGGTTGTGACCGCATCCGCCGGCGGCGCTGCCGGTTTCGGCGCGCGGCGGGGCTGATCACGCCGGGTCTCGGCACGCGGTGCGGGCTCGTCGGCCCGGGGCTCTTGCCGGTAATCGGCGCGGGGGGCATCGACGAAGGTTGGCTCTGGGCGGGTATCGGGCCGGCCTTGCGACCGCGAGGCTGCCTCGGGCGTTTCCACCAGATTGTCGTCATCGCCGCTAAGGTCGATCACGTCACCGCCGCTGCGGCGATCCTGTTCCTGCATGCGTTCATCGACGTAGTCGCGCGTTTCGCCGCGCGGCTCGGAGCGGAATTCAGGCCGATAGTCGCGGTCATCGCGGCGAGAGTCGTTGCGAGCGTCGGGCCGGTTTTCGGTGCGGTTGTCCTGGCGGTTGTCCTGGCGGTTGTCTTGCCGGTTGTCTTGCCGGTTGTCTTGCCGGGTGTCCTGGCGGGTGTCGTTACGGTTGTCCTGGCGGGTGTCGGGACGATTGTCCTGCCGCCCATCCTGACGGTTTTCCGCCCGGTAATCGGGGCGCTGATCCGTCTGCCGGTCGCGCTGCGGGTTGCCGTTCTGCCCACCCTGTTGGCCGCCAGATCCGTTGCCGTTCTGACCATTCTGGCCGTTCTGCCCGTTCTGGCCGTTCTGCCCGTTCTGGCCCGTCTGCACGTTCTGGCCATTCGGCGGATACTGGCGCTGCTGGTCCTGCTCGGCGTTCATCTCGCGCTGCGCTTCGCTCAGCAGGCGGGTGTAATGCTCGGCATGCTGCATGAAGTTTTCAGCGGCGACACGGTCGTTCGACAGTTGCGCGTCGCGGGCCAGAAACTGATATTTCTCGATGATCTGCGACGGTGTGCCGCGCACCTTGCCTTCGGGGCCGGAACTGTCAAAAACCCGGTTGATGATGTTGCCGAGCGTGCGCGGGCGGTTCGTCTTGGAACGCGAACGAGACTTGGAAGAGCGCATGTTGTCCTTTGATCCAGATGATCTGGCTATGACCGGGCACCTGCGCCATCTGGCGCTTGGAAATGGTGGGCGGTAGCGGCTTTGCGTGAGGGGGGCCGAGTGCCCCGCCCTTCGCGCCTGACCGATTAATCACAGGGGGCGCAGCGGAGCAAGGGTTTTCTTGCGAAACGCATCAGGATCGGGGGCGGCGGCCCTGCACCACCCGGTCGCGGCCATCCAGATCGGGGTGGATGGCCACAGCGGCCAGCCCCGCCGCCTGCATCATTGCCGCAACCGCCTGTCCCTGCGTCGGCCCGATCTCGACCATCAGGCGGCCCCCGGGTGCCAGATGCGCCATCGCCCCGGCGCAGATCGCGCGGTAGGCGTCCATCCCGTCTTCCCCCGGCGTCAGCGCCATCGCGGGTTCCCAGTCGCGCACGTCGGGGGACAGGCCGGCCATCTCGGCAGCCGCGAGGTAGGGCGGGTTCGACACGATCAGATCATGGCGGCCAGTGACGGGCCCATACCAGTCGCCCTGCAGCAAGTCGGCCCTCGCCACCCCCAACGCCTGCCGGTTGGCCCCGGCCACCCGCAGCGCCGCGTCCGACAGATCGGTGCCGACACCCTGCGCCGTTGGCCGCTCCAGCAGCAGGGTCAGCAGGATGCAGCCCGACCCGGTGCCAAGGTCCAGCACCGAGGCAAAGGGTTCGGCCAGGGCGCGCGCGATCAGGGTTTCGGTTTCGGGACGCGGATCCAGCACGTCCGGCGTCACCGCAAAGCCGCGACCCCAGAACAGCCGCTGGCCAGTGATCTGTGACACAGGTTGCCGCGCCGCACGGGCGGCAATGGACGTGGCGAACCGCGCGGCGGCCGCCTCGGTCAGCGCATCGCCCAGATGCAGCGTCAGCCGGTCCGCCGCCACCCCCATCGCATGGGCCAGCAGCAGGCGCGCGTCGCGGGGCGGATCGGCCACCCCCGCCGCCCGCAGAACCGGCACCGCATCGCGCAACGCCTGCGATGCGGTCATCCCTCCATCTCGGCCAGCTTGGTCGCCTGATCATGCGCCGTCAGCGCGTCGATCACCGGGCCGATGTCGCCCTGCAGGATCTGGCTTAACGAATAGAGCGTCAGGTTGATGCGGTGGTCGGTCATCCGGCCCTGCGGGAAATTGTAGGTGCGAATGCGTTCGCTGCGGTCGCCCGAGCCGACCTGCGCCTTGCGGTCCGCCGCGCGGGCGGTGTCGACCTTGGACCGCTCCAGATCATAAAGCCGCGCCCGCAACACCTGCATCGCCATTTCCTTGTTGCGATGCTGCGATTTCTGCGCGCTCGTCACGATCATGCCGGTGGGCAGGTGGGTGATGCGCACGGCGGAATCGGTTGTGTTGACATGCTGGCCGCCCGCACCCGACGCGCGCATCGTGTCGATGCGGATGTCCGAGGCCGGGATCACCAGATCGACCTCTTCCGCCTCGGGCAGCACCGCCACGGTGGCGGCAGAGGTGTGCACCCGCCCCTGCGCCTCGGTCTCGGGGACGCGCTGCACCCGGTGGACGCCGGATTCGAACTTCAGCCGGGCAAAGGCCCCAGGACCGGCAATATGCGCCGACACGTCCTTGATGCCGCCAAGATCGCTGTCGTGCTGTTCCAGAATCTCGAAGCTCCAGCCCATGGTCTCGGCATAGCGCTGATACATCCGCAAAAGGTCTGCGGCGAACAGCGCCGCCTCGTCGCCGCCGGTGCCGGGGCGGATTTCGAGAATTGCCGGCCGCGCATCGGCGGCATCGCGCGGCAGCAGCGCCAGCCGCAGCGCCTGCTCCATCTCGACGATCGCGGCCTTCAACGCCGGTATCTCGTCCTCGGCCAGCGCCTTCATCTCGGGGTCCGACAGCATGGCCTCGGCCCCCGCCAGATCGTCAAGCGCGCGGCGGTAGGCGTCGATCTCGGCGGCCACCGGCTTCAGATCGCTGTATTCGCGGCTGATCGTGGCAATGTCGGCATGATTTGCGCCTGCGTTCAGCCGCGCCTCGAGAAACTCGAAGCGTTGGGTGATCTGGGCGAGTTTCTCAAGCGGAACCATGCGGGGGGTTTGGCCAATGGAACGGGCAGGGTCAAGGGGCGGATATGGCGTTCACAGCGCGGAAATCCAGCCCAGCAGCCGGCGGGAATTGACCCCTAGATCGCTTTCGCCAAACCGCGACCGCGCCAGCATGTCCAGCCGGGTGCCGCCGTCCACCACCTCTGCCTGTGCTGTCGTGTAGTCGGGAAAGCCCATCAGCGCCGACCGGGTGACCCAGGTCACGCGCCCCGCCTCGGGCGACCCCGCCAGCCGCGTGGTGCGCGGGGTCTGCAGGGCAATCGCATCAAGCCGCGCCAGAACTTCCTGCGGGGTATCGGCATGCAGACAGGCGACGCGGGCCGCGTTCGTCGTCGTGGTGATGCGGTCGCACGGGCCGAGGTCGCCCGGCCCCGGATCGGTGTGCCACTGCGCCGGGTTCGAGGGGGCAAACCGGATATAGCCAAGGCCCGCGACCAGCACCACCACTGCAAGGATAAGGACAAGCCGGAGGATCATCATCGGTTTTTGCTCCAATCATAAAGGCAGATCAACTCGTAGGCGACATGCGCTCCGGCAATCGCCGTGGCTCCGGTGGTGTCATAGGGCGGTGACACTTCGACCACATCACCGCCGACCATGTTGATGCCGGCCAGATCGCGCAGCATCGCCGCCGCCTGCCAGGACTGCAGCCCGCCCCAGACCGGCGTGCCGGTGCCGGGTGCAAAGGCGGGGTCCAGCGCGTCGATGTCGAAGGTCACGTAAGTGGGGCCATCGCCCACGATCGCGCGCGCTTTGGCCACCGCCGCCGCCGTGCCCGCCTCGTGCACCTCGCGGGCGGGGATCACATGAATGCCCAGATAATCCTCTGTCGTGGTGCGGATGCCGATCTGCACACTGCGCCCGGGGTCCACCAGCCCGGTCTTGACCGCCTTGTAAAGCATGGTTCCATGGTCGATCCGGGTCAGATCGTCATCCGGCCACAGGTCGGAATGCGCATCGAAATGGATCACGCCCATCGGCCCGTATTTCTCGGCATAGGCCTTGAGGATCGGATAGGTGATATAGTGATCGCCGCCCAGCGTGATCGTCCCCGCCCCCGCCGCCAGAATACCCGCGACATGCGCCGTCAGGGTCGCGGGAAAATCGCTGACCTTTGCATAGTCAAAGGCGCAATCGCCGTAATCGACGATGCTCAGCGTCTCAAGCGGGTTGGTGGGCCAGCCGTGGGGCTGATCATAGGGCATCAGCGCCGACGCCTCGCGGATCGCGCGCGGACCAAACCGAGCGCCCGCCCGGTGCGTCACCGCCTGGTCGAACGGCACCCCGGTGATCGCCAGATCGACCCCGGTCAGGTCCTTGGTATAGGTCCGCCGCAAAAAGCTGGTGGCACCGCCAAAGGCGTTCTCGAACGCATAGCCGCGCAGGCCGGACCGGGTAAAGGCGGTATCCACCTCAGATTTGGCATCTTCAAGGGCCATAGGCTCCCCCTGTCACAGGCGGTTTGCTTGAAGCCGGAGACGCCGCATATCCGGAAACCGCACCGAACCCTGCGCGCCCTGCAATGTCAAGCGGCCTGGAACACCCGCTGCCGCGCCTTGGACAGCGTGAACCCGTGCCCGGTGGGATTGGTGCAGGTCATGCCTGACTGTTCCGACACACAGTCGAACCCGCCGAGTTGCACCACCTCGCCGTAGGGCAGAACGTCGCTGCCGGGCATCGCCACGGTGTCGCCGACGCAGGCCAGCACGCCCCTGCGGTCATATAGCCCGATGGCAAAGCTGCGGCCCCAGTCCAGATCGCAGCCGGCGGGCGGCCGGGTGTAGGACGGGGTCAGGTGCATCGCATCGCAGCGCGCCTCGGCATACGCGCCGGTGGCGATCATGCAGTGGATGTTGCCGCTTGGCGACTGAAAGAAATACAGATCATCCGCCACCGCCGGAGAGGCCAGCACGACCAAAGCGAAAGCCGGTTTCATCTGCACCTCATCCCAAAGGTTGCGCCCGCTCTACCAGCCGGGCAAAGAACGACGCCCCGATCGGCGCCGCCTCGTCATTGAAATCATAGGCCGCGTGGTGCAGCCCTGCCCCCGGCCCGGTGCCGAGAAACAGATAGGCCCCCGGCCGCACCTCGAGCATATAGCTGAAATCCTCGGACCCCATCTCGCGGTTGGCGCGGGCATTGACCAACGCATCACCCGAGATGTCGCGCGCCACCTCGGCAGCAAATTCCGCCTGTTCGGCATCGTTGACCGTCGCCGGATAGCCCCAGTCGTAATGCACGTTCGCCGTCACGTTGTAGGCCTGCGCATGGCCGTCGACGATCTCGGAAAACCGCCGTTTCAGCAGCGCCCGCACCTCGGGCTTGAAGCTGCGGATCGTGGCGCAGAACATCGCCTCTTCGGGAATGATGTTGCTGGCGGTGCCCGCATGCACCTGCGTCACCGAGATCACCGCCTCGTCCAGCGCATGCACGTTGCGCGGAATGATGGTCTGGATCGCCCCCACCATGCCGATCAGCGCCACCACCGGATCAATGCATTCATGCGGCGTCGCCCCGTGGCCGCCCTTGCCGGTGATCAGCACCGTGGCCGTGTCGACCGAGGCCATCAGCGGCCCCGGCGTGGTCAGGAACTGCCCAAGCGCCACGTTCGGCGCATTGTGGATGCCGAACACCCTGTCGATCCGGAACCTGTCCATCACGCCTTCCTTGACCATCACCTCGCCGCCGCCGCCGTCCTCCTCGGCGGGCTGGAACAACAGCGCCACCCGGCCCGCAAACCGCCGCGTCTCGCACAGGTATTTCGCCGCACCCAGCAGCATCGTCACATGCCCGTCATGACCGCAGGCATGCATCCGCCCGGCATGGACCGAGGCATACGCCGCCCCGGTCGTCTCGGTGATCGGCAGCGCATCCATGTCTGCGCGCAGGCCGATGGTCGGCCCCGCGCCCTGCCCGTTGATGATCGCGACGATGCCCGACCGCGCGATGCCTTCGTGAATCTCGTCAACCCCGAACTCGCGCAGCCGCGCCACGACAAAGGCCGCCGTCAGCGGCAGATCGAATTTCAGCTCGGGGTGGGCATGCAGATGGCGGCGCCAGCCCTTCATCTCTTCGGCATAATCGGCGATCCGGTTGAGAACTGGCATGACGCGCTCCGCAAATCAGGGTTGCCCGCAAACAAGGGTTGCCCGCAAACAAGGGTTGACCGACGATTTCAGGAAGCAGGCACCGGCGCAAGGCCAGTCACCCGCCCGCCAGCAGACGCCCCGCCACCGCCGCCGCCTGCCGCACCTCGGCCGCGTCGGCCTCGAACGGGCTGTGGGGGTCGCGCAGCGCGGGGTCCGGGCGACAGGCCTTTACCACAAGGAACAGCCGCTCGACACCAACCGGCACGGGCGCGCCCGCCACCACGTGCCACAGCGCAAAACACCGGTCCTGGACCCCGTCGATGTCCAGCCTGCCCGTCTCAGGATCGTCGATCAGGTCCCGCCAGGGGCGATCCGCGATGCCGCCCCCTTCCGCTTTGCCCCGCGCCCCGCGATACTGGCCGCAGCCCCGGTGGCCCGCAACAGGAGTCTCATGACCAACCCGCTGATCCACGACCCGACCGGCGGCATGCCCCGCCTGCTGGCCATCATGCAGGCCCTGCGGCACCCCGAAACCGGCTGTCCCTGGGACATTGCGCAGGATTTCGCCGGCATCGCGCCCTACACCATCGAGGAGGCCCACGAGGTGGCCGACGTCATCGCCCGCGAGGCATGGCATGATCTGCCGGGCGAGCTTGGCGATCTGCTGTTCCAGACCGTGTTCCACGCCCAGATTGCCGCTGACCGTGGCCTGTTCGGCTTTGACGATGTGGTGCGCGCGATCAGTGACAAGATGGTCGCGCGGCATCCGCATGTGTTCGGCGACGCAAGCCGCGACAAATCGGCGGCCCAGCAGACCGTCGACTGGGAACGGATGAAGGCGGCCGAGCGGGGGCCCGGCCGCGTGCTCGACGGCGTGGCGTTGGGCCTGCCGGCGCTTTCGCGGGCGGTGAAGCTGCAAAAGCGTGCAGCACGGGTCGGCTTTGACTGGCCCTCGACCGATCAGGTGCTGGCGAAGCTGGTCGAGGAGGCCGCCGAATTGACCGAAGCGCGCGACAGCCTGACGGCGGCAGAGGTGGCCGAAGAGATTGGCGATCTGATGTTCGTCATGGCCAACCTCGCGCGGCACCTGCAGGTCGATCCCGAAGCCGCCCTGCGCGCCGCCAATGCCAAGTTCACCCGCCGCTTTGCCCGCATCGAAGACTGGCTGGCCGAGGCCGGCAAGACCCCGGCCGACTCGGATCTGGCGGAAATGGATGCGCTGTGGGACCGGGCCAAGGCGATCGACAAGGCGGGGCCCTGATCCGGCGCACTGCCGCATAAATTGACACAGCGGCGCGACCCGCCGGACCTTGTCGCAGACCTGCCAAACGGCCATGTTAGGGTCGATCCTGTCCGGGTTGGGAGTGCCGCCGATGAAACGTCTGATCAGCCTTCTGGCCGGCCTTGCGGTGGTGGCGGTGGTGGCCTTCGTGGTCCTGCGCGACACGCAGCCCGCGACGACGCTGCGGATTGTGGCCGGGTCGGAAAATCAGGCGCTGGAACCGCTGGTGCAGGACTGGGCCGCGCAGAACGGCGTGACCGTCGACGTGACCTATCTTGGCTCGGTCGACATTTCGCGCAGCCTGTCGACGGGCAGCGGGTCAGAGTATGACGCGGTCTGGCCTGCGCATTCGCTGTGGATCGAACTTGGCGATACCCAGAAGGTCGTGGCGCACAGCCAGTCGATCCTGCGCTCGCCGGTGGTTCTGGGTTTGCGGATGTCGATTGCCGAACGGCTCGGCTGGGTCGGGCGCGACGACGTGACCATCCAGATGATCGAACAGGCGGCACGAGAGGGGGCGTTCCGGCTGTCGATGACCTCGGCCACGCAAAGCAACTCCGGTGCCTCGGCCTATCTCGGGTTTCTGTATGCGCTGGCCGGCAATCCGGATATCCTGACGCTCGAGACGCTGGCAGAGCCCAAACTGCAGGACGACATGCGCGCGCTGCTGGGCACCGTGGACCGGTCTTCGGGGTCGTCGGGCTGGCTGAAAGACAGCCTCGTCGCCAATCCGGCGGCCTTTGACGCGATGATCAACTATGAATCGGTGGTGATCGAGGCCAATCAGGCCTTGACCGCACAGCGGCAGGAGCCGCTTTACATCATCTACCCCGCCAATGGCATGGCCGTTGCCGACAGCCCGCTCGGCCTGATCGACAAGGGCGATGCCGCCAAGGAAACCGCGTTTCTGGCGTTGCAGGCCTTCTTGCTGGCCCCCGAGCAGCAGGACAAGCTGGGCGATCTTGGCAGGCGAACCGGGTTGCTGGGCCTGTCGGCCGACGGAGCGGACCCTGCGGTGTGGAACACCGACTGGGGCATCGACCTTGGCCGCGACATCGCCCCGATCCCGACGCCCGCCTCAGAGGTGATCGCCGAGGCGCTGAGCCTTTATCAATCCGAACTGCGCAAACCGTCGCTGACGGTCTGGGTGCTGGATGTGTCCGGCTCGATGTCCGGCGCGCCGCTGGCACAGCTCAAGGAGGCGATGAACCTGCTGCTGGACCCAGAGGCCGCCGCCGTCAGCCTGCTGCAACCCTCGCGCCGCGACATCACCATTCTGTTGCCGTTCAACCATGCACCGCTTTCCCCGACCATCGTCACCGGTGCGACCGAGGCCGACCTTGCCGCCGCCCTGACCCGGGTGCAGGGGCTGCAGGCAGAGGGCGGCACAGACCTCTATGCCGCCATCGGCACGGCGGTTGACCTGCTGGCCCCCTATGCCGAGAACGGCACGCTGACCGACTATCTGCCAGCCATCGTCGCGATGACCGATGGCGCGTCCGAAACCATCAACCGCGACTGGATGCAGGCGCGGATCGACGACAGCGGCTTTGCCCGTGACATCCCGATCCATTCCATTGCCTTCGGGGACGCCGACGAAGATCAACTGCAAGCCCTTTCCACCGCCTCGATCGGCCGGTTGTTCAAGGCCGGCGGCAACATTGCGGCTGCCCTGCGCGGTGCCAAGGGCTACAACTGATGCGGCTGCCCGACGGTCCGCGCCAGATCATCGCTGCGCTGCTGGCGGCGGGGATGTTCATTGCCCTGTTCAACCTGCTGCTGCTGGAATGGTTCATCGCGCTCGGGCTGGCGGTGGTGGCCTATGGCGCGTTCCTGCTGCTGATCGGCCGCCGCACCCCGCTTGAGGAAATCGTGCTGTCCGACCGGGTGTCGGCCGCCGACATCGCGCAGGCCGGGGCCCTGCTGACCGATGCCGCCCGCCGCATCGCCAAGGCGGCGGCCCGGCTTGCCGACCCCGACCGGCAGGCGCTGACCGAGATGGAGGGGCACCTGACGTCGATTCGCGACCAGGTGCAGCAGGACCCGGCCGACTATCGCTCGGCGCACCGGTTCATCACCTCGTATCTGCCGAAAATGGTCGCCAACGTCGAATCCTACGCCGAACTGTCGCTGCGCGCCAAGGGCGAGGCCCGCAGCCGGCTGGCGCCGCTGCGCGACGGCATCACCGCCTACGGGCAGGTTGTGGCCCGGATAGATCAGGCCTGTCTCGAGAATGATTTCAAAGCGCTGGAGGTCGAGGTGGATGCCCTCGCCTTTCAGTTGAAGCGCGGCTAGGGGGACGGCATGAACCGGACGGTTCTGGGACTTGTGGTGTTGCTGGTGGTGGCCGGGGTGGCGGTGGGTCTGTCCTCCTTCGATCTGTCCAGCCTGACCCGGCAGATCGAACGGCGCGAAGCCGTCGCTGTGTCGATCTATTTTGGCGGCGAGAAATCGGCGCTGCTGGCCAATCCCAAGGTCAGGTCGATCCTGGAGGACGACTACAAGATCACCCTCACCGCCTCGCGCGCCGGGTCGATCGAGATGTCGACAACGCTTGACGTCGCCGGGCGCGACTGCCTGTGGCCGTCGAACTCGGTGGCGGTGGAACTGGCCCGCGACGCGGGTCGCCGGATTCTGAGCGACGAGACGATCTTCAACTCGCCCGTCGTGTTCTTCGCCTGGGCCGACGTGGCCGACGCGATGCAGGCCAAGGGGCTGGTGACCCGGCGCAACGACGGCTTTCTGACCGCCGATGTGGCGGGGATCGGGGCGCTGATCTCATCCGGCGCGCGGTGGAAGGAAGACCTCGGGTTGAACGTCTACGGACCGTTCCGCATCTTTTCGACCGACCCGGCCAAGTCGAACTCGGGCAACATCTGGGCCGGGCTGCTGGCCACCGTGCTGAACAACGGCACCCCGCCCAACGAAGCGGCGCTGCCGGTGGTGCTGCCGAAACTGGTCAGCTATTTCGACGCGATGGGCTATATGGAGGCGTCGTCGGGCGATATCTTTGAAAATTTCCTGAAACAGGGCATGGGTGCGCGGCCGATCATCGTCGGATACGAAAACCAGCTTGTCGAATTCCTGTCGGCCAACGCGACCTACAAGGACCTGATCTCTGAAAAGATCCGCGTCATCTATCCCGAACCCACGGTGTTCGCCTCGCATCCGCTGATCGCGCTGACCCCCGCGTGCAGCCGTCTGACCGAGGCGCTGACCGACCCGGGCCTGCAGGCCATCGCCTGGGCCGAGCACGGCTTTCGCACCGGGTTGATCGGGGTCGAGAATGACCCGGCCGACATCACCGCCGCCACCCTGCCCGAAACCGTCGATCTGGTGGTGCCGATGCCGAACGCCAAGGTGATGGAGGCGATCATCACCGCCGTCCGATAAATTGGTGATCTTTTCACTCAGGTATTGACCGCCGCACACCAATCGGGCAAACCGGGCAGGTCAATACCTGACTAAAGGAGTCAACCATGCGCCTGTCCCTGCTTGCCCTTGCCCTGTGTGGCACCGCCGTCCCCGCGCTGGCCGAGGAAGTGAACATCTATTCGCACCGTCAGCCCGAACTGCTGCAACCGCTGATGGATGCCTTCACCGCCGAAACCGGCATCGTCACCAACGTGGCGTTCGTCGACAAGGGCATGGCCGAACGACTGGTGGCCGAAGGAGACCGCTCGCCGGCCGACCTGATCTTGACCGTCGACATCGCGCGCCTGATGCAGGTCGTCGACGCCGGTGTGACCCAACCCGTGCAGTCCGACGTGCTGGAGGCCAACATTCCGGCGGCGCTGCGAGATGCGGGCGACCAATGGTTCGGCCTGACCGCCCGCGCCCGCATCGTGTATGCCTCGAACGACCGCGTCGCACCGGGCGAGGTGACGACCTACGAAGACCTCGCCGATCCGAAATGGAAGGGCCGCATCTGCACCCGGTCGGGCACCAACGACTACAACGTGGCGCTGCTGGCCGCCATGATCGCGCATGATGGCCCCGATGCCGCCAAGACCTGGGCCGAGGGGCTGAAGGCCAACCTCGCCCGCAAACCCGATGGCGGCGACCGCGATCAGGTCAAGGCGATCTGGGCCGGAGAATGCGACATCGCGATCGGCAACACTTATTACATAGGGCAGATGCTGGCCGACCCCGAGCAGGCCGAATGGGCCAATTCGGTGAACATCGTGTTCGCGACCTTTGCCGCCGATGGCACCCATCTGAACATCTCTGGCGTGTCGATGACCAGATCGGCGCCCAACAAGGCGGCGGCGCTGAAGCTGATGGAATGGCTGTCGTCGGATACCGCACAGGCGATCTATGCCGAGACCAACCACGAGTTTCCGGTAAAGCCGGGTGTTCCGCGGTCCGCACTGGTGGAAAGCTGGGGCGAATTCACCCCCGACACCTTGCCCCTGTCCGAAGTGGCCGCACAGCGCCCCGCCGCCCTGAAGCTGATGGAGCAGATCAACTTCGACGGCTAACACCCTTGCCCACTGGACAAATCACCCGGCATGGCGTTCCTTGTGCAAAAGGAGAACGCCATGCCGCACCCACGCCGTATCATCATCGACACCGACCCGGGCCAGGATGATGCCGTGGCGATCCTGCTGGCGCTCGCCTCGCCCGAGATCGAGGTTCTGGGGATCACCGCCGTGGCAGGCAACGTGGGCCTCGCCCTGACCGAACGCAACGCCCGCATCATCTGCGAACTGGCCGGCCGGCCCGACATGCCGGTCTTTGCCGGCTGCGATGCCCCCCTGCAACGCAAGCTGGTGACGGCCGAGCATGTGCACGGCAAGACCGGGCTCGACGGCCCGCAACTCGCGGATCCGGTGATGCCGCTGCAGGCACAGCACGCCGTCGATTTCATCATCGACACGCTGCGCCACCAGCCGACGGGCACCGTCACCCTCTGCCCGCTCGGCCCGCTGACCAACATCGCCGCCGCGTTCCTGAAGGCCCCCGACATTGCGGCGCGGGTGCAGCAGATCGTGCTGATGGGCGGGGCCTATTTCGAGGTCGGCAACATCACCCCTGCGGCCGAGTTCAACATCTATGTCGATCCCGAGGCGGCCCAGATCGTGTTCCGCGCCGGCGTGCCGCTGGTGGTGATGCCGCTGGACGTGACGCACAAGGCGCTGACCAACCGCGCGCGGATCGAGGCGTTCCGCGCCATGGGCACCGAACCGGGCCGGATGGTCGCCGAATGGACCGATTTCTTCGAACGCTACGACATGCAGAAATACGGGGCGATAGGCGCGCCGCTGCACGACCCCTGCGTGATCGCCTATCTGCTGGACCCAAGCCTGTTCACCGGGCGGCTCATCAATGTCGAGATCGAGACGATGTCCGACCTGACGCTTGGCATGACGGTGGCCGACTGGTGGGGCGTCACCGACCGCCCGGCCAATGCGCTGTTCATCGGCGGGGTGGACGCGGACCGGCTTTATGCCCTGCTGATCGACCGCATCGGGCGACTGTAGCGGCGGCTACGGTCACCCCAACGCATAGCCTGCCCCGCGCACCGTGCGCAGCGGGTCATCGCCCCCGAACGCGCACAGCGCCTTGCGCAGCCGCCCGATATGCACATCCACCGTCCGGGTATCGACATAGATGTCGCGGCCCCAGACCCTGTCCAGCAACTGCTCACGGCTCCAGACCCGGCCAGGTTTCTCCATGAAGGTGGTCAGCAGGCGAAACTCGGTCGGGCCCAGTTTCAGCACCTGGGTCGAGCGGAACACCCGGTGCGTCTCGGGGTCCAGCCTGATGTCGCCCCATTCCAGCACGACGCCGACGCTCGACGGCCGCACCCGGCGCAGCTGCGCGCGGACCCGCGCCATCAGCTCGACAATGGAATACGGCTTGATGACATAGTCATCGGCCCCGGTTTCCAGCCCGCGCACCTTGTCAACCTCTTCGGACCGCGCCGACAGCATGATGATCGGGATGCCGCGCGTGTCAGGCCGCGATTTCAGCCGGCGGCACACTTCGATGCCACTGACATTCGGCATCATCCAGTCCAGCACGATGATGTCGGGGCGCATCTCGTCGACCAGCAGCAGGGCTTCTTCCCCGTTGCTGGCGGTCGACACGCGAAAGCCTTCGGCTTCAAGGTTGTAGCCCAACACCTCGCGCTGCGCCGGTTCGTCCTCGACCACCAGAACGGTCGGATGCTCTTGGCCCGCCATTGCTCGGGCCCCTAGTCGCGCGCCGAGACGTGCAGCATCAGGTCATCGGCCTTTGGCCGCGCCTCGCTGGGCACCTCACCCGTCACCAGATAGATCACCTGCTCGGCGATGCCGGTGGCATGGTCGCCCACCCGCTCGATGTTCTTGGCGATGAAATGCAGGTGCATGCAGGCGGTGATGTTGCGCGGGTCCTCCATCATGTGGGTCAGGAATTCGCGGAACAGGGCGTTATACATCTGATCGACCTCGCGGTCGCGCATCCGCACTTCGGCTGCCAGTGCCGCATCGCGGCTGATGTAGGCGTCGAGCGCGTCCTTCAGCAGCAACTGCACCTGCCGCGCCATCCGGCGGATCGACCCGGCCGCCCCGGCAATCGGATTCATCTGCGCCAGCACGTTCGACCGTTTGCCAAGGTTCTTGGCATAGTCGCCGCAGCGCTCCAGGCTCGAGGCGATCTTCATCACGGTCAGCACGGTGCGCAGGTCGGTGGCGGTGGGCGCGCGCAGGGCGATCAGCCGCGCACATTCCTCGTTCACCAGCCGCTCCAGTTCGTCGACGGCAATGTCGCTTTTGCGGACCTGTTCGGCAAGTTCCTCGTCACGGGTGTCCAGCGCCTGTGCGGCGTCGGACAAAGCGGTTTCCACCAGCCCGCCCATCTTCATGATCATCGCCTGCACGGCTTCAAGGTCCCGGTCGAACACCGAGGAGATATGGGGCTGGTTCATCATCTGGGCTCCCTCAGCCGATCCGGCCGGAAATGTAGGACTCGGTGCGCGGGTCCTTCGGATTGGTGAAGATCTGGCCGGTCTCGCCATACTCGACAAGGTGGCCAAGGTGGAAGAACGCGGTTTTCTGGCTGACCCGGGCGGCCTGCTGCATCGAGTGCGTCACGATGACCACCGAAAAGCTTGACCGCAATTCGTCGATCAGTTCCTCGACCTGCGCCGTGGCAATGGGGTCCAGCGCCGAGCAGGGCTCGTCCATCAGCAGCACCTCGGGCGAGGTGGCGATGGCGCGGGCGATGCACAGGCGCTGCTGCTGGCCCCCCGACAGCCCGGTGCCCGGTGATTGCAGACGGTCCTTGACCTCGGTCCACAGTGCGGCCTTGCGCAGGCTGCTTTCGACGATTTCGTCCATCTCGGCCTTGTTGCGGGTCAGTCCGTGGATTTTGGGGCCGTAGGTCACGTTGTCGTAGATCGACTTGGGAAACGGGTTGGGCTTTTGAAACACCATGCCGACCTTGGCGCGCAACTGCACCGGATCGACCCGCTTGTCATAGATATCCTCGCCTTCCAGCTTGATCTCGCCTGAGACCTTGCAGACCGAGATGGTGTCGTTCATCCGGTTCAGGCAGCGCAGGAAGGTCGACTTGCCGCAGCCCGACGGCCCGATGAAGGCGGTCACGGTCTTGTCGAGGATATCGACGTTCAGATCCTTGATCGCGTGGCTGGTCCCATAATGCACCTGCACGTTGCGCGCGGTGATCTTGGTGTTGGTGGTCTCCACGGACCGCTCCACAATTCTCATGTCGTTCATGATTGGGCCTTTCGTTGCAGAGGGTTACCAGCGGCGTTCAAAGCGGCGGCGCAACAGGATGGCCAGCACGTTCATCGCGACGAGGAAGATAAGCAGGATGATGATCGCCCCGCTGGAGCGTTCGATGAAGGCCGGGTCGGCGCGCTGCGCCCAGCCATAGACCTGCACCGGCAGCGCGGTGGCGGGGTCAAGGAACCCCTGAACCGGCGCGGACGGATAGTTGTCGACAAAGGCCACCATGCCGATCAACAGCAGCGGCGCGGTTTCGCCAAGCGCCGTGGCGAGGCCGAGGATCGTTCCGGTCAGGATGCCCGGCATGGCCAGCGGCAGGACATGGTGGAACACGGTCTGCATCTTCGACGCACCGATCCCCAGGGCCGCGTCGCGGATCGACGGCGGCACCGCCCTGATGCTGGCGCGGGTGGCGATGATGATTGTCGGCAGCGTCATCAGCGACAGCACCAGCGCACCGACCAGCGACGACGAGTTGGGCATGCCGGCAAAGTTGATGAAGATGGCAAGGCCAAGGATCCCGAACACGATCGACGGCACCGCGGCGAGGTTCGAGATGTTGACCTCGATCGCATCGGTCCAGACGTTCTTTGGCGCGAACTCTTCCAGATAGATCGAGGCCGCGACGCCGACCGGCACGCAGGTGATCAGCACCAGCAGCATCATGTAGGCCGACCCCATGATGGCGACACCCAGACCCGCCGCTTCGGGCCGCTGGTCCGAGGCGTCGGGCGAGGTGATGAAGTCCCAGTTGAACGACGTCCGCAGCAGTCCGGCATCGCGCAACTGTTCGGCAAGTTGCAACTGTTCGGGGGTGACGTTGCTGTCACGCTCGGCGGTTTCCATCGTGACGCGGCCCTTGAGGAACCCGTCGATCCGGCCCGCTGCCAGCACAGAGGCGTCGATCGTGGTGCCCACGACCTGCGGATTGGCCAGCACCATGGCGCGCAGATCGCCCGCCGCGTCTTTCGAGATCATGTCGGCGACCTCCTTGTCGGACTGGCCTTCGACCGCGATGCCCCGGGCATCCAGTTCCTTCTTGAAGGCCGCCGCCAGCACCTTGTTGTAGCCAAGGGTGGTGATCTTGCCCATTTCATCGCGGTTGCGGTTGCCCTCCGGGTCCAGCGTTTCGGCAGTCAACTCCACCGGGAAGCTCAGCTTGGCCTGAAAGAACGCCGTGATTCCGTCGCCAAAGATGGTGATCAGCATGAAGGCCAGCGTGGCGAGGCTAAGCACGATCGAGGTGATGCCATAGGCCTTGAACCGCGACTCCGAGGCGTTGCGCCGCTTCATCAGGGCGGTTTGCTGCAGCAGCGACGATTTGGGATGCGATGAGGCGGGGGCGGCCATGCCGCCGGCGGTTGCGTCGGTCAATCGTATTGCTCCCGGTATTTGCGGACAACCACCAAGGCCACGATGTTCAGGGCCAGTGTGATCACGAACAGCGTCATGCCAAGGGCAAAGGCCACCAGCGTTTCAGGCGCGGCAAAGTCGGTGTCGCCAGTCAACTGGCCCACGATCTTGACCGTCATCGTCGTCATCGCCTCGAAGGGGTTCAGGCTCAGCTGTGCCGCAGCGCCCGCGCCCATGACCACGATCATCGTCTCGCCGATGGCGCGGCTGGCGGCCATCAGGCAGGCGCCGACGATCCCCGGCAGGGCGGCAGGCAGCACGACCTGACGGATGGTTTCCGATTTGGTCGCACCAAGACCCAGGCTGCCGTCGCGCATCGACTGCGGCACCGAGTTGATGATGTCATCGGACAGCGAACTGATGAACGGGATGTTCAGGATGCCGATCACGATCCCGGCGGTCATCACCGATGACCCGCTGTCGCCCAGACCCAGCGGCTGGGCAAAGTAGTCGCGCAGCAAAGGCCCGACGGTGACAAGCGCGAACAGGCCGAACACCACGGTCGGGATGCCGGCAATCACCTCGATCAGCGGCTTGACCCAGGCCCGCACCCGCTTGGTCGCGTATTCGGCCAGATAGATCGCAGCGAACAGACCCAGCGGCACCGACACGATCATCGAGATCAGCGTGATGTAAAGCGTGCCCCAGATCAGCGGCAGGATCCCGAAATCCGAACCGCCGCGGAAGTTGGGCGACCAGGTCAGGCCAAAGAAGAACTCGCCGATCGGATATTGCGAAAAGAAGTTGATGGTCTCGGTCAGCATCGAATAGACGATGCCCACGGTCGTCAGGATCGCAATCGACGACGCGGCGATCAACAAACCCAGAACCACCTGCTCCACCCGGTTGCGGGCGCGGAAATCCTTGCTGGTGGTCATGACGGCATAGACCAGCCCGGCGGCGGCCAGGATCACCACCAGAATGGTGCGCCCCATGGCTCCCCAGGCGGTCATCACCCGGTAATCCTGTGCCGCTGCCAGAACCGGCGCGGTGACGTTCGACCCAAGCGCCACGCCGACCGACGCCAGCCGGTCGCGGACGTTGGTGAATTCGGTGCGGATCATGCCCGCTTCCTGTTCGGTCATCGCGCCCTGCTCGACCGCGACATTCAGACCGCTGGCGACCCGGCGCACGTCGGTCATCACCAGTTCCATCGATCCGCCTTCGGCCATCATGCCCTGCGGCAGCGCCTCGGCGATGCGGTTCTCGATCACCATCGGCTGAACAAGCAGCCACAGCACCAGCCCGATCAGGGCCGGCAGCAGCACCATGATGGCGCCGTTCCAGCCATAATAGATCGGCAGCGAATGAAGGAGTTTGGGATTGCCCTGCACCGAGGCCATCACCCGCTGGCGACACACCACATAGGCGGCGATGGCCATGACCAGCACGATGATTAGCAGAAAAAGAACCGACATCGGGGATCCTGTCCGCAAAATTGAAAGAGTTGAAAACGTCGGATGGCGCCCGAAGGCGCCATCCGGTTCGTCTTACTGCAGCGGACCCATCGGGGTCTCTGCTTCGATCATCGCCTGGGTTGCAGCCAGTTCCGGGTCCGACGTCAGACCGTAAGCGGCCAGCGGGCCGTCCGGGCCAGCCATTTCGTCAGACATGAAGAACGTGATGTATTCCTTCAGGCCGGGGATCACGCCGATGTGGGCCTTCTTGACGTAGAAGAACAGCGGGCGCGACACCGGGTATTCGCCGGTCGAGATCGTTTCGGTCGAGGGAACGACGCCGCCCATGGTGGCGACGCGCAGCTTGTCGGTGTTGTTCTGGTAGAACGACAGGCCGAACACGCCGATGGCGGACTTGTCGGCGTCGATGCGGGCCAGCGTCTCGGTGTAGTCGCCGTCGATGTCGACCGACTTGCCGTCGGTGCGCAGTTCCATGCAGGCCTTGTCCGCGTTACCGGCCTTTTCCTTGTCGTCCTTGCCTTCAGCAACGGCCAGGAACAGGTCATGCGCGCCGGTTTCCTTGCAGCCGGCGACGATCACCTTGGTGTCGAACACTTCACGGGTGCCGTGCTTGGTGCCCGGAACGAACGCCAGGATGTTCTGCGCCGGCAGAGCCGCGTCAACGTCCGACCACATCGCAGCCGCGTTGTCGACCAGAGCGCCGTCCTTGGCAACCATGGCACCCAGAGCGCCGTAGATGTGACCGGCGGTAAAGACGAATTCCGGGCCTGCCACGTCCGAGGCAAACACGATGCCGTCATAACCAAGACGGATTTCCATGATTTCGGTCACGCCATTGGTGGCGCACAGGTCGATGTCGCTCTGCGAGATCCGCGACGACGAGTTTGCGATATCGACGGTGTTTTCGCCGACGCCTTCGCAAAGTTTCTTGCGGCCGGCACCCGAACCACCGCCTTCAACGACGGGCGACGGGAAGTCGAAGTTTTCGCCGAACGCCTCGGCCACGATGGTGGCGTAGGGCAGCACGGTCGAGGAACCGGTGATCTGAACCTGGTCGCGGGCAGCAGCGCCCGTGACCGAAGCGGCGACGATTGCGATCGTCGAAACCGTCAGTTTCATGAGGGACATGGTGAACTCCTGTCATCTGTCTTGATGGAGCGTCCGGATGACGACCATCTGCTGCCTCGTCTAGGCGGGGTTAACATCAGTTTTGCGACAGTGATGTAACAGTTTGATGAACCCGGCACAGGCCGTTCGGCGAAATTTTTCGGCACTGCAGCATAGCCGCCTGCCCCCGCCGTAACCACCTAGCTTTCCGGCAGAATCACCGAAAATACGCTGCCCTGCCCGGGCGCGGAGTCGATCATCAGCCGCCCGCGGTGACGGTTGACGATGTGCTTGACGATGGCCAGACCCAGCCCGGTGCCGCCCTTTTCGCGGCTCCGATGGCCGTCGACCCGATAGAATCGTTCGGTCAGCCGCGGCAGGTGAAGGGGGTCGATGCCGTCGCCGCAGTCCTTGACGTCGATCCGCACCACCGGGCCGCGCAGGCCCCGCTCGCGCGACAGGGTCACCGTCACCGTCCGCCCCGCCCCGCCATATTTCACCGCGTTCTCGATCAGGTTGTTCAGCACCTGCGTCATCTGGTCGGAATCGGCCGGAATCAGCACCGGCTCCTCGACGCCCCGCACCTCGATGGTGATGCCACCCACCTGGGCCAGCGGGCGCAGCGACAGCGCCGCCATCCGGATCAGCGCGGCAATGTCCAGCCGCTCGGTCGGCCGCACCCGCTCTTCGGCCTCGACCCGGCTCAGGTGCAGCAGGTCGCGCACCAGCCGGTTCATCCGCTCGGCCTCGGAAAACATGATGCCCAGAAACCGGTCGCGCGCCACCTCGTCCTGCCGCGCCGGTCCGCGCAGGGTCTCGATGAACCCCAGAAGCGCCGTCAGAGGGGTGCGCAATTCATGGCTGACGTTGGCCACGAAATCGCGGCGCATCTGGCCCATCTGCTCCTGCTCGCTGATGTCCTCGAACACGCACAGCGCGCCCCCCCCGACCGGCGAGACGGTGACCCGGTGCACGGTTTCATGCCCGGGACCCGGCACCACCTTGCGCGCCGTGGCCACCACCCGCTGCCGGAACGTTGTCGAGATCGCCTCCAACACCTCGGGCTGCCGCAGAATCAACCCGTGATGCCGCCCGTCCAGCTCGGCGCCGAACATCCGTTGCGCCGGCTGGTTGCTGATCAGCACCCGCTCATCCCCGCCGATCAACAGCACAGGCATCGAAAACCCCGCCAGAACCTCGGCCAACACTGCTTTGTCCATCATCGCTGCCCCACCCCGCTTGATGCTTGGTAACCGTTGAACAGCCCGCAAGCCAGCCGCCGCTTACGTCACAGCAAGACTCTCTTTACGTGTATTAACGATTTCCCTTTCACGTTAGAATAGAGGCATGCAGACCCGAGACCACCCAGGCAAACCATTCAATGACTGCCCCGCCGAAACCCGGCCGTGCACGCTGGCGCTGGACATCACGATGCCGATGGATGTGGCGACCGGCGCCGTGGTACAAATGCAGTTCACCGATCTCGATCACGCGATGCTCGACAGGCTCAGCCCGACACGGGTGATCCTGCCGCTGCTCGGCCGCTGCCACGACGCGGTGCAGGTGATCGAGCGGCTTCAGACGCTCGGCTACAAGGGCGAGCTGACGGTGGTCGCCCCCACCCTGCCCGACCCGTCGCTGGTGGAACGCGAGCTGCGCGGCCTCGGCCCCGGCCTCCGCCTGCGTTTGCTGATGCGCTAGACCGGGACAGTATCGCGCCGATAGATCCAGTCATGGTCGGGATCGTTCTGGAACCGCCACTTGCGGATCGGCCCCGCCATGACGTTGAGGTAATACATGTCATAGCCATAAGGCGCGCCGCAGGGGTGATGACCCTTCGGCACCAGCACCACATCGTGGTTCTTCACCGCCATCGTCGCGTCCAGCGACCCGTCCTCGGTATAGACCCGCTGCACCCCGAATCCCTGCGCCGGGTTCAACCGGTGGTAATAGCTTTCCTCCAGATAGGTCATCCGCGGATAGTCGTCCTCGTCATGCCGGTGGCTCGGATAGCTCGACCAGTTGCCCGAGGGCGTGAACACTTCGGTCACCAGCAGGCTGTCGCACACCTCGCGCCCCTCCATGGCGATGTTGTTGATGTGCCGGGTGTTGGCCCCCTGCCCGCGCGGCGTCAGAACGATGCCCTCCGGCCCCAGCCGCTGCGCCGCATGCCCGCCCAGGCCGGGCGCGGTGCAAACCGCCAGCGTGCAGGTCGTCTCCGCCACGGCCGCCCAACCGGTGCCGGCCGGCAGGTACAGGCAATGCGGCGCGGTCCGCTCGAACACGTCCATCCGGTCGCCCAGCACGCCCCAGTCCTGCCCGGCCCCGGTCAGCGCGACCTTGCCCTCGACCACCACCAGAATGACCTCGCGGTCGCCGGTCGCCTCCGCCACCCGATCCCCCGCCTCCAGCCGGTAAAGCCCGAACCCGACATAGCCCCAGCCAGCGTCACTCGCCCGGATGTCATGCACCTTGCCCCGCGTCCCGTCAGGCTTTCGCAAAAGCTGCATCTGCCCCTCTCCTCTCTGCACAAATATCCCGGGGGGTGCGGGGGGCTGGCCCCCCGCTGCCTCGGGTCCCGGGCCGTCAGCCGTTGTCCAGGCCCACCCGCCTCGCAAACGCCTTCAGCCCGCGCAGCCCGAGGCTTTGATACTCCACCGGGTCGCGCTGCAGCGGGTCCTGCTCGGCCTCGATCACCAGCCAGCCCGCATAGCCGTGCGCCGCCGCCACCTCCAGCACCCCGGCAAAGTCCACTACGCCCTCGGCATCGCCCGGCACGGTGAACACCCCGCGCCGCACGCCCTCCAGAAACGACAGCCCCTGCTCGCGCACCTCCCGCAGAACCTGCGGGCGGATGTTCTTGGCATGGATGTGGCGCACCCGCGCCATGTGCCGCTTCGCCAGCCGCACCGGATCGCCACCGCCAAACACGCAGTGCCCGGTGTCAAGCAGCAGATGGGTGCAGGGCCCGGTCTCGGCCATCAGCCGGTCGATCTCCCACTCGGCCTCGACGATGGTGCCCATGTGGTGGTGATAAACCAGAACAAGACCTTGCCCCGCCGCAAACTCCGCCAGCGCCTCGATGCCCCGGCCGAACGCGGCCCAGTCCTTGTCCGCCAGATGCGGCCGGTCGTTTACCGCCCTGTCATCCGCGCCGTGGATCGCGTTCGAGGTCTCGCACACGATGATGACCTGCGACTCCATGCCCTTGAGCACGTCGAGAAACGGCTGCATCGCCGCCTTTTCGGTCTCGATGTCGTTCACCAGCAGGTTGGTCGAATGCCAGCCCGACACAAAGCGCAGCCCGCGCGGGTCCAGCGCCGCCTTCAGCCCCTCGACCGTGGTCGGAAACTTGTGGCCCTTCTCGATGCCGTCAAACCCGATGCGGGCGCAGTCGTCGAGACACTGGTCCAGACCGATATGCGCGCCAAGCGTCTGGTCATCGTCATTCGACCAGGCAATCGGGTTGGTTCCGTAGTAGATCATCTGCTGTCTCCGCCTCAGTCCGCCAGCCGCTGGCGGTCGGTGTGAGTGTCATAGTCTGCGCGGGCCACGCGAACCTCGGGGCGCACCGACACTTCGGGCACCGCGACATCCCACCAATAGCCGCCCGCCTCGGTCGACGGCATCGGATCGGTGTCGATCACGATCACGGTCGGAATGCTGCCGCCCTTGGCCTCGGCCAGCAGCGCCTCCAGTTCGGCGATCGAGCCTGCCTTCACCGCCCGCGCCCCCATGCTGCCCGCGTGGGCCACAAAGTCGATATGCGCCGGGTTGACGTGATAGCTGTCGTCCAGCAGGTTGTTGAACGCCGCCCCGCCGGTCCCGGCCTGCAGCCGGTTGATGCAGCCGTAGCCCCGGTTGTCGGTCAGCACGACGGTAAATCCGATCCCCATCATCACCGCCGTCGCCAGTTCGGAATTGGCCATCATGTAGCTGCCATCGCCCACCATGCAGATCACATCCGCCTGCGGCCGGGCCATCTTGATGCCCATCGCCCCGGCAATCTCGTAGCCCATGCACGAAAATCCGTATTCCATATGATAGCCGCCCGCCGCGGCATCCCAGATCTTGTGCAACTCTCCGGGCATGGTGCCCGCCGCCCCCATCACCACCGTGGCCGCGGTGGCCGAGCGGTTGACAGCCCCGATCACCTGCGCATCCGTCGGCAGGGCGTTGCCGTCGCCGGGGGCCGCCTTCACCGCGGCCGTCGCCGCGAACCAGTCGTCCCGCAAGCCCGCATCGGTGGCAAACCGCTGCGACCCCAGGGCCGCACCGATGGCCTGCAGCGCCACCTTCGCGTCCGACACCAGATGCATCGCGCCGTGCTTGTAGGCGTCGAACGGGGCCACGTTGATCGACAGGATGCGGCGGTTCGGGTGCTTGAACAGCGTCCACGACCCGGTGGTGAAGTCCTGAAACCGCGTGCCAAGCCCGATCACCAGATCGGCCCCCTCGCATACGATGTTGGCCGACGATGCCCCCGTCACCCCGACGGGGCCAAAGTTCAGCGGGTGGTCAAACTTCAGCGCCGACTTGCCGCCCTGGGTTTCAACCACCGGAATTCCATGCGCCGACGCAAAGGCCGCAAGGTCCGCCTCGGCCTGCGAATAGATCACGCCGCCGCCCGCCACCACGACCGGCGCCTTTGCCGCCCTGATCGCTGCAATCGCCGCCGCCAGTTCGCCCGCATCCGGCTGCGGCCGCCGAAAGGTCCAGACCCGTGGCGCAAAGAAGTCTTGCGGATAGTCGAACGCCTCGGCCTGCACATCCTGACAGAACGACAGCGTCACCGGACCGCAGCTTGCCGGATCGGTCATCACCCGCATCGCGCGCGGCAGGCAGGTCAGCAGATGCTCGGGGCGGCTGATCCTGTCGAAATAGCGCGACACGGGGCGGAAACAGTCGTTCGCCGAGGTCGTGCCATCCTCGAAATCCTCGATCTGCTGCAACACCGGGTCCGGCGCGCGGTTGGCAAAGATGTCGCCCGGAATGATCAGCACCGGCAGCCGGTTGACATGCGCCAGCGCCGCCGCCGTCACCACGTTCAAAGCCCCCGGCCCGATCGAGGTGCTGACCGCCATCGCCCGCCGCCGCTTGGACGCCTTGGCAAAGGCAATCGCCGCATGCGCCATGGTCTGTTCGTTATGGCCGCGCCAGGTGGGCAACACATCGCGCATCCCGTGCAGCGCCTCGCCCATCCCGGCCACGTTGCCATGGCCAAAGATCGCCCAGACCCCGTCGATGAACCGCCCGCCATCTTCGGTTTCCTGCACCGACAGCCAGCGGACCATGGCCTGTGCGGCGGTCAGACGGATGGTGGTCATACGGCATCTCCCCTGTTGGCCCGCGCGGCATCCCAGATGCGGCAAAGCCTGTCATATGTCGCGGCCATCTGCGCCACGGCCGCCTCGTCGGTCATCCCGCCCGCCAGCCATGCCCGCGCCGCCTCGGCAAAGATCGTGCGGCCGATCGCAAATCCGCGCACCAGATCGTGCCGCGCCGCCAGGGCCAGCGACTGCGCCAGCGACGCCTCGTCGCCATCCAGCCCCAATACCACAACGCCGCGCACATGCGGATCGTTGCGGGTGATCGCGGCGCAGGCAAGCCTATAGGCGGCATCGGTCGCAAACGGCTCCAGCTTCCACCAGTCGGGGTAGATGCCAAGATCATAGAACCGCTGGACCACGCGGGCCGAGGTGTCATCCCCCACCGCCGCCACCTTGGACGGGATGATTTCCAGCAGAAACTCCAGCCGGTTGCGGCGCGCGGCGTGAAACAGCCGCTGCACCGTGGCCTCCTGGTCGGCCTTCATCGCGTCGGTGTCATCAGGGTGATAGAAGCACAGCACCTTGACGACATGCGCCAGCGGCCATTCGGCCAGCCCGCCGCAATCCGGCCCGATCTCCGGCTCAAGCCCACGGGGCCGCGACCCCGGCCACTCGACAGGGCGGCCAATCCACAGCCCGGTGCCCGCCGCCGCCTGCAGGGCCTGCCGCCCCAACCGGTTGTCGCACAGAATTCCATAGCCCCGTCGCCCGTCCGACACCCGCAGCGCCGCCGTCAGGCACAGCGCCTTGAACGCACCGATTTTCGCGGGCGTGGCCCCCGGCATCGCCTCCAGCTGCATCCGGTGGTCAAAGGCAAACACCCGCATGGTCGACCAGTCGTCATGCCGGTTGGTGGACCAATGCACCTGCTCCAGCGCCGCATCCTGCCGCAGCGCGGGCATCACCACGCCACGGCTGAGGAAAAACTGCAACTCCTCCCAGCTGGGATAGGCCGGGGTGCAGCCGTGGCGGCTGACGGCAAACGCCCCGCAGGCATTGGCATAGGTCAACGCCACCGGCCAGGGCTCGGCATCGAGCCAGCCCTTGATCAGCCCCGACATGAAACCATCGCCGGCGCCAAGCACGTTGAACACCTCGATCGGAAAGCCCGGCCCGGTCTGGCCCTCGTCCAGCGTGTCGGGAATGTCGGCGGCAAAGGCCGCAGCGCCCATCGGCCCGCGCTTGCACACCAGCACGGCCCGCGACACCGCCCGCACCGCCCGCAGCGCCGCGATGGTATTGGTGGTGCCGCCGGCGATGTGGAACTCTTCCTCGGTGCCGACGATCAGGTCGAACAGATGCAGCGTCGCCTGCAGTTTCGCCGTCACCGCCGCTGATTCGATGAACCGCGATTCCCCGTCGCCATGCCCCGCCAGCCCCCACAGGTTGGGCCGGTAGTCGATGTCGAGCGCCGTCTGCGCCCCATGCTTGCGCGCCAACGCCAGCGCCTTTCGCACCGCAGCCGCGGTGCGCGGATGGCTCAGATGGGTGCCGGTGACAACGACGCTGCGGGCCTGCGACACGAACGCTTCGTCGATATCGGCCTCGCACAGCGCCATGTCGGCGCAATTCTCGCGGTAAAAGATCAGCGGAAACTGCGTGTCGTCGCGGATACCCAGCAGCACCAGCGCCGTCAGCCGCGCCGGATCGGTGACGATCCCGCGGGTATCAACCCCCTCGCGCGCCAGTTCCTCGCGGATGAAGCGGCCCATATGCTCGTCGCCGACGCGGGTGATCAGCCCCGAGCGCAACCCCAGCCGCGCCGTGCCCGCCGCGATGTTGGTGGGCGAGCCGCCAATGTATTTCTGGAACGACCCCATATCCTCAAGCCGCCCGCCAACCTGCGCGCCATAAAGATCGACCGACGACCGGCCGATGGTAATGACGTCCAACGGTTTCATGGCATCTCTCTCGTTCTGGCAGACTCAAGGCGCCGGCTTTCTGGAATATTTATTCCGCTTCGTCGCCCGACGCCAGCCCCCATGGCGGCAGGACGCACGCCGTGCGTTTGCCCGATGCAAACCCGACGCCATTCCAACCCTACCGCCGCGCCGACCCGACAGCCACCGCCAACGCCATCGTCAGCGCCAGAGTTGCGGACAGCGACCGGAACGCGCCGAAATCGACCTCCTGCACCGTCAGAACCGCGTCGGCGCGTCTGGCCAGCGGGCCGGTCACCAGATCGGTCACCGCGACCACGGGCACCCCCCGCCCCTGCGCTTCGGCGGCCAGGGCGATGGTCTCGTCGGAATAGGGGGCAAAGCTGATGGCGACGACCGCATCTCCCGGCCGCAGCGCGCAGCGATGGTCAAGACGTCCCGCGCCGTGGTGCAGCATGGCCGGCACCTGCATGTTTTCAAGCACATAAGCCAGATAAGCCGCCACCGGAAAGGCGCGGCGCAGCCCGATGACATGCACGGTCCCGGCCTGCGTCAGCATGTCCACGGCGGCGGCAAGCGCCCCTTGATCCGCCGAATGGGTCAACTGCTCCAGCGACAGACGCCCGGCCTCGATGAACTCGGCCAGCAGCGCCGCCGGACGGCCCGCGCCTTCGGCTTTCAGATTGGCAAGCCGCGTCGCGTAATCCGGCCAGCCGGGCGCATACGCCGCGCGGAACAGGCGCTGCATGTCGGAAAAGCCCGCAAACCCAAGGATTTGGCAAAACCGCATGACCGCCGACGGCGGCACCTCGGCCCCTGCGGCAAGGCTCGCGACAGTCGACACCGCAATCCGGTCCAGATTGGCCGCCACATGATCGGCGCACTGGCGCAAGCGGCGCGGCAGGCTGTCGGTCACTTCGGCCAGCCTGTCGCGGAACTCTTCCACCGTCAGCGGCGCGGGGCGGCGGGTCAAAAGTCCACCCATCTGACCGCCTCAGCCAGCCCAGGTGCCGCTTTGGCACAAACCCGCGACGGTTGGAACAAAAATTCCAATCAGCCGCCGTATCGCCCCCGCAACGCCAGCACCACCGGCGGCGTCACGAATTTCGACACATCCCCCCCCAAGCGCGCAATCTCCTTCACCAGCTTTGACGCAATTGCCTGCCGCCGGGCGTCGGCCATCAGAAACACCGTCTCGATGCTGGCATCCAGGGCCCGGTTCATGCCAACCATCTGGAATTCATACTCGAAGTCCGCAACGGCCCGCAGCCCCCGGATGATCACCCCGGCCCCCACATCGCGGGCGCAGTTGATCAGCAGGTTCTCGAACGGATGCACCACGATCTCGCCACCGGTGCGGGCGGTGATGGCGGCGCATTCCGCCTCGATCATCTTGACCCGCTCGTCCAGCGTGAACAGCGGCCCCTTGTCGCGGTTGATGGCGACGCCGATCACCAGACGGTCGACCAGGGCCATCGCGCGGGTGATGATGTCGGTGTGCCCGAGCGTGACCGGATCGAACGTGCCGGGATAAAGTCCGATGCGCATCACACCCCCTCGATGCCGAATTCGGGCGCAGGCAACGCGAACCGCACCGGCATTGCAACCCCGAAAGGGCTTAGAAGCCCTTGATCATGCTTTCAAGCGCGTCCTTTTCGGCCGCAAGCTCGGTCATGCGCGCCTTGACCACGTCGCCGATCGAGATCAGGCCGATCATCTCGTCGCCCTGCATCACCGGCATGTGGCGAAAGCGGCCGTCGGTCATCTTTTGCAGCACCAGGTCGGTCTGGTCGGCGCGGGCGCAGGTGATGATCCGGGCAGTCATGATCGATTCGACCGCGTCGGTCATGCAGGCCGCCCCCCGACGCCCCAGTTCGCGCACCACGTCACGCTCGGACACGATACCCAGAATGTGTTTGCCATCGACCGAGACCACCACCGCCCCGATCCGCCGCGCCGACAGGGTTTCGGCGACCTTGCCGACCGTGGTGCCCGGCGGCACGGTCACCACAGCGTCATCGGCTTTTGATTTCAAGATCTGACTGACTAGCATCGCATCCTCCCCTGCAGGTCCGGCCCTGTCCCCGGGTCAAGGGTCGGGCCCGGGCCAACCACTTGTCAAGCATTTTTCCCCGGAAAGAGGGCGTGCAATTTGACCTTGCGGACAAACACGACGCCGACCTAATCTTGACTGGGTGGAACGCTTCGGTTGCGCCTTGAATGCTTGCTGGTGACCGACACATGAACGAACATCTTCGCTACGAGCCGTTTTACCGGATCCCTTTTGGCAGGACGATCCCGATGTTCCAGCTCAAGGAAATAAGCCCGTTCTTCCAGCAGGTCGGATACGATACCTTGAAGAACATGGTCGTTTTCGATGTTGGCGCCAACCAGGGTCAGTGGACGGCGGCGCTCTTGATGCACTCGGGTCGCAACGTCTCGAAAGTGCACATGTTCGAACCGCTGCCCGGCAACCTGGCGATCATCGACCAGGGCATGCTGGACGGACTTTTCGGCACGCACAATGAACACATCAAGCTGAACCGCCTTGGCCTTTCGCACGCCACGGGGTCTGCAATCCTTCACTTCGAGGCCGAAAAATCTGCCCTCGCGTCGATCGACAATGCCGTCGCTTTGATGCCCGCCAGTTCGGTGGCACTTGGCATGTCGCGCGAGATCCAGCTTGCGACGCTGGACAGCTATTGCACCGAAAACAAGATCGACTGGATCGACCTGCTCAAGATCGACGTCGAAGGGCACGAGCTTTCGGTCCTGCGCGGGGCAGAGCGGATGTTTCGTGAACGGCGTGTGGCCGGGGTGATCTACGAAATCGGGCCGCACCAGATGGCGCGCAAGGAATATTATCAGGACTTCTTCAAGTTCTTCCAGCAATGGGGCTACAACAACTATCTCATCAACCAGTGGGACTCTCCGGTGAAGGCGCCCGACTACAGAGCGTCGCAAGAAGAGTTCGCGGTGGTCGCGATGCGCATGGCGCTGCATCCCAAGTTCGGCTGACCTTCAAAAAGCGAGTGATTCAAGCCGGTGAACCTCGCGCCTGATTCCCAAGGTCAGCCGGTCGGCAAAGCGGTTCAGCCGGTCCACCCGGCCATCGCCCTCGTGCCGGATCAGCCAGAACGCGCGGGTCAGGCTGATCTGGTCGGTCAAGACGCGCGTCACCTCGGGGGCTGCGGGCAGGGCAAAGTCATGCACCACCCCGACCCCCGCCCCCCGCCGCAGCCAGTTCAACTGCACCGCCACCGAATTCGACGTCAGCACCGCCGGGGTGGCGCCGATTTCGGCCAGATAATCCAGCTCCTTGTCAAAGATCATGTCGGGAATATAGCCGATCATCCGGTGCCCGCGCAGGTCGTCGCGGCTGTGGATCGGCGGATGGGCGGCCAGATAGTCGCGTGACGCCGCCAGATGCAGCCGGTAATCGGTCAGCTTCTGCACGGTCAGCCGACCCGCCTCGGGGCGCGACACCGCAACCGCCATGTCCGCCTCGCGCTTTGACAGGTTGAACACGCGGGGCAACGCGACGATCTGCACCTCAAGCCCCGGATTTTCATCGCAGATCGCCGCCAGCACCTGCGGCAGCAGATAGTTGGCGCAGCCATCGGGCGCGCCGATCCGGATGTGCCCCGACAAACCCTGCGCCCCGGTCAGCGCCTCTGCCGCCCCCTCCATCGCCGCCTCGGCCCGCTCGGCCATCGGCAGCGTCCGCGCGCCCTCGTCCGTCAGCGCATAGCCTTGCGGGCTTTTGGCGAACAGCCGCGCGCCCATCGCCTCTTCCAGCCGGGCGATCCTGCGCCCAACGGTCGCCGGGTCAAGCCGCAGCCGCTTGCCCGCGCCCGACAGGCTTTCGGTCCGCGCCACGGCCAGAAACACCCGCATATCGTCCCAGTCCATGGCCACCCCTTTGCAAAACTGCAAAACGTCTTTGAAAACTTGCCGCTGTTCGGGGCATTTCCGCAAGGCTATACCTCTGTCAACCCCAAGGAGGACGCGATGAAAGAGATCGGACACTGGATCAACGGACGCCATGTGGCGGGCACCTCGGGCCGCTTTGCCGATGTCTACAACCCCGCCACTGGCGAGGTGCAGGCGCGCGTCGCGCTGGCCAGTCAGGCCGAACTGGACAGTGCCACCGCCGATGCGGCGCGGGCTCAGGTCAAATGGGGCGCCACCAACCCGCAGCGCCGGGCGCGGGTGATGATGGAGTTCGTGCGGCTGCTGAACCGCGACATGCAGGCGCTGGCCGAAGCACTGTCGAGCGAACACGGCAAGACCGTGCCGGACGCCCGGGGCGACATCCAGCGCGGGCTTGAGGTGATCGAGTTCTGCATCGGCGCGCCGCATCTGCTGAAAGGCGAGTTCACCGACAGCGCCGGGCCGGGGATCGACATGTATTCCATGCGCCAACCCGTTGGCGTCGCTGCCGGAATCACGCCGTTCAACTTTCCGGCGATGATCCCGATGTGGAAGCTGGGGCCGGCGCTGGCCTGCGGCAATGCGTTCATCCTCAAGCCGTCGGAGCGGGATCCGTCGGTGCCGATGATGCTTGCCGAACTGCTGCAGGAGGCCGGGCTGCCCGATGGCGTGCTGCAGGTCATCAATGGCGACAAGGTGTCGGTCGATGCGATCCTCGACAACCCGCAGATCGGGGCCATCGGCTTTGTCGGGTCGACCCCGATTGCCGAGTATATCTATGGCCGCGGCTGTTCGAACGGCAAACGGGTGCAATGCTTTGGCGGTGCGAAAAACCACATGATCATCATGCCCGATGCCGATCTGGATCAGGCGGCGGACGCGCTGGTGGGCGCAGGTTACGGGGCGGCGGGTGAGCGGTGCATGGCGATTTCGGTTGCGGTGCCGGTGGGTCAGGCCACGGCGGATGCGCTGATCGAACGGCTGATCCCGCGGATCGAGAACTTGAAGGTCGGCCCCTATACCGCTGGAAACGATGTGGATTATGGCCCGGTCGTCACGGCGGCGGCCAAGGCCAACATCCTGCGGCTGGTCGAGACCGGCATCGCGGCGGGGGCCAAACTGGTGGTCGACGGGCGCGGTTTCAAACTGCAGGGCTACGAGGACGGCTTCTTTGTCGGGCCGCATCTGTTCGACCATGTGACGACGGACATGGAGATTTACCGCAAGGAAATCTTCGGTCCCGTGCTGTCGGTGCTGCGCGCCGAAACTTACGAGCAGGCGCTTGGCTATGCGATGGACAACGAATTTGGCAACGGCACCGCGATTTACACCCGCGACGGCGATACGGCGCGCGACTTTGCCGCGCGGGTCAATGTGGGCATGATCGGCATCAACGTGCCGATCCCGGTGCCGCTGGCCTATCACACCTTTGGCGGCTGGAAGAAATCGTCGTTCGGCGACCTGAACCAGCACGGGCCGGACGCCTACCGGTTCTACACCCGGACCAAGACCGTGACCGCGCGGTGGCCGTCGGGCATCAAGGAAGGCGCAAGCCTGAACTTCAAGCCGATGGATTGACGCGACACGGCCGCCCTGCCCGGTGCGGCGGCCGTTTTGCCTTGCGCTGCAAAGCCGCTTCGGCAACCTTTCTGCATGACCGCCTCATGGATCACGCAGCTGGGTCTGCCACCTGCCGGCCAATCGGTGCTGGCGGCACTGCCACGCCGCCACCTTGCCGAAGGCACGCCGCTGTTTCATCCGGGGCAGCCCGCGCAGGCCTTTGTCATCGTTCTGGCGGGCCGGATCGAGGTGCGGCTGACGGGGCCCTCGGGGCGCGAGATTCTGCTTTACGCGGTCGAGCCGGGGCAAACCTGCATCCAGACCACTCTTGGCCTGATGGGCGACGAGCCCTACTCCGGCGATGCGGCGACGGCGACGCCTTGCGATGTCGTGCTGATACCCAAACTGCTGTTTCGTGACCTGATCGACAACGAGCCCGGCTTTCGCCGCTTTGTCATGCAGGCATTCGGGGCGCGGATGAACGATCTGACCCGTCTGCTGGAGCGGGTGGCCTTTGGCCGGGTCGAACAGCGGCTGGCTGCCGCGCTGCTGGACCTTGCCGATGGCCCGCTGGT
>Ga0105048_10001984_pt1 | contig 33130 bp, 26 predicted proteins | sample MAT05_FD_78382 | JGI IMG/M metagenome (GOLD analysis project Ga0105048, IMG submission 78382) | Freshwater microbial communities from Lake Fryxell liftoff mats and glacier meltwater in Antarctica - MAT-05 | ecosystem: Environmental > Aquatic > Freshwater > Ice > Liftoff microbial mat | place... | reverse complement strand
TGAAAGAGCTCCCGAGACTATAGATCAAATCATAGTGACTCAACCTGTTTGTTCATACGATCTTGGATCAATTCAAATAATTGACAATACCACTTCTTATGGATTAGATGGATGTGGCACCAACCTAACCAATATTACCGGTCTGTTCAACAATCTTGGGCCATGTCAGTATACCATTACTACGATCTATCAAGTTTCGCCGAATGAGTTCTGTGTATCAGATAGCTTAATAACAATTGCTCCCATTTCAGACCAAATTAATTTTAATGCCGCTTGGACAAATGATGTCTTCTGTTTTGAAGAAAACGCATGTTTTGAATCACAGGCAACAGGAGGAATAGGAAATTTAGATGTTTTTTGGTTTGATTGCGCTGAAACTATTCCTGCTTGTCAAGTTAGCAACAACAACCCGAACTGTTTTCCTTTGATTGAAAACACAACACTTTGGGGATACGCAATTGACCAACTTGGATGCTATAGCGATACTGTTCAAGTAACAGCGACACTTGCTCCGGGAATTAATATTAGTGTGCAGGATGGACAAGACTTATTCGAAATTTGCGAAAATAACTGTGCAGACATTGAGGCAATAGCTACTGGTGGTAATGGAAATATTACTATCGATTGGTTTCAAGTCCCTTTTAATAATCAGCCATTTACCCAGGGAACAAACGTAAGTCTTTGCCCATTTATAAATACCACCTACTACGCAGTGGCGAGCGATGGTTGCAGCGAGTCGATAGCTGATAGCATTGAAATAATAGTGCGTTCAACTCCTGTAGTATTTATAGAATCCGATACACTTGAGGGTTGCTTCCCGCTGGCTGTAACCTTCTACAATTTGAGTCCACAGTTTGCAGATGCCTTCACTTGCAGTTGGAACTTCGACAATGGAGATATTTTTAACCTATGTGAAGATACCCTTATCTATGCTTATCCAGGATTTGGTGAGTTTTTCGCTTCGTTAACATTTACCTCAGAATATGGCTGTGTCGGGTCTGATACGCTGGATGCCCCGATCGTCATTTACGGTTATCCTGAAATTAACTTCACTTGGGAACCACAACCCGTGTCCGTGTTGGATACTAAGGTCGAATTCACAAATTTGACCCAAGGTGGAGTAAGTTATAATTGGAATTTTTACAATGCTCTAACTACTCCCATATCAAATCCTGTGTACGAATTTCCGGCGATTGATCAAGCAATTTTTAAAGTTTGTCTAGAAAGCATTAGTCAATTTGGATGTATTGATACAGTTTGTAAAGACATATTTATCGAAAGTGTTTTGTCTGTCTTTGTGCCAAACACATTTACACCTGATGAAGATGGTTTAAATGATGTATTTCTGCCGGTTGTATTTGGCGAAAAATTCGGCTCTTACATATTCAGAATCTTTGATCGCTGGGGCAACGAGGTGTTCACTACCAATGAGGTTGGCAAGGCTTGGACAGGTAATGCTATGGCTGGAGAATACTACGTTCAAAACGATGTATACGCTTGGCGAATAGAAGTCGAATCGCTTCAGGAAGGCAAAATAAGAGTGTTTGAAGGTATTGTAACAATATTGAGATAGCAGGCCAATCGCTTCATAATATCAATAAACCACAATGTTTAGCCACATTCATCAATAGTCTCATTGGTGTGTCACTTTGTTGTATCGGCAATAGCGATTTTATACTTAAAGCTTTTATTAATTGGGGCAAAGGACCTTAATAAATTGCTTTGGCAATGCCAAAACTACATTCAAATAGATCAGTAAGGCAAAGTCGATATTATTTCACTTAACTCATAAAAATTGTTTGGACTATTTAATGAGTTACATTGGTAAAGACCAATTTGATTGATGTTTAGAGCAATATAGAGTAAGGGAATTGGACTGCATTGAATTTACATCAAGAATTACAGACACCGATATTTTATTAATCTTTGCTGAATTTCGTACAAGCGACGGAAAAAACTTTTCTTGTCGGGACAACTTTTTTTTTAAAAATTTGATCACAAGCTATGTGAGCAATGACAGACCACGAAATAGCCAAAGGATGTATAGAAGGACGAAGAGAAGCCCAACAAACGTTGTGGAAGCTTCACTCGCGCAAAATGCTGTCTGTTTGTATGCGATATTGTGACAGTCGTGAAGAGGCGGAAGATGTTTTGCAAGATGGTTTTGTGAAGGTTTTTGAGAAAATAAATCAGTGGCAGGGCAGTGGTCCATTGGGGGGTTGGGTTAGAACCGTGATTGTAAATACGGCGCTCACCTACATTAGATCGAGGAACAAATGGAGAAACAGTGTTGATTTGGAAAAAGCCGAAGATCTTGATGGAGATGAGACAGACGCTCTGAGTATAATGAACGAGGCTACATTGCTAGCGCTAATAGATAAAATGCCAACAGGTTATAAAACAGTTTTTAATCTATTTGCGATAGAAGGATATGGACATAAGGAAATTGGAGAACTACTCGGGATTTCAGAAAATACATCGAAAACTCAGTTTCTCAAAGCGAAGAACTGGTTGAAGAAAAACCTTGCAGAATTAGAACAAATAAGTGACGAATACAGATAAACATATAAGGGAAATTTTTTCTAACAAACTTGGCAACATCGAAACAGACGTGCCCGATGGTTTGTGGGAGAACATCAGCCAAAATTTACCTTCAGGAAGTTTGTCAACAGTTGTAAGTGGCATCGCTAAAACGGCAGTGACAAAAATTTGGATCTCCGCAGGAATAGCTGCTGCTGTTATAACGGGAATTATAACATGGCAAAGTCTCGAAAGTGAAGTTTCGGCTCCTCAAACAGAACAAATTACAGCTCCAAGCCAAGCCGCTGAAGAACAATCAGAAAAAATTAATACTGAAAATACACCTGAAGACAGTTCACCAACATCAGTAGTCATTGAGGAGAACGGCTCTGTCTCAGCTTCTATATCAACTCCACAGCCAATTATTTTAGGTTATGAAAAGAACGAAAGCTATGAAGAAGAAAAGGTCCCCAATCATCTTCTTTCGAATTCGGATCAATTGACAGAAAATAATGTTTCACAAGGAACTGAAAATTCCGTCAATCAAAATAACTTATCGCGGACCATTGAAAAACCCTTTCGGGAAACAGAAAATCATCCAATGTCACCAAATATCTCAGTTTCTACCGTTTCTGAAGATCGCTTGGAATATGAGTTCAGTATAGAAACCGCGGATGCAAAAAACTACTTTTGGCAATTTGAAGACGGCACAACCCAATCGGGCAAAACTTGTGTAAAACAATTTTCTGAAGAGGGCAAATACCGAGTTGAATTGACAATAACAATGCGGGATGGATCACAAAAACTTCTTTTATCCGAAGTAGAAGCATTCAGAAAAGCTGAGTTTTTTATCCCAAATATATTCACTCCAAATAACGACGGTCAAAACGATGTTTTTGACCCCCAAGAGAAGTCTAACAATCTGAAAATAATCAAGGTTGTTATTCTAGACAACAATGGTAAAGTCTTTGAATCACAGGGCGAAAAACTTTGGGATGGTACTGATCTTTTAGGTAATCAATGTTGGGCAGGTAATTATTATTATATGGTTCGCGCTACAGATAGGAATCATCAAATAATGGAAAAGACGGGTAGTATTCGTCTCATTCGTTAGAGTTTTGAACTCTATATTTGCAGACCTGTTAATAATCAATGAACGTGAGCCTACTCACGACCTTAATAAACTTGAGCGCTTATGAGAATTCTATTGTTGGCCGTTGCCATACTTTTTGTTTCGATTCCATCAAACATATTTGGACAACCCAACACAGTTGCTCCACCTGTAAAAACTGGTCTGTATAGTTATTCAGTGGACCTAAATGAAGCAGAACTTTACAACATCGACAGACTTCATTTTATGTCCAAAAAAGATTGGGCACTGTTCAGCCAAGATGCGCGCTTTGATGCTGATCGAGTTTCGAAAATACTGACCCAGTGGAAAGAACAAAATAAACCGCAGGGCCAATTAAAAACCCTCACTCAATCGATTGATTGTTACTGGATTGAGCCAACTAGTGCATACAACAATCCGAATACCATTCAGTGGCCCGGTAGTCCTGGAAATTCCACAGATAACTTTTCTCCTGTAATAAGTCTACCATTTAACTTCAACTATTTCGGTCAAAACTTTAATCAAGTTGTTCTTACAACCAAGGGAACTATTGCCCTTGGATCGGCCGGATATATTGACTTTACTCCTTCAGCCTTTCCAACTCCGTTGGCAAGCGAAACAACTCAACAATATGATCACATCTGTGGCTTATGGTCTGACTACGATTTTGCAGCCACGGGCGATCTGTATTATTTGGTAACAAGTGAGGCCTTGTATGTCAATTACGTGGATGTTGGTTATTGGCCAAACCAGGGTGATAAAACGAATACTTTTCAGATGATTATCTGTGCTGATGGCAGCGATGTTATTGGTAATGGCAACAACGTTCAGTTCGTATATAGAGACATGCAGTTCGCTAACAGTCAAATTAGCGGAGCGGTAGGTGGATATAATGCAGCTTCGAATTTGGCTATTGTTGGATGCGATAGAGCAATTGGAAATGCGCACTATTCATTCGGGCGATTTAACTTAGATAATACAATTTTCAATGGTCCTTATGGTGTTGCTCTCAATCAGCAAGACGGAGTTAGTTGGCTTGATGGGCGCATAATCGAGTTTAATACTTCGACAACCAACGTTAATGCGAATATCGCTCCTGTTTCTATCGAAGAAGCTTGCGACACCATCTATTTATGCCAAGGAGAAGCGTTCAATTTTAATTTAGCGTTTACAGCGCCCGAGGCCACTCAAACAGCTACGATAACAACAACACAGAGCCAGACAGGATTCACCAGCAGCAACCAAGTGCTGACTAATGCATCCCAATTCCAAACAGCGACTTTTGTTGCCGGTCCAAATAATATTGGAAACAATATTGTAAATGTAACCGCTGTAGACAATGGTACTCCAGCTCTTTCAACAACTGTAACCTATGTTTTTGTGGTTTCTCAAGACGTAGCCGCTGCATTGTCCATCAGCGGACCCACATCGATCTGTGCCGGCGCAGTGGCAACATTAACTGCCTCCTCGGGTTTTGATAGCTACTCATGGAGCAATGGAGGCACCGGGCAGTCCAATGATGTAAGCCAAAGCGGTCTCATTACAGTTTTTGCAGAATCTAATGGTTGTACTTCGACGGCCACTATCAATATCGATGTTACACCCTATTTTATTCCTCAACTACAAGGAGGAAATGATCCTGTGGTTTTATGCCCGGGTCAAACCACAGAACTTTGCGTTATAGGTAACTATGTGAGTTATGAATGGTACATTTATCCGGGATATGATGGCGAGTTTACCGCTTCAACAGCATTGGATGAGCCTTGTGTTGAAGTCACCGGAAATGTGAATGGTAATTATGGTGTATTAGTAACCGACGAAAGTGGTTGCCAAGGACTGAACATCAAAATCGTAAACATTATACAGTCATTTATAGATCCAATAAACGAAGGAAATACAGGAGCATATTGCAGTGGATTTGAGCCGGTACAATTTACTGGTGGTTACAGCAATCCTGCTATTGGAAACCTCATCATCTATGGTTTGAGCTCAAACCAAAATGGATGGCAGGGTTCGTACATCAACGTAAATGTATATCCGGGTGGTGAAGGCCCACCGGAGACCACATTCATTACAACGTTTAATACATTCACCATCTTTTCTGACATTGAAATCGGTGTCGGCGATAGTATCACAATTGATTACATAGCCAATGGAAATAACTTCGCCGGTAATTCAATTTGGATTCTGAATTGTGGATCCAACATTCCTACGATTATAGGCCCGCCACTGACCTCCGGCGAAATTTGGAATGGAATTTCAGGTTGTACATCACAACCTCTCTTCGGTCAATGGACTGTGGAAGGGCCATCCGGTTGGAATTTATCATCGACAACACAGTACAATACTACATTTTCACCGACTCAATATGGTTTATACAACGTGTGTTTTAATGATCCTGCATGTTCCATAGATCATTGTTATGAACTAGAGTTTACCTTACTTCCTACAATCCAATTAAATCCAGGCCAAGAAGTTCTGCTTTGTGATAATGAAACAATAAATACTGTTGCCACAATTACTGATGTTGGCGGCACTGGTACCATTTCATGGGGTGGCACCGGCGCAAATCCCGCCGGCAATTCACTTTCGGCAATTTATGGGCCATACACCGACTATTTAAATACCAATGCAATTGCTACAGTTACAAATGGTTGTGGAATTGCTAGCGATTCATTTGCCATCACGCATCATCCCGATGTTCCTCAACCTGCCCTTCAAGATCAAGTTCTTTGCAATAGTGGCTCTGCCATTCTTGATCCTTTACCTTCGAATTTAGACAATATAAACTTAAACTATTTGTGGACACCTGGCAATCAGACTACTTCAACCATAACTGTTACCTCACAGGGTACTTACAGCGTGCTTGTTTCTAACCTGTGCGACACATCAAATCCTGTATCATCCATCATAGGCTTAGTTCCTGCGGCGTCGGTAACCGACAGTCCACCATCAAATATTTTTGAGTGCGACGAAACTAGTTTGCAATTAAATGTAGTATACCAAAACCCTCAAGTTTACTCTATAAATTGGAATAATGGACAATCTACAAATGCAATTACGGTGAGCTCAGACGGCAATTACTGTTGGACGATTACCGACAACCTAGGTTGCAATACAGAGGTAACCGGATGTTCCAATGTCGATTTTTCTGGAACTCCGTCAATCAATCCAAGTAATTCTACCAACGAGATTCTTTGTCCAAACGAATGTGAAGAACTCAATTTGTTCGCAAGTGGTGAAGGCAATATTTATAGCTGGTCTACGTCTTGCACCAATTTGATCATTCCCTTTTCTAGTGGCTCCTTCAACTTCTGCTCTAACAATTTGGCTAACGGTTGTCTTGGAGGGCCTATCGTAGTTACCGGAACAGTTTCCAATGGCTGCGGAACCGTGAGTAATACATGGACGCTAAAACCAGATGTTTGTTCATTGAAAATACCAAACGTCTTTACTCCGAATAATGATTCAGTAAACGAAAACTACGAAATCGAAGGACTAGAAAACTATGAAGACGCTTTATTTAAAGTCTTCAATCGCTGGGGTAATGAGGTATTTAGCGATTCCAATTATAAGAATAGTTGGAACGGTGGTGATCTAGCAAGTGGAACTTATTATTACATTCTAGAACTTCCATTTGGAATACTAACAGAATTCTCAGGCGCATTTTCAATAATCCGAAATAATTAATAGCAGGTTGTGCATTTGGATAATTCAACCGTAATAATGTGAAAGTATAATTTCTAACTAGCCTTTTCGTTACTGAAAAGGCTTTTTTCGATTTAATTAAGATGTATAATCAATGTGATGGCCCTCTGATTTACTACTTTGGTAAAACCAATAAATCAAGGTACCAAATAAAAGAGTAAGCGACAATGTAATAAACCAAGTATTTTGAACAGAGTCAGCAGGCGTTTCGGTTGAACCATGTTGTTTATACATCCAAAATGCGATTGCGTTGTTTGCGAAGTGCGCTATAATTGCCGCCCACAAACTTCCGCTCCACAGCACTAAATATCCTAAAATTGCTCCTAACACTACGCGGGGTAAAAATCCATAAAATTGAAAATGAATAGCACTAAAAATAATTGCGCTAACCCATATACCTATGTGCGCATTAGAAAATGCTTTGGACAATAATGGTTGCAAAACACCCCGAAAAACCAATTCTTCGCAAATAGCGGGCAGTACGGCAATACTAAAAAAAGCCAAAAGGAGATAAGGTTCGGAACCTTCACCTAAAAGAACTTTCACCATTTTTTCTCCAGTCTGCTCTGACGGAAGTAAAATAGACTCGAGCCATGAACCCTCCGGAATCAAAAAATAATTGAGTGAAGAGAAAAGATCAATTAGCCCCGAGGCTGAAAAAACTATAGCAGGGGCTGCAAGTACAAGCATGATAGGAAACTTTTTTAAACCCTTGATTTGACCTGAACTGAAAATCAAAGTATATAAAATAACTGGAATTAAAAACATGCAAATTTGAGCCACATTGTTGATCCACATCAGAACGTTGGCATCACTTGGTTTTGGATTTGATAAAACCTGATTGAGCTCCATCAAAGGAATTTTGAGCACACTACTAGCAATTACAACGCCCAAAGCGGAACCTAACGCAGCTCCAATCACAATCATCGAAATAAACAACATGATTTTGGAACCCGTTGGCATCGAAGTGAAAAATGCTTTATTCATAAAGCAAAGGAAGCGAAGTATTTTTGCACGCGAAACAAAGAATAAAAAAAGATTGATAAGAATAGGAAAAATAGAATTACCTGACTTCCCACTTTTGCTGGCGCCAATGGAAGATGTGAGTGATCCGCCTTTCAGAATGGTTTGTAAAGAACACGGGGCCGATCTTATGTACACTGAATTTATCAGCAGTGAAGGGCTAATCAGAGATGCTGCAAAAAGCAGAATGAAACTTGATATCTATGAATATGAGCGTCCAATTGGCGTACAGATATTTGGCAGTGATACTGAAACAATGGTTCGTTGTGCCGAAATTATTGAGCAAACCAATCCCGATTTGTTAGACATCAACTACGGTTGCCCGGTGCTGAAAGTGACATGCAAAGGAGCCGGAGCAGGAATTCTTAAAGATATTCCGAAAATGGTCAGTATGACTGAGGCAATTGTTAAAGCTACAAATTTACCTGTCACAGTTAAAACACGTCTTGGATGGGATGATCAAAACAAAAATGTGGTGGAAGTAGCAGAACGCCTCCAAGACATTGGCATCCAAGCCCTCACCATTCATGGCAGAACACGCGTTCAGATGTACAAAGGCGAGGCAGATTGGAGTTTGATAGCAAAAATCAAAGAAAATACACGTATGCACATTCCTGTATTTGGCAACGGTGATATTACCACACCCGAAAAAGCACTTGAATACAAAAACAGGTATGGAGTTGATGGAATTATGATTGGCCGCGCAAGTATTGGGTATCCATGGATCTTCAACGAAATAAAACACTTTTTTGCTACCGGTGCACATCTTCCAAAACCAACAATACAACAACGCGCAGAAGCGTGCCGCAAACATTTCGAATTCTCTGTAAAATGGAAAGGCTCCATTCTAGGAGTGCTGGAAATGCGCCGACACTACAGCAATTACTTCAAAGGATTACCCAATTTTAAAGATGACCGCATGGCCCTTGTCACGATGCATGAGCCGCAACAAATACAGACTAAGCTAGAGGAGATTGTAATGAAATATGACGGTGTTGAATTTTTGTCGTAATATAACTTCGTGGTCAATAAAGGTTCGGATTTTTTGCTTATGTAAATAGTAGAATCGATTGATCGCCATATAAACTTGAAAATAAAATATTATGAATCACCTGCTCTCCACCCTCATTTTATTCAGCGTTTTGATCAATTCATTTAATTTATCGGCTCAAAAATTAAAAAGACAAGAAGTAAGCTTTATTGGCTCCGATGGAGTAGTGAGTAAAAGCTATGTATCATACGACAAAAAAGTAAAAGGAAAACGTCCCGTTGTATTAGTGATACCTGAATGGTGGGGTTGTAACGCGTATGCAAAAAAACGCGCTGACATGCTCGCTGAATTGGGATATATAGCGATTGCTGTGGATATGTACGGTGAAGGAAAACAGGGCAACGATCCTGCTCAGGCCGGAGCACTTGCAGGTGCTTTTTATCAGAACCCGACAATGGCATTAAATAGAATGGAAGATGCTAAAAAATTCATTTCAAAATATCCTCAGGCAGATGCTTCCAGTGTTTCGGCAATTGGGTATTGTTTTGGTGGTTCTATGGTTCTAAATGCTGTTGGACTTGGCATGGATTTAAACTTAGCAGTAAGTTTTCATGGTGGACTTGGCGGATTAGTAGCTCCACAAAAAGGCAATAAAACGAAAGTTTTAGTTTGTCATGGACTCGCAGATAAATTTATTACTCTGGAAGAGGTGAACACTTTTAGGAAAAATATGGATGATTCTAAAATTCAATATTCTTTCTTGGAGTATGCAGACGCAACGCACGCATTCACAAATCCCGATGCAACAGCAAATGGTCAAAAATTTGGAATTCCAATAGCATACAACGAAGTTGCCGATAACAAATCATGGCAAGACTTTTTAGTATTCTTTGGTAAAAACAACTAGGAAATGTAAAAAATTAGAAGTGATATCTAGCTCCTAGCCCTCCTTGGAAATGGAATAAGAATGGATTATCCAATATTTCCATGAACAGCGTTATATCCGCAAATACTGAGATTGGCGCTCCTTTGAACTTATATTCCATACCAACAACACCATCGGCTCCAATATCGAAGTCAGAAACACGTCCTCCATCAGCATAAAGCCAGTTAGGATTGCCGTCAATTTTGTAACGGTATGTGTAATAATAATTTTGAAATCTCAGTTGACCACCTACTCCGTAATACCATTCTAGTCCCGGTGTTTTTTCATCTGCAACTTTATCTATCCCGTTTCGAAATAGGTAATGAACCTGCAATCCGATTGGTGCGGAAGCCTTATATCCCGTAACTTTCCAATCTTTGTATCCAAAGTTTTGTTTGCCATACCACTTATCAAACCTATCGTAATACCAATTGCTCCGACTAAAAATATGTGTCCTCCCAAGATTTATTTCTAACGCATTGTTGCCGGAGAATCTCTTGTAAGACAATCCGCTTGGATCGCCCAATCTGAAGCCCAAAGCGTGATTTTGGGCGTTGACGAAAACAGACGTTAAAAGTGTTGTGAGAAAAATTAATATTCTGATTGTCTTCATTGCTCTCCATAATTATTTAAACACGTGACAACGCTCAAAAGCCAACAAATACAATCTGAGAGCGATAATCAACCTAACCCTATTCCCGGCGCAAAATTACAGAATTAGCCGGTCAATCACAATAAAAATCGTTCACAGCGCCGATCATAAATAGACCCTATTTTAGCGCTCTCAGCGAAAAAGAAATATTTCAACTTGTCATAACAGTCATAAACCATAATATGCTCAAATCAATGACCGGATTCGGTAAGGCAGAAGCCACCGTAAACGGAAAAAAAATCACTGTTGAATTGCGTTCTTTGAATAGCAAACAACTCGACCTTAATCTTCGAATGCCTGGTGTATACCGCGAAAAAGAACTTGAATTACGTTCATGGCTAAGCGACAATATTCAGCGTGGAAAAGCGGATCTTTTGATATTTTACGAGAATCTCGAAGGCGAAAAAAGAATGGCAATCAATAAGCCATTGATGGCAGCATACTACAAAGATTTAAAAGAAGTAGCAGATGCAGTTGGTATGCAACAAGCAGACTACTTGAATGCTCTGATGCGCATTCCGGATATACTCAAGCCCGAAAACCAAACTTTAGAGGAAAATGAGTGGGAAGGCTTGATCAACGCAGTGAAAGAAGCCTATGCTCGATTTGACTCATATCGGCAAATTGAAGGAGCCAAATTGAAAGAAGACTTTGTGTTGCGCGTGCAAAGTATTCTTGATTTGCGCAATGCATTGGACGCGCCGATCAAGCTCCGTAACCAAAAAGTACGTGAAAAACTACGGACAAATCTTGAGGAGTTAATCCCTGCCGACAAAGTCGATCAGAATCGATTTGAGCAAGAATTGATTTATTATTTGGAGCGCTTAGATATTTCAGAAGAGTTTCAGCGCTTGCTTACCAATTGCGAACACTTCAATGATGAACTTGCAGACGAAGCAAGTGGTAAAAAACTTGGATTCATTAGTCAAGAAATAGGACGAGAAATAAATACTGTTGGAAGTAAAGCCAATGATGCTGACATTCAAAAGCTTGTGGTAAGAATGAAAGACGAGTTGGAAAAAATTAAAGAGCAAATCAACAACGTACTTTAAAACATCATTAATGAATGTAGCACCGGATGAGAGTCTTCATCCTAAGATCGGTATTACATTTGCGACCCTAGTAAATATGCCCAAAGGTAAAGCGATCATATTCTCAGCTCCGAGCGGTGCAGGTAAAACCACATTGGTAAGACACATCGTTGGCATGGAGGATTTCAACTTATCATTTTCGGTAAGCGCAACATCGCGTCAAAAAAGAGAACATGAAATTGAAGGTACAGACTACCATTTTATTAGCGTTGCCGAATTCAAACAAAAAGTAGTGGCCGAAGAATTTTTAGAGTGGCAAGAAGTTTATAAAGATCAGTTTTATGGCACACTTAAATCGGAGATAGAAAAAATCTGGGTAAGCGGTCGCAATGTGATTTTTGATGTTGATGTTGTCGGCGGAATAAACCTCAAAAAAATTATTGGCGGTAAAGCACTTGCAATTTTTCTCCAACCTCCTAGTATCGAAGCTTTACAATTGAGACTTCGTAACAGGAGCACCGAAACGACTGAGAAAATTGCAATGCGAATTGCCAAAGCAAAAAATGAGTTGACCTTTTCCAACCAATTTGATGTAATCATTGTGAATGATGTTTTAGCAGTAGCACAAGAAGAAACTGAAAAAAAAATCCGCGAATTTTTAAAGTTTGAATAATTTTTTAGGCGATACCAACAGTTTATATAATGGTAATCGACAGGTCTATTATGCCCTCCTTAATTGTTCTACAAGCCCCAAAATGTTTCCTTTGATAAATTCCCACTATTTACTACTCATATATATCGGAGCAAAATCATCGCCATAAAAAAAAATAGTGCACTTATTCAAGATAAAATTTGGTTTGTAAATTAAGGATAACGCTGGCTATGAAACCTAAGCACTAAACGAACAGTACATTTTAGCAAAAACTTAGGCAAGTCCCGACAATCTTTCTTTCTCCCTCCCTGTTGTACAATATCTATTTTCATACTAATAATACCGTATACACTTTTGACCGTAAATAGACAGTAGATTTAAGTTTTTAAAGAAATTGGTATGTCTGTTTCGTCGACACTAAAATATTCCGACCATCCATTTTCGTTTTTTAATAGGTACAGCCATTTTTAGCACCTTGCTATTTCCATTTTTAGTCATCCTTGCTCCAACTACATAGCAGTTGAGTCTTAATGTCTGTAATCGTTTGTGGTTGGGCTTATCAGAGCTGACTTGTTTGAAAAAGCTAATGATATTATATATCAAATTCACTAAGAGAAGAGCCGCCCCTGTTGCACAAAAATCGTTGAGATTAAATCCCTCGAAAGCAAAATCATATTTGAGTTCTTTTGTTCGGTTTTCGCAATCGCCTCTTCCTTGTATTGTTCCCAAATTTGAGTAGCCGTTAAGTTTTAATTGGTATAAAATATCTGGTATAGATAATAGTGGTAAAACTTGTTGTCATCAAATAATTTGAGTTTTTTTCCAGTCGCTTTTGGCCGTATGTCTGCAGTTTGTCTAACTACAATAACTCTTCGTGTTTGCTGCCATTTTGCGGCTTTGTATTCTGTTTCACTTATCCAAATTCTATAGCCTATTGCTGTCCAAGTCTTCAATTGACTGATCTTGGATTGTATTCCTTGATGCATTCTTCCGGCAATAACGTAGTTAATATTGTATCCTTCTAAATGTGTGAAAATTGAATTGCTAGCAAATCCCGAATCAGCGTGCAATAGTCCTATTTTCTTATTCTGTAGAATCGCTAATGTTTAATCAAAAAAATCGATGCATTGGTGAGCACATGATGCATCACCGCTGCGTAACCAATTATTGACCACCCTGCGCTCATTTCCCAAAAAAGCAAAAAGTGGATGGTGCGAGGGACGATTGCGTTTATTAGGATTGTAACCCACAACATTATCCTCTTGCTCACCAGAGCGCGTTATAGCCGTTGAAGTCAAGATCCAATGTGTAATTATCAAAAACTAATTGATTAAAAAACCATTGTTTGAAGCACTGGAAATACTTCGTTATTGATTCCTGGATTGAATTTTTGAAAGAAGCGTTTGTAAGTCGTAGCGCTTGGTATTTGAGTCCATTCAAATAGTTGTTTGAGCCTATCGTCTAACCTGAGAACATAAGTATGACTGAATTTATAACACCTTAGCCAAAATGATAACAGAAAAATTCCGACACTTCGTCAGCGGTTCATTTGTATTCATCTCCTCCAAGAATACTTGTCTCTTTAATAAGCCTTTTCTCCAAGTGTTCAACACAAATGCCTCAAGACAGTTGCAGCGCGGAGCGGTTTGGAATCCCCACTAGAATGGATATGCCGATGCCTCATAAAAGTAGCACTCGTGTATTGTATCATAGAGATCACACCATACTATTTTCACGTCGATTCGAACTGTGTTTCGCGGTGTAATTGGGCTATTAATAGTTACAATTGGTGTTAAAAAAAGAGATTAAAAAAATCACATATGGACTTGATATATTCTTATAAAAAAGCCGCGCTAATGAAAACGCGGCTTTTTCGTGCGCCCACCTGGGCTCGAACCAGGGACCACCTGATTATGAGTCAGGTGCTCTAACCAGCTGAGCTATAGGCGCATTTGCTGATTATTAGTTGCAATCAAACTAAAATGATTTACAATCGGGGGGCAAATGTAATAGGCTTCGGGGTATTTTGAAAATGGAAATAATATTCCCCAAAAATGATTGTACTCATTTATCCCAAACTCCCTCACAGTTATTGCTGTATTGGTATCTCTATTAGTTTATTTCCGATTCAATCCATTGATCTACGATGCTATTTGAGTATCAATGATAGACCAGTGCCGTTTTCTTCAATCGCCTGCAGCGCCGAGTCTAACGGCATTACCAAAGAGATCTATAAATCAGTCCTTAAAGCAATTTAATAAATGATTTGATTTAAGATATTTATACAACGTGTGTTCTTATCCGCTTCTCTCTCTTTTTGCCTTGATCCCAAATTGGGCTTCATGTTATTGGTTTATGTAAAATGATCAAAAGCGCTCTCGGGATTTGCATAATTACGCAATAGAAGGTTATATTTTTATTGAAATATATGTTGTTTTCCATTTTGTATTATGCTTACTGCAAAAGGAGAAAAAAATTAAGGCGCATCAATCCCCTGCCCACTCTTGCCTTTTTGCAGAAAAACATCAAACAAAACTTATGCTGTAATAGGCTAGTAGCGGGCCGAACTATCGGCATAAGTTTTGTTTGTCCTGTCTTGATTTTTACACGCGAGACTAGAACACAGAAGTGGTTTTCTAGTTTTTCTGGCAAAAGGCAACTTATTCCAATAAGACTTCGAGATTCGTCGAGGCCATCTAACGCCAGATCAATGTAGTTATTTCCATGGATTAAGATTTGTGAGCTTAATCTGATGATATGCTTATTACCTCTGCAACCCAACAAACCAAACTAATTGTCAGAAAAAGGCTCACACAGGATTGCAAGAAATCATTTTCTCGAATAATTCACTTTTTCAATTTCACATATTTGAGAGTTTTATTAAAATCTTGATCCAGATTGAGGATAGAATAAAGAATAATTGCTCAAGTGTCTAGTACATTTGACACCGCACAATTCTGTGAGTGATTTAGACAACATACAAAAGCCCATTGAGGCAGAAATGAAGCAGTTCGAGAACTACTTCAAAAAAGCGATGAAAAGCGATACGCTTTTATTGGATAAAATTACACACTACATTATCAAGCGCAAAGGCAAACAAATGAGACCAATGTTTGTCTTTTTGTCGAGTAAGCTATGTGGAGATGTTACTGACTCCACATACGCAGCCGCAAGTCTTATCGAACTGCTACACACAGCCACCCTAGTGCATGACGATGTGGTAGATGTGTCAAATAAACGGCGCGGATTCTTTTCTGTCAACGCCCTTTGGAAAAATAAAATTGCTGTACTCGTTGGCGACTATCTACTCTCTAGAGGTCTGCTGTTGAGTGTGGATAAGAATGAATTTGAACTTTTGCGTATCGTCGCAAATGCTGTAAAAGAGATGAGCGAAGGGGAGTTGTTGCAACAAGAGAAATCGAGATTACTTAATATAACTGAAGAGGTTTATTACGAAATCATCCGTCAAAAAACAGCATCGCTAATTGCAGCATGCTGTCATAGCGGGGCTGCGGCTGCTGGCGCAAGTAAAGAGCAAGCACTTGCTATGAAAGAATTTGGTCTCAACGTTGGTTTGGCTTTTCAAATAAAAGACGATTTGTTTGATTACGGATTTGGCGATAAAATCGGAAAGCCCACAGGAATAGATCTTCAAGAACGAAAAATGACACTCCCATTGATCTTCACATTACAAAAGAGTGATCGAACAATAAGAAGAAAACTGGTGAATATTGTCAAAAATCACAATTCTGAAAGTTCATACGTCAAAACTTTAGTAAACATCGTTATTGAATCAGGCGGAATTGACTATGCGGTGAAAAAAATGGAAGAATTTAGAGACAAAGCGCTCCAAATTCTAAGTACTTTCCCCGATAATGAAGCGCATCAATCTCTTTCAGCGCTCGTGCATTTTACTATCAATCGCAAAAAATGAGAATTCTACAGGTGATATTTTTTATCTCAATTTGGGCAGTACTTTTTGTGTCATGCAATACTTCGGGCACAATAGATGCACCCGTTGGAACATCTTTTAAAATCGATGGAGCCAAAGAAGAGGTGATCAAAAAATTCCCTGATGGCAAAACACAGTTATCGGTTTTCAAAGATGAAAAAACCAACGAGAAGCTTGCTGAGATTGAATTTCATCCAGACGGCAAAACATATTTGGAAAAACATTTCAAGGGAGAAAAACTGAACGGTGAATCATACTCATATTACGTAGATGGCAAAAGATGGAGTTTGAATACCTATAAGGACGGGCAATACCATGGTCCGTGGAAAGCCTGGTGGCCCAATGGAAGTATTCGCTTGGAAGGCAAATATGAAAACGGAATAGCCACAGGAGAATGGTTTTTCTATCACGACAATGGAAAAATAGATACACGTGGGTTTTATAACAATGGCGTCAAAACTGGTGTTTGGACCTCATATAATCCGGAAGGAACTCTAGTTCGGGAGGTAAATTATTCTTTAAATGATAAACCGTAAACGGCCTTTTTTATTACCCGATCGATCAACTTTAAATTCAACACTACTCTGTTGGCAAAGCAAGGGCAACCACGCCCCGATTATCTGTTGTGCCTGATAATTTTGTAAGTCATTTAACATTGTTCAGTCACAGGTAAATCTATGAAGACAAAACTCATATTGTTCATACTCTGCGCCACATTATTGGATTGCGTTTCTATAGCTGCTGAAGTTGAACCAACGAATAAATCTATTAGTAGAAATGAATACATCAGTGCTTGGACAGACGAAGCCATTTATCAGATGGTAATTCATAAAATTCCTGCGAGTATAACACTAGCGCAAGGAATTCTCGAAAGTGGCGATGGCAACAGTAGACTCGCAAAAGAAGGAAATAATCACTTCGGCATAAAATGTCACAACGACTGGACGGGCGCCAAGATTTTTGAAGACGATGATGCAAAAGGTGAATGCTTTAGAAAATATAAAAACGCACACGAATCGTACGAAGATCATTCACTTTTTCTAACTCAACGCAAACGGTACGAAGCACTTTTTAATCTCGAAACAGAGGACTTCAAAGGCTGGGCAAAGGGATTAAAAACTTGTGGATATGCGACCAATCCAAAATATCCAGAATTATTAATTGGAATAATTGAACAATTCAATTTACATCAGTACGATGTCGAAGGAAAAAATCACATCAAAAAAAAAACCGTTCCACCGCGTGGAGAAGGTTATAAATCAGTTAGTCCGGATAAAACGCGTACGGTTGAAACGAAAGAAAAACCAACAAGCAAAAGAAGTAAAGAAGAGCGAACTACTCTTAACATCAACAACAATCGCAGCGTTGAATTGAGCGCTAACAAGATCAAATTTGTTGTTGCCAAAAAAGGTGATTCTCCTCAAACAATTGCGGATGATTTGGAAATGAATGTTTGGCAAATTCGCAGATACAATGATCTTACGGCCGATGAGTCTATAAAAGAAGGCCAAGCAGTTTATACTCAGCCAAAGAAGAAACACGCAAAAGAAATATCACATGTTGCCAAAAAAGGTGATACACCGTGGAGTATTTCGCAACAATATGGAATCAAGTTAAAACTACTTTGCAAGTGGAATCAAATTGAGAAGTCAACCGATATGACACCGGGAAAAAGACTAGATCTGCGCAAGCCAAAAAAATAATTGACTCAATCTAAATTATGAATGATAAAATAGATGTGTTTTTCGACACGCTCAAACGACTAACAGCGGAATATATTCCAAAATTAGGAGGAGCTATTATAGTTCTGATCGTCGGTATTTGGCTCATCAATAGGGTCTCATTTCTGATGACCAAAGGAATGCAAAGAAGACAATTCGACGTTTCTCTGCAATCATTTTTGTCAAGTGTTTTTAAAGTATTGTTGAAAGTATTGTTGGTAGTGACAGTTGCCGGAATGCTTGGAATACAGACGACATCGTTTGTTGCAATACTTGGAGCGGCAGGTTTGGCTGTAGGTTTGGCATTGCAAGGTTCGCTTTCGAACTTCGCAGGCGGAGTTCTCACGCTCATTTTTAAACCCTACAAAGTGGGCGATACAATAGAAGCTCAGGGACAAAAAGGAACAGTTCAAGAAATCCAAATTTTTAATACGATTCTACTATCCGGTGACAACCGAACAATCATTCTTCCCAATGGTGCCGTCTCCAACAATACTATTATTAATTACAGCAGATATGGTAATTTAAGAGTAGATATGCTTTTGCTGCTTGATGCTATGGCTGATGTTCAATTGGCGAAAAAACTTGCCTTGGATGCATGTCATAGCTCGACAGATGCATTAAAAAATCCTGAGCCATTTGTTCTTTTTAACCGATTGGTAAATGATGATATTGAGCTTGTTGTTTCCGCATATGCTGACCCCCTGAGCACTGGTTTTGTAAAAGATACAGTCCAATATGAAATTAAAAATAGATTTTTGGAGGCCGGAGTACAATTTGCAAAAAACAAAATTATTGTAGAAAATCAAGCCTGATCAAATATCAAATAAGTTCTAAATGAAAAAAGCCACCCATTTTATTGAGTGGCTTTTTTGTTGCCCGACCAGGATTCGAACCTAGACAAACGGTACCAAAAACCGTTGTACTGCCATTATACTATCGGGCAATGGACTTTATGTGTTGGTAAAGCGGCCGCAAAAATAGCCACAGTTCTTAGATATACAAATTTTTTCTGAGCTTCTATTTTCAATGTAACATTACAACTCAATAATTACCGCGTGAAAAAGATTCAGAACTACATATCCGGCGGGCTTTTCGGGCCCGTTTCGGATCAATATTTAGACAATATAAATCCGGCAACCGGTCTCGTTTATTCCTTAATTCCTGATAGTGATGAGCGGGACGTACAAAATGCCGTGGACGCTGCTAAGTTGGCATTTGCTACATGGAGTATCACTCCTGCCAATGATCGTGCTGCCATTATGCAGAGAATAGCGGACTTAATTGCCCAAAAAAGTGATCAACTCGCTGAAGCAGAAAGTATTGATAATGGCAAGCCAATTTCATTGGCCACCGCTGTAGATATTCCGAGGGCCGAAAGTAATATTCGATTTTTTGGAACCGCCATCATGCATTGGAGTACCGATGCACATATAATGGAAGATAAGGCCATCAATTATACCAATCGCAAGCCAATTGGGGTTGTTGGCTGTATTTCGCCTTGGAATCTTCCTCTGTACTTGTTTACCTGGAAAATAGCACCTGCCATTGCAGCAGGAAATTGTGTGGTCGCAAAACCGTCAGAGATAACACCCATGACGGCCTATTTGCTGAGTGAAATTTGTATAGAAGCCGGTTTGCCTTCTGGTGTACTCAATATTGTTCATGGCTTGGGGCCAAAGGCCGGAGAAGCAATTATATCTCACCCTGATATCAAGGCAATTTCATTTACCGGAGGTACAAAAACAGGAGAACACATTGCCGCTTCTGCTGCTCCTAAATTCAAAAAGTTATCTCTTGAATTGGGCGGAAAAAATCCAAACATCATTTTCGATGATTGTGATTTTGAAAAAATGCTGAGTACAACGATTCGATCATCATTCTCTAATCAAGGACAAATCTGTCTTTGTGGTTCGCGCATACTTGTGCAAAAAGGTATTTACGAAAAGTTTCGTCATGCTTTTGTGAATAAAGTGAGCGCAATGAAAGTAGACAATCCTCTATTGCCAGGCACGCGTACCGGAGCAATTGTAAGTGAAGGCCACATGAATAAAATTCTCTCATACATTGAACTAGCAAAGCAAGAAGGGGGCAAAATATTATGCGGTGGTGAACGAGTAATTCTTGCCGGAGAACTTGCTGGAGGCTATTACATTCAACCAACAATTATCGAAGGTCTTGGCCCTCAAAGTCGATGCAATACTGAAGAAATTTTTGGACCTGTTGTTACAATGCAGGTTTTTGAAACAGAGAACGAGGCCTTGCGCCTTGCAAATGCAACTAGTTACGGCTTGGCAGCATCAGTTTGGACAACAGACTTATCTCGAGCGCATCGTTTTTCGGCAAGAATAGATTCAGGTATTGTGTGGGTCAATTGCTGGCTGCTTCGCGATCTTAGAACGCCATTTGGCGGAGTAAAAAACTCAGGTGTTGGTCGTGAAGGTGGCTGGGAAGCACTGCGCTTTTTTACTGAAGCTCAGAATGTTTGTATTGAATTGTAATACCATATTCACTTTCAATCTAGTCAATATTGACTTAGCCTCATTGTACTATTTGAATGCAACCCCTCCATTATGATAGCAATTTATACCCATTATAATTATTAAATAGCCTCAAGTTATGTGATAATTTTACAGCGGTAAATGCCAATATAATAGAATGGTAATGTAATGAGCCTAATGGCAATATTGAAGTATCTATTTTGTATAATCGGTACGAGATACTCCAATACCTTTTCACTTCGTTGGCCTTTACAGTTACTCAAAGCCCAAAATGAAATATACTTTAGTCCAAAAACAAGTTTTATTATGTTGGTGTAATGCCGAGCAATACAAAAGTTCATCACGATCGTGAGAAACGAAGATTGGTCAGTTACACTTGTCAGTTTGTTATTATGGCATTACCAAAGCAAATTATTTATTAGTTCGTGGAATATTTACTAATTGCTTTTGGTATTATATTCTTCATTATAATTAAAATTTAAGCGTTACACAAATTCCTCCTAAATCGTTCCTCTGATCGTGATCATCAAATTTCTTCCTGGGGCGCTAATGTTGGAAGCATAAACACGGTAGTTGGAATCCAACAGATTTTCGATGGCAATTTGTGCTTGAATATTTTTTGTAATCTGATAAGCGGTGCGAATATTCAAAGTCAACCAAGCAGGCATGTATCCATTGATCGGATCAGCACTGTAAACTTGATTGTCTTCACCCAATAAATTGTAGTCACGAGAGAGTTTTGGGCCGTTATAAAGGACAAAAAACTCACCACGGAATTTTTTCTGTTTTACAACAAAACTGGTTTTTCCGAATACAGGAGCTATGTGATCTAGAGGATAATCGGTTGAATCAGTTTCTATTCTTCCATAAGTGTAATTCACCGAAGAGTAAATCGAAAAGTGTTCGTTCACATCAGCATTTAAACTCAAATTGAATCCATAAATATATGCTTGATTAGCATTCACCGAGGTTGCAACAGCGCTTAAAACACCATCATATACAATGCTATCGTTACCATTAAATGTTGAAGGACGAACTGTGATCGCATCTCTGTAGGCGGTGTAAAAAGCTGTGCCCCCAAAAGTGATACGATTATTCCATGTCTTAGAAATACCTGCATCAAGATTATAAGTGTATTCGGGTTTCAAATCCGGATTCGGAACCGTAATTCGTCCGGGAACAGACTCAAAAACCTTGCTCAGGTCATCTACATTGGGCGCCCTGAAACCCGTTGCGCCAAGAAGAGTGAATCGCCACCCTGCTTTGGGCATAAATACAAGCCCTAAATTCCCTGTCGCTGAAGTGCTGCTTTGAGTAACATCATCAAATGGAAATGGAAAAAATGTTTTGTCATTGAACGCTGCATTCAGATTCATTTGATTAACTCGAAATCCGTCATTAAAGATAAGTTTTGGAGTTATCTCCCAGGCGTGTGTAAAATACAGTGCCAAACTCTGCATAATAGATCCACCGTCAGGATAGCGTGTATCGAGTTCATCGCGCACACCAGTTACAATATTTTCCTTTTCAGCCGTTGATGCAACCGAATTATGCCACGCATCCAAACCATAACGAAGTTCATGTTCGTTGATGCGTTTTGCAAAATCAGCATTTAGTGTAAGTACAGAAACATCTTCAATACGATGATTGATCGAGTTATTGTTAAATCTTCTATCGTGCCTACTCTCTTCAATCGACTGATATCCGGCTATAATTCTTGCTTCTTCATACATTTTTCGTGTGCCTTTCATTTCAAGAGTATAGGAGGCAAACAAGCGTTTCTGTGGACCATAATACCATTGTGCAAAACGTGGATTATTCCCTTGTAGTAGCGTAAGTCGGTCATACCTTGGAACATCCGAAGATGTTGAATATTGCAAATTAAGAATGTGTGACACTCTTTCTGATTGCTTAAAAAGAAATTTTTGAAGCACATCGACTTGGCTATACCCAGAGCCTTTTTGCGTATTGACATCCTTATTCACGATCATAGTATCTTGACCATTGATCCTATCTACATAAAATGTGCGTTTGCCAAAATCGGCATAAAATTTATTTCGCACATTTCCTTGACGTAAATCTTCAAAATCGGAATAAGTAATACTCGTCATAGATCCGAATTTTTTCCCACCCAAACTAAAATCAATATGGCCAGTGTTTTCATTAGCAGCGGAGGCATAACGAACAAATGCATTGGCTTTCACTTTGAGTTGATCATTGTCGGATAGAGTTGGATTTTTGGTATAGAAGTGCATTACACCACCAAGCGCATCGCTGCCGTAAACTGCGGAGCCCGGACCAAATAAAATTTCGACCTTATCCAATATAGTATTGTCGAGCGTAATAACATTCTGCAAATGGCCACCGCGATAGATCGCGTTGTTCATGCGAACACCATCAACTACGATAAGAACCTTATTGGTTTCAAAGCCTCTAATGATGGGACTTCCTCCACCGAGTTGACTTTTTTGAACCAATATACTGCCGGAGTTTTGAAGTACATCAGCCGTAGTCGGTTGACTCATAAATGCAATATCTTTTGACTTGATCAGTTGAATACTCTGAGCAACATCCCTCGATTTTTCATCGAACTTGCTTGCGGAAACAACGATCTCATCCATCGAAAAAATTCGTTCCGAAAGACCGATTATAAAGTTGTATTCCGAAAGTTGTTTGTAACTGACAATGATTGGGAGAAAGCTAATATGATCAACATACACGCTGTCGCCATTTGTCCATCCAACCATTGTAGCTTCTCCATTGGAATTTGTAGTAATGGTGTTCTTAGAAACTGATCCGGTAAGTGTCACACCTGAAATAGGCTGACTATTTGTATAGTCTATAATTTTCACTGTTTGGGAATAAACCACTACACACCACATCATGCCTACAACGAGTAGTAAATATTTTTTATTTTGCATTTTGTATAGAATTAATCGGGGATGATTGACGACGAATTACTTCCGTGTTTTCGCCAACGTGATGAAGGTTTTTGACATGGCAGTGCACCATTACTTAATTCAAAACGATTCAATAACCAATTCGAATTTTATTGTGGTACATGCCATAACAATATTCGCTACAGTCCAATGCAATGAAACCGACTTGGACTATTACGCATATGGAAATAAAATGAAAAAATTAAAAGAAAAAATAATCTGGCGGTGGCGCGCAGATACTACTTCCAGGATCGGAGTATTTCTGATAAATAAAAATTCCAAACGATTGATCGGTGTCGTGATAGAAAGTTAAAATAGAGTTCGCATTCTGAAGCATTTGATGAAGCCAACTATAACTTCCGAAAGACCGATCTTCTGACTTATTATTGTTTTGAGTCGCCTTTTGAACAAGCTCGTCGAGATCTTCGAAAAGCAAAGACTCTTGTTCGTCATTGATACAATGATAAACGATGGTGGAGTCTGTTTTATCCGAGCGAACTACATCATACATCATTCCTTTATATCTAAACTCATGACCTTCGATCCATTCTAGTTGATATTCGTTTGATTTAGTGATGACGATATCAATAAGATTACTGTCGGGCACTCCCAATTTTATTGCTTGTTTTATTTCACATCGCAGGCGATACTGTCTACATTTAAAAACAAGGTGAAAACCTCCCATGGCGAAGATGACGGCAATTACGAGCACTATGGAAACCATTCGTTTCAACAAGGCGAATGTAATGGCAACTTGTTATTTGTAGTATAATTCGGTTTCAGGTGCTTTAAAAATCCGATTTCGGTTCGCTTCATTGGATTGCCTGATCCGATCTAAAAGTATTTATGGCACTTTTTTGGCCTAATTTGAATTAATACCGTATACACATTCAATATAGTCCAATATCGGCCTTGACTCATTGAACTATTTGTATGTAATGACGGCATTACCGAAGCTATTTATTAAAAAATCCTTTGGACTCTGTAATAAATGCTCTTGGTATAAGTAATGATATGACTCAAAAAAACTGCTGCAGAATATTCATTCTGCCGCACCAAAAAGACTTGTTGAGTTTTTATAAACTACGCGATTGACTTCCTGTACTTATCAATAAAGTACAAAGGCAGAAAACCAAAGTGGAGCAGTCCAATTCCTACAATGAATATAATACTTGCCAAGGGCCAATGTTGAATCTTGAATAGAATTCCTGTAGTTATCAATGACGTAGCGATGTAACCCATTAAAAACATTGTTTTTTTCATAATTGCCTCCTTTTTTGAGTTTATTAAAATGATTGTTTCTTCTTGAACTTTTACAATTCCGTCTTTTCCAAATAATTCTAGCACTTCAGAATAAGTGCAATTGAAATCTGTGCCGTTATGTTGCTCAATAGCACAACAGATATGGTCGAGCAGACTTTCGGCTAATGAATCCAATTTAATCCCACGTTTTCTCAAATCATGTTTGATGAAGTCTATTTCATGGTCATTGAGTTACATTTTCTAGATGTGTTTGGGAGTTAGTATCATTTTGAGAGTTGACATAAAATCTTTCAATTCGCTCACTCGTTGAGCTGCAGCAACATTGCCTGCTTTGGTTAAACTGTAATATTTGCGAACGCGCTTTCCAATAAATACTTCTTCCGTTTTTAATATTCCATCCGCTTCAAGTTTGTGCAGAGTGGGGTATAGAGCGCCTTCTGTTATCTCGATTTTACCCAGTGTGCGTTCTTTGACATTTTGAGTTATTTCATAACCATACATGCGGCTGTTCTCTTCCAGTAACGATAAGATGATCGGAGTAAGAGTTCCTTTTATTAATTCTTTTGAATACATAAGACTAATATACATAACTAACTTAGGTATTAAGATTTTATTTTGTTTTGACGAATTGTTGCACAAAAAAAACGGGCAATAAGCCCGTTTAGATTGACCGTGCATGGAATGCGAACTATTCTTCAACCATTATTTCGAAATCTGTGAGTGCCACAAATTGTTCGATACGGTCATTGATTTCTTCTTTGGTAATTTCCAATAGCCTTTCAGGGCCAAATTTTTCGCAAGTAAATGATGCCATTGCAGAGCCGATAATGATGGCGCGTTTCATATTCTCAAACGAAATGTTTTGAGTCTGAGCAAGGTAACCGATAAATCCACCGGCAAATGTGTCTCCTGCACCTGTGGGATCAAGTACATCTTCGAGAGGCAGGGCAGGTGCGAAGAAAATGTTATGCTCATCGAAAAGCAGCGCGCCATGTTCTCCTTTTTTGATGATGAGATATTTTGGTCCCATAGCGAGAATTTTTTTCGCTGCCCGCACCAGTGAGTGCTCTTTCGATAGCTGACGAGCCTCTTCGTCATTGATTGTAAGAACGTCAACCTTTGCAATTACCTTTAACAAATCGTCCCAAGCGATGTCCATCCAAAAATTCATTGTATCCATTACAACAAGTTTCGGACGCTCCTCGATTTGCTCGATTACTCGTAACTGAACGCTAGGAGCCAGGTTGCCGAGCATAAGGAAATCTACGTTTTTATATTTTTCAGGTACGATAGGATCAAAATCAGCCAAAACATTAAGATCGGTGATTAACGTATCCCTTGAATTCAAATCGTAATGGTACTTTCCGGACCAATAAAATGACTTTTCCCCATTTTTTATTTGCAAACCTTCTTGGTCAATACCCTTATCTGCCATTGTCTTGAGCATGGATTCGGGAAAATCGTCACCAACAACAGAGATGAGTCCGCTGGATTTTACAAAATGTGAAGCAGCCAATGTAATATACGTGGCTGCCCCTCCAATCACATGATCTCTCTTGGCAAATGGGGTCTCTATGGAGTCAAAAGCGACTGTTCCAACGGCAACTAAATTCATATTTTAATTTTTTTTTGTCAAAGATATTGCGACTTGACTAGTTCGCATTAATATTGCACCCCTTTTAAAGAGAAAGGCCTCGCATTAAATTTGAAATCGGTGTTTTAGTCCTTATTTTGATAAGGATGGCTAGAGTAAAGTGGTGTTTTATACCGATAATCGTTCGATTATCAGCATAAAATTCCTCAGTAGCTCAGCTGGTTAGAGCACATGACTGTTAATCATGGGGTCCCTGGTTCGAGTCCAGGCTGGGGAGCTAGTAGCTCCAAGGGTTGCGGGAAACTGCAACCCTTTTTTATTTTGGTTTACAGGCAATTTGCAGGCAAAGGCCTATGGACAGGCCAATTGCGCCAGTGCCCTAATATCTTGGATTCCTAATAGTGAAAGAAGAGACGTTCTTCTTTTGCATTCGGCTCGGAGTATGAATCCTTTGCCTTTTAAAAGGGTTCAGTAGATGTTCTTACACATGATCAAATACTGCCTGATTTAGGCAACGTTCGACTTCATTGATCTTCTTAAGTCCTTCCTCTCCCTCATTCTCGTCATACTCACCGAAAGTTTCATAGTGAATAATATACCGTGCATCGTGAGTCACAGAACACCTTTTTCGTAGATGGCTGCGAAGCGGTTTTAAAGAAAAGTGATTGGCTACCTGGGAATTTGATGGATTTACATCTCCATGATTTTCTGCGCACCTTTGGCAGATCCAAGGCTTTGTCCGGCGTCAGGCTCCCCATAATTGGTCGAAGTCTAGACCATAAATCACCCCAATCGACTATAATTTATGCTAGGCTGAAACTAGACCCGGTGAAAGAGGCGATCATGGAATCCGCTAATGCAATACTACACCAAGGAAAGAGGACTAGCTTCATTCTGAGTGCTGTCTAACATAAGTTACTGATATTAATGAGTAATAGAAAGGTGGTGATGCTAACACTATTATTGACATAAATAGATATGATGATAGTATTATCCTCGATTATAGGAGAAATGACGCTATGGTTATTATTGATATGAGTAATTATGATGATAAAGGAGGCATTGAATGGATTACGGGGATAAAAGACTAGTGAGAGAACAGACTGACGCTAAGCTAACCAAGCTGAGGCCACTAATGTCTGTAATGCCCGACGGAGGATGGATAAGGACAATCCGTGAAGCATTAGGGATGTCTACCTGTGATCTGGCGATCCGTGTCGAATTGGATTAGTCTCGAATATCAAAGATTGAAACACAGGAAGTCGGCGTGGATTTAATGCTTTTAACACTAAAAAAAATCGCGGAAGGTCTCAACATGAAGTTTGTATATGGCTTTGTACCTGAAACTACCTTGGAAGATGTTGTCCAGAAACAGGCACGAAAAATCGCAACGAACCATACGCACCGTCTCAACCGCACAATGCGACTTGAGCAGCAAGAGCTATCCGATGTAAAAGAAGGAGCAGTTGAATGATCTCACGCAAAAACTTTTGGTTAGTGACCCGCGAGATTTCTGGAAGCAATGATGAAATTTCAATATGCCGAAGGAGCAATTCCCCTTGATCCAAAAGAAAAAGATGGATTGAAACTCTGACATATTTCTACATGTGCTGAACTGGATTTGCGGGAGCAGCAAAATATTCAAGAAGCATTGGAGTGGTTGAAGAAACGAAGAAAAAAAGGGAACATCTTTAGTGGAGAATTCCTGTGTGCGCTTCAAAAGCAGATGTTAGTTAAAGTATGGATGTAGGCAGGGGTATTTCGACCAAACAAAAAAATAAATAGTGGCATTGATGGATGTCGGATTCCCGCAGAAATAAAAAGTCTGCTGGCCGATGTTCGATACTAGATAGAAAACTAGACCTATATAACGGATGGGATTTCTTATCGCTTTCATTATAGGCTTGTGTTTATCCACCCATTCACAAATGGAAATGGGCGACACACACGTTTAATAACAGATGTATAGCTCCAAGAAGTTTTAAATAGTGGTTTCTTTACTTGGGGATGCACAGCGAATCCTGTGAAAGATGGTGATGAATGAAAAAAATATATCAGCGCCCTTAAGGAGGCTGATAACCACAACCAATTGAAAGAAATCATGCGCTCATAATCGAACTGGCAATTACCCTCGGCTTATATCCGCAATTAGTTTAAGCTATCTAGAATTTCTAAGCAATTTCAATGACGAACAACCAACAGATCTCTGATCTTCCAACTTTTCTGCTTGCCTATGATCGCCGAGCAGATCAGGTCATGCGGTTTCTCGGCGCTGGAGCTTCCAGCGCCGCAGGTATCAAAACTGCAGGTAACATGATCTGAGACTTTAGACAGACGTTATATCGTTCTCATAAGAAATTACCGCCATCCGATATTACCGCTATTGGCGACCCGATTTTTCAACAAAAATTGCAACATTATTTTGAACAGCTTGCACTTTGCCACCTCTCAATTCTGAAATTGAATATTAGGTATATTTTGAAACAACATAGCCTTCTCCAAAGGATGGACGTAGTTATCTGGATGAAATGATCCAGCATCATAAACTGTCCTGTGGTCATTGAGCGCTTACTCGACTCATGGCGGAAAACTTATGTAAAGCAGTGTGGACATCAAACTTTGATCGCACGTCAGAGGATGCAGCCTCAAGCACTTTCAGAAGTACTGGTAATACCAAAGTGAAATTTAGACCAAATTAGGTTTCGTGATTCTGCCGTCATATATTTGGTCTATAATATAATTCATTATGTCCAAACCAAAACTAATTCATATTAAGGAGACGAAAACGGTCTTAAAATCACTTTTAAAAAATGCAAGTCCATTGATAGCGCCACGTATCCTCATGCTTTTGGTTGAAGCGGACCATCAATCTACCGGTATTTCTAGAAGAGATTTGGCAGATAAGATTGGTGTTGATCCAAATAGCATTACCAATTGGAGAGCAGTATACAGCGCCGGAGGGATTGATGCTATCACTTCTCACCAAAAGACGGGCTTTAGACCTTCTGTTTTTACAGCAGAAGAACACCTAGCAATGGAACAAAAGTTGAAGGATCCCAAAAATGGTTTAAGGGGTTATGTGGAATTACAAAATTGGATAGAAACTGAATTTAAAAAGGAAGTAAAATATAACACACTTTTAAAATACAGCATTAAAAACTTTGGTTCAAGTGTAAAGGTTGGTCGTAAGAGGCATATTAAAAAGGATGATGAAGCCGTAATCCGTTTTAAAAAAACTTCGGTGAAGAATACTAAAAAATCTGCCACGAAAAAGCAACAAGGGTCCAAAAAATAAATCTGTATTTTCAGGATGAGTGTAGATTTGGTTTGTTTACCAAGAATGGCAAGGCATTAACAGCAAGAGGGGTTAAGCCTACGTGCGCTTTCCAACAAGTATTTCAATCCACCTATTTATTCGGTGTCTTTTCTCCAATTGACGGTGCTAGCTTCTTCTTATAGCTACCCCATTGTAATAGCAATAATTTTCAACTCTTTTTGGATGAATTCAGCCAGCAAGCGCCAGACGAACTTAAAATCACAGTACTGGACAATGGCGCTTTCCATAAAACAACACCCCTTAAAATACCATCTATTGTTGGATTACTTTTTTTAAGACATAGAGTCCTGAACTGAATCCAGCAGAAAAATGTGGGCAAATTTTACAAGATATTTTACCAGTAGGCTTTTTAAAACCCTTGATGAGCTAGGTGATTATTTAAAAAAGACATGCAAAGCCATCAATGCAGATAAGTTGAAAAGTATCTGTGGATTGGGGTATATTTATTTTGCTCAATTCTAGTCTATAATGTAAATCATTTTGGTATGATATGTGAGGCTAACCGCTCTTTTGTGTGATTTCTTCCCTTCACTTACAATTTTTGAAAAGTGTCGCCAGTCCTGCATGTTTTGCACGAATGGATTTTTGGGCTTGACAGCATACGACATACGTGTTAACAATTTGATCTGAAACAATTCCCTAGCAAAAAAGATTAATCGAATTCTATTTATTGGTTTTCAAAAACCATGTGTAAATAAAGTTTTTTTCATCTCTAATTGAAATGGAATACATCTCTTAAGTAATTCGAGAATTATCAAAACGCAATTGTTGGTCGGAGCCTGTGGCTGACGTCCAAGTTGTTTTTCCACTGATGTCAGTGTTAGTGACTTCTACACGTCCATTGAGCGATTCACCGCTCCATTTCATATTAAGAATTTCTGTAACAGGACTTGGATAGACCGCAACAGGATCAATATTCATCGTGTAAACAACATTAACCCACCGCTCTTGTAATTTCCAAAATGAATATTTAAAAGAGTTTGAAATTGTTTGTGAGAAATGAATCAAATTAATTGAGAAAAAACGCAACGATCTTCATTCTTATTACGGATTTTCAATAATATAGAGGTTCAAAAAAATTCAAAAACTCAAATTGTTTCCAAGCAAAAAATCGCTACCAGACAACGGCAGAGAGGCTTACAGAAGAATCAAATTTGCCGTAACGCATCGCTAGTGATTGAAAGTGCATACGTTATCGTTCTAGCTATTTTGTATAATCAGTGTAAATCAGAGTGAGAAACAGAGTGGAAGCGTAAGGAAGCACTCCTCCATCAATTGTAATTCCACCTTCTCACTCAAACCCCACCACACTCGGCTTTGAAATTCCAAACGACCGAAACTTGACGGAGATCCCTGTCACAGGATTGAATTTGTTGTTTTTCAAATTGGCATCCGGCGGATTGGGATAAAATCCAAATGTCAATTGAAAGCTTGGAGTGAGCAGATTTTCATTACGGAATAAAACGCCTACAGCATACGATTGATAAATGGGGCCTGAAAACAATTTAGCTCCGTTGTTCTTGATGGTTCCGAATCCTGCCAGTAATAAAGGCGCAAAACGAAATCCAAGGAAATTGTATGGCGTGTAAATGACAGACTCTAGATTTAACAGCAGTTTGCTAACTCCGGTAAGGCTTCCACTATTGAACCCATACAATTCGTCGCTTCGCAGCGTGATTCTTTCATGAGGCAGTTTGTTAAATCCACTTACATATTTACCATAAATGAATTGGCGGAAATACCAACGCTGACTGCGCATTAAATCTGTGAAGTAAGTAAAACCCAAGTTGAGCGTGGAGCTATTTTGTGTTTGATTGAAATAACTTCCGTATGAAGCGTTCACTGAAAAATACCCGACATTGTTGAAGTGTATTCCTTTTGAAATATCCGCGCCGGCATAAATCCGCACGTCGTTTTGTTCCATGTATGAAACACCATACAATACCTGTGCAATAGTGCCTTCCGGAATATCTTCATTGGCACCGAAACGAAAGATGAATTGATCCTTATAAAATTTACTCAGAGAAAATCCAATACTGCCAAGATAAAGTGTCGTATTTAAATTGAACCTGTTGGAATCAATGTCAAAGGATGGCCGCTGCTCGAAATTAGTTTTTGCGTATCGTACAGCCAAAACAACATTACTCAATCTGCTGTTGACGCTGCTTCCTGATTTGACTTTAAAGTTGCGTGCCAACCATAAATCGTTGCTATGATAGGTCAAGTCCAAGCTTTTTTCGATATTTTCAATAGGGTCAGAATATTTGTAACTGGCCCAAGTTTGATTGAAAGCTACACCACCGGCCCATTTCGCCAAAGCAGAGAAGAATGGACGGTCGAATGAAAATCCCGCTCGTGTTGCATCGTTGTTTTTGCTGTAGTTTACAATGGAAGAAATATAAGTGTCCGAAATATTCGTCACTGTATGACTTCCAGCCAATAAATATTCTCCTGATGTTTTGAGCAAAACCACCTGTTCAAAACGTTGTCCACTTCCTACAATGTTTTTGTCGCGCAAGGTGATCCTACCTCCTGTTAAACCGGCTTTTATAGGCATATCAATCGCCCACCGATCCTGTACAACCACTTTTATATCAACGCTATCGTTTGGTGGTGGATTGGCCTTTGTGATATAAATCCGCGCATCGTTTGCATACCCGATGGCACGGATCAGCCTTTCGGACTCACTGATCTTGATTTCGTCCACTTGATCGCCAGCCTTAAACAGCAAGAGGTTACGGATGATTCTTTTCCGTGTCGTGACATGCAGTCGATTTCCTAACTCTTGAACCGAATTTACAGGTGTATAATTCAACGTGTCATTTACAGAATATCCAAAAGGATCGAATACCTGTACTTCAATACTGCGTATGATTTTTCCTTTGTATTTTAAATTGGGATCTTGCTTGTGCTGTTCTTGTGATAATGGTTTTTTCTCATATTTGCGTGGTGCCGGATCTACAAAAATGGCGTGGAAAATCAGTTTCGTTGTCTTGTGTTTGTAGGAAAATTTTTTTAATTTTTTGTAAATGGCCAACGTATCACGCTGCGGATTTGGATCTTTTTCTTTCTGTGCTTCTGCTAAACTTGAGATTAAAAAAATGCCAATAAGAAGGACGAACTTTTTAAAGAATATCGAAGCTTTAATTGGCATTTGCTCAAAAGTGGTGTCTAGATTAATTAGCTTATTACATCATTTGGGAAATATCT
>Ga0105048_10001982_pt1 | contig 33145 bp, 29 predicted proteins | sample MAT05_FD_78382 | JGI IMG/M metagenome (GOLD analysis project Ga0105048, IMG submission 78382) | Freshwater microbial communities from Lake Fryxell liftoff mats and glacier meltwater in Antarctica - MAT-05 | ecosystem: Environmental > Aquatic > Freshwater > Ice > Liftoff microbial mat | place... | reverse complement strand
TGCTTCGCGATCGCCGCCGCGATCCACCCCGCAGAGGTATCCACCACACGACGCAGCGTCGTGACCGAGCGCTGCGCAGACAACAGCGACGCCTCATCCAGAGCGGTGAACTCCCCCGCGCACGCTCCGAGGGCGGCGACCGTGGCGGCCGTCTTGCGGAGGGTGATCGGGAGGTGGTCCATGCCACAATTCACCCACTTCGAACATACTTTCGAAAGAGGAACTGCCTGATGGGGATGAGAATCTCTCCATAGGACCTGTGCAGGGGAAGACCCTGTGCAGGAGAAGACGCAGCACTAAGGGAAGCGAGCGATACCGCACTACAAGCCCGCGTATACGAGACCCGCCACAGACCTCTAAGACGCGGTATGAAACTTCAACTGTGCGGCCGTGAGACCCTCGGCGACGACGAGCTCCACAGCATCCGTCGCATCGGCGAGCACATTGGGCAGCAGTGCCCGCTCGGCCGAACCGAAGTCGTTAAGCACGAAGTCGGCGGCAGGCTGGCGTCCCGGCGGGCGCCCGATTCCGATGCGCACGCGGATGAAGTCCGGGGCGCCGATGGCGGCGATGATGTCTCGCAATCCGTTGTGGCCGCCGTGGCCCCCGCCCAGCTTGAGGCGCACACTATCGAAGGGGATGTCGAGCTCGTCATGAAGCACGATGAGCCTGGACGGGTCGATCTTGTAGAACCGCAGCAGGCCCGCGACAGGCCCCCCGGAGGCATTCATGAAGCTATTGGGCTTGGCGAGAATGAGCCGCGGTGAGCCGGGGGCTGTGCGCCCCTCGGCGACCGCCGCGCCTGCCTTGTGGTTCTTGAACGTCGCGGACGCGCGGTGGGCGAGTTCCGCGAGCGCCATCTGCCCCACGTTGTGACGGTTAGCGGCGTAGTCGGGCCCGGGGTTACCGAGCCCGACTATGAGCCACTGGGCATTGTCCAGTGGCTCAGACCGCCTGAAGAGGGCCGTGATTACTCCGCAGCCTCGGTGGACTCGGCTCCCTCGACAGCCTCAGCACCCTCGGCCTCTTCAACTTCCTCTTCCTCGCCAAGGTCGACCTCGGCCGGGATGACGATGTTGACAACGAGCGTCTCGGGATCGGTGACGAGGGTGGAGCCGGTGGGGAGTTCCAGGTCCTTGGCGTGGATCTGGGTGCCGTCCTCGAAGCCGTCGATGTTGACGATGACGCGCTCGGGGATGTGGGTCGCCTCGGCCTCGACCGAGATCGTGGCGGACTCGAGGTTTGCGATCGTGCCCGGGTAGGACTCGCCCTCGACGTGCACGGAAATGTCGACGGTGACCTTTTCGCCCTTGCGGATGACGATGAGGTCGATGTGCTCGATGATTGCCTTGACCGGGTCCTTCTGCACATCCTTGACGAGCGCGAGTTGGGTCTTGCCGTTGACCTTGAGCTCGAGTACGGCGTTCTTCCTGCGCAGCAGCAGGGCGACCTGGTGGCCGGGAAGCGCGAGGTGCTGCGGCTCGGAGCCGTGTCCGTAGACGACGGCCGGGATCTTGCCCAACACGCGCAGCTTGCGGGCCGCGCCCTTGCCGAACGATTCGCGTACGTCCGCGACGATGGTGGTGTCGATTTGCTTGTCAGCCATTGTTTTCTCCTATGCAGGCGTGGGCCCACGATCTGTGCCCGAAGGGGGCGGTCAACTCGAACGCATGTCAGCGTGAGGAAAGACGTGTGCCTGCAAAGGCTGTGCCCAACCACCGCGTCGATTACGGATGCTGTTTGCGGCCGGTTTCCCGAGGCGCGAAAGCGATCCCTCGCCGAAGTACAGCCTGAAGCTTACACGCCAGCGCGACCGCTGATCCCAAGGCGGCTTCAATACCCACCTTAATTCGCGCTACAGCTGCCCCTGCTCGGCCGTGCCCGCGGGGATGGGAACGAGTCGGGTCACCTCGACGGGCCGTTCGAGCTTGCCGGCGAGCGCCGCAGTGAGGTTCGCGACGGCGCCACCGGCCCCGTGTGCATCGAGGAGCTCTGCCGACTCCCATTTTTCGATCATGACGATCGAGCCGTTCTGCGCGTCGTGGAGGGCGTAGAGCAGGCATCCGGGCTCCGCATGGACCGCGGCGATCGCCGGCGACAGCGCCGCGGCCACGACGTCGTACTGTCCAGCAGCGGGGAAGAATACGGCGGTGACGACGATGGGGTTGGGCATAGGTGACGATGCTAGCCGAGTCGCCGGTTGAGAGCGCGCTGCTCAACCCGCAGAAACTGCCCGAGCGCGCGGCCCACACCGCGGCACTCACCAGTCGTGCACCGTGCCGTCGGCGAGGCGGTTGTAGGGCAGGTAGGCGGTCTCGTACGGGTACTTGCCAGCCTCGTCGAGATTGAGCTCGACGCCCAGGCCTGGTTTGTTGCCCGGATGGAGCATGCCAGCGCTCCAGGTGAACGACTGCTCGAAGACCTGATTCGTCCTCTCGCCGTGCGCCATGTACTCCTGAATTCCGAAGTTGTGGATCGCCATTCCGAGGTGCATCGCGGCCGCCATGCCGACCGGCGAGATGTCGGTCGGCCCGTGCATGCCCGACTTGATCTGGTACTGCGAGGCGTAGTCGAGCACCTTCCGCAGGTGGGTGATGCCACCGGTGTGGGTCACGGCGCTGCGCACATAGTCGATGAGCTGCTCGCGGATGATCTGCTGGTAGTCCCACACGGTGTTGAAGATCTCGCCGATCGCCAGCGGCGTCGTGGTGTGCTGGCGCACCAGCCGCAGCGCCTCCGGGTTCTCCGCTGGGGTGCAGTCTTCAAGCCAGAACAGGTCGTAGGGCTCGAGCGACTTGCCCAAGTGGGCTGCCTGAATCGGCGTCATCCGATGGTGACCGTCATGCAGCAACGGAACCTCCGGGCCGAACTCATTGCGCACCGCCTCGAACACCGTCGGGACGTGCCGCAGATAGCTGCGGGTGTCCCAGTCCTCCTCGGCCGGGAATGCACCCCGCTGGGCTGGCTCGTGGTCGTACCGCACACCGGTGTTGGCCTCGAACGTGGCGTTGGAGGCGATTCCGTAGATCGACTTCAGCCCGGGCACCCCGGTCTGGATCCGGATCGCCTTGAAGCCCTCCTCCTGGTGCTCGCGCACACTGTCGAACAGCTCTTCGTTCGACTTGCCCGACGCGTGCCCGTACGCCAGCAGGCCCGTGCGCGACGCCCCGCCGAGCAGCTGGTACAACGGCATCCCCGCCGCCTTCGCCTTGATATCCCACAGAGCAACATCCACTGCGGCGATCGCCGCCATCGTCACGGGCCCGCGACGCCAATACGCACTCCGATACAAGAACTGCCAGGTGTCCTCGATGTTGTGCGCGTCACGCCCAATCAGCAGCGGGGCAACATGCTCCTTCAGATACGCCACGACCGCGAGCTCGCGGCCGTTCAGGGTCGCATCCCCCAGCCCGGTGATCCCGTCCGCTGTGGTGAGCTTCAGGGTGACGAAATTGCGGTCCGGGCTCGTGACGATAACTTCGGCCTTGTCGATCTTCATGAGGAGTCTGCCCCTTTCGTTCGGTGTCTATCGGATGGTGGAACCTGCGGCCCCGTCGAGCAACGCGACCTCGTCGCGGGTGGGGAGAGACTCCCAATCGCCGGCGGCGCTCACGGCGAAGGCGCCGAGCACGGCGCCTCGTTCGAGACGTCGCTCGAGGCCGAGGGCGTCGAGCCGCGCGGAGAGGTAGCCGGCCGCGAACGCGTCGCCTGCGCCGATCGTGTCGACGACCGGCACGACGTGCGCCGGGACGGATGCCTCAGCGCCGTCCATCCACGCGGTTGCGCCGAGCGCTCCACGCTTGACGACGACCTCGGCGACACCGGCATTGATGAGCTCTTCCACCGCAGCAGACTCGCCGCCCGTCGCGACGAGCGACAGCTCATCGTCGGAGGCGAACACGAGCTGCGCCTTACGCGCGATCGTCGCGAGTACGCCCGCGGCGTCGTCCCTCCCCCACAGCTTCGCGCGGTAGTTGACGTCGAACGACACGGTGATGCCCCGGTCCCGCGCCGCGTCGACGGCCCAGAGCGTCGCCGCGGCGGCGGTCGGTGACAACGCGGGGGTGATTCCGGTCACGTGCATCACCGACGGGGCCTGGTCGAAGAGCTGTCGCAGATCATCGGCATCGAGCGCCGAGCCGGCCGACCCGGCCCGGTAGTAGGCGACACAGGATATGTCCGCGATCCGCTTCTCGATGAGGAGGAGGCCGGTGGGCCGGCCGAAGTCACGGGAGACGAGGCGCGTGTCCACTCCCTCGGCGCGGAGGGTTCGGAGGGCGAAGTCGCCCACCTGATCCGCCCCGAGCCGCCCGGCCCAGCACACGGCATGACCGAGGCGGGCGAGGCCGATCGCGACATTGGACTCCGCCCCGCCGAGCGTCATCGACATTGCACCGCCCAGTCGGATCAGTCCGGTCGCACGCAGCGACCCCATGGTCTCGCCGAAGGTGACAACGTCGACACCCGTCACGCTGAGTCCTCGACCCAGGGCATCGCCGCCTCCTGGAAGCGCCGCGCCCGGTCGCGCAGCGCGGTCAGGCTCCCGCCGTCCGCGGCATCCCCCAGCAGCGGACTGCCGAGTCCGACAGCGACGGCTCCAACCTCGAAGTACTCACTCATCTGCTTCACCCCGACCCCGCCGACGGCGACGAAGGGAACCCGAGGGAGCGGGTCACGCAGCGCCTTGAGATAGGGCGGACCGCCGATCGACGCCGGGAACAGCTTGATCGCCGCGGCGCCCTGATCCATCGCGATGACGCACTCGGTGGGGGTGAGCGCACCCGCGACGACCGGGAAGTCGAGGCGCGCCGACTCGGCGACACTCGGCGCAACGGCCGGCGTGACCGCGAACGATCCTCCGGCGTCGCGGACCCGCTTCACGTCGTCGATGCTCAGCACGGTTCCGGCGCCGATTCGTGCGCCCTCCGGCGCCTCACGCACGACTCGCGCGATGACCTCGAGGGCGTTCGCGGTGTTGAGCGAGATCTCGAGCAGGTGAAAGCCCTCGTCGAGGAGCGCGAGCGCCGCGGCGACCGAGGCCTCGGCATCCGCTCCACGGATGATGGCCAGCAGCCGGGTTGCCGTGAGGTGGTCAACAAATTCAGTGGACATGCTGCTCCCTACCATTCTGCGAATGAGCCGTCGGCGTGACGCCAGACGGGCGTGCGCCAGCTGTTGCCGAGGCGGTCGGCTTCCCTCACCGCTCCCTCGTCGACGGTGATGCCGAGCCCGGGTCCGGTGAGAAGCTCGAAGTTTCCCTCGACGAACTTGAGCGGCTCGGTGTCGACGACATAATCGAGTACCTCTGCGCCCGTGTTGTAGTGGATGCCGATGCTCTGCTCCTGGATCAGGAAGTTGGGTGTCGCGAATCCCACCTGCAGGCAGGCGGCCAGGGCGATCGGACCCAGCGGGCAATGCGGGGCGAGTTGAACGTCGAAGACCTCGGCCATCGCAGCGATGCGGCGCACCTCGGAGATGCCGCCCGCGTGCGAGAGGTCGGGCTGGGCTACCGCGATGCCCGCCTGCAGCACCGGGAGGAAGTCCTGCCGGTTGTAGAGCCGCTCGCCGGTCGCGACCGGAATCGTCGTCGAGCGCGCGAACTCGCCAATGAGATGCGAGTTCTCCGGCACGACGGGCTCTTCGAGAAAGAAGGGGTGGAACTCCTCGAGCAGCGGCGCGACCCGACGAGCGTTCGCCAGGGTGAACCTCCCGTGGAAGTCGACCGCGACGTCGCGGTCAGGCCCGAGAACCGCCCTGGCAGCCGCGACGCGATTGACAACCCCGTCGAGTTCGCGCGCACTGCCGATTCGGCTCATCTTGCCGCTCGCGTTCATCTTCACCGCGGTGAGGCCCACTGCCATCTGAGCCGCGATGTGATCGCCCACCTCACCGGGGTCGTCGCCGCCGACCCAGCCGTAGGCGCGGATGCGGTCGCGCACGGCTCCGCCGAGCAGCCGGTGGACCGGAACACCGAGGCTCTTTCCCGCGATGTCCCACAGGGCCTGGTCGATGCCGGACACGGCGCTCGCGAGTACCGCGCCTCCCCGGTAGAATCCTCCCTTGGTGAGTACCTGCCAGTGGTCCTCGATGCGCGACGGATCACGGCCGACGAGGTAGCCGGCGAACTGCTCGATTGCGGCTCGCACGACGTCTGAGTTGCCCTCGAGCGACCCCTCACCCCACCCAACGATGCCCGCGTCGGTCTCAATGCGTACGAAGAGCCAGCGGGGCGCGACCGCGAAGGTCTCTATCCTGCTAATCAACAACGGATGATCCTCTCGGGACGGCGTCCGGCTCGAATGAGGCCCTCTTGAGCGCCTCGAGATCGAGCGCGTCGACGATGGAGTCGAGAAGCTCAGGCGGCGCGAAGCCGATGTCGACGATGACACCGCTCTCGTCTGCCTCGAGCCGTTCGAGGGTGTCGTACTGGGACTGCAGGAGCGCTGGCGGCATGTACTCGTGTTGGCGGGCGCTGATGCGCGCGGCGACGAGCTCCATCGAGCCTTCAGGATCGACGACGAACAGTTCGGCGGCTGATTCGCGCAAGAGGTCACGGTAGCTTCGCTTGAGCGCGGAGCAGGCGACGACGATGCCGTCCTGCCGTCCGCGGGCGAGCGCCTTCCCCACTTCCCTGAGCCACGGTAACCGCTGCTCGTCGCTCAGGGCGTTGCCCGCGGTCATCGAGAGCACGTTGTCTTCGGAGTGCAGGCTGTCGCCGTCGAGAAAGGCGACACCGAGACGCTCCGCGAGCAGCGAGCCGATCGTGGACTTACCCGCGCCCTGCACGCCCATCACGACGATGGGCGGAATGCGGTTCGCCATGCCGTTAGCCTTTCGTGGCGCCGGCGGTGAGGCCCGACACGATGTACTTCTGTGTGAATAGGGCGATGATCATGATGGGCACCGTGATCACGACCGCCGCGGCCATCAGCCCGCCCCAGTCGATGCTCGCGTAGGCCACGAAGTCGAAGATCGCAACCGGGAGCGTCTTGGTGCTCGAGCCGGAGAGCACGAGAGCGAACATGAAGTTGTTCCAGGAGAAGATGAACGACAGGATGCTCGCGGTCGCGACGCCGGGCACCGACAGCGGCAGCGCGATCCTGAAGAAGGCGCCGATCGGCGTGAGTCCGTCGACCTGGCCCTGCTCCTCAAGCTCGAGCGGCAGCGAATCGAAGAACGAGATCATGATGAAGACGAACAACGGCATCAGTACGAACATGTGCGAGAGGATCAGCACGCCGTAGCCGCCGACGAGCCCGAGGTTCGAGAAGACGAAGTACCACGGCACGAGCAGGCTGACGCCCGGAATGATTCGCGCCATGAGCACGAGCGCGGCGGACTTCTTCATGACGAAACGGCTCATCGAGTAGGCGGCAGGCACCCCGAGGATCATCGACAAGAGGGTCGACCACACGCCGATCCAGAAACTGTTGAAGATGTACTGCAGGTACGACGCCTGCCCGAACACCGTCTCGTAATTCTGCAACGTCGGCGAGAATACGAACGCTGCCGACGGGTCATAGATATCGACGTTGGTCTTCAGCGACGACAGCACCATCCAGACAAGCGGCGCGAGGAAGGTCAGGACGATGACGACGAGCGCAGCGACGCGGAAGATGCCATAGGCCCGTGTTGCAGGATGCTTGGGGCGCTTCGTGAATGACAGCGGCAGCCTTGTCTCCTCCGGCAGGGTTGCTTTCTTGTCGACGACAGAACTCATCGGTTGCTCCTCTTCTTGCGAGCGGTCAGGAGCCAGATGCAGCCGACGATCATCATGAAGAAGATGATCAGGACGGCCGAAGACATCCCGTAGTCGTTGTAATCGAAGCTCAAGCCGTAGGCGTAGACGTTCAGGGTCTCGACCTCGTGGAACGATCCTCCACCCTTGCCCTTGGTGGCGTAGAGGATGTCGAAGGTCTTCAGCGCGTCGATGCCCCGCAACAGGATCGCCGTGATGAACACGGGCATGACGAGCGGGAAGGTGACGTACCAGAAGCGCTGCCAGGCACTTGCGCCATCGACGCGAGCCGCTTCATCCGGCTCGTCAGAGAGCGAGGTGAGGCCGGCGAGCAGGATGAGTACAACCATGGGCGTCCACTGCCAGATGTCGACGAACATGAGGGTCGTGAGCGCGGTGTCTTGGCCGGCGAGCCAGGGCTGGGCCGGAATGCCGAACCAGGACAGAGCCTGGTTGGCGAAGCCGATGTTGGGGTCGAGGATGAGGCTCCACATCATGCCGACCGCGACCGGGGTTGCGACGAGGGGCAGCAGGATTGCGACGCGCACCCACTTCTCGCCGCGGAACGGCCGCCAGAGGAGCAGGGCGATCGCCATTCCGAGCGCCATCTCGAAGGCGAGCGCGCCACCCGTGAAATAGACGGTGCGACCGACGGCGGGCCAGAACCGGTCGAAGTCGGTGAGCACCTCGCCGTAGTTCTCGAGGCCGATGAACTCAGAATCGGCCCGCACGGAACCCGAGGAATCAGTGAGGCTCAGGTAGAGCGTCCAGCCGAGCGGGAACGCGATGAGCAGCGCCGTGAAGACCATGGCCGGAGCGGCGAGGACCCACTTGCGGTGCTTGTTGGCCCAGCGCGAGAAACCATCAAGCGGGCGCTTCTTCCGGCCGTTTTTGTGAGACGTGCCCACAGCTGCGGGGCTGCTCGTGCGGTTAGCGACGGTGCTCACCAGTTACCTCTTTCCGCTGCACCACCGGGAGGCGGAGTCGGGCGTCGTTGTTACGGAATTGCTCACGGTGTGACGGGCCGCCCGCCAGTGCGACTGGCGGCCCGTCAGCGAGGGGTGTTACTCCTCGTCGTCCAGGAACTCCTGGAAATTCGCCTGCGCGTCTTCGATGGCGCCGTCGACGTCGCCACCGGTGATGGAGACGACAATCGGCAGTCCGACGATTTCACGGGCTTCTGCTACCGAAATCACCTGCGGCCGGTCGAAACCGACGCCGCCTTCAAAACTCGCGTTGATCGCTTCAACGAGGTCAGCCGGGTAGTCCTCGGTGGCCGAGGGGTCTTCCCAGACCGAGATGCGCGAACCGGGAACGCCGGCCTGCTGGATCTCGAGCATCTTCTCCTGGCTCGTCGCCCACTGGATGAACTCCCACGCGTTCTCGGAGTTCTCCGACTCGGCGGCGATGCCGAGCGCCCAAGACGGCACGTTGTAGGGGCGTGATCCCGCATCGCCCGCGGGGAACTGTGCGAATCCGACCCTGTCAGAGATCGTGGAGCTGGCCGGGTCCGTCGCGTTCTTGTACAGGCTGTCCGCCTCGGTGTAGAACGCCGCGTTGCCCTGCGTGAAGATCGCCATCGCCTCTGGCCAGCTCATGTCCGTCGACACGTTCTCCGGGCCGTGCTCGCGGATCAGCGTGCCGTAGAGCTCGTACGCTTCCTTGGCTGCATCCGTGTCGAGGTTCGCGTTGCCGTCGTCGTCGATCCAGGCGCCGCCCTCGCTGTAGAGGAAGCTGCTGAACTGGGTGACCGCAGCTGATGCAGCTGTGCGCGCCACAAAGCCGGCGACCCCGGGGTTCTCCGATGCGATCTGGGCTGCTGCCTCTTCGAGCTCCTCGAGCGTGGTCGGAACTTCGAGCCCCGCTGCCTCGAGCAGGTCGGTGCGGTAGTAGAGCACTTCGCGCTCGGTGATGATCGGCACGCCGACAACAGCGTCGTCGAACGTCGTGGCTCCGACCGGTCCCTCCTGGAAGTCGTCCCAGTTCCAGTCGTCGGCCGAAGTGACCTGCTCGGTGATGTCCGCGATCCAGTTGTTCTGTGCGAACAGCTTGCCCTCCTGGAGTGGGCGGTACATCATGACGTCGATTTCGTCCGTGCCAGCGTTGAGCTTCACGTTGTACTGGTCGGAGAGCTGGTCTTCGCCGAGCTGCGTGAGGTTGACGGTGATGCCGCTCTGTTCTTCGAACTCCGGGAGCGACTCCTTGATGGCGTCGGTCCAGACGTGGTTGGCGAGGGTGATGTTCAGAACATCGGATCGTTCTTCGCTGCCGCCGCCTTCGCTGCTGCATGACGCCAGGGTTCCCACGGCGAGAATCGCTGCTGTGGTGATTCCGGCGACGCGCAGAACTCTTGGATTCTTCACGTTCGTCTCCATTTCCTGAGCCAACGCATCAGCGCGCGAACTCAACGCAAATGCATCGTTACATCTGCCTTAGTCCTCGAGAGTAACCCCAATAGTCTGATCTTTACAACCGCCAACACCGGACGGATATGTTTTGATGCTGGTGGTCTCGGCGCACACCCATGAAAGGCAGGGGCCTGCCCGTGCACCGACCTCATAAATCAGACTTATGCAACTCGATGGTTTGCATGGATATGATCTGAACGTGAATGCCATGGCCGACGACGCCCAACCTCCCGCGCGGCCGGGATTCGTGGCGGGACGAACCCACCAGGCACCCGGGCTGCACAATCAGATTCTCGACGAACTGGGTCAGGCCATTTGCGAAGGGCGGATGCCGGCGGGCATGACCTTCACCGCCGAGGAGCTGGAGAACCGCTATCAGGTGTCGCGATCGGTAATCAGGGAGAGCCTCCGTGCCCTCGAGGCGATGGGAATGGTCACCTCCAAGCGCAAGGTGGGCAACCGCATCCTGCCGATGAGCGAATGGAACGTCTACGACCTCAGCGTCATCAGGTGGCGCCTCGCGGGCCACGGGCGAATCGACCAGCTCCGTTCACTCAATGAGCTACGCACCGCGATCGAGCCGCAGGCGGCGAAACTCGCTGCGACTCGCGGTGAGCTCAGCCAAGCGAGCGACCTCATGGGCCTCGCCGGGCGCCTCTGGGCTGCTGGCCGTAGCGGAAACCAGGAACAGTTTCTCGAGATAGACATCGAGTTCCATGCGCTCGTCATGGAGATGAGTGGCAATGAGATGTTCTCGCGGCTGAACAGCCTCGTCTCCGAGGTACTCACCGGGCGCACCCACTACGGGCTCATGCCGAAGTACCCACATGACGAGGCGCTGCAGCTGCACGTGGATGTCGCCAACGCTATCCAGAGCGGCAACGCGGATGCCGCGGGCGCCGCCATGCTCGGCATCATGGCGCGCACCATCGACGAGCTCGGGGAGCTGTGGGATCAGGGGCACGACGCGCCCGCCAGTTGAGCAGGGCAGGACTGACAGCAACCGCAGAGCGCGCTGCTCCCGATTTGCTAGCGTGGACTTGGATGCAACTGGTCGGGCGCTCAGGGCGCCCGCACCGCAGCATCCCCTCCGCTTTCGCCGTCACGGCACACAGCCTGAGCGATCATCAACCCAACTGAACGTTCACCCCACTGAGGAGAAATTCATGCCCGAAACATCACACGCAGCGGCAAACATCGGAGTGGTCGGCCTGGCGGTGATGGGCTCCAACCTCGCCCGCAACCTCGCCAGCCGCGAGGGCAACACGGTGGCCGTCTACAACCGCTCCCCCGAGCGCACCGACCTGCTTACGAGCGAGCACCCCGAAGCCGGCTTCGTCGCCTCCAAGTCGATCGCCGACTTCGCCGCATCGCTTCAGAAACCGCGCACCGCGATCATCATGGTGCAGGCGGGCAAGGGAACGGATGCCGTGATCGAGCAGCTCACCGCAGCGTTCGAGCCCGGCGACATCATCGTCGACGGCGGCAACGCGCTGTTCACCGACACCATTCGCCGCGAGAAGGCGGTGCGCGAGACCGGCATCAACTTCGTCGGCGCCGGCATCTCTGGCGGCGAGGAGGGCGCGCTGCTCGGCCCGTCGATCATGCCCGGCGGATCCGTCGAGGCGTACAAGACCCTCGGCCCGATCCTCTCCTCCATCGCCGCGGTCGTCGACGGAGAGCCGTGCGTGACCCACATCGGCACCGACGGCGCCGGCCACTTCGTCAAGATGATCCACAATGGCATCGAATACGCCGACATGCAGCTCATTGCCGAGGCCTACGACCTGCTGCGAACGGCCGTTGGCCTCACTCCCGTCGAAATCGCGGATGTCTTCACCGAATGGAACACGGGCGAGCTCGAGTCGTACCTCATCGAGATCACCGCCGAGGTACTTCGCCAGGTCGATGCGGCCACGGGCGAGCCCTTCGTCGACATCGTGCTCGATCAGGCTGGCTCCAAGGGCACCGGAGTGTGGACCGTGCAGACCGCCCTCGACCTCGGAGTTCCCGTTTCGGGAATCGCGGAGGCCGTCTTCGCCCGCGCGGTGTCGTCGAAGCGTGCGCAGCGCGCCGCGGGATCCGCTCTGCCCGGTCCTTCGACACAGTGGCACGTCGAAGACAAAGACGCCTTCATCGAAGACGTGCGCCGCGCCCTCTACGCGTCGAAGATCATCGCCTACAGCCAGGGCTTCGACGCGATCGTCGCGGGCGCCGAGCAGTACGGCTGGGACATCAAGAAGGGCGAGGTCGCGAAGATCTGGCGCGGCGGATGCATCATCCGCGCGGTATTCCTGAACCGCATCACCGAGGCCTACGCCGGGAACCCGGGCCTCGTCTCCCTCGTGACCGCGCCGTACTTCACCGCGGCCGTCGCCGGCACGCAGGACTCCTGGCGCCGCGTCGTCGCGGGATCCGCCCTCTCGGGCATCCCGACCCCGGCGTTCTCCTCGTCGCTCGCCTACTACGACAGCCTCCGCGCGCCGCGCCTGCCTGCCGCCCTCGTGCAGGGCCAGCGCGACTTCTTCGGCGCGCACACCTACAAGCGCGTCGACACGGAGGGAACCTTCCACACGCTGTGGAGCGGCGACCGCACCGAGGTCGAGTCTGAGGGCAGCTCGCACTAGTCGACGGCGGGCCACATCGGCTGCTATCCGCCGGGCTGACCCGCAGTCTGCCCGGCGCTGCAGGTGACCTCGCCGGCGGTTGTGCCCTGAACGGTGTCCGGCAGCTCGACCCGAGTGGGCGGCGCGTCCGGGGCAGGCGAACCGCTGGCCACCGGCGCATTCGGGTCCACCGGCTCCGCGGTCGCCGAGGGGCTCGGCTCGGGGCTCGCCACGGGAGCATTCGGATCGGCGACCGTTCCGCCGCCTGTGCCGCCCGTGAGTCCGATCGGCACGTCGGCCGCGATCGCCGCGAACAGTGCGTCGGCGGCATCCGCGATCGGCACAACGCCGGACTGGCCGCCGAAAGTGGCGTCGGCGATCGGGTACCTCACGAAGACGACCTCCTCGAGCGGAATGTCTTTGAGCGCGCCCGCGATCGAGACCATGGTGTCGACATTGCGCAGGCTGTTGGAGAACTCGAGGTTCCGCGAGGCCGCACTCGCGATGCCATAGAGCTTCACCGGGTTCGAGAGGGTCTCGGAGCTCTTGAGCGTGCGCACGAGCGACGAGAGGAACTGCTGCTGGTTGCTGATCCTGGTCAGGTCGCTCCCGTCGCCGACTCCGTAGCGGGTGCGGAGAAACTGCAGGGCATCGACCCCGGAGAGTGTGTGAACGCCGGCATCCAGCTTGAAGGGGATGTTCCGATCATTGATCGGGCTTGCAACGCACACCTCGACGCCTCCGACGGCGTTGGACATTTCGATGACCCCGTCGAACTCGATCTTCGCGGCATACGGGATGTCCAACCCGGTGAGGTTCTCCACCGTGAGCACGGGGCAGGCGAGGCCGCCGCGAGAGAGCGACTGGTTGATCTTCTGGGTGGATACCGCCGGGAAGCTGGCGCCGTCCGGGTTCGGGCACTCGGGCATATCGACGAACATGTCGCGCGGGAAACTCACCACGGTGGCCCGCTTGTGGTCTTCCGAAATGTGCAGCAGCATCGTCACATCGTTGAGGGTGGCCTCCCGCGCGCCATAGGCGAGGTTACCCTCACCGCTGTCACTCCCGACGAGGAGCAGGTTCACCGCTCCCTCGATCGCGCCGATCTTCGGCCCCTCCGCTTCGCCCGGCAGCGCCACACCTGGCTTGATTTCGGAGGCGATGTTGTGCACCGCCACAGCGGCGATGCTCACACTGCTCACAAGCACAACGGCGAGCGACGCGGCCACAAACTTGAGCACGGTGGCAGCGGCGTTTCCGACTTTCAGCTGCCCGTGTCGGGCTATCGGAGCCGCTGTTATCGCCTCAGCGGGCTGCGGGGAGAGTGGGGACATTGTTCTGATGATAACCGACGGCCACCGATTCACTCTGGGAGCTCTTCCGTGGAAGACTGGGCTGCCATGACCCATGAGCATCCCGAACTGAGCGGCTACGAGCCCGGCGACGAGCGCCCACTGCGCAGTCGACGCCTCGTGTTCGCGATGCGCGTCATTGTGATCGTCGGAATCATCGCGCTTGTGCTGCCCGGCATCATCACGATTTTCTCTGTCGGCGGGAACACCGCCGACAGATCCTGCACGCAGTGGGTCGCCTTCGCGCGCCCGGACGCGACCGGATCGTCCGCGCGCTTCGAGTTCTTCGGGCCCGGCGGGGTCGGCTGGCAGTGCTACTCGATCGGCGGCTTCGGTGACGACCAGCTCGTGGCCTCCCTCGGCATCATTCCGAGCGGCGCGCGCCTGCCCATCCCGACGGTCGGTTCCTAGGAGTTCAGGCCCAGCGGGCCTCGTCCGTGCCGAGCTCGCGCGGGGGCTGGTCGAACGCGAACGGCACGCCGGCGATCTCGAGCGGCGGGCGCAGCATCCGCGCCTCGCCCCAGCCCGTCTCGAGCGGCTGCGTTGGTTCGGGTCGGGCGACCAACGCGCGGTCGGGCGGCAGGTCACCGCCTCCGACCAGCGCGGCACCGACCCGCGCGAGCGAGCTGCGCACGATTCGGCCGACACCGTCGGCACGGCGCAGCACGACAGCACGCAGCGTCGCCGCGGCGAGGAGGTAGCCCGTGGCGTGGTCAAGGGCCTGAACCGGGAGCGGGGTCGGGCTGTCGGCGCCCGCCCACGCCTTGCCGCGGTGCGCGATGCCGTTGCTCATCTGCACGAGGCTGTCGAAACCGCGCCGGCGTGCCCATGGCCCGGTGAACCCGTAGGCATTCAAGGACACATCGATGAGGCCGGGGCGAAGGCCCTGGCGTGCCTGCATATCCAGTCCGAGGCCGTCGAGGGCACCGAGGCGGTAGCCATGCACGAGAACATCGGCGGTGCTGATGAGCTCGCGCAGGCGGTCTCGGCCCTCTGGAGTTCTCGCATCGAGACGCGCGGCACGCTTGCCGAGCGTCATGTTCGGCACGATGGCCGCTTCGTTCCAGCCGGGAGGGTCGACCCGCAGTACCTCGGCGCCGAGGCCGGCGAGAAACCGGGTGGCGACAGGGCCTGCAATCACGCGGGTGAGGTCGAGCACTCGAAGCCCCGACAGCGGCCGCTCCGGGGTGATGTCCGGTTGGTCGCCGCCGACGCGTGCCGATCCGTCGCGCCAGTCGAGTAGTGGCTCCCGCTGCACCGCCGTGCCCTGCGGGTGCGCGAGCCACTCCTGCCGCGAGTGCATGACCGCGGCGCACCCTCCGGCGGCAACGATCGCGGTCTCGAGCTCGGCCGCATCCCAGCGCCTCACGGCGCGCCGCACGTCGCTCGGGTCGGCCAGCGCCCCGAGCACCGCGAGGGCGGCGGCGCGGTGCGGGGGCGCGTTGGTGTGCAGGCGGATCCAGCCGTTCTTCGCCCGGTAGTTGCGAGCGAGCGGGTCCCAGACCGACGGCAGGCTCCAACCGACCGGCGCGACGGCCGACCCGAACCAGGCCGACGCGAGAGCGCGGTCGACGCTGACCTCTCGGGCCTTGCCGGTGACCGACTCGACAAGCTCGGCCGCCGCCAGCCCCGCAACACCGATGCTCGCGACGGCGAGGTCGGTCACCCGGTAAGCGGAGAGCAGGTCGCCAGTTCCGGATACGGAAAGGCGGTCGACCGCGTCGGGCGGGCCGCCGAGGGCGGCTTGGAATTCCGTTGCGAAGTGCACCGGCATCCGCGCTCCCTCCTTAGGCCGCGCCGTCGAACATCGAGGTGACAGACCCGTCGTTGAACACGGCGCTGATCGCGCGGGCAATGAGCGGAGCGATCGGCAGCACGGTAAGGGTCGGGAACCGCTTCTCCTCGGGAATCGGCAGTGTGTCGGTCACGACAACAGAGTCGATGAACTCGCTCTGCAGCAGCTCGCGCGCCGGCGGCGAGAACACGGCGTGGGTTGAGGCGACGATCACGCGGGTCGCGCCGTGCGCCTTGAGCGCCTCGGCGGCCTTGGCGATCGTGCGGCCGGTGTCGATCATGTCGTCGACGATGAGGCAGGTACGCCCCGCCACCTCCCCGACGATCTCGCGCACCTCGACCTGGTTGTGCACGCGGGGGTCGCGGCGCTTGTGGATGATCGCGAGGGGGGCACCGAGTTTGTCACTCCAGATGTCGGCAACTCGCACCCGTCCCATGTCGGGCGAGACGACGGTGAGGCTGGTCGGGTCGAGGATGGGCTTGAAGTGCTCCAGCAGCACCGGCATCGCGAAGAGGTGGTCGACGGGGCCGTCGAAGAAACCCTGGATCTGGGCGGCGTGCAGGTCGACGCTCATAATGCGGTCGGCTCCGGCAGCCTTGAACAGGTCGGCGACGAGCCGGGCGCTGATCGGCTCGCGGCCGCGTCCCTTCTTGTCCTGCCGGGCGTAGGGGTAAAACGGTGCAACGACGGTGATGCGCTTGGCCGAGGCGCGCTTGAGTGCGTCGACCATAATGAGCTGCTCCATGAGCGCCTCGTTGATGGGAGACGAGTGCGACTGAATCACGAAGGCGTCGCAGCCGCGGACGCTCTCGTCGTACCTGGCATAGATTTCGCCGTTGGCGAAGGTCCGGGCATCCGTGTGCACGAGGGACGAGTTGAGGTTCGACGCGATGTCCTCGGCGAGCTGCGGATAGGCGCGACCGGAAACCAGAACGAGCCGCTTCTGTCCGTTGATGGTGATGTCGGACAAGAAATTCCCGCTCTCTGCCGGTAAAACCGACTGTGGTGACCTATTCGGTGACGCTCTCACCGGCTGCTGCCGCGGCATCCGCTGCAGCAGTGCCCGGACGATTCGTCCCGACCCAACCTGTCATGTTTCTCTGCGGAGCCACGGTGATCGCGAGCGCCCCGGCCGGAACATCCGTGCGGACGACCGTGCCGGCGCCCGTGTAGGCTCCGTCACCGATCCTAACGGGCGCGACGAACACGTTGTGCGACCCGGTGCGCACGTGCGACCCGACCACCGTCTTGTGCTTGTTCACGCCGTCGTAGTTGGCGGTGATCGTTCCCGCGCCGACGTTCGATCCGAGGCCGATGGTCGTGTCGCCGATGTAGCTCAGGTGCGGCACCTTGCTCGAGGCGCCGATGGTCGAGTTCTTCGTCTCGACGAAGGTGCCGATCTTGCCGTCGGTGCCCAGGATCGTGCCGGGGCGGAGGTACGCGAACGGACCGACGGATGCGCCGGCGCCGATCACCGAGAGCGTCGCGTCGGTGCGCTTCACTGTGGCCCCCTGCCCCACCTCGCAATCGAGAAGGGTGGTGTCGGGCCCGATTTTCGCACCGCGATCGATCTGGGTCGCGCCCTTGATCTGGGTGCCCGGCAGCAGCTCCACATCCTCCGCGAGCGTGGCTGTGACGTCGATCCAGGTCGAGGAGGGGTCGACGACGGTCACCCCGGCGAGCTGCCAGCCACGCACGATGCGGGCGTTGAGCTCACGGGCGGCGTTGCCCAGCTGCACCCGGTCGTTGATCCCGGCGACGAGCCAGTGGTCGGTCGCGGGAACCGCGGCGATCGTTCCGCCGGCGCGCTGGATTCCGGATGCGGCATCCGTGAGGTACTTCTCGTGCTGCGCGTTGTCGGTGCCGATGCTCGCGAGCACCTTCCGCAGTGCCGGCACGTCGAAGACGTACACGCCGGCGTTGACCTCGCGCACCTCGAGCTCGGCCAGTGAGCCATCCTTCTGCTCAACAATCGCGGTGAAGGCGCCGCTGGCGTCGCGGAGGATCCGCCCGTTGCCGGTCGGGTCGTCGAGGATCGCACTGAGCAGGGTGAGACTGTTTCCCGCCTCCCGGTGCGCGGCGACGAGCGAGTGCAGGGTCTCAGAGTCGAGCAGCGGAACGTCAGCGCTCAGCACCACGACTTGGCCCGTGAAGTCTTCCGGGAGGTGGCCGAGCGCGACCTCGACGGCGCGGCCGGTCCCGGGCAGATCGTCCTGGTCGGCGATGATCACGTGGGGCGACCGCGCGGTGATCGCCGCGGCGACCGTGTCGCGCTCGTGGCGCACGACGGCGACGACGTGGGCGGCGCCGAGACGGTCGGCCGTCGCGAGAACGTGGCCGACGAGCGGAATCCCGGCGAGGTCGTGCAGGACCTTCGGCGTGGTCGACTTCATCCGCGTTCCCTGGCCTGCAGCGAGGATGACGACGGCGAGGTTCTCTGAGGTCATGGCTAGGGCTCTTTCCGGAGGGATTCGTACGAACGTCAGGGGCTCCGCCTCCAGGATTCGAACCTGGACCGAACAGCTCCAAAGGCTGTCGTGCTGCCGTTACACTAAGGCGGATCGCGCCACCGGGGCGCGCGTCAAGTCTGCCAGATCGATTGACCGTCGGCGCCCCAGTCCGGGTTCACTGCCGGGATCGGCGCGGGCCGCCCCCGGTGGGACGCATAATGGTCGGATGCCCGGAAGCGATGAAGTCGACCGTATCGTCGGCGCGTGGTCGCGGGAGCGTCCCGACCTCGACTTCGCTCCGATGCAGGTGCTCAGCCGGGTCGGCCGGCTCGCCAAGCACCTCGACCGGGCCCGTCGCACGGCCTTCGAGGCATCCGGACTCGACTCCTGGGAGTTCGACGTGCTGTCGGCGCTGCGCCGGGCGGGCCAGCCGTACCAGCTGAGCCCGAAGGCGCTTCTGCTGCAGACCCTCGTGTCGAGCGGCACGATGACCAATCGCATCGACCGGCTTGTCGAGCGCGAGCTCGTCGAGCGCCGCACCGACCCGCACGATGGCCGCGGGATCCTCGTGGTCCTGACCATCGAGGGCCTGGCCCGGGTGGATGCCGCGATCAGCACACTGCTGACGTCAGAGGCCGAGGTGCTCGACAACCTGTCGCCGACCGAGCAGGAGCGCCTCGCCGGCCTGCTGCGCAAGCTCAGCCTCGACTTCGACTGAGGCGGTAACGCTACCCAAACCGCCCATTCACGTAGTCGGCGGTTCGTGGATCGAGAGGCTCGCTGAACATCGCCTCGGTCGGACCGTGTTCGACGATCGCCCCCGGGGTGCCCTGGGCGGCGAGGAAGAACGCGCAGTTCTGTGAGACCCGCTGCGCCTGTTGCATGTTGTGGGTAACGATTACGATGGTCACCTCCTTGGCCAGCTCGAGCATGGTCTCCTCGATCACGCGAGTGGACGTCGGGTCCAGAGCCGAGCACGGCTCATCCATGAGGAGCACGCGCGGTCTCACTGCGAGCGACCGCGCGATGCAGAGCCGCTGCTGCTGGCCACCGGACAGCCCGGCGCCCGGCGCTCGCAGCCGATCCTTGACCTCCGTCCAGAGGCCAGCCTTGATCAGGCAGCTCTCCACGAGGAAGTCCTTCTCGTCCCTCGAGGCGGCGGCTCCAGTGAGCTTGAGACCGGCAACGACGTTGTCGTAGATTGACATGGCCGGGAATGGGTTCGGCTTCTGGAAGACCATGCCGATGCTCTTCCTCGCGTCGACGAGCTTGCGGGTCGGGTTGTAGATGTCCTCCCCGTCGAGCAGCACCTCACCGGCCAGGCTCGCGGATGGCACCAGTTCGTGCATGCGGTTGAGGATGCGCAGGAACGTCGACTTGCCGCATCCGGATGGTCCGATCAGTGACGTGATCAAGCCGGCCTCCATCGTCAGCGACACCCTGTCGAGCACTTGATGGTCGCCGAACCAGGCGGTGATGTTGCGGCCCTCGAGAGTCGCCAGCGGAGCCGGCGCGCGAAGGGCGAGTTCCTCGATTTCCAGCGCGTCGTTGCGTTGTCTGATGCGCGCCCCTGAGAACCACTGCCGTGTCGCGGGACGCCGCCGTCCTGGCAGCGGCAGCACCTGCGTGACGTCGCTCGCCTGCGACGGTCGGGGATTGTCGATTGATTCCACGGAGTGCCTTTCAGAGGAGGTTGGGGAGAAGTCGGATGACCTGATCCGAGGTGATCAGACCGGCGAGGAACGCGACGGGGGCACACACGATCCACGTCTGCCGTGGCCCGATCCGTTGGTAGCACCAGACGGCCGCGACCTCCACCAGCACAAGGAATTGGAGGGCGAAGACGAGCGCCCACGCGGTCCCCGTGTCTCCCATGAGTTCGCGATCCGCATTCGGGAGGGTGACAAAGTTGGTGAGCCTCGCTCCGCTCGGCTTCGCCTCACCGAGCGGCCTCGCGTCCACCCGCGCAACACCGGTTGGCGAATAGGGCAGCCCCCTGGCTGTGGTGAGGATCAGGCGGCTCTCCCCTGCGGCCAGCGCGGGCGGTGCAGGGTCGCCCGCGTAGCGCAGGCCGATGACTTCGAAGTACTGCTGGCCCTGCCCGGTGACGATACCGAACCTGTCGCCGGGCGAAAGCTCCTGGAGTCGGGCGAACGGGCCGCCGTAGGCTGCGGCGCGGCCCATGATCACACTCACCCCGGCCTGCCCGGGGAGGACAGTGTCGCGCCGGTGCCCTGGACCCGCACGGAGGGTTCCCGAGTCGGTGCCCTCCACAATGACCTCCTTGACCCCGATCGACGGAATGGTCAGCTCGGCTACCGGCGCACCATCGGCCAGCAGGACGGCATCGACGTCTCCCTCGCCGACAGGCGCCGTGCCGTCCTCGAGCTGTGCGCGGAACTCGTTTGCCAGATTCTGCTGGGCCACCAAGTGCTGCACGTGCCCGACAACAGTGACGTTGAGCACGAAAGACAATGCCAGCACGGCGATGACGAGGAGCGAGCTACGGGCGAAGCTCGCTCGCGTGGTCAGCACAACCGGCGGCCGCGGCGCGATGGGCATCCTCGTTGGCCGGCGGGGCGACCGTCGCTCTTTCGTGGCACGCCGTGGCGTGGGGTCGGGCCTGACCAGGAACCCCCGCGCCAGAACGAGGCGCGTCATGCGGTCAGCCTCACGCGTCGCGGAAGCCACCAGGCGGCACCGGCCAGCGCGGCGGCACCGCCGCCGACGGAGATCCCGAAGAGCGGCGGCAATGCCACCATCGTGTCGCGCGTGATGGGCTTCAGCGGTGTTCCCTCGACCACCTTCGGCGGGGTGAGAGTCACGTAGCCGTGCAGCAGGGTCCACTGGCCGAGGTCGCGCAGGGTCACCGAGATTCGGCGTGTTTCTTCGGGTTCAAGGTCGCCGATTCGCACCCCGTTGACCTGGCTCACCCGCACGTTCGCCGCATTCTCCAGCCAGAACCGCGCCTTGGAGTCGAAAGTCGTCGAGGAGGAATTCCGAACGGTCAGCATGAGCGTGACCGTTCCGTTGGCCGGAGTGAACGAGGGCGAGACGGACGACGTGAGCCCGCTGAGATACAGCACTCCGCCCAGGCTAAACGGGTCTTCGCCGAGCGCGTCGTCCGCGTCGGTCGGATCCGTGAGCGTCTCCTGGACGACCGATCCGCCTCGGGACGTTGTCGTCCTGGGTGGGGCGACGGGGGGCGAAGTCGGTGTGGTTTCGACCACGTCGACGGTGATGTCGACGCCCCGGGGGTCATCTGCGGCGTCAGCGGCCGGTGGGGCACAGAGGAGAAACCCGAATGTCAGCGCCATCAGCGTTGCGCCGACGACGATGCGCCGGGTGGGTTCCAGGGGCTGTTTCACTCGGTGCTCCTGTGGCGGTCGGGAAGTGAGCATGTTTAGTGTGTTCCGGTCGGGTTGCGGAGCGGTGCCGGCGATAGGCCAGGCGCGTGAACAGGTGCTGAACGGTGCTAGCGGATGGCGTGCTCCTGCGCCCGGCGCACGGCCTCTTCCTCGGTGTGCCTGATCCACTCGGCTGCCAGTCGGTCATTGCTGCGGCGGCGGAGGCGTATAGCGACCGAGGCCAGCGCGGCGAGGAGGATCACCGCGAGCAGCGCCCACGGCATCACCATTAGGACGGTGTCGCGTTTCGCCGTCGGCAGCGGGCCGGCGTTGAGAGCATCCTCGTCCACCGTGGCGGCGAGCTCGATGGTCGGAGTCAGGAAGATCCACTGACCCACACCGGGCACCACAGCCGTGATCGTCCGAGTCTCCCCCGGTAACAGTTCGGGTACCGCGGAGGCGTTCCCGCCCGACAGCGGGATACCGAAGAGACCGCGGACCGACGCGACGACATCCGCGCCCAGAGATACGTTGCCGGAGTTGGTGACGGTGTAGCCGATTGTCGTCTCGCCCGCGAAGGGGTTGAGGGAGCCGGCGTACGACGAGGAGATGCTGCTGATCGACAGCGCCGACTGGAGGTCGCCCTTGACGCGCGCATACAGCCGCGTGCCGACCCGGCGCTCGAGCTGCACCTGGCTGGATGCCGACAGCGCAGACACGATGATGCCGCCGGCATGGTCGCCGGGGCGGGCATCCGCTGGCGCGGTGAGGGTGAACGGGATGATGCGGGTCTCGGCAGGCTCCAGCGCGAAGCTCAATTGCGTGGCGCCGTCGAAGTTGAGCCACGATCCGACGTCAGTCGGCGTCGCCGTCGTCGCGAGTAGCGAGTACGCGCCCTCGCCGGTCGTGAAGGCATCCGTGGCGTAGACCGTGACGTTTTGGGCGGTAGTGCCCGTGTTGCGCACGTAGTAGCGGTCCTGCACCTGCTGACCGGGGTCGAGCTGATAACTCAGCCGCGAGCGGGAGGAGTCCGGGCCGGTCTCCGTTGCCGGCGCGCCCGCGATGCCGTCGACGTCGACTTCCGCCCACGCGCGGCTCGGGCCGGCGGTGGCGAGGAGACCTCCCGCCAGGGTGGCAACAAGCGCGAAGGTGGCGAGGCGGGGCAAGGCAATCGTGGTCACGCTGAGCTGTTCCGTTTCTTCAGGGGGTGTGGGGATGAGGCGGGAGGGTGACGCCATCGCTGGCGCCACCCCACCGCCGTTACTGCACTGTGCGAACTACTTCGATACGACCGTGAGGGTCAGCACCGAGTTGTAGGTGCCGGCCGCCTTGCCCTGCGGGGCAACGAAGGACAGGTCGGCGTCGATGACCGTGTCACCCCAGCCGAGGCCGGCGGGGAGCTCGGCGAAGGTGCTCGCGTAGGTCGCGCTGCCTGCCGTCTGAGCGGCACCGGCAACGGCACCGGCCGTTCCCGACACGATCGCCGGCGTCACACCGAGCTGCGACGGCGCGATGGTGTCTGTGACGTCACCCTGGCGCGTGAACTCGGCGACATCCGCCGAAAGTGTCCAGCCGGCGAGCGAGTTGAATCGCCCGTCGCTCACCTTGACCGAACCGAGCGCACCCGTGACCGTCGACTGGTTGCCGACCAAGGTCGGGGTGCCGAACGTCGCGACCGTACCGGCGGGAACAACGAGGCTGAGAAGCCCCTCCTGGGCGGCGATGGTGGTCGGAGCGAGGCCGATCTCGGCGGTCGTGCCAGCGGCGGGGGGTGGCGTCGCCGTTCCCCCGCTGTTGCGCTCGATCGTGTAGGAGCCCGTCCCTGCGGTGACGTTGATTGTGCGGTAGTAAGACGCAACGATGGTAACGCCGTTGTTGGTGCCGCAGGCGACGCCCAGCGACAACGTGCCGCCTGCCGCCTTCAAAGTTGCCTGCTGGCCGTTGATCTGCTGGATCGGCGACATGTTCGCGAGGTTGACGCCGCCGGTTGGCGTGAGGCTATTGTCTGCGTACGCGCCCCAGCCGTTGATTCCGCTGCGTTCGGACCCGACGGCGGTCACGAATGTGTAGGCAGACGTGGTCCCGGCGGGGCACGCCAACTCCACCTCCGGGCTCACCGCATCGCTGCTCGAAACGATCGAATCGTTCCAGCCGTACATGTAACCGGCGGTATCAAGGGCCGTCCCGTCGTTTCCGTTGTACACGTAAAGCGGGCCGTCGGATCCGTTACCCTGAACGGCGGCGGTGGCGCTGATCGTCGCCGCGCCGGCGACGAGGGCAAGTGCGAGCGCCCCGGCACTGATGATGGTGGTCTTCTTGGTGATGCGCATTTTCGTTGTCCTGTTCTTGCCTGAATTGAGTTACTTGAAGGCGGAGCGGATCGGAGTGGTGCTACCGGGCGCGAGGAAGCCGAACTTCTTCTTCGTGGCACCGGCGGTCGAGGCGAACGTTCCGGCGTTGGTCAGGCTCTGACCCGCACTCGAGGCGATGAGTCCGTCGAGGGCCGAGTCATACTTGGCGTTGCCGACCTGAACCCGGGCGTACTCGACAACCACGTAGGTGTCGCGACCCCACGTGCTGTTGGCGTAGAACGTGGCGTTCGGAACGGTCGACACTCCCGTGCCCGTTGTGGCCGGAATACCAGCGACCGGCGAGCCGATCCTGACCGGGTTGACGGTGCCGATGCGGTTGATGCCCGCTCCGGTGTTCTGGGCGACCCACTGCGCGGCCGACATCGCCGTGATGGCGTTGGCAGGGAAGGCGGACCCATCGGCGAGGTTCTTCGTGTCGTGCTCCTGGCCGACGACGACACAGGAGGGGTTGCTTGTCGAATACGCCGAGGTGAGGCTCAGTTTCGACAGCCAGTCGGTGCGGGTACCGGAACCGGCCTGCGGGATCACCGGGGTCACGGCGACGCCGCCGACGGTGGTGATCGAGCAGTTGAAGATGCCGGTGAGTGTAGCCAGATCGAGCGTGTCGAACGAGGCAGCCGGGCCGGTGTGGGCGTAGGTGAGAGCGTCGCGACCAAACGGCACGTAGAGCAGCGGACCGTCCGCATTGGCCGACGAGCCGGGGCCCGAGGAACTGCGTGCGATGTCAACCTGCCCGGTGATGACGACGGCGGCGGGGCCACCCACGGTGCCGGAGGTGTAGGCGGCACCGTCGACCGAGCGGCTGAGCGCCTTCACGCCGTCGCTCGAGCCGTTCGGACGGCCGAAGCGCACACCGTTCGTCTTGGTCTGGATACCTACCGAGCCCGTCGCGTCGAACGAACCGATGGCCTTGCCGCCCGCGGTGGAGCGAACGGCTGAGCCCGAGATGGACGAGCCATTGGCGAGAGCGTTGAGGGCGTCCTGCAGGGTGTCAGAACCGACGACAACGTAGCTGCCCGAAACCGGTTCAGCCAATGCGGGTGCGGCAAACGCAACAGTCGAAAGTGCAACGCCGACTGTCGCGCAAAGCGCGATAACCTTCTTATTCACTTCTGTTCCTCTTCATTAGGGGTGGGGTGAAAGCAAGACGCGCTCTGTCAAGCGGTCTTCCTGGCGGTCCCCCGGCACTGCGTGCCGAGGGACCGTCAAGCTTGTGGGGCATCAGGGTCGTCTCCTGATCCGGGTCATCATCGGAACGGCCGCCGCGGCGGCGAGACCCGACAGGAGTCCTGCCGGTACCGCCGCGGACCCGACTGTGACCTCCGGATCAGCGGGGGTCGCCGCGCCGACGAGCGACCCGGCGGGACTGCCAGTGGCGGTGGGATCGGCGGCCACCGCGATCTCCGGTTGGGGCGCGGAACCGGTTGCCCGGGGAATGGAGCCGACGACCGACTGGCTGGGCGCCGAGCCTCCGACTGGCTGGGCCGCCGGAATGATGCCCTGCTCGATGACGGTTGCCGCCGCCAGCGCCTGGTCGACCCAGCCCTGGGGCAGAGGCGCGTATCCCGGCGGCAACTGGCCGACGTCCGTGCCGGGCACTTGCCCGCCGCCCACCGCGTAGCGCACGAGATTGGCGTAGACCGCACGTTGCGCAGCATCGGTCTGAGCGGGGTTCAGCGCCGCGTACACGGGCATCGTCAGCGGATAGGCGGTGGCGGCGGCATTGGCTGTGGCCCCGGCGGGGTCGTACTCGTAGACCTTGCCCTGGGTAGCCGAGGGGGTCATCGCCGCCGCCGCCGCGAGCATGCTTGTCTCGGTCGGGGCGACGAATTGGCCGGCTGGATTCAACAGGGATGCCGTGATGGTCTGGTACCGGGCCGCTGCCGGCACCGTCGTGAGTGCCATGACCCGCTGGCTGCCGATGAGCTCGCGCACCGACTTCGTGTACTTCGGCGGGGCGGAGAACTTGTCCCACGCACCGAGCAGCAGTCCGTCCCCGCGCAGGGTGTAGTACGCGCCGGCCTCGAAGTCGGTGGTGTAGGGACGCCAGGTCACGAGGTTGACTGCGCCGGTGCCGTTGACCGGGTCGTTGACGGTCGTGTTGGTTTTCTCGATCGGGTCGGCCTTGGGGAAGTTGTCTCTGGGAAGCTCGAGTCCGGTTCCGGTCGGGTTCACCTCGGGGTTCGTGGAGTACCACGGGTTGACCTTCATGCCCCATGGGTCGGGCTCGCCGGCAAGAAACGCACGGGCATCCGCATCGTCGAGAACGTAGCGCCAGAGCTGTACTGCGAGGTCCGACCGACCGGAGGGGAGCAGGGCGTCCCCCAACGATGTCGAGACCATGAGCTGGTAGCCCCACTCGGGATCGTTCACGTCGAGGAAGTCCGGATCCTGCACCATCGTGCGGGAGTTGTCTCCAGGGGTCGAGAAGTCGATGAAGCCGATGTGGCTGCGGTCCGCGGGCGGCAAGGACTCGAAGTACGACCCGGTCAGGAGCTTGGCGAGGATCCGTGGGGTGAGATTCACGGAATCGAATGGAAGCGTGTCCTTTTCGCGGAATTCCTCCGGAACTCCGGGCAGCGGCGTGACCGTGCGGTCGATCGCGACGGAGACGGCGAGCCCGGACAGCGCCACCGGTGCGTACTGCAGCGGGTCGGCCTGATCGGTTTCAAGTGGGCTCGAGGCGAAGGCGAGCGGGCTGGGTTTCGTGCCGCTCGCGAGTTCGAGCGCCTCGGCTTCGTTGCCGGTGCTGAGCACGAACGCGGAACCTGTGTCGCCGCGGCAGAGCGCCGGCTGCCAGGACGAGATTGCCCCTGAGACCAGTTCACTGCCCGCGAGCTGGCGCTCGGCAGCGCCGATCTCGCACCGCACACCCAGCGGCGTGAAGTCGAGCTTCACCGCGAGGTGGTGTTGCCAGGCATCCCAGAGCAGACCGGACTTGGTGATGCTCGATGATCCGGAGTCGCCGGTTCCGCGTGGAATGATCACGAGCCAGCAGGATTGGCCCGTCACGGCGGTCCCCGTCGTGAGGGGTGATCCGCAGCCGAGGCCGGGCGACTGCATGGCGGTCTGCACCTCGAACGGCACTGAGCCCGAGCCGTTCGGGCCTGATCCGGCCCACCTCACCTCGTTGGTCGTGAGCTGGGTGAAGAATTCGTTCGTGTTGACGTTGACCCCGTCGATACGGCGGTTAGCCTGCGGCGAGCGCTGCTCCACGTCGGTGATCACCGTGCCATCCACCCCCCGGAACGGGATAGACGTGTAGGCGGGGGTGAACGTACCTGCGCGGGGCACCGTGTATTTCGCGTCCTGCGGGTGAATGTCGGCGTCTTCCACCGAGCTGTTGCGCGTCGTGCCCTCGGAGAGCGAGGCCCCGTACTGGCAGGTTGTGCGGTCGGGGTGGCCGGGGTTTTCCGGGTCCTCCCCAGAGCACTGGGCGATCTGCAAGAAATTTTCACCGCCCATCGAGCCGCCGATGGGCTTGGTGGATTGCGTACCGCCGGTCCAGCTGACGATGATGCCTTGCGAGAGGAGGTTCTGCGTCTGCGAGACCGTCACCTTCAGTGCGGGGAAGGGGGCGTTCTCGTAGTCGAGGTCATAGTCCTCCGCTGCGACCGTGACCGCGGTCGAGGTCGAGGCGGATGCGGCGTCGGCCGGAGCCACGGTCGCCCCCATGCCGACGGCGCTTCCCACCAGGATGCCGACGATCACGCCTGTTGCACCGGCGCGCTGCCACAGGGAGGGGGATGCGGTTGCGGACTCGTTCTTCATGACGAGGCCCCCCTCGATGCGGTGGTCGGGTTCCGCAGCCGTCGCCAGAGAACTGGCGGCAGCACCACCGCGGCGATCAGGAGCAGCGCGGATGCGACCATCACCGACTGCTGCCAGCCCCAGTCTGCTTCGCGAAGCGTGAACGGTGCGGAGAGCGCCTGACCCGCCACGCCGCCCACCGTCGAGATCAGCACGCCGTTCTCGTCATAGCTGGCACTCGCAGCGCCCGCGGGGCTGGCATCCGTCCCATCCGGAGCGCCCCCAGCTGTCGAACCGCCCGCGGCCGCCCCGCCCGCAGCCGAGCCGCCCGTGCCGGTTCCGGTCACAGGCGTCTCGGCCGGCGCACCGGCCGTGCCGGTGGTGCACTGGTTCGCTCCCGCCTTGTCGCACTCCGCGGGTTGCGGTGCGGTGAGGGCGAGCTGGTTGTTCGCCGGGGAGTCGCCCTTCTTGAAGGTGGGGTTATTGCAGGCGTTGATGTCCACACCGGAGATGTCCGCCCCGGGGATCCGCTTGATTTGCTCGAATCCGGCGAGGACGAGGTTCATCGGCAACGGAGAGTACCCGAGGGCGGCGGCCTGCTGCTGGCCCTCGCACAGCATGTAGTTGGCGAATGCGCCCAGGGTCGTCCCCTTCTTGGCGGTGAATACGCCTCCGACCTCGGTGGGCACGATCATGTAGGAATAGCTGGAGAGCGGGTAGGTGCGCGCGTCATTGCTGTTGTAGACCCCATCCAGGATCTGCGTGAGGTAGTCGTCGGAACCAGTCGTCGTATTGATCTGGGCCGTAAGTAGAGCCACGGCGACCGAGGACGCCGTCGGTTCGACGAAGTACCCCGACGCATTGAGCACCTTGGCGACGGGGAATCCCGACTCCAGGGCGTAGGAGTACTCGACATAGGTGATGGCGCCCTCGCCGTAGTCCTGGCTGACGTAGCCCGCAACGCCGGAAGAGCCGCTCTGGCCCTTCGTGCTGCCAAAGAGCGGGTATTGCGAGGTGAGCCCGCACGGAGCCGCCCGTCCGACCGCGGAGCAAAAGGCGTTCCAGAGCGTCGGGTGCTGCTTCGACATCCACAGCGTGAATTGCGCGGTCGAGCCGGACCCGTCGGATCGCACCACTGGAACGATGTTCTTGTCCGGCATAGCGAGTCCGGGGTTGTCCGTCGTGATCTGCGGGTGGTTCCACTTGGTGATGGCACCGGTGAAGATTTTCGTGATCGTCTCGCCGCTGAGCCTGAGGTTCGTGACGCGTTTGCCGCCGATCTTCAGGTTGTACATGAAGGCGGTGCCTCCCGCGACGATCGGCATGTAGGCATAATCGCGCGGTGGCTTTTCCGGCGCCGACCCGTCCTCTGGCCTGGTCTGGAATGGGATCTCACTCACGGCATAGTCGACGCTGCCCTGGATGAAGTCGCGTCGGCCGGCCGAGGAGCCGACCCCCGAGTAGTTGACGGTCATTCCGTAGTTGGATGCCACGTTCTTGCGCCACTGGTCCAGTGCATTCTGTGACCAGGTCGATCCGGTGCCGGTGATCACGTCCCAGCTCGCTGCGTGCGCGGGAATCGCGATCGAGAGGCCGAGCAGAGCGACGACGATGATCGTGACGGCGCGAGCCAAGCGGGATTGGGGCGTGCGCGAAGTCACGGGGCCTCCTCGGTCAGGGATGGGGCGGTGGTCGTGCTGGGGCTGGTGGCGATGTCGGCGGGAGGCGTGCCGCCCGCCTTCGAGATGCGGAGCGCGTCCCGACGGGAGGCGTCGGATGCCGCGCGGCGCTGCCGTGGCGACAGTTCACCGGCGCCCCGGCCGCCGATGACCCTGGCGAGAACGAAGAGGGTGAGCACGAGCAGCAGCAGCACCGCCGCAGATCCGAAGCCGCGGGCGATCATGTTCGGCTCTGGCGAGCGCACGAAGTCGAACACCTGGAGGGGGAGGGAGATCATCGGGCCCTCGAACGGATTCACGTTGACCACGGAGGTGACCCCTGAGGTGAGCAACACCGGTGAGGTCTCGCCGATCCCGCGAGCCGTGCCAAGAATGACGGCGGTCACCAGGCCCGAGCGCGCGGTCGGGAGCACCACGTGCCACACGGTCCGCCACCGCGTCGCCCCCAGGGCATACGAGGCCTCCCTGAGATTGCCTGCGACGAGGCGCAGCACCACATCCGACGCCCGGATAACGATGGGAAGCATCATCACCGTGATCGCCATCGCAGCGGCGAACCCCGAGCGCTGCTGGGTGATCAGGACGATGATCGCGGCGTAGACGAACAGGCCGGCGACGATGGAGGGCAGCGCCGTCATGGCATCGGCAATCGTGCGCACGAAACGCGCGAAGCGGCCACCGATCTCGTTGAGGAACAGTGCGGTGACCACGCCGAGCGGGATCGTGATGGCGAGGGCGATGCCCGTCTGGATGAGGGTTCCGATGATCGCGTGCGCGATTCCACCGGTGTCGAGGTCATCAAGCGGGCCGGCGAGCTCCATGCTCTCAACGAAAAAGTTCACGTTCGGCAGGGCCTCCCTGCCGCGGATCAGCGTGAAGGCGACGACGAAGGTGAGCGAGCTGAACAGCATGATGCCCGCGCTCGCCAGCAGCACGGTCATGAGCCGGTCGGCGACCTCCTGGCGATCGGCGGTGAGGCTGACCAGCAGGGCGTAGACGCCCAGAAAGGAGAGATAGGCGACGACGCCGAGGCCGACGGCGCCACTGAGTGGGGCAATCCAGCCGAACAGCAGGACCGCCATGGCAAGTCCGCTGGCCGCGGCACCGATCAGGTTGAAGCGGTCTTCCACCCGAACTGACCGCAGCCGACGGCGGGGGCCGACATCGATGCCCTCAGTCGAGGGGATAGAGGTCGATGGTGCCTGCGTGTGCAGGGATTCCCGGTCCAGCGTGATCGACATCATGCCTCGCTTTCCGCGCCGGAGCGCGACCTTGCCACAATGGACGATGCGGTGAAGTTGACCACCAGCGTGATCAGGAAGAGCACCAGCCCGGCCGCCATGAGCGCTGAGAGGGCGAACTCGCTGGCCTCGCCGTAACGCAGGGCAATCAGCGCAGAAACCGAATTACTCCCGGTCTTCAAGACCTGCCAATTGATGGAGAAGATCGGCGAGATGATCATGTAGACGGCGATCGTCTCTCCGAGTGCCCGTCCGAGGCCGAGCATGATCCCACCGATGATCCCACCCCGACCGAACGGCAGCACAACCGACCGGATCATTCCCCACCGTGTAGAGCCGAGGGCAAATGCCGCCTCGCGTTCACCCGCCGGCGTCTGTGAGAACGCCTCCCGCATCACCGAGGTCTGGGTCGGCACGACCATCAGGCCCACGACGATTCCGGCGATGAACGCCGACGACGTGAACGCGCTTGCGTCCGTGAGCGGCAGCCCCGACTCGTCACCGACCTTCAGGAAGGGAATCCAGCCGAAGTAGGTCGAGATCCATGTTGCGACCGGGATGACGCTCGCCTGCAGGAAGAAGACCCCCCACAGGCCGAAGACGACACTCGGCACGGCTGCCATCAAGTCGACGAGTGTGACCAGCGTCGACTTGAGTCGTCCCTGGGCGACTTCGGAGATCAGCAGTGCCGTGCCGAGGGCCAACGGCACGGCGACGACCATCGCGATCAGTGCGATGGTCACCGTTCCGAAGAGAACGGCAGCGATTCCGAACACCTGCGTCTCGGGAGACCATTCCTGTTCGAAGAGGAAGGACAGCCCCGCCACCTGCACCGCGTCGACGGCGCGGAGCGAAAGGAACACGCCGACGGCGAGCATGATGCCGACTGTCACCACCCCGGCGCCGACCGCAACCACCCGGAAGACCCCGTCCGAACGCGACGGCCGAGATGTGAGGTCCCGCGGGGGCGGCAATTCCGAATCAGCCAGCTTTCCCGCGCGGGCGAGTGCGGGCAGGGTTGTCGACATGAGGGTCCTCGGGGCACAGCATCGGGTAAGCACAGTACGGGTGGGGAAGCTGCAGGAGCGAGGGGCCGATGGCAACCCTGACTCCGCATGCTGAGCGTGGGCGGACAAGTTGAACACATGTCATCGGTTGCCTGACCGGTGCATGTACTGGCGCTGTAGTGAGGAAGTCGCGCGGCGGGCTCAGGTATCCGGCGTCCTCTCGGGCGATGGCGGGGGCGTTACTTCCACCGTCGGGGCGGGAGTAGCCGCTGGGGTTGGCGTCGCCGTCGGACCCGGCGTTGCCAGTGGGTCCGGAGCTGTCACCGGACTCGCTGCGCCACGTGAGACAGACAGAGTCACCTCATCGCCGAGACGGCCGATAGCGCCCGCCACCGGGCTGGTGCCCACGACGACAGACTCGCCGGCGACAGCATCCGCCGTCCGGTGCACGACGGCCACGAAGCCCGCCGCGCGAATCGCCGCGATTCCCGCGGCCTCCGAAAGCAGCGTGACGGGCGGCACCAGGTTCGAACCGGAGGCGACAACAAGGTCAACGGCAGCCCCGCGGATGACGGCGGATCCAGCAGGGATGGCGGCCAGCAGCACGGTGTCGCCCGGGAGCTCGGAGTGCTGGATGGTGAGCGCACCAACGGTCAGGCCAGCGGCGGTGAGCGCGGCGCTCGCGTCGGCGAGAGCACTCCCCTCAATTTCTGGTACCACCGTGCTGGCGGCGGTGCGAGGTGGCGGCGGTGGAGTGGTCTCCCCCGGCGGTGCAACGAATGGGGCTACCGTCGGAGCCGCCGCCGGCGCGGACGTGGAAGCCGGCTGGATCGGGCTATTCTGGCTGTTCGCGGCGAGCAGCCAGGCGAGTGTGACGAGCCCGCCGACCAGGAGAGCAGCGCCAGCTCCCCCAGCCCGGCCCGGTCTGACTGGTCTGGCTCGTGGGCCGCGCCGCGTGGCGCGAACCGTTGCGACTGTGCTGCGTTCGGCGGACGGCGCGCCCACCACTGTCGTGGGCTCGGCAAGCTGGCGGGTCGCCTCTCCCGCCGGGACCCGCGAGTGCCGCGCACTACGGATGGCGTCGCGCATTGCAACAGCGGTCGCGAATCGGTCATCCGGGTGCTTCATCATCGCCTTTACCGTGAGCCGGTCGACCAAACGCGACAGCCCAGGACGTGCGACAGAGGGCACGGGCGGCGGGGCCGCGCGGTGTGCCTGCAGAACGTCGGCGACTGTGCCGCGGAGGAATGGCGGGTGACCTGTAAGCGCGGTGTACAGCGATCCGCCCACCTGGTACAGGTCGCCGCGTTCGTCGGCCGGCATCCCGGCAGCGTGCTCGGGGGAGGCATAATTCGGGTTGCCGAGCACCAAGGTGCCGGCGGCCGCCTTCACAGTGGGCC